>Ga0247839_1000258_pt1 | contig 93083 bp, 73 predicted proteins | sample LaCruzMarch2015__6_FD_192405 | JGI IMG/M metagenome (GOLD analysis project Ga0247839, IMG submission 192405) | Freshwater microbial communities from meromictic Lake La Cruz, Castile-La Mancha, Spain - LaCruzMarch2015_16m | ecosystem: Environmental > Aquatic > Freshwater > Lake | place: Spain...
CCTCCCTCCGGGGTTCCCTACGCGAAAATCAGCGATTCCTCCCCCTGAAAATGGCCCCCGGTTGGTAATTGTCGCCAGGGGTCAGTTTTAATTGTCGCCGCGAACCATTTATAATTGTCGCTGGACAGTTGAGGGCAAGAATATTTCTGGATAAACATGCAGCATGATATCAATATCTTTCTGCATCTCTATCCGCCATGCAAACATCGACGAAACAGGCACTCCGCATCTTCAAAGAACGCAATGGAACACTGCGGTGGAGGTGGCTCTCCCGCGCACGTCGCGAATCCCTCGTCTCGATCATCCGCCGATCAAGGTTTTCCGCTTTTCTCCTGAATCGCTGAACGCCGGGATCGAAACCCATATTCTCGATGGGGTTGCCCTGCGGGTTTACTGCCGTGAAAAGACACTTGCAGATATTTTCAAGTATCGGAACAAAGTTGGCATCGACATTGCACTTGAGGCCCTTCGTGCTTACCGATCCCAGCCGAAACGAGATTTTCAAACCGTGATGCGATATGCCCGCATCTGTCGGGTTGAAAACGTGATCCACCCGTATCTGGAGGCAATGCTGTGAAACCGCTCAAGAATGTTGCGGCATCCATTCATCAGCGATTGCTGAACCTGTCACGCCAATCGGGGCCATTCGGCATGCACTGAAGTCGGACCTGCTCCCATCTGGAACGCTGGTCGTTTGTGCTGAGAATGACGGTTTGATGATGCGTCACATTCCTTGAAATCGGTTCGGCTGTTGCAAATTGCGGGAATCTTTCAAGGCCCCTCTGGGACTTCAAACACAAGAGGGAAGACCCCCAACTTCTCGATAAACGTAACCGCAGTCTGAAGCGCCGCTTCGGCATTTTGGAACGGAATTGAAGGAAGATTTGCGTCTGTCTCATAGGCCTGCTGTGTCACCTCCCATGCTTCATGGAATGTTTCCAAGCCGAGGCAATCCACATACCGGCTTTTGCACGCCAGGATAAATTCCGCGGAGGCTTCCCGCCAAAAGTCTTCATTCTCTATGGAGCGAGCCTCCAGGATGCGCGCCAGGTCGTGAAGATCCTTAACGCGTGGAGCGCGGGTTCCCCTCTGCATCTTTTTGCAATATGCGGGAAGTGATGTCAGAAACGCTCTCAGTTTTTCCCCGGCGATTCTCTGGAGAGTGTAGGCCCTCATCGTGAACCCATCGAGTTCAATGAAGGTGACAGCATTTGCCCCCAATAACTCGGGAGCCGCAATTTCAATTTCCGCATTCGGAAAATTCGGGATACTGGGATGCAATTCATCACGGACCTTGATCTCCGCAACCAGCCCATCCCATCCTCGTTCATGGGGTTCGCGAAGGGGGCTTTTCTTCACCTTGACGCCTTGCAGCTTGAATCGGACCGGTTCCTGGCTCTCGAAATAGTTCCTCACCGCTGGCTCGATGTGCTTCTCAAGCCAACTTTTTCGGCCATCCAGTTCGGGATGCTTGTCAACGAACTCCGCCAAGAAGTTGGAGTCGATATCCAGCGACTGCCGTTCGGTCCCCAGGTGGATATTCAGAATCCTGGCACCTTTGAAGATCAGTGCATTTTTTAGCGATTCATGGGCAACCATCGCCTTGAACACTTCCCCAACGAGCTGATTTCTCCATCTATCGGATTGGACCTTATTCATATCACGGCACACAAACCTTCCAGTTTGCATTCACGTTGGGGTAGGTGAATCCGGGCAACAAAGCCACGTCACCGTCTTGTGATGTTTTCATCTGCGCCTTCGTCCCATCAAGCCTGTCCCGAAGTTTCTTGGAATCAATCTTGATCTGGAGGACATCCGTCATCGCACCGACACGCCGATCAACCTCCAGACGGTTGATTTTCAGCAGATAGTTGGCCAGACGATCCTGGTTCCAGAGCGTCGCCCCCCTCTCCCAAACCTCAAACACCACACTCTCTCCTCCGCAATGCAGCGGATACCCGAGCGCGTCCAAAAGCGCCTGCTCCACAGTGGTCATACGCAGCATCGTTCTCGGCCCGACGATTCTCGTCTGAATTCCCGGGGTAAGAGCGATATTCCGCTTGGTCACATAACAGGGAGCCCCCTCAAAGTGAAATGCCTCCCGCCCCAACGGATTGCGGTTCGGCGGGACCTCGTCGATTTTCTCCGGAGCTTTTGCAATCGATCTCAAGATCGGCAGCGGTGATCTGTCAATGTAGGCCACATGAAAAAACGGAGCAACCTGTGTCGTCAGCCCAAGATGCCCCAACACCCCAAAATAGCAGAGGACCCCTTGTGGTTTATAGCCCTGAAGCACCTCAAGCGGATCAATGGCATCCTCCTCTCTGGCCTCCATATCCAGAAGGAAAAGCTCTGGTGGCGAATCGGAATATCTCGGCGAATCAACCGCAATCGCACGGAGCCATCCGATCTCCTGAAGTTGATGGATAACCTCCGTTGCCGTAAAAAACGTGCTCATCACCAGATCGGTCTTGTTTGCCTTGATGACCGATACGATCATTTTCTCCAAGTTGTGACGCGTCCAGCACCGCACTGTAGGAAACTCCATTGAAGCATCCACAACCTTCTCGCGAAATGCACGCAGGAAGTGCTCCCATCGTCCTAGCGGAATATTTTTACTCGGATTCATTTAACATGATGCACGATACACATCGTCTCATCCCGAAGGGATGAGACGATGTGTATCGTGATACTACTCATCTGTCAAGAAAAAATGTATAATGATTCGGAAGGCATACTGCAACTGCCGTTCCGGCAGTTGCAGTATGCCTTCCGGTCACAGTGTTTGACAAGCAGAAAGAGAGCCCCCGCTGCGGTTCGTTCAGAGTGTTCCCAGCCCGAAAGCGACACCGATCAGACTTTGGCTCGCCCGCACGGGCTACGAGTGGATGCAGGAAATGTCCAACCCAGCTCTCGCGATCAAACGCACCTGATCTACGGCAGAAGCATGGCCGCAGTGAGAAGTGGATTCAGCACCGCATGACCGGGCAGGAAACCCGCAACAAACTCACCGACTACTGGGCCGGGCACGAAGTCAAGAAGGGCGAGGAATTTGCGATCCTGACAAATATCATCCATCAAGAATGGAGTGGCCTCAACGTGAAGTCCCACAAAGAATTGAAGGGAATCAAAAACCAAAACCTGCGCGACCACATGAGCGAGGCCAATCTCATCTTTACCGCCCTTGCCGAACTTTCCACCCACCAGATTGCCGAGACGGTAGAGGCCACCGGATTGGCCGAAAACCAGACCGCTGCGAAGACCGGTGGAAAGATCGCAAAAAGGGCTCGCCTTGAACTCGAGGCCAAAACGGGAAAACGTGTCGTCACCGGAGAAAATTATCTTCCGCCCAGCAGCGTAAAACAAGTTAGAGACGTGTGAGCGTTGCCTTGGGTATGTCTGGGACTACATCAAAAAGAACAACCTTCAGGATCCCAAGAAGCGGACGATGATCCCCGGGCTTGATCAGGCCGGAGATCGGTGAACTCCCGCTTTTTGAGTAGGCTCCCATGCTTTTTTCTTCCTGGGTCGTCAGGCCGCCAAATTGCCCGGGGGTTGGACCTCGGTATCCCCGAGGTGCAGAGGCCTGTGGCCTGCTTGGAGGACTTGGGTTACATCCGACGTCTCCCCACTGGCGCCTACGAGCTGTCCGGGCGCTTGTTCGGTGTGGCGAGCCGCCATTCACCCCTTGCCCGTCTGCGCCGTGCCGCCGAGCCTGCGCTTGCGGCATTCGCCGAGGAGACAGGCCACTCCGTGCACCTGAGCGTGCCCGACGGCAACGCGGCCCTGATGATCCTCGATGTCCCCGGGAGCGGGTTGGTTCGGCTGAGCCTGAGGCCGGGCGCCCGCTTCGCGCCGGCAGACACGCTTTCGGGAGCCATGCTGGCAGCCGTTGGGGCGATTTTTCACAAAGGGCGACCCTCTTGGCCAGACGGATTGTTGAAAGCCGCCCGGGCGCGCGAACCATTTTCCTGGCCCAGCAGACAGGCAACTGGAGTCATCGACTGCGGGATCGTTTTAGCCGACCCCTCGGGTGTCGTCGTTGGCGTGATCACAAGTTCCGTTGTCACGCCAGCCGGGGGCCGTTTCAGCAAGGCGCCTGTTCTCGCCGCGCTGGCAAAAACCGCTGCCCGCGTGGCTGCGCTTTCCTAAGGATCCCGCGTTGTCGCCGGAGATTCAGGTGATCGCCCCCATCGCGGTGCCTTCGCGTTCGTCCGCAGCAAACTTCGTCCAAGGCGGATCAAATGCTGCAGGGCCTGATCATCTTCAGAACATCGGTCCACAGTGCGGTGTGAAGTCGCTGATAGTCTTCGATTTTGTTCGGATCGAGCCCGATGACCGGGCCGTAACGTTGATTCTCCCAGCCGGTACAATTCGCCCAACAGAAGCTTCTGAATTTGCCTCTGGGGCAGGAATTTTCCTGCGAAATTTACATGGATATTTCCATAGAAGTATGTTTGACAAAAGACGGGAGTTGTGGGAACTTGAGGGTGAGATGATAATCTCCCCAGAGTCAGCAATCGAACCGTTTGCCTCGCAAAACCATCGCAGGGCGGCATTTACGTTGACGGAGGTTGTTCTGGCATTGGGAGTTATGAGCGTTGCCTTTTTGCCATTGATGGGGCTGCTGCCGGTCGGGATGGATACATTCCGGAGTAGCGTGGACCGCAGCGCAGCGGCGAGAGTTATTGAGCGTTTGGCCAACGAGGCGCGCCAATCGGATTTTGACACGGTTTCGTCATCGACGGGAGACCTATATTTTGACGAGCAGGGGAGCCGGACCGACGACCGGCAATCGGCGGTATTTGAGGCAAAGGTGACTGTGCTGGACGAGGATTTCCATTTGAAGCGGTTGGTGATTCAGGTTGCCCGGAATCCGGGGGGCACGCTGGATTTGACTCAAGGCGCTGCAAATGGTGCATGGAGCGGAAGCGGAGCCCGTGCAGTGACGACGGGCAGTGTGCTCCTGGCCAGATTATCGTCAGAATGAAGAGGCGGGGGTATTCTCTGGTTGAAGTTCTTGTTGCCTGCGCGGTCCTCATGATTCTCATGGTGGTGCTAGCGGGCATGGTGGGTCTGACCTCGCGATCTTGGTCGGGTACGAGAGGGAAAATCTCGCAGTTCCAGCAGGCAAGAGCGTCCTTTGATGCTCTGACAAGCCGTCTGTCCGAAGCCACATTGAATCCGGTTTTGGACTACGTGGATGCTGGAGGGGATTTCCGTGAGGCCGGAGATCGGGACTTCAAACCGGAGCGCTATGTGCGGCGTTCAGATCTGCGCTTTTTGAGCGGCCCTGGTTTGACAGGCAGGACCGGGTCCACGACGCACGCGGTCTTTTTTCAATCCCCTCAGGGGATCTCCGATGTGCTGGGCGGGCTGGACCGGATGCTGAATACCTGCGGGTTTTTTATTGAGCTGGGAGACGATGCTGCGTGGCTGCCGTCGATTCTGCCGGCCTCGCAGGCAAAAACCAGATTTCGCCTACTTCAGCTGGTGGAGCCCACAGAAAAACTGAGCGTGTACTCCGGAGGAGGAACTTCGTGGTTTCAGGACTCTCTTGGCACGGGGAGCGGGGTCTCAACGGTTGCTGAAAATGTTGTGGCCCTCGTGCTTCTGCCGAAGCTTTCCGAGTCCGATCAGGCGGCTGGAGGTTTTGATGATGCGTCCCTCGCCCCGAATTATCTTTACGATTCGACCGTAGCGCGGGCCGAGAGTGCGCTGAATAGTTCGAACCAACTTCCTCCGGTGGTTTTCGTCCTGATGGTGGCCATTGATGAAGCCAGTGCTGCGAGAATGACACCGGTCCAGCAGAGCGAGCTGAAGACGCTGTTGGATGGATTGTTCCTCGCTGCAGGCTCGGCTTCCGATCGCAGTCGTCCCGGTCTTGCAAAAGATCTTGCCACGCTTGGAGAATTTCTTGCTTCCCGCGGGATTGCCTATCAGGTTTTTCAGTCCAACATTGCACTGAAGAGTGCCAAATGGAGCAGTGCCCAGTCGCTGTGAGAAGGAACGCTGACACGTGTCGGGCCGGGCGCCGGGGAGCTGCCCTGGTGGTCGTGCTGGCTTTTTTAGTCCTGATCACCGTGTTGACGGTCGCCTTTTTTGTGAGCACGAGCGGAGAGGCCGGCGCGTCGAAAACCGAAGCCGAATCTCTGACTGTCCGGCAGCTTTCCGACTCGACGATCCACTATGTGCTGAGCCGGATTCGCTCCGCAACTTCGGGGGGAACAACGACGGCGTGGGCCTCCCAGCCGGGAGCTATTCGCACCTTTGGAAGCGACGGGCAGCCGCGATCGGCATTCAAACTTTATAGTGCGCTCCGGATGGAGGAGGCGGTTGGCGCCGGGGGCTGGGATGCGGCGGGAGATCAACCGCCCGCAGACTGGAGGGATGCCCGGGCGCACTGGACAGACCTCAATGCCCCGGTGGAGGGAGCGCATGGCACGATTTTTCCCATCATCGATCCAAGGGCCGCCGGAAAGCCGCCTGGAAAGAGTGATCCCATGGTGGACGGCTTTGCTTTTGATGCCAGCGCGATGCCCGGCGCGGTTTTCCCCGGCAGTTCGGAGGATGCGGCCGCACGCGCTCCCATGCCGGTTCGCTGGATTTATGTTTTGAAGGATGGACGCTTCGCCACGCCGAGAGGAGGAACGGGGCCGGTGGCGGACTTTTCCGCCTCGGATCCCCGCCCCTCGGCAGACAATCCGATTGTTGGGCGGGTCGCGTTCTGGACCGACGATGAGACAAGCAAACTGAATCTGAACACTGCCTGTGGGGGCAACTACTGGGATGTTCCGATGCTGGGGTCGGTTCAGGATTTGTATTTTGCCCGCCACCAGCCATCAAAAAACGAATTCAACCGGTACCCGGGACATCCGGCGACGACCAGTCTGGTGCCTGTTCTTTGGAGCTTGGGGGACTCGCCATTGGGCTCCCCGTATGACTCTTTGATGCCTGTGCTTTCGGGCGTGCCAGCCAGCGGAAACGTGTCCCTTTTTCCCGGAGCCGCCTCCGGCCCGTTCTGGATGATACCCTCGGTTTCCATTCAACCCGCCTTTTCGACCCGTGTGGAAAAGTTTCTGGACGGGATTTTCCAACTGAGTCCGCGAAACAGCTGGCGGGATCCCCAGGGGAATCTTGCCGGTTCGGCCATGGGACTCAAACCCACTGTTCAGGACACCGTGACCGGAAAATCCCTCAACCCTCTCTCATCCGTGGACGATGACCGCCTCTATGCCACCGTGGACGAAGCGTTTTTTCTGGATCCGGGAACAAATCCGCCTCCCCGCACCGCGTGGAGCGGGAATCTGACAGAAGATCAACTGGAACGAATCCGATTTTTCCTCACCACGCACAGCCGCGCCCCGGAGACAAATCTCTTCAATCAGCCAAAGATTACCATTTGGCCGCTTGATGACGAGACCCGGAGCAATCCCGTGAACCAGTTTTCCAATGCTGCGGACTCGCGCTCGGCGGCGGACCGCCTGATTGCATTCTGCTCAACCTTGAATGGGTTTCCCTATTATTTCACCCGGAATGATCCCTCAAGCGCAACCGCCGATTGGACAGCCAGGAACGGGCGGGTTTACGATTATCTGGTCCGTCTGATGGAGGAGCCCATTCCCGGGTTTGGGGCTTCATTTTCCTCACGGTTCGGCAACGAAGGATGTGAGCGCCTGGCGACTCTCACCTACGACTACATTCGTTCCGCAGTGAACCTCGCTGATACGACAAGCACGCCGGCTGCCACGGTGGGATTGGGGAGAGATTCCTTTAAACACTACTTCACCAAACCCCCGCTCGAGCGCACGGTCAACGTGCGCTATGACCCCCAGCCGGGCACCGGTCAGGTGGTGCCGATTCAGATCGGCGATACCAAGGGGATTGGCAGGTTTCCGGTGATTCAGCAGGCAACACTTCATTTCATTGCCCAGGCTGCGAACCAACCTCCTGTCCAGTTGGACCCGGATGGCAGGCCAACCACTGTTATCAATCCCATGCATCCGTGGACAGACGGACCTCCTGCGAGTGCAACCCTCAACACCTCGAATGGAACGACCTCGATCTCCTACTCCGGGGGCTCTGCCTACCCGACGATTTCCGGTCAGACCCATGCAGGTCTGCCGTTTCTCACGGATGCAAGCGATTCCAATGGAATCCTCCAAGTCCCGAATCCCCGTTATCAAGTGGGGCCGCTCCCCTCGGCCACGGCAAATGCCACCGGCACGTTCCCCCCCCATAAAACTCAAGTCCAGGCGGCATTTTACGTGACCCTTGTGAATGTTTCCGCAGGTTATGTTCTCCTCAACTCCGACCTGAAAATCCGGGTTCGGGGATTGGGAGGTTTTCGTGCCGACGGACAGGCATTGTTCAGCGCATCATTAGATTCTGCCGTCGAGGTTTTTAAGTCCGCGAATCCCGCCTATTTCCTGGTTGGCCAGAACACCATCAACGGACGGTCAACGATGGGAGTCAACGAACTGAAAGCCAATTTCATCGGCCTTCCGGTGATTGTCGGCCAGGGGGGCTTCGGAGAGACATTCACATTTTCAGGGGGCCCTCTGGTTGTTGAGTTGTTGAGCGCAGATAACGAGGTCGTCCAGACGGTGAGTCTTGATTTTCCAAGTTCAACCTTTCCGACGCCCATTCTTCCTCCTCTGGCAAGCATCAGCGGGCTGTTTGGCGGCAACAGGAGAAATCTGTTGTTTTCAGATGCGGTCCTCAGCGCGAATGGAACCGTGTCCTTTCCTCCGGTCCAAACCAGGGACCTCACGCCGTCCAGCATGCTCACGTTCGATGCGGCCAGTGATTTGGCGAAGAATCCAAATTCCGGGGTCGGCAGCGTGCTCTATCGCAACAACTGCACCCGGATCGATCAGCCTCCCTCCGGCGCCCACACGAACCGCAGTAACTCCTATCCCCATTTGAATCTTTTTGTCGCGGAACGCGGAGACTCTTCCGGAGACTACAGGGCCAACCTCACGGCAGACACCATCCGCTCGGTGGAGGTGGCCTATGGGGATCCCCGAATCGTTGCCGTTCGCAAGGATGTGGACAGCACATTTTATCAACCTCATCGCTTTTATCATGACTCCCGGCTCCGTCCGGCTCACTCCCTTCGCATCGGAGGAGAATTTGCCAGGGGCCAATTGCCTCAATATTTGAGCGTATCCGCACCCCAATTCCAAAGCACATGGAACAGTTCCCGGCCACTTGTCTACGAGGGAGGCGTAAATGGGAATCCCACCATCCCGTCCGGCTCATGGAACCTTGCAACATCGCAGGAAATTGCCCGTTTTCCGGTATTTCAGAACAATGCCATCGCCTCGGGATGGCCGTTCACGACGAGCAGCGCGGAGTTCGAGGACGGGAAATTTGTTTGGACCGGAGTGCCAAAATTTTCCGAGGTGTGGGCTGATGGCGGGGATTTTGGAACAAGCCTTCCCCGGCATCCTGATGCGCCACACATCGGGAAGGCCGAGGAGGGGACGATGAAAATTGAGCCAAGCCACCCGTTTCCCTATTTCCACATTCAAAGCGAGGTGGCCACTTCCAACTACACGGGGGAAACGCTTTTTTCTCCGAACCGTCAGGTTCCCTCCCCGGTTGTTTTTGGATCGCTGCCGATTGGAAGCACTCCGGAAGAGGCCTGGCGAACATGGCTGTTTTGTCCGAACCCCGCTTCTCCGGGTCATGTTTCCATCGGGAAAAATCCGCCGGATTATGCGTTTCTGGATTTTTTTCACATGCCGGTGGTGGAGCCCTATGCCATCAGTGATCCATTTTCGACCGCCGGCAAAGTGAATATGAATCACCGGATCGCGCCGTTTGGTTACCTCACACGCACGACAGCTTTGAGAGGGCTTTTGCAGTCGGAAATGGTCACTGCTGTTCCTGATTCCCAACTCCCAAACAAGAATTTGGGACCTGCAAAAAACCGGCTTCATGAGGTGCCGTCCCTCAGTGGAACCAGTTGGTTTAACAGCGCGGATGTGGGCTATTCCACGTTCCGCTATCCGATTCATGCCGCCGAGACCCTCAAGCAGTGGGACAAGGTCCTCGGCAGCGGCGGGATCTTCCGCTCTGCATCGGAGGTTTGTTCTCTTTGGCTTTATCCAGCAAGGCGTCCGGGCGCAGCGGATGCGTCCCGCACTGCGGAGGTGAACTGGACATCCGACAACAGCCTCATCCGCTCCTGGTGGTATGATGATCCCGGAGGGGCAGCAAAATCCCTCACCGGCGACAATCTCCGCGAGCGGCCCTACTCCACGCTCTACCCGCGCCTCACCACCAAATCGAATACCTACACGATCCACCATCGGGTGCAGACCCTGCAAAAAGTGACCGGGAGCTCGTCTGCAGTCTGGGATGAATCGCGGGACCGGGTCGTTGCAGAATATCGCGGCGAGGCGCTCATTGAACGGTACGTCGACCCGGAGGACCCGGAAATTCCGGATTTTGCCGCCCCGGAAAACGCAGGTCTGGCTCTGGATGGATTTTACCGTTTCCGTATCCTGCAATCCAAACGCTTTGCACCATGAAAATGCGGGAGATACGCGCTTTTTCCCTCGTTGAGCTGCTTGTTGTGGTGGCAATGATGGGCCTCCTGTTGGTCCTGCTGGCTCCCGCCCTTCAGTCGATCGGCGGGGGCACCCAATTGACGGCGGCCGGCGACCTCTTGACCTCGCAACTCCGTCTGGCCCGCCAACTCGCTGTCTCACGGAATCGCGGCACGCAATTGTGGCTGATTTCCCACCGGGATGAAAACGGCGGCCTTCAAATTCGCAGTCTGGCCGTTTTCATTGACGGCGAAAACGCAGATCAGGCACCTACAGCACTCGGACGACCACAGAATCTCCCCATTCCCGTGGTGCTGGAGGAGGACGCGGTCCTTTCTCCTCTCCTCCAGGATTTGGAGAACCTCACGGGCGCCGAGCTAGGCGTCCGATTGCCTGGCGTGGGCCTAGACTACTCAGCCCGCATGATCCGGTTCCGGCCAGATGGACGGGCTGAGGTGCCCGGTGACAATTCACGGAACTTTCTTACCCTTTGCCCTGAGCATGTCACAATCGCCTCGGGCCAACTCCCCGCCAACTACTCGATGACTCAGATCGTTAGGCAAAGTGGTCAGGTACGCACATATCGGCCCTGATCCAGAGGATGGTCTGAAATGGGACTTTTACCTGGGAAGAGACAAGGGTGGAATCGCATCTTACTCACATTATTCCATAAAAAATATTGTGTAAAATTTTGGGGTCTACTACGCTTGCAATCACTTTGAATCTCAAGCGATCCGGCACTGTGGAAATTCCCACGTATACAGAAATTGCCCGCGTGGCAGGTGTCTCCACCAAGACGGTGTGCAATGTGGTTGGCAACCCGGCCATTGTTCGTTCGCAGACGATGAAGCGTGTTTTGGAGACGATTCATCAGATGGGGATTTCCGATGTGGAGATGCTGAAGGCGCGTCGGAAGCCGGTGCGGGCGGATTCCCAGCGGGCGATTCTGCTTTTGGTGGATGGTTTGTCCTCCGGAGCGATGTCGTCACCGGTTTACGCGCAGATGCTGATTGCAGCGGAGCAGCAGGCGCACCGGAGAGGTTGGCAGTTTGTTCTCCGGCACCGCAGCCCCGGTGACTCGTTGGCGGACAGTCTCTCGAGCTTCAGAGGCCAGGGGATTCTGCTTTTTGGCCGGACGACTTCCGTGGCGGAGGTCAACCATGTGGTGCAAGGAATTCGTTGTGTCCGGCTTCTGGGCTCCTCGGAGGCCAAGGAAGACTGCGACCGTGTCGATTATGACCAGCTGGAGGTCTGCCGGATCGCTGTGCGGTACTTGAAGGAGCGCGGTTGCCAGAAGGTTGGCTTTATCGGTGATCGAATCAATCCCCGGGGGAAAAATTTCATCCATTTTGCGGGGGGGGAAGCGCTCCAAGTGGTGGATGGTTCGATGGAGGATCTCTTTCTCAGTGATGGCGCCAATCAGATCGTGAACCTCAAAGTTTTGGAAACGGCATGGAGGAAAGTTTCAAAGGAGGGGATTGACGGGTTATTTCTCTACAGCGATCAGGTCGCCAATGCCATTTATCCACTTCTTTCCAGGCAGGGGATTCGTCCGGATCAAGATATGAAGATGATCTCGTGCAATGCCGAGGAACTGTTTTTGTCGACCTTGCATCCCCGTCCGGCAACCATCGATATTCATTCGACAGAACTGGGCGTGAGGGCGGTCGAGACGCTGCGCTGGAGGATTCAAAACCCCATGGCCCCCCCCACGGTCATCGTGCTGGGACCAAAGCTAGTGGCCGGAGGTGTGCCCTCAGGGAATTGAAAGCTTCAGAGACTCGACAAACGTCCGGCCGGTGCGCTCTGCAGAACTGCCCCCGCGTCCGCCGATTTCAATGGCACTGCGCGGGGAATTTTCCACCAATCCGAGACGGACGGTGAAGGATGCCTGTCCGCCGATGATGATTTCGCAAGTTCCTCCACCGGTTTCCGCGCTGGGGCGATAAACCGCCTTCACATCAATAAAGTCCTCACCGGCGGGATACCCGACGCCAACACTTTTTTGGGTCTCAAAGTCAAAGGCACTCAGGAGGAGGCTTTTTTGTCCGTAGGGTGATATCTGCAATGGAGAGAGGCCGGGCAGTCCGACAATGATGCTGAAGTTTCCCCCGGGGCCACCGTCGAGAACGTGCTTGAGCCGGATATCCAGAGTGTAGCCTTCCTCCCGCATGCGGCTGGCAAACTCCCGGTCAAAGGGGTAGGTGATGAGGGGGGAGCCCGATTCACTTTCATCCACAAAAGACAAGGCCTTGACTCCCGCCTCCTCAACGGATTCGACCTTGATGGAGCCAATATTTTGCCATTTGGAGTCCTCAGGCAGAGCGCCATGGAAGCCGATGTCCGTCTCCTCGGCGGAAATCACCGGAAGGGCAAGAAATAAGGAAGCGATCAGGAGCTTTTTCATGGTGGAGGATCAATGTTTGAGCCAGGCGGTCGGGATCGGTTGTTTGTCGAGGGAGGGACCGGAAATGCGGAGGTCGGGAGTTTCGCCGGGCCAGATGTAAGGTTTGAGGTTTGGCTGATTCCAGTAGGCTACGGCGTCTGTGCGGTAGTCAAGCAGGAAGACCTTGAAGGGATGAAGACCTTTTTTCAGTGGGATGCTCCAGTTGCCCATGGCATGCAGGCGGGTGGATGGATACCATTCTTGCAATCCCGCCACCCGGTCGCTGTAGGGGGGGCGGCCCATTTTATTACCAACGAAGACCCGCAATTCATAACCTGCATCGATATCGGGATAGACCCATTCCTCGGGTGCATGGAACGTGTAAACTCCATCCTCCGGGATATCCAGGAAGCCATCGTATTGAACGGCAAAGAACTTTTCTCGTGGCGCCGCCTTGTCACCGATCGGCGGATTGTCGGCGGGCACTTGGGAAAGGTCGAAGAGCGCAGGCACCACGCCCTCATGCGAAGGTTTCAGCGAGTCGCCAAGGGCCCAGAGGGTTTTCCAGTCATCCTGCCAGTAGCGAAAGCGAAGCCCTTCTGCCAGGCTGCGGGGCGTTGGGGTCGGCTCCAGCAGGTTGCGGCGGTAAAACGAGGCCGTGGAAACGGGGGTGACAAGTGTCCCGGAAGTATCGGCAGGAAGAGCTGTGACACCGGGCCGGAAGGCGCGGGCCTTGACATGGGTCGTGGCATTCAACTTGAACGGACCCGCGTAGAGCGGGGAGGCGGGGCCGGGGTCCGTTCCGTCCAGCGTGTAGCGGATCTCCACACCCGGCGTCCGGGATTCCAGCGTGACATCGACCGAATCGGCAAAAGCCGTTTGTCCGGGCTTGATTTCAACCGGCAGGATCGGCGAGTGGATCAGCTCCACGTTTGCGAGGCGGCGCCCCTCGATCACAAACTCGAAATCACGTCCGGGAATCTTTTGGGCTTTGCCATCGATGCCCAGAGATTCGCACCCCAGGACCATTCCGCGGTCCCCGAAAATCAGCAGCGATTCGGCGTTCGCCTCCACTTTGCCGATGCGAAGCGGTTTCGAACCCGCCGATGCGGAAAGGAACGAGAGATCCCTTCCCTCTCCGAGGGTCGCTTGGAAGCCGACGATGCCCTCTCCTGCGGCCAGGGGCTTTACTGAGGCCAAGCTTTGCTGCCCGTCGGGGCGAGGCTGAATGAGGGTAACCACCTGGGTGGCACCGGAGGCCCGCCACGTGGCGGTGATCTCGTTGCGGCCGTAAACCATATAGCGGTTTTTCGGATCCTTGGCGACCTCGCGTGCGGAGTAGGTCAACTCGGAAGGGGAAAACTGAAAGAGGGAGACATTGGCTTTGGGGACCTCGGTTTGACCGATTTTGATCTTTGCCTTTGACTCGGTGGCGATTGTTTTTTGGGAGGAATTGACAAGAAATTCCTCGGCCTTGAAAACCGGGAAAATCGACTCTCCGAACGGAAACATCCACACTTGGGAATACTCGTGTTCCTTCTCCGACGACATGCGGTCGGTAATGATCCACAATTTGGCCTCCCGCACATATTGGGCAACGCGCTGGTGGCGGACTCCCCGGAGGCCCTCGTCGAATCCCAGGGTCGGAGACTGCGCCTCTTCCGGGCCATATTGGCCGTGAATGGTTTTTTTATTTTTCAGCTCTCCATAGGGACCCGAGTAAATGCCTTCCATGACATTAAAGGAATCCGACGCATGCCAGCGCCACGGGGCCGGATCGGTCCATGCCCTCGCCAGATAGGACTTGTGGCTGGACAGCCCGCCCACTTTGTAAATCCCCTCCTCCGCATGAAAGAACTGATTCATTCCATCCACCCTCAGCGGGGAACCGGGATACATGTAATGGCCGGTGCAATCGTCGACGAGCAGGTCCTGCCCGCCCGCGGAAAGTCCAAAAACATTGTTGTTGCTGCGGCTGCGATAGCCCCCGTAGGCTCCCGGCCTGACCGAAGAAAACATGGCGCCATAGCCATCATCTGGCGACCATCCGTCCCGCACGATTGCGTAGCCGCCGTAGGGGAACCAGTCGGAGTGGTGGGGCGGCTTGCCCGCATCGGAACTCGCCGCCGAGAGGATGGCCTGGTTCTCTGAATCCGCATAGGCTTCGGGGGAAACCGTGCGCGAGGCGGCGTTAGCGGGGCGCTTGTCGCCACCGCGAAAGGGAATCGGCCAATCGCCCTGGGGAGTCCTCAGTCGGATTTGGTAATCCACGCGTTCCTTCATGTGTTCGCGGATCTCGTCCTGCCACCGCGGATCCTCCTGGGCCTGGAGGACCCAGTCGACCTCCCTCCAGGAGGGCATGCGCCCGCGCTGTTCCAGAAGTTTGATGGCACCCAGCGTGTGGTGGTAGTTGTCATTATACCACGGGCATTGCTGGTTCTCGCTTCCGTCGCGGAGGTTTTGAGTGACGGCATTGTCCTCGATGTTGCGGCGTTTGGATTCGCGGAAAAAGATCGGTGCTGTGACAAACTCATCCCCCACAATGCTCAGCTTCATGAGGTTGGGAAAAGGGGTCCAGTTGTGGGGATTTGAGCGGATGTAGGCGAGCGGAATGAATGGCTGCGTTACAAACAACTTCTCCATGACCCGGGCGAAAATTCGTGGCGGCAAGGGATTCTGCCTCGGATCGGCCTGCGCCACGGCGGCGATTGTTCGAAGCATGGTGTTGATTCCACCCGACGCATTGCTCGATGCGGACGAAGGCACTTTGAGCGGATGGACCCGGTCGTAGTACGTGGAATTGATCGACCAATCATCCATGTAGTCCTGCCAGGCTTTCAGGTATTTCTCGTCCCGCGTGATGGTATAGGCCTGGGCCAGCGGAGTGAGAAACTGGCCCGTGACAATGTAGGGGTCGGGGACTTTAGACGGGTTGGCCGGGTCCACCAGAGCACCATAAGGCAGGGGATGATACCAGTTCACCGTCCCGGGCATGCCGATCTCCACCGCGTTGCCGCCTGCCAGCATTTTGCCTGTCAAAAGAGCATCGGCCTCAGCGATCACCGTCGCAGGTGTCTTCTTTGCATCCCAAACAGCTTGGGGCCAATGCCCATAGCCGCTGTAGCCGCTCCCGAAGGGGGAGAGGTCCTCGATATTCATCCCCATGCCCGCCGGATTTCGGAGCTTGCTGTAAAAATGCTCCATGAACCTGGTGACGACTTCCTCCGAGCCATTGCCGGAGGAATAGCTTGCGGCAATGGGTCGGAGCTCCACCCTCGTTCCCAATCCACTCGATTGAAAATTGGAGCCGATATTCAGGTATCTCACGAATCCATCGGCAACATCCTGGGTGTTTTCAGGAGAATTCCTCTGCGCCCACCGGGCATCCCGCGCCGCAGGGGTGTCGTTCGGCATACCCGCAATCACCGGTTGAATGGAGATCGCCAAGAGGAAGATGTACGGTGTCAGAATATGATTTTTTTTCATGAAGGGGAGTTGAGCCATGGGGACTTTCGCTCAGAATTTTAGGAAGATTTCAAATAATTACAAGGAAAAATTCTATGGAATTCTATTGATGTTGCCTCAGTGTGATATATTCTGAAGCTCAAATGAGGCCCATGAATTATCGGAGGTTTTGGAAGATTTCTCTCCTGCTTTTTTCGAGCACATGCTTGGGACTGGAGGGGGCGGGGATTGCCCAGAATCCGGTCGTCAACGGCACCGACTGGAAAGACACGTCCGGGGAGCCGATCTCTGCCCATGAAGGGTTCATTGGTCAGTTTGACGGAGCGTTTTACTGGTACGGCACGAGCTACAAAGGAAATCCGGGCGGAAAATTTGGTCCGGAGGGAGCCCCGCTGCAAAACTCCTTCAACGTCTATCGGTCCACGAACCTCGTGGATTGGGAGTATCTCGGCGAGGCGTTAAAATTCCCAAAAACCGGCTTCGGATCCGAGGGCACCTCGCACCGGCCGTGTGTGATCTACAACGAAAAAACCAAAAAATACGTGATGTGGTTTTTTCATTTCATCAAATTCCCGGACATCATGCTGACCGTTGCGACCGCCGACCATCCCGCCGGGCCGTTTGTGATCGAGGGTTTGAGGAAAAGCGGCGAGGCAAACGGCTGGGCGCAGGACCTCGGGCTATTCCAGGACAACGATGGCAAAGCCTACATTGTGTATGACGACGGGCACAGGAATTTGCGCGTCGATCTTCTGACCGACGACTACCTGGACACGACCCGCAAGAGCATCATTGCGCTGAAGGCCGGCTCCACCCATGAGCAAAAGTACGAGGGAGCCGCGATGGCAAAATACAATGGAAAATACCTCGTGGCCGGCTCGGGCGTGAGTGGATGGAACCACAGCGACACGACCTACGCGGTCGCAGATTCGCCCTTGGGCCCGTATTCCGCCCCCGCCCGACTTGGTGACAAGAACAGCTGGGGCGCACAGATTTCAAATTTCCTGCTCATCGAGTCCACCAACACCCTCGTGGCCCTCTTCGACCAATGGTGGGCCGGTCCCGCCGGAAAAAAGGACCTCGACCAGTCGCGCTACCTCTTGCTCCCCGTCGCGCTCGATCCCGCCACCGGCGCGGCCAGCATGACGTATCAGCCGGAGTGGTTCCCGTTTGGAAAAAACGGCGCGCCCAGGCCCTGAGGGAAATTCCAGCGACTGCCCGGCGGCCTGCACGAGCCCATGAAGGGGGGGGGCGCGACGCACGGAGGGCCTCATTTTTCATGGCCTCACCGATAGCCGGGCAGAAAGACCGACTCGGCCGCGAACATTTCCAAGACCATCTTTTTGATCTCCGCCGGGGAGAGGACGGCAGCGGTCAGCGGGTCGAGCAGGAGGGCGTGGATCGCCATTTCCTTGCTGCGCTCGGCGGCGGCTTGCGCGGCGAGACTGATCATCGGCATGTTTGAGGCCGAGACGGCCGCCATCTGCGGTGGCAAAGCCCCGAAACGCGTGGGGTGGATGCCGGTCGAATCGACCATGCAGGAAACTTCGACGCATCCATCGTGAGGCAGATTGGAAATGACGGGGCCGGCACCATCGCGGCAGTTCATGATGTTACCATGAATGCGGGTCGGGCAGTCCTTCTCGCGAGCCTCGATGATCCAGCTGGCATATTCCCAGCTTCGATCCCATCCAAGCTGGCCTTTGCCCTTCAGCATTTCCGCTCGTTCCTTGTCGCTCTCCGCGCGCCAGGTCGGCCAGTTGTTGGCATAGAAGCTCGATTCCCCGTCGTAGCGGTCGCGGCAGTATTTATCGACGAGGTCCTTCCGTTTCCGGTAGTACGGCAGATATTCGGACAGATGCCCGCTGGACTCGGTGATAAATGCCCCGAAGTGGATCATCATATCCTTCCGCACGAGATCCTTCGCATCCTTGGCGTCGGCAGGTTTCCCGGCGAGGTCGGCGCGGGCTTTTTTCATGAGGTCGGGATAGAGGTCGCGGCCCTGGTGGCGAAGTTTCACAAACCATGCGAGGTGGTTGATTCCCGCGCATTCCCATTCCATCTCATGATAAGGAACCCCCGCGCGGTGGGCAAGAAGGTGGCCGGTTCCTTGCACCGAATGACAGAGGCCGACCACCGAGAGGCGGGATGTGCGAGAGGCAGCCGCGCAGAGCATCCCCATGGGATTGGTGTAATTGAGCACGATCGCCTGCGGGCACAGGCGCTCGGCATCGCGGAGGACATCGAGCCAAACCGGAATCGTCCGAAGACCTTTGAAAAGTCCGCCTGGCCCGATGGTGTCGCCGATACACTGGTCGATGCCGTAGCGAGCGGGAATGTCGTTGTCATGCCGGACACAGTCGAGGCCGCTGACCTCGATGCAATTGACGATGTAATCCGTTCCCTTGAGCACCGCACGGCGGTCCGGCGAGGCACTGACCTTCCAACCCTTGGCCCCGGTCTTGCTGATGAGCTTCGTGATGACCCCTCTCATGGCGTCGAGGCGCTTGCGGTCGATATCGACAAGGGCTATCTCGCCGCCACGGTTTCCCGGCGTCAGAAGAAGGTCGTTCACAAGACGGGGGGTGAACCCGCTGCCCGCGCCAAGCATGGTGACCTTGATCGGGCGTTGCATGGTTCCCTGGAGTCCTGCGGCGGCGGCACTTTGGGTGTGGGCCTGGTGGCCTTGAGGGGCGGTTTTGCGAGCGGGCTTTTTCATCGGTTTATGGCTAGCGCCAGGCCGCACATGCATCAAGTGCTGACTTGTGATCATAAACATCTATTTTGTGATATCAATGCCTTCTGCCATCTGAGGATAGGATGCCCCCTAACTCCATTCAGGTCATATCTGGAAATGGAGCGAGTTCGTACATTTGCATCGGAAAGAGATGCCCACAAATCAAGCGTTTTGTGATCACGCAGCGCTTCGAGGCGGGTCTTGGCATTCTCCGGGATGGACGCTGGGAAGGCGAGACGCGGAGCACGCCGCCAGCGAATAAACTTCTTTCAAGCCCCTCGCATCCGTTGGCGGAATGCCGTCGGGGAAAAGCCGGTCACCTGTTTGAATCGCTTCGAGAAGTGATATTCGTCGATAAACCCCAGCTTCGCAGCGATCTCTTTTCCGGAGAGCTGGCTTTGGGTCATCTGCTCGCAGGCTTGGTCCATCAACCGTGCTGACCGGTAACGGCCGGGAGACATTCCGGTCTTTTGCGCGAACGTTTTTCGAAACGTCTCGAACGAGACGCCAAGGGATTGGGCGATTTGTTCGAGGGCCATTGTATGTGCCCCGACGCTTCCCAGCATGGCGCAGGCCCGCTCAATCCACGCCGGGCCTGCCAAAGATCCCCGTCCGGACGATCCGATAATTTCGCCGAGGAGCGATTGCAGTCGGCAAACCTGCCTGACGGCGGCCTCGCGTCCATTCGAGTCCCCTGGCCCGAGGCAACCCTCGAGGCGCTTTTCCCAATATGGCACTGGGGCAAGATGAAACAGCGGGTGAGCCGGTGAAATCAATCCCTGATCGCGCCATACATCAAAGACAGGCCCGTCGAATACGATGAAAAATTCGTTCCAGTGCCCATCCGGCCCTCCGCCGTAGCGGTGCGCCACGCCGGGAAGAAGAAGAATCAAGTCGCCGGGACCAAGTTGACGATGGCCGACCACTTCATCCCAATAATTACATTTCCCTTCCAACGAATAAACCAGCGCATACCCTTCGAGGCGGCGTTGGCGCCCCTGATCCTTACCCATGCTTTGCATGATTCTTCCTGCCAACTTGATCGATCCAAGCGGGCTCGTGCAGGAGTTTTGAAATACCATTTTGCTCGGTGAAGGGCGCATCGTTGGCATTGCCATTTCATACAAGATAAATGCCAGAACATCTATTGGGATTTGGAGGCCGGAGGTTCACCATTCTAAACCATGGCACTTTGGAAGTCAGACAATGAACTGTTTGCGATGACCCGCAGGGATCTCTACACGGCGGTTGTCGGTGACATCATGGACATCCTGGGCTTCAAGACCCAGTTTCTGCCGCCGCAAGTCCAGCCGCTCCGAGACGATATGGTTGTGATTGGGCGGGCCATGCCGGTGCTGGAAGCCGACGATGACGGGGGTGAAGGCCCAGGCCGCGTCAACGAGCTCCTCAACCGCCCGTTTGGCCTGATGCTTAGGGCTCTTGACGATCTCAGGCCGAACGAAGTCTATATTTGCAGCGGCTCGTCACCGAGCTATGCGCTCTGGGGAGAGCTGATGAGCACCTGCGCCATCAACCAGGGAGCCTCGGGGGCGGTGGTGGATGGATACTCTCGCGACACACGCGGTATTCTGGCGCAAAATTTCCCCACGTTTTCCCATGGCCGGTATGCCCAAGACCAACGCCCTCGGGGCAAGGTGCTGGATTTTCGCTGTACGATCCGATTCGGCGAAGTCACGATCCGGCCGGGGGACATTGTTTTCGGAGACCTCGACGGCGTCTGTGTTGTTCCTCGCGCGATTGAGAACGAAGTGATGACGCAGGCCTTGGAAAAAGCCCGCGGCGAGAAACGGGTTTTCGAGGCGATCAAGCAGGGCATGAAAGCCCAGCAGGCCTGGGACACTTATGGCATCCTGTAAGGCCGTTCTCTTGCAAAACCCCACCTCTGCATTATGAAAATCACCGAAGTCAAAGTCTGGTTGGTCGAAGGCATCAAATACAATTGGACGCTCCTGAAAATTCACACGGACACGGGCCACACGGGCGTCGGGGAGTCGACCAACTGGCCCGGCTCGCCAATCATCGAGGCGGCCACCCGCCATGTCGGCGAACGCATCGTGGGCTTGGATCCCATGAGGACTGACTTCATCTGGACCAAGCTCTACCGCGACCTCAACTGGATCGGGCCAACAGGAGCCAGCCTGTGCGCAATCAGCGGCATCGACATGGCATTGCTCGACCTCAAGGGCAAGGTGCTTGGCGTGCCATGCTATGAGCTGCTCGGCGGCGCGTTTCGCAAAAGACTCCGCCTTTATGCGAATTATTGGTTCACCGGCGGCGGACACAACGCAGAGGACTATGCCCGCCAGGCCCGCGCAGTCAAGGACGCCGGGTTTCTTGGACTCAAATTCGATCCTTTCGCGCACACAAACTATCTCTACGGCGAAGACCTCTCGACCAATCTGGAGCTGACCCCTGCGCAGCAGGATTTGGCATTCGAGGTCACCAAGGCCGTTCGCGACGCTATCGGGCCGGCCATGGACATGATGATCGAAACCCATGCCATGCTGAGCACGCGCACCGCGCTCGTCATGGCGGAGCGTCTCGCCCCGCTGGGAGTAACATGGTATGAGGAGCCGGTCGGCCCCGAAAATGCCAACACCCTCCGTGCAATCCGCGAGCGGGTGGCCCCCTCCGTTCCGCTCTGCGTGGGCGAGCGGCACTACACAAGGCATGGATTTCGTCCGGTTCTCGAGCAACATCTCTGCGATGTCATCATGCCGGATATCACCCGCTGCGGCGGCCCCTCCGAGATGAAGCGCATCGCCACGATGGCCGAGGCCTACGGCGTCCCCATCGCTCCCCACAATCCCAACGGTCCGCTCAGCACGCTCGCCAGCGCCCACGTCTGCGCAAGCATCCCAAATTTTTTCCGGTGCGAATTCATGTTCAACGATGTGCCCTGGCGGGACTCTGTCATCACTCATCCCTTGGATGTCAGCAGCGGCCACCTTCTGCTCTCGGATCGTCCTGGCCTCGGCGTGGACCTTGTGGAGGAGGAAATGGAAAGGCACCCCGGCATTCGCCGCCTGGATGAACGGGAAAATTTCTACGTCTAATTTATGTCTCTTCCGATTGATCTCAGCGGGAGGGTTGCCCTTGTCACCGGGGCCACGAGCGGCATCGGGGCAGGGATCGCGCGCATGCTTGCACGAGCGGGAGCCGATGTCGCCGGCTGCGGCATGTCGGACTCGAGCAGCATCAAAGCGTCCGCCTTTACGTCGGCAGTCACCGCAGCGGGACAGCGCGCCTTCTACCAACAAACCAATGTCGAGCGCCCGGAGGATTTGGAATCCCTTGTCGCGGCCGTCGTTGATGAATTCGCACGCATCGACATCCTCGTCTCGAGTGCCGGTCGCAATGTCTTCAAGGGCGCGGAGAATTGCTCCGAAGCCGAGTGGATGGGCAATATGGACCTCAACCTCGCCAGCCATTGGCGGATAGCCAAACTCTGCAAACCGCATCTGGAAGCCTCCGGTCGCGGAGTGGTCCAGATCATGACCTCAAACCATGCTTGGGCATCCATCCCCGGCTGCTTCCCCTACAATGTCGCGAAGACCGCCCTCACGGGACTCGTGCGAAGCCTCGCCATCGAGTGGGGGCCGAAGGTGCGCGTGGTTGGCCTCGCCCCCGGGTTCATCGAAACCCCCGGCAACGACGAGTGGTTCACCTCGTTTCCCGATCCCGTGCTGGAACGCGACCGCACGATTCGATCCCACCCAGCCGGCAAGCTCGGCACCTGCGAGGAAATCGGTGCCTGGAGCTCGTTTCTTGCCAGCGATTACGCGGCCTTCGCGACCGGCACGACCTTCCTCATCGACGGCGGCCGGCTGGCCCTGCTGCAAGATTCCTAAAATACTCCGCGCAGGCCGTGCTCGAGCGGTTCCTCATTTTGCCTTCGGCTTTGGCGCAGCCGGCGGCACAAGGGAGTCGTGAGGTTGGTCCCACAAGCGCCACGGATCATCGTGACGCCTCATCTCCGAGAGGAGCAGGCTTCTCATGTGGGATAATTTTTCCGCGCAGGCGGGATCGTCGGCGAGGTTTCGCTGGTTCTCACGCGGCTTCACTCCGGTGACGGCAATGACGGCCGGATCGTGGTGCTCGATCAGGAGCTCGTCGGGATTTTCCGCGAGGTTGAAGAGCTGCGTTTCCCGCACGCTTCCGTCCATCGTGTCATACTGAATGAGTTTCCAGTCCCCCTCGCGCACGCTGCGGATGCCGGGTTTCGTGCCGCCACTGTAGATGCCGTAAAGCGTTTCGCGGATGGAGGGTTTTTCTCCGGCAAGAACCGGTCGGAAGCTCACGCCCTCATTCGTCGCCGGGGTCTTGATTCCCGCGAAGTCGCAGAGGGTCGCGAGGGTGTCGAGAAGGTAGATGTTGCCGGCAGCCCGCGCCCCGACCTTGATTCCAGGTCCTTTGACGAGAAAGGGCACGCGCCAGGAGTGCTCGTAGAGGTTTTGCTTTCCCATGAGCCCATGTCGCCCGACCCCGATGCCGTTATCGGCGGTGTAAACAATGATGGTGTTGTCCAGCTCTCCCATCGCATGGAGCTTTTCCAGAACCCGACCGATCTGGGAATCGATATTTTCGATGCAGGCGAATTCGCGTCCGATCTCATTGCGGATCGTCGCGGGATCGCGGTTTTCCCAGACACCACTCACCGCCACCTCGTCGCGCAAATTGGGATGACCGTGGGGAAAGGGGTGCGCCGGTAGCCAGTTGGGCGGAAGGGGGGGAGCCTTCGGATTTTCTGCCAGCACGGCCTTCGGGTCGGCGTGGTTCACCGCGCCGTATTTTTCGAGCAACTCGAGTGTGCCATCACGAACGTCGTGGGGATGGGAAAACCCAAAGTAGATGAAGAAGGGATCGGCGTCCTTCGTTTTCATCCGCTCATCGAGAAACTCAAGCACCTGATCGGCGTGCCATGCACTGCCCGACTCCGCATTGCCTCCCCGCTTGGTGGCCTCGTGGCGGACCGTGAATTCCCTATCGGCCTCTTGATAGGTGGCGGAATTCTTGCAGGTGAGCATGGTGTCGTAACCGGCCCGATTGAAGACGGCGGGGATCGTTTCCTTTTCCAAATTCGGAGGGCAGAGCGGCTCGGCGTGCGGCCCGATCGGCAAATGCCAAAGAGTGCGACCGGACGTGAGCATGTAGCGCGAGGGAATACACACCGCACCATGAAAGCTCCCCATGTGATAGGCCCGGTCGATGACCGTTCCTTCCGCAGCAATCCGGTCCAGGTGGGGGGTCTCAAGCCGAGACGAAAGATCGTAACACCGGAGATGGAACGGCGCCTGGTCGTCGACGAGGATGAAGAGGAAATTCGGACGTTTCGCAGCCGCGATTGCGGCGGACAAAAGCCCAAAGAACATCAGGAGCTGCCACAAGAAAAATCTCCCTGACTGAAAATGAAATCGGGGGCTCGGGTTTCTATCGCTCATCACTTTTTCTCAAGCATCGAACCTAATGGCTGATCCAGTCAGCAGGAATTGGCTGCTTTGACAGGCCCGGGCCGGAGATCAGGAGTTCCGGTTTGTCGCCGCGCCAGACCGCCTGGCCGCCGCCGGAGACCCACATGTTGCCGCCGCGCTGGTCGACATAGAAAATTCGCAGGGGGTACAGGCCTTTTTTTAGGGGGACAGACCAGCCGCCAAAATTGTGCCATCGGGTTGCCGGATACCATTCCTCCCCCCCGAGCCAAAGGCGGAGGTCGAAGCCGGCATCCCGCACCGGAGTGATCAGCTCCTGCGGGGCGTGGAACGTGTAGATACCGTCGTGAGGGATTTTAAGAAAGCCGGAATAATCGTAAGCGAACGACCCGCCCGGTGAACGGTGGGCAAGGTCCAGAGGCACCTTGGCGGCTCCTGATTTGGTGGCGGGAGGGACGCGCGTCATCTGCCCGCCGAGGGAGGCGTCGCCCTCGTGATAGGTGTAGGCAAGCCCCGGTTGAACGGGAGCTTCCGCGACCGGTTGAAGCGGCGGGGCCTTGATGTAATGGGCGCGCAGGGGTGCCGAGACCTCGGTGCCGCTCGACGTCTGCGACATTTTATCCAGGTCTTTCCTAAATGCGGACGCCATTACGGTGGTGGTGGATTTCAAAAGCACGGGCTTTTCATAGACCGGCGAATCGAGGTTCGGCCGGCTCCCGTCGAGCGTGTAGCGGATTTCCGTATTCGGCTCGTTGTGTCGCATGGTGACTTCCAGGGCATCCACAAAGCGGTCAGCCTCGGGGAGGATTTCCACCCGGTCCATCGGGCGCAGCACCGGTTGAAATGCGGCGAGTTTTCCGTTCTCCAGCGAAAACTCAAAATCCGCTCCGGGCAGCTCCATCTTGGCTCCGTCGAGGGAAATCTTTTGACATCCCAGGGCCACGCCGTAGCGCGTACCGTCCGTCCGAGTGACCAGGACCAGGGCCTCGCCGAAGGCGGTCAGCGGGCCTGCGGCCAACGCCCCGCCCTTCACGGGGTCTGCAGCGGCCTGGCAGATGATCGCGGTGCCATCGGGGGTCACGGCTTGAAAGCCGGAGACTCCATCCCCGCCGCGAAGGGTCTCGATGGATGTTAATTCGTCTTGGATCGTCTTCCTCGGAAAGAGGGCGCTCACGACCACCTGGGGACCTTTTCCCGCAAACTCCGCGCCGAATTGATAAGTTTTCAACTCCGCCGGACTGTGCATGTAAATCGAGATGTTCGGGGTGTTGGGATTCGAGGTTTTCACCGACTTGTCGGCATCGTTGCCGGTGACTTGGTGAGAGCGAAAGCCCTCCCATTTCACGCCCTCGCGCTCGAAGGGTTGGGCGGGCTTCCAGTCGAGCTTGTAGCTGTGGTTTTCTGTGGAGTTCACGCGGTCCACGACGATCCAGAGCCCGACGCCGCGCAGGAAAACCAACTGCCGGCCATGGGTGACTCCCTCGACGAGGCGCGAACCATCCACGGCGGCGAAGGTGCCGTTGAATTCGCCCTCGGCGATATTGAAGCGGCCGGACTCGTGCCAGCGGCTTTTCAGCGGCGTCTGGTAGGCCATGTTGCTGTTATTTTTTCCGAAGACCCCGTTTTGGCGGGAGCGGTATTCGAGCGGTTGCTTGTCAAAGGCCTCGTGTCCCATCTGCGGTAGCCCATCGACAAAGAGCGGCGTGAACTCCCATTGGAAGAGGCCGCGCATGTCGGGGTTGTTGTATTTGGCGCGGGTCTTATCCTGGAACTCCCGCACCCATGGCCAGAGGTCGCCTGCATGTCCCGAACGGTCGTAGCCGTAGGTGTCCGAGTGGAGCGAGAGGAGGGCCTGGCCGAAGGCAAAAAGCTGGATGTCGTTCGTGTGCTTCCAGCCGTGCGTGTTGTAGGGGCGGCCGCTGTCCATGTGGAGGTGCTGGTCGTCTTTCCCCCAGCCTTCGCGAAGGACCATCTGTCCGCTGTAGGGCCAGAATTCCGAGGTGAAATCCGGGGTCCCGGATGCTCCATCCTCCCACAGCGTGGTGCGGATTTTTTTCAAAACAGGATCGTTGAGCGCCTCGGGGGTGTATTCGGCGAACTGCGGGGACGGTCCCGCATAGTAGCCTGCCATGCGGGCGCGGTTCATGTGGTTGGGATACCATTCCATGCCGAGGTTGCCTTTGCGGCGGATGAGGTAACCGGTGCGCATGGCGAGGTTGTCCTTCAGCTCCAGGCTCCAATCAAGGCCCATCCACGGCAGGCTGCCGGGCTGCCGCTTAAAGACATCCAGCATGTGGTGAACGCTTCGGAGGTAGCAGTGGTTGTAGCCCTCGGCATTCTCGATGTCGCTCCCGTCGGGCATCATCGTGACCGTTGGATAGGCCTCGATCGCGCGCCGCACCTCGCGGAGGTAGTAGGGCGATCCCTTGAATTCCGGCAGGCTCACGGCGAAGGCTTGGAGGGGATTGAGATATTGCTCGATCGAGCGGTTGTTGCTGGCGGCTCGCACCGTGCGGAGCATCGCGGGGAAGACATCAAAGGTGTCCATGAGAATCCGCGCCAGCGTGGTCGATGGGAAATCGCGCGCCAGCGAGGGGTCTCGCTGCGCCATCCACATGAGGTTGTTGAGGACCCTTGCGCGCGGCTCCAGCGGGTTCAACTCGCCTGCTGAAAGTCCCGCCGCCTCGAGATCCCGCGAAAAGTTCATCGACCGGTCATCGAAATACTCGCACCACTTTCGGGCCCACGCGAGGTCGCCGGTGCGGACGGCCTCGGCAAGGAGGGCCTTGTGGAAAACAACCCGCTTCGAGCATTCGGCGAGAAAGGTGTCCGGATTGGAAAAAATCAGCGTGTCCTGGGGAACAAACCCGTCCGGCTGCCAGAGCCAGTTCACGCGCCCCGGCGGGCCCATGTCGATCCGGACCACGGCATTTTTTCCCTGGGCATCGACCATCGGAAAGCGGGCCACACCGGAATTTTTCAGCTCATCCGGCTGGTGGAGAAACTGGATGAAGTAACTCTCCTGCGGAGAGACCGGGTGGAATTCGAATCCCGGCGGCGGGCTCGCGAGGCGGGCGAAGAAAAAGTCGCGGTAGGCATCCAGGGCCTCCGCCCATTTTTCTTGTTGAACCAGCTCGGCGATGGTCGGAGGGGGAGCGGTTTTGCGGCCCTGAAAGCCGGGGTGTTTTTCATCCCGCCCCATGCGATCCAAGGCCGATGTTTTGGGCGGCGAAGGAATTTTTGAGAGATCGATCTGGGCGAAGAATTCTTTTGCGAGCCGGGCGGTATTTCCGGGCGAGTTCCGCTCGGCAAAGGCCTTTTCCCGCTCCGCCGCATTCGCTGGAGCTGGCGCGACGAAGACCTCGGTTTCGTAGTCAGGATTCCAAAAACCAAGTCTCGCCGAGCCGGCTTGGAGACCGGGAATCAAAGCCGCCGAAGCGGCGGCAAAGAACACAAATAAACGGTAAGTCATTTTATGGGGCGGCCGTGGTTGATCCGGCTTCGTGAAAGAACCAGTCCTTGGGGATGCGCTGCTCCTTCAAGTCGGGGCCGGAGACCAGAATCGGGCTGGGATCACCTTGGTGAACCGACCACGGAAGCGGGTAGTTTCTCCAGAGATCGGATTTCCTCCACGGTTTCGTGCGGGCCTCGGCGAAGTCCACCTGGAAACGGTGCAACCCCTTGGCCAGCGGCACCGACCATGTTCCCCGGCCATGCCACCATTCGGTGGGCTCCCACTCCAGGCCATTGATAAAGAGGCGCAAATCGTAGCTTGCTGCCGACTCCGGATAGACGATCTCGCTCGGCGCGCGGAAGGTATAAACGCCCTCGGCCGGGATCTCGATGAAACCCTTGAACCGGGCCCCGTAGTAGGTGTCCTCGCTCTTCACTTGGCTCAAATCCATTTCGCGCTCCGCAGTGGATGTTTTTACAGCCGGCATCCAGTGGGCCGCGCTGTAGAGTTCGCTCCAATGCCCCTCGAGATGTTCGCAGAGCAGACCCGGGACGAGCGCTGCCTTGTCGAGCCCGGCGGCGGCCTGCAGGGGCTTCTTGTAAAACCACCCGTAGCTCGTTTCGGTGAATTTTGTGCCGTTGATCTCAAACGGGTCTGCAGCCAGCGGCTTGCCGTCCCGACCGAGGCGGTAGGCGCGCGCGGCAAATTCCGTCGATTCGGTGATGGTGAGGGGTTTTTTGTAGAGGGGCGAATCGGGGGTCGGCTGGGTTCCGTCGGTGGTGTAGCGGATTTGCACGCCCGGGGTCGCGCAGGTCAGCTCCACCTGGAGTTCCTTCTCGAAGGTGTTGATATCGGGATGGAAGCGCACCGTGGAAATCGGGCGGTGGATTTCCTGCGTAGCAACCTTTCCCTTCGCATGGACGCTGAACTCAAAATCCGCAGGCGCTTTTTTGACTATTTTTCCTCCGACTTTCATGGAGGAAACCCCCAGCGCCAGACCGGAGACCGACCCATCGGCGCGTTTCTCGACCAGGAGGGTCTGGGCGGAGGCCTGCACCGGACCGCAGGCAAGGTCGGCGATCGTTGCGGCGCACTGGAACCACACCGTGACCCCATCTTTCATGCGCGCCTCGAATCCCGCCACGGAAGGTCCGGCATTCCGCGGCGTCACGGACACCACATTTTCCGTGCCCTTCGGCGGGCTTGTCGAAACGAGCGTCACCAGCGCGGTGTCGCCCCTCGCCCTCCATCGGGATGTGATCTCCTGCCTGGCGATCCCGGCATTTGGCAATGCCCACACGTGAGATCGGAAATCCGGATCCCCGGTGTTGGGTGCCGAGTAATCCAGAGCAAAGTCACCGAATTGTCGCAGGATCACGTTGGCCCCATCGGGATTTTGGGTGGCGACTGATTTTGCAGGAGCATCGATTTTGGACTGATCTTTTGAGAAGAGGGCGGTGGCTCCCAGCTTCGCCGTTGAAAGCATCAGGGCGAGCGGCACCTCAAAGGCATTGTCCTTCGCTTGGGCGTCCTTGAAGTGGATCGTGTCTGCAAAGACAAAGAGGCGCGCGCTGCGCACCTGGAAGACCTGCCGGTTGCTTCGGGCGTTTTCGATCTTCGGCCCGAAGGATGGCTCACGAGAATAGAGAAGTTTCCATGGGGCCACGGAAACATTTTGATAAATGCCCTCATAGACCGCCTCGCCGAAGTCGAAGCGGTCGGAGGAGTGCCAGCGGTTCGGTGCCGGCTCGCGTTCGGCAAAGCAAATGTTGCTGGTTTTTCCGCCGGGCATAAATCCCGGGTATCGGTCGCCCATCATGTTTTGCCGGGTGCCGTTGATCAGCGGGGTTTCGGCCCGGAAGAGGGGATAATTGTAATCGAAGCCATAGACGAGCCCGTGCGACCAGGAGGGTTGCTCGGCATGGCCGCCGCCTTTTGATCCGCGTGCGAACATCGACAGGAAGGCATCGCCCTCCCTCCATCCGCGCCGGAAGAGGTAGGAGCCAGTATACGGCATCCAATCCGAGTTGATCCGGGGAGTGCCGGGGCGGTCATTACCCAGCAACTTCAGGGCCTCCTGGCGGTTCGTCATTTTTTCTGCCAGTTTTTGCCGCTCGTGGACGGATGCCTTGGAATCAACTCCGGGCAGGCCGTCGGAAACAGAAAACACCGTGTCAATGATCCGGCGCACCTCGGGGATGGCGTGCGTGGTCGCGGAGCGGTCGAGGTGGAGCGCGGGACTCATGCCATCCCGCGAGGCTTCCGCTTCCGCGTTTCCATAGAAGCGCGACGGGCGCAGGCGGTATTCGAAGCGGTGGTCGTATCCGCCCGGCATCGGGTGACGGAAAAAATATTGGACCGTCTGGTCGTAATAATCCAGGAAGCGATTCTTCCATCCCGGCGTGAGCCATTCGGGGTTCTGTCCGGACCAGATGTTGAAGACACCGCCGAGGACGAGCGGGATGTAGAAGTGCCCCTCGTCGCCCATTTCGACCATGGAGCCGTCGGCCTGCGTGCCCAGCGTCATCCATCGCTCCATATGCCGGCGGCATTCCCGCGCCAATCGTGTCGCCGGGCGGAATTCGTCAATGTAGGGCACCGTGCAAGCCCACCGCTGAAGCCCGCTGGTGTTATGATTAAAAACCGTCTCCCGCGCCAGCCGCCAATAGGCCGGCGGGTATTCCTTGAGGCAGGCCAGCTGCATCCGCGCGAGCGTCGGGGCGGGGATCTCCTCGACGGCTTGCGGGTATCGGTCGGCGAGATCGGAGAGGTCCTCCATGAGGTCGGCCCATCGGTCGCCTGGGTGCATGACAAATAGATTTTTGACGTTGTATTCCGACGCGTCGGCGTCGCGGAAAAAATTCAGCGACCAGTCGTCCATGATCTCCGACCAGGCCCGAAGATATTTGGCGTCCCCGGTTTCATTGAACCGCGCCAGCAGCCCCTCGGCGAAGCTCCCGACGAATGCCAGGTTGGACGTTTCCTCAATCACCCGCTGCTGGTCGCGATCGTCCGCCGGAGTGTCCACCCAGAAGATTCGCCCCGGCGTGAATTTTGTGGCTTTTGTGGCGTCCGTTGAAAGCTTCAGACCCTGGAGCAGATCATCCCCCTCGCCGCTGTAGCGGTTGGAGATCAGGCCTGCAAAGGGCGTCAGATGGGTTTTCACCCGCGCCATCTTTTCAAAAAAGAAGCGCTTCCATGCGTCAAGGGCCTCCTCGTTCCGGCCTTCCGCGTGAAGCCGGCGCGCCCCGGCCAGGCCCTCCACGCCGGGTTCCAAAAGGTTGAAAAACTCATCCGCCAAAGCCTTGATGGCCTCCGGGGAATTCCGCTCTTCGAAGCGTCTCATTCGATCGGCAGAATCCGCCGAGAGCTTTTCTTGCGCGACATCAACCAACCAATTGATCGGCACCCTGAGCGGGCGGTTTGCCTCGGATACGCCCCCCACGAGCGGGGCGGGAGGACCGCCTTTACCGGGGAAAAACTTGAAGGCCCCGCCCGGAAATTGCTTTTCATCGTGGTAATTCCAGCGTGCAGCCCAAATGACGTGTCGGTTCGCATCCAGCAAGGAAAGGACACGATGCCCGGTGTCTTGATATTCGCGGTGGGGGTAGCGCGAGCCGTACAGGAGAATCTCATCGATCAAAACTTCCTGCCCGAGATCTATTTCCATCCACGCGCCAGGCCCGGCCGACTCGACCACCTTGCCACGAACCTTGGTGTCCTTCTCCGCGTTGGTGAAAAACCCGCCCAGATCAAACGGCTGGGCGGCATCCTTGGAGGACCCCGTCAACAACTCCGGACGCCGCAGCACCAGATTCTTTCCGCCGCCCATCACTTCGATCTCCTGCCAGCCCATGATCGGAGAGGTCGGTGCATCCACCCGCACATAGCGCGCCTGCACAGGAGCGGGCGGAATGTCGCCCCGCCCCTCGATCACGGGAAACAACAACAGCCCAAGCACCGCAAAAATCCTCGCAGCTCTGGTGGGGCGCCTCTCCGAACGTTGCAAAGAGCAGGGAGAAAAGGCGTCTCGCCTGTTTGGAGACTGGCTATCACTGCCAAACCAGCGCCCACACGGGCGGGACGCCCGTGCTCCCTGGACTCCTGTCGCTCCGGTTGCAACTTTCGGAGATGCGCCCGTTCCGGTGACCGCAGCGGCGCTGGAGGGATGTGGGTAGCTGAACATGACCATGGGGAGAGAAATCCTTACAACGCCTTAACCTAGCGATTTTATGGACACCGTCAAATGCTGTTCCATGTAAATTTCCGTAGAAAAATACTGTTGGTATGCGAAGGATTTCGTTGGGGCGTGCTCTTTTTGAATGCGCTTGTCGGTCTAGAGATGGGCCTTATGCTGTGGGGGTGATTTACGAAGCCAGATGAAAGGAGCAGACGGATTGCCGACGTACACGGAGATTGCCCGGCAAGCAGGCGTATCCACGAAGACCATTTGCAATGTCGTGGGGAACCCATCGATTGTGCGACCCCGGACGATGGAGAAAGTTTTGGAGACGATCCGGAAGATGGGGATCACGGATGTCGAGCAGCTTCGGGTGAGGCGGCGTCCGGTCCGCTTGGACGTTCAGAGGTCGATGCTCCTGCTGGTGGAGGGGTTGCCCTCCGGAGCGATGTCCTCCCCGGTTTATGCGCAGATTTTGATCGCTGCGGAGAAGCAGGCGCACAAGCGGGGTTGGCAACTCACGCTTCGGCACAAATCACACGGCGAATCGGTGCAGGAGAGCCTCGCCAATTTTCGCGGTCAGGGGGTTTTGCTCTTTGGACGGGCCACGCCGGTCGCGGAGATTGAGCGGGCGATTCCCGGAGTCCGATGCGTGCGGATGTTGGGGATGCCGGCGGCGGCGGACGACTGCGATCAAGTGGATTACGACCGGGGGGAAGTTTGCCGGATGGCCGCCCGGCATTTGAAGGGGAGGGGCTGCCGCAGGGTTGCCTTCATTGGGGACCTTGGCAACACGCGATGGGCTGATTTTCTCCGTTGCGCCCGGGAGGAGGGGCTGGAAGTCATTGATGGAAATGTGGCCCGTCTTTTTCAGAGTGACGGAGCCAATCAAATTGTGAACCAGGCGGCGCTCGAAGAGGCCCTGGAGCGTATTCTCGGGGAGGGGGTTGACGGGCTCTTTGCCTACAGCGATCAAGTGGTCAATGCCTTGTATCCCGTCCTTGCCAAGAGGGGAGTCGAGCCGGATCGGGATCTTCAGGTGGTCTCCTGCAACGCGGAGGAATTATTTCTTGCCCCCCTGCATCCCCGTCCCACCTCGATCGACATCCACTCGGTGGAAATCGGAATCAGAGCTGTGGAGACCCTGCTGTGGAGGATTCAAAACCCGCTCGCAGCCCCCACCGTTGTGATCATCCGGCCGAAATTGATCCCGGGAGCGATGGGCAGGTAATCATTCCGAGGCAGGATTCGCCCCCATTTTTTCCAACCACGTAGGTTCTTCAGGGGATGGTCAGCTTGAAAGATTCCAGGTAGGTTGCACCGGTGCGCTCGGGGGCATTGTTCTTGCCGCCAAGCTCGATTCCCGCCGGCTCGGTTCTTTCGGAGGGCGGGAGCGAAATTGCAAAGCAGTGCTCGCCGCCGAGCAAAATCTCGCAGGTCGGCGAGCCGTTTTCGCCGGGCGGACGGAAGATGGCGCGCAAGCTCACAAATTCATCGCCAGCCGGCCAGGTCGCGTTTCGGTTGGACTGGGTTTCAGGATCAAAAACCGCCACGCCGAGATTTTGCTTGGAGGTATTGTGATACGGGGTGATTTGCAGTGCGGAAATCCCCGGCAGGCGGACGATCACGCTGAAATTCCCCCCGGAGCCGGCCTCCAGGACATGCTTCAGGCGGATGTCCATCGTGTAGCCCTGCTCCAGCATTCGGGCAGCCATTTCCGAATCGAGCGGCAGGTGAAGAAAAGGAAAATCCGTCGCACTCTCATCAACAAAAGCCAGCGCTTTTACCCCGCCCTCATCGACCGACTCCACCCGGATGGTTCCCGTGTTTTGCCAGAGAGTTCCCTCGGGCAGAGCGCCCTGGAACTCCATCCCGGGCGCCTCTGCAAGGAGGGGGGAACCCCCCGCTATCAGGATCATCGCAAGGTGCCTTCTCATCGAGGGGATTCTCTCTCTTCAGTCAGGTTGTTGGCAATGATAAGCATTCTCGACGAGCGCGAAGGGGGAACACTCGCCAGTGGCGATTTCCGCGCGCACCCCGGCGATCAAGCGCTCCGCCGGCGGCGAAAAACCATCACGATCGTGAGCGACCCGGCCAGGAGCATCCAAGTGGACGGCTCGGGAATCACGGCGATGCCGGAAATTCCCATCGCGCCGTCAATATCCTGGAGGTCCCACGCAAAGTTGGTCCCGCCCGAGGTGCTCGGGTTGAGGGTCAGATAAACCTCGTAGCTGCCGCTGCCGGCCGCCCACGTGACGCCCGCAGCCGTCAGGGCAGCCGTAAAGTTCGAGAGTGTCCCGCCGCTGATATCCAGGCCCAGCGTGAACGGCTGGCTCAGGTTCGTGTTGAGAAGGTCGATGTAACCGTACGCCGCGCTGGCGAAGGAAAGAGCGATCGGGGCGCTAAAGTCGAGATTGCCTTTGTCGGCAGCCGAGTTGAGGGCCACATTCAGAGTGTCCCGGGTGCTGTTCGTGATGCTTTGAACCCAGAGCTTCGCTGTTCCCGTCGTGTAGTCGGCTGCATTGAGGAAGTTTGTGCCGGTCAAAATATCCGGCCCTTCGATCAGGACAAAACTGCTGCCGCCGGTCAGGAGCACCCCGCCGCTCAGCCCGACATCCAGCGTGCCACGGCGGACGTTGCCCCCGGCATTTCCATTGGTGATCAGGTTGACCTTGGTGATGTGGGTCGCGCTGTTGTCCAACGTGAAGCCCCATGTGGCTTTGTCTGCGTCGCTTGTGGAAATATACCTGAGCCCGCCGAAATTGATCCCCTGCGATCCGCCCCCCACCACACGAAGCGTGCCGCCCGAACTCGTGGCATTCGCGGAATTAAAAGCCAAAGCCAGTGAAGAGGCACTCCCGATATTTGTTGTACCCCCACTGATCTCGAAGGTTCCGCCGGGTTTCAAGTCCAGAAAACCGGTGGAGGCCGTCGTCAAATTCCCCCCAGATTGCACCACAGTGCCAAGATTGGTGCCTGCGGACCCTGTTGTGCCAATCAGGAAGGCTGCGTTGGTGGTGCGGGTCGATGTAAAATTACCACCTGTGATATTGAGCGTGTCCTGGTTGTCAACTTGGGCAAAACCTGAAATGGAGAGTTCTCCTGCCGTGGTGAGGCTGACATTGCCAGCGCCGCCGAGATAGAGATGGCGGTTCGGAGCAAGGGTGAGGGATCCTCCCGAGGCTACAGTCAAACTCCCGGTGCCAGCCGTGCTGCCGACGATCAGATCTCCACCCGTAAAGGTCAGCGATCCTCCATTGTCGATGTAGAGGCCCCGAGAGCCGCTTCCGGTCCCGTTAATTGTAAAACCTGACACATTAGGCACAGCGGAGTTGATGAGCGCAAAACCATTGTTAACGGTCATGGTCGGGCTCGTCACTCCCGACGGAACACTGCCCCCCGACCAGTTCGTTCCAATATTCCAGTTCTGGCTCGCCTCCGGCGGATAGGTGGCGGATGTGTTCGTCCAAGACTGCGCAGAGGCAGGAACTGCGGCCAGAGCCAGAAGGCCGATGATGCGGGTGAGAAGCTTAAGGGTCATGGAGGGAGGGAGGTGGGATTTCATGGTGATGCGGGCTATTGGCTCCATAGGTAAACCGGAAATTGCTCGCCGTCAATAATTAATTTCATGGAACTTCTATGTAATTATTCACTGTAAATTTTAAGTCAACTGGTTGAGAGGATCCGCCAAGCGGTCAGGGTCTGGGGGAGGGCGGGGCCGTTTGAAGCGGCGATGAGAAATCGGTCAGGCAGAGCATTTCCGATCCAAAAGGTGCGAGGGTGAGGTCCATGGCATTGCTGGGGGGGAGGTGGCGGGCGATTTCCTCCCGGGCGATGGTGTGGGTTTGATCGGTGAAGTTGAGGAAGAAGGCGAACGAGGCGGTGGCAGACTTGCGAACCTGGACGGTGACACCGGGCGGGAGGTTCCAGGGTTTGGGAAGTCCGGCGTGTTCGAGGCAGGCAGCGGTGAGGGCTGCGAGAAAGCCGGGTCCACTGCGGAAAGCGGCGTAGATGGCGGTGCCGGCACCGAACCGGTTGCGGGTCAGGGCCGGAGTTCCGGCGTAGAACTCGCCGGCGTAGCGGGCGAGGACCTCAGCTCCCTGGGTGGCGATGAGAGCGCAGTAAGTATGTCCCTGCCACTCTCCGTCGAGTCCGAGCGTGTTGCCGGGCTCGGAGGAGACGGAGACGCTTTCGCCAGGGAGGAGGATGTCGGTCTCCTCGTTTTTAATGCCGAAGACGCGGGCGAGCGGACCTGGGAAGGGGGTTTCGAAAAGGTGGTCGTCCTGGTCCACCAAGCCGCTCCAGTAGGTTCCGAGGAGGGTGCCGCCGGAGGCCACGAATGCCTCAAGGCGATCGGCGACCCCCGGCCGGAGCATGGCGAGCATGGGGGCAATCAAAACCCGGTAGGGCGAGAAGTCGCCGGTGGATGGAATGACATCCGCTGGCCAGCCAGCCTGCCACAGCGGGCGGTAATGGGCCAGGCAGGTCGGAAGGTAGTCCCTGTGGTCGCGGGTGGGGCCGCTGGCGGACTCGATAGCCCAGCGGTTTTCCCAATCATAGATCAGCGCAACCTCTGCGCGACGCCCCGAGTGCAGGACCGGTTGCAGGCTGCGCAGCCGCTCACCGACAGCTGCCACCTCGCGGAATACGCGGGTCTCCGTGGAGCCGGTGTGGTCCAGCACGGAGCCATGAAATTTTTCCCTTCCTGCCAGGCCCTGCCGCCATTGAAAGTAGAGCACGGAGTCCGAGCCATGCGCAACCGCCTGCATGGCGGTGAGCATGTGGATGCCCGGCCGCTTGAGCTTCATGGCGGGCATCCAGTTCGCCGAGCTGGGCGTGCATTCCATGAGGAGCCACGGGCGGCCGGGTTTGAACGAGCGCATCAGATCATAGACAAACGAATGCTCAACCGCGACATCCACCATGCCCGGCCCGCCATCGTACTGCGGGTAGGCGTCCATCGAGACAAAATCCAGTTCAGCGGCCAGCCTCCAGTAATCGAGCGGTTCGTGGGTGCCCATGAGGTTGGTGGTGACCGGAACATCCGGCGAGAACTGCCGGATCGGCTCCGCCTCATTCCGAATAAACGAGGCGTATTGGTCCGAGCTGAAGCGCTTCCAGTTCACCCAGAGGGCCTCGATGCTGTTTTCTCCGTCGAGAGCCGGAGCCCCGATTTCATCCCAGCTCCGATAGGTGTGCGACCAGAACGCCGTGTTCCAGCGCCGGTTCAGGTCGTCCAGATCCCCATAGCGGCCTTCCAGCCATTTGCGGAACGCGCCTTCGCAGGTTTCGCAGTAGCAGGGCTCAAAAAACTCGTTCGAGATATGCCAGGCGAGCACCGCCGGATGAGAGCCAAACCGTCGGGCAAGCACCGTGTTGATGTGACGAACCTTGGCGCGGTAAACCGGGGACGAGACGCAGAAGTTCATGCGCATGCCGTGGCGGTTTCTGTGGCCGGCGCGCGGAGCGCGCAGGATCTCCGGGTGGGCCTTTGAGAGCCAGGCGGGTTGTGCCGCAGAGGGCGTTGAAAGGATCGCGCGGCCATTATTTTCGTGAAGAAGATTCAGAAAGTCCCCGAGCCAGCCGGTCTCGTAACGGCCGTCTTCGGGCTCCAAGGCAGCCCATGCAAAAATTCCGACCGTGAGCACGTTCGCCCTGGCGGGATTCATCTTCGCGATGTCTTCCCTCCACTGCTCGCGCGGCCATTGCTCGGGGCTGTAGTCGCCGCCGTGCAAAAAGTGCGGGAATCTCAGCAGCCGGTCAGGCATCGGGTTTCAGCTTTTTTGAACAGGCTGCGGCCCGAAGGCAAAGCGCGCCGATCAGGGCCAGAACCCCGCCGATCAGCGCAAAGCTGACACGGCCATAAGCCGGATTGGGAATGAATATGCAAAGGAGGAGGAATCCGCCGGCCACCACGCAGAGCCATCCGATGATCCCATATTGCATGGCATCCTGATTCTCGCCGCCCTCGGCAAGGTGATTGACGGGCCGAACGAGGTCACTGAAGAGTTCATCGATGCGCTGCTGGTGCTCGGGCGCTGCGGATTTCCAGAACATGATGGTGGCGAAAAACCAGAGGCACGATCCGCCCCATGTTGCGGCGCTGACGAAGAGGAAACGGGAATCGACCAGTTCGCGTTCGTTGAGCGCGCGGTTTACACCGAGGACTGAGCTCACCATCTGAGGATCAAAAAATGCCTGCGACAGAACCGCGCACCCCAGACCGACAAGCACCGTGGACCAGCCCGACCAGTCGGGGGTCTTTTTTACGATCAGCCCGAGAACCATCGGCACAATCATGGGCGGGAGCAGCATGGCATTCAGGATCTGGAACAGGTCGAAGAGGTTGAGGGTGCGAAGGGAGTTCACCATCAGGGCCACCCCGATGGTCAGCACGCCGAAACCTGCGGTGACGAGCTTCCCAATAATAATCTGGCGCGAATCCGAGGCTGTCCGGTTGATGTAGCGGTAATACACATTTCGGACGAAGAAACCCGCGTTGGAATTCAGTGCTGCATCAAGCGAGTCGGCCGCCGCGCCAAACATGGCACAAACCATGAGACCCAAGAGCCCTTGAGGGAGGACGGTGAGAGCCATCGCCAGCCAGGCACCCTCCTCCGGGCTCTTGAGGTTGGGAAACACCAGGCCGATTTGCGGATAGACCACTGCCGCGCACATGGATGGCAGTTGGATGAGCACGGGAAGCAGGATCAGCAGCCCCGGCAGAAACATCAGAAGCACCATCTTGCGGGTGCTGGCATCATCCTTCACCCGGACAAACTTTCCGCAATTGCGCAGGTCCATCTGGCCGATCGCGCTGAAGAGGATGTTCCAGACCATCCACAGGGAAACCAACGCCAGCGAGGCGTCGGCATCGAATTTCAAGTGGCGCTCCGGCAGAGCGGAGAGAAAATTCGTCGGACCGCCGATGGCGGGTTCATTGACCGAAAACCATGCGACCATTGCCACGACCATCAGAAGGATCACCCCCTGCACGACCGCAAAAAACGACACCGCCCACTGGCCGCCAAGAACAGCCAGAAACGTCACCAAAAATCCGACAATCCCAATCGTGACGGGCAGGTCCATACGAAAGACCGAGGCCATGAAGACCCCAAGGGTATTCAGCCCAATGCCACCCCAGAAAAGGCCCATCGGCAATGTGAACCACGTGTAGAATTGCTCGGTGCCAAGGCCGAACCGCCGGAAGACAGCCTCCATCGCCGTGATCACGCGCAGGCGGCGGAACCTCGGAGCCACAAACCAGAGGACCGCCAAAGCAGGAATCGTGCTGAGCACCGACGTCACTGGGTAGAGCATGCCATCCAGGTAGCATTTTGCGGCTGCCCCGGTGAACGACCATGTGCTGATGCCGGTGGCCAGCGCAGAAACCGCCCCCACCCACCACAACATATTGCCGCCACCCCGAAAATAATCGCTCGAATTCCGGTTCAGGCGGCGGCAGACGAGCCCGATTGAGCCCACCAGAAGCGCATAGAAGGCGATTACAAACCAGTCCCAACCGGTGAGTGCACGGTGGGATTCCAGCAGGTTGAATGCGAGCAAAGGTTTCATACGCGAAGTGACTCCAGCTCCCTGAGGCGTTCCATCACAACCGGCGGCATCTCACCGTCTGGCCTCGGGGAGACGTTGACACAGAGATTGCAGCCCAACTCGCGGAGCCGGCGGTGATTCTCGGCGACCCACGCGGCGGGTTTGTAAGTCTCGGTTTCCAGATACCCCCAAACCTCAACAGGCCGGCCATTTGGCATGGCGTGCGGGCAGGTCTGCCAGCAATAAACGGTCTCCAACCACGTGCCGGGATTTTTATCCGGAAACGAGCATTCGGTCGACTCAAAATGCCCGGCGCAACTCCGGCTGTTGATCACCAGGTGTGGCTGGAGGTGGAGCGCCAAATCTCTGGCCTCATTGTCCCATGTCCCTCCGTCGAACCAAAGAAGATCCACCCGCCCGTAGCCGGTGAGGACCTCCCGAATGCGCCCATGAAATAGCCGCCGCCGCGCAGCCAAATGCTCCGCCGACGGCGCCGGCACGTCAGCCGGTTGGTGCCGTTGATCAAACACCGGCGCTCCGGCGGTTTTCCGAAACCCCTCCAACCCCCCCATGCTCTGGTAATGGTAGCTCATGCAGTCCCGGTCGAAATGCCAGTCCGGCGGGGAGAGATAAATCCCCACCTTCAAACCATGACGCCGACAGGCCTCGACGTAGGGCCCCAGCAAGTCCTTCCCGCCCGGTGTTGTATGAACTCCGAAGGGGGACACCCCGCTCGGCCACATCGTGTAACCATCGTGGTGCATCGCCACAAACACCGCATACCGGAACCCCGCCCTCACGGCGGCCGCCACCCACACCTCGGGATCCCAACGGTCCGGCACAAATCGGTCCGCCAATTTCCAGTACTCCGCCGGCGCGATCTTGTTTTTGGGCGCCCACGAGCGGTCCCACGGCGTCTCGGCCACCATCCCCCACGACAGCTCCAGCTCCCCATGCACGCTCGCAATCCCCCAATGCACCATCAAACCTAGCTCCCCCCCCCCGAACCACTGGGCCTCGGGGTGCGTCGGCCAGGTTGATTGCAGCCCGTCGGGCCGCATGCCCAACGCCTCATGTTGCGCTCCCGCGCTCTCATTTGTCTGATTCGATCCTCGGCTCATGATTTTTTTGATGGGGGGTGGGCTTGAAACTTCGGCATTCCTCCGGCCAACACTCGCGAATAAATAAGAATCTTCTACTTATCGCAAGATATTTCATGTAATTTCTATAGAATATTTTTCGGAATTCGGATAAATCTCGTCATCTATGGACTTCCTACCGCCCCCCCGATGGCTGCATTCCTTTTCACGCTCCCCGCTCCGCATCACGCTATGAAAACCCTTCTGGAGCTCACACTGTTTACCGTTGCCATCCTCGCGGTGATCGGCTTCGGGATCTGGAAGGCCCGCGATGAAATTAATGCCGAGGAGGCTGGAGCGAGCGGATATTTTCTGGCTGGTCGTGGCCTGTCGTGGTGGCTGGTGGGGTTTTCCCTCATTGCGGCCAACATCTCGACCGAGCAGTTCGTGGGGATGTCGGGCTCCGCCGCGAACTGGCTCGGCATGGCCGTGGCGTCCTATGAGTGGATGGCGTCGGTGACGCTGGTGATCGTGGCCTTCTGCTTTTTGCCCAGATTTCTTCGGACCGGCATCTATACGATCCCGGAATTTTTGGAGTACCGCTTTGGTGTCGGCGCGCGATTGGCGATGGCGGTGCTGACGATTCTTGTGTTGGTGCTTGTGCCAACGGCTTCGGTCATCTTCAGCGGGGCAAAGTTTATTTCGGGTTACTACCCGGACATTCCGGTGCTCGGGAACCTGACGGCCGGCTGTTGGATCATCGGCGTGCTTTCCGCCGCCTATGTTTTTACCGGCGGGCTGAAAGCCTGCACCTGGACCGACCTGATCTGGGGCTCCGGTTTGATTCTGGGCGGCGCCGTCGTCATGGTTTTCGCGTTTCAGGCCCTGGGATCGGCGTCTGCGGAGAAGCTGCACGAGACCAAGGTCCTCAATTCCCGGGCGACGGTCGAGGATCTCCAAAGTGCCGGGGCCTGGGAGAGGTTCATGTTGCTCAATGACGGACGGGAACGAGAGGCCGACGTTGCTGTCGGCCCCAACGGTTCGGGAGGGAAGCTTCACATGATTCGGCCGATTGAGGATCCCGACCTGCCATGGTCGGCTCTGCTGCTGGGCCTGTGGATCCCGAGCTTCTTTTACTGGGGGCTGAATCAATACATCGTCCAGCGCACGCTGGGTTCGAGATCGTTGGCCGAGGGGCAAAAAGGCATCGTGTTTGCCGCGCTGCTGAAGCTGGTCATTCCCTTCGTGGTTGTCATTCCAGGCATCCTGGCTTTCAATCTGTTTTCCGGGGATCTTCATACCTCGGCCGCATCAAAGAATCTCAAAGCTTTGCACTCGGTCGCGGAAAACCGGACCCTGACAGTGGACGAGGCTTTCGTGCGGCTCCAACCGGAGCTTGCGAACGACATTCTTGCGAGGAATGCCCGGCTCGCAAAGGTTGAGCTCCCTCCGGATGCCCCGGCGACTTCCCCATCGATCAACAGCCTCTCGGAGCGCGCGATCCGGCAGGACCCCGGCCTCGCCGAGGGACATCGATTGGTCGGATATGACTACGACGCCGCCTTTCCCATCCTGGTCCGCAACCTTGTGAAGGAGCATTGGTATGTCTCGTGGTTTGTTCTTGCCGCTCTTTTCGGGGCGGTGGTGAGCTCGCTGGCTTCGATGCTGAACTCCGCCTCCACCATTGCAACGATGGACCTCTATGCCAAGGCCGCCGGGACCTCGGACGGGCCCCGTCTTGTCAGAGCCGGACGGATGTTTGTCCTCTTGTTCGTGCTGGTTGCCATGCTCGTCGCCCCGCATTTCGACAACCCGAAACTGGGCGGAATTTTTACAATCATTCAGGAATTCCAAGGGTTTATCTCGCCGGGCATCCTGGCGGTCTTCCTGGTGGGCTTCTTTGTTCCTCGCGCCCCCCGCTATGTGGGGGCGATGGGGATCCTGCTCAATGTCGTGGCCTACGGAATGCTGAAATGGGGGCTTGGCGATGCCATCGTCTCGGCCGGATGGTGGTTCGCCCCGTCCATCTCTTTTCTGGACCGCATGGCCATCTGCTTTCTCTTTGTCCTGGCCGCATCGGCGGTTGCGACGCTGCTCCACCCGCTGAAGGAACCCGCCCAACTTCCGGTGAATGAGGCCATCAGCCTCCAACCTTCCCGCCTCGCCGCCGTCGCGGGAGCAGGCGTCATCGCAGGCACTTTGCTCCTCTACGTTTTTTTCTGGTGAAGGGAGGCGAAGGGGACTTTGCCCGGGTGCCGGAAAAATGGCCGGGCGGTCAGGGCATTGGCCGGGAGCCTGGCAGGGTGAATATTTCCATCCTTTCGACAAGACGTCCCGCGTAGGCCGCCTTGTCGGGGGGATGGTTGTCGGTCTTCAAGCCCTGATACGGAACCACAGCGGTGTCCGGCAGGGAGAGGATGGCATTCTCGAGGCCCGGGGGATGCACTTTTTTTCCGATATAAACAAAGGGAAGGTTCTCCCGTCCCCATGCGGCGCGCCATTCCCGGACAAGAGCCGGCAGAAGAGCGGTCTGGTCCACCCCCGCCATGCCGGTGCCGCCCTCCCCCTGGTCCCAGACAATACCGCGGACCGCGAAAGGAATCACCGGCCGGATGCGCTGATCAAAGTTTGCTCCCGGATATTCACGCCGCTGGGTCGCGGGTTCAAAATCCCCGGGAAAAGCTCCGGCGGGGGTGGGTGGCATGGGCCGCTTTGGGGACTGGCGGCCTTCCATCCCTGCCTTTTCCGAAGCCTGTTGCCAGGCCTCGAGGGCCGCTGGATATGATGCCATCAGCTTCGGGTAAACGTTTTGCGCATAGTCTTTCAACTGGTTTTGAATGGCAGGGGCCCGCTCCACCGCATCCCGGCTCAGCCAAATGCAGGCGGGAGACGAGCTCTCGCAGCGGATGATCAGGCCCACGGGGATGCCAAGCTTTTGATTTAGCAGGATCGCGGCCGATGACATTAACGCGGGGGCATCCAGACAGTTTTCCTTCGTAAGAACCGTCCAGGCGGCATCCCGCGAGTGATCCCGGGTGAGAGCCGAAATGCGAATGGAGCCGTTGGCGCCATCCTCCAAAAGGCGGCGCGTTTCCTCGTCACACTCGGTTTTCACCTCCCTGCCCTGCCGCAGATAGTAGGAAACCTCCATGTTCGATTGGCCCGAGCCAAACCACACCTCCCCAACCAAAACATCCGCGATGCGGATCGTTTTTTTGCCATCCGATATTTCCATGGCGTGAGGCCCTCCCGCCGCCATCGGATCCAGATCCACCCGCCACCGGCCGGTGCTGTTCGCTATCGCCTCGTGCGACTGGCCGTTGAACACAACCTTGACGGTCCTCTCCGGCTCCGAGAGCCCCCAGACAGGCACTTTGATTCCGCGCTGAAGAACCATGTGGTCGCTGAAGATCGCCGGCATCAACAATTCCCCGGGCAGAGTCACAGCCCGCCTCCTGGCAATTTCCGCGCGCAGGTCTGGAAGGCTCACCGGCCCGGAGCTCTCAGGACGGAGCAAAACCGAATGAACGGACATGTAAATGTTTTCGGCCGAAGGAAGATTCGAAATGCTGAGCGTGCGAACTCCGGGTTCCAGTTCGAAGATCCCCGCCTCGACCAGCACCGGTGTGTTCCGTGTTCCCGGCAGGAATCCCTTCAAAACCTGATCCCCCAGCCGGATCTCAAACGGATTCCCGCTCCGATTGTGCGAGGCTTCAAGGATCACGCGAACTCTCTCTTGGGCAGGAACCGTAAATGTCCATTCCAGCGCTCCGTCGCCAGGTGCCACCGGGGCCAGCACCGGGGGCATGGGATGACCGTCCCCATCGGATAAAGCGGTCATTGTTGGCGGAGATTTTTTGTCTCCCCGTACCAAAGTCGCGGAACCAGGCTCCAGGTAATCAAACGGCGGCGATGCGTGCGCGGCCAACGTCAGAAGACAAACCGTCGGAAACAAGAAGCGTCTGCACAAGGTCATGGCCGGGATTTTTTTTCGGGAAACAGGAATCTTTTCGATCTCCAAAACGTGCTGATGTTCACCAAAAGCAAAGAAGAAAAGCAATGTTATTACATAGATATTCTATGGAATTTGTTTGATTCCTGCTTTCCTTCCGAGAATACTGCCTTAAAGCTTTTAAAAACCGCCTACCCCTCTCATTTAAGCCTATGCCCCCGCTCGAAGGTCTCTCCTTTCACAACGTCGCCGAATTCGAGCCCGTCGAGGGCGGGGGCGTGGGATTGTTCCGGATCCCGAAGACCGTTCGCGAAGCACTTTCTCCGCTGGGGCGGATGGTGGCCGAGGATTCCGCCGGGGTGGAGGTGCGATTTGTGACCGGGGCACCGGCCTTTCGGATTTCTATCGGGAGCCTGCCCTCCTTTCTGTCGCCTTATGAGTTTCACGGCCAGGAGGTGGTACTTTTCCGCGGTTCATTCGTCCATTCCATCCACCGCATCGAGCCCGGACGCGTCAATCACCTCCACGTCACGCCCTGGGCGGGCGGCGGGGAGGTCCCCTCGCATGTGGGCGAAGCGAAGCGGAGGGGATTTTCGCCCAACGTCTGGCGGGTCTTTCTGGGGCGTTGTGCGCGGATATTTCACGGGCTCGAAACGTTTGGGTATGGACATCGGGCGCCAACGTCCGATGAGCTTCCCCGGCACCGGTGGTTGGCCTATGGAAGCTCCATCACCAATGGAGCCTCGCCCGCCAGTCACCTGTCGAGCTACGTCTATCACGCCGCACGCGCGGCGGATTGTGATGTGCTGAATCTCGGACTTTCGGGCTCGTGCCTGTGTGAGCGGGAGATGGCGGATTATTTGGGTGCGAGGGAGGATTACGACGTGGCGACCCTTGAGGTGGGAGTCAACATGAGGCAGTCCGTTCCACCCGAGGAGTTCCGATCCCGGGTGATGTATCTCCTCGATGCGGTTGCAGGCCGCGGAGCCGGACGCAGGGTCCTTCTCATCACCCCCTATCCCAATTTTAGCGTGCCCGAAATGGCTGCGGTGCAGTCGGAGTTTTCCGCCATCCTCCGCGCTCTCGTGGAGTCCGGCCAGTGGCCATCCCTGCGGCTGGTGGAGGGGAGCGCGATCCTTGACGATCCGGGCGATCTGGGCGCCGATTATATTCATCCCTCGGACTACGGCCATGCCCGGATGGGTGTGAACCTCGGACAAATCCTGCGCGAGGAGACCCGGTGAACACGGCGGACACCCTGCTGCACTACCGGCAGCCTGCCTCCCGATTTGAGGAGGCCTTGCCGATAGGAAACGGACGGCTGGGGGCCATGATCCACGGTCGCCCGTGGCATCGGGAGGACTACTTCTCCGAGCGGATTCCTCTGAATGAAGAAACGATCTGGTATGGCGGCCCGACACAACGGGAGAACCCTGACGCGCTGAAAACACTGCCCGAGGTGCGCCGCCTGCTTTTGAACGGTGAGGTCACCCGGGCCGAGGATCTCGCCGACACGGGACTGACCGCCACGCCCCGCAATGGATCGCCCTATCAATCCCTGGGTGAGTTGGTGATCACGTCCCCCGCATCCCATGGTGCCATTGCCGGTTACCGGCGCTCATTGGACATCGAGCGCGCCGTCGCGGCCGTGGCTTACTCTGTGGGAAAACAAGAATTTCAGATGGAGGCGTGGGCTTCGGCGCCGGACGAGGTTTTGGTCTTTGATGTGAAGTGCCGCCACCTCCCCTTTCATTTTTATCTGCGGCGCAGGCCGTTTGATGGGGTGGCATTCCGGACGAAAAACGGGATCGTCGGGATCGAAGGCCAGGCGGGTCCCGAGGGTGTTCGCTTCTGTGTGACAGCTTGTGTCCTCACCAGCGGCGGGGCCTCATGCGTGGAGGGCCAGAGCATCCGTGTGAGCGGAGCCGCCCGCGCCATGATCCTTGTCGCCGCGTGGAGCTCGTTTCGAAAGTCGCAGCCCCGGAGCGCGTGCATGGAAACGCTCCGCAGGGCAGCGGCCAGGGGACGGGCCTCCTTGCGAAAACGTCACATCGCCCACCACATCAATCTGTTTCGCAGAGTCTCTCTGAATCTCGGCCCGGTGGAAAAAATCCCGACGGACAGGCGGCTTGAGCGGGTTCGTGGGGGGCACTCTGACCCATCCCTTGCGGCTCTTCTGTACCAATATGGCCGATACCTCCTGATCTCAACCAGTCGCCCCGACACCTTGCCGATGACCCTGCAGGGGATCTGGTGCGATTCGATGACGCCGATCTGGAATTGCAATTACACCCTGAATGTCAATCTGCAGATGTCCTATTGGCCGGCGGAATCCGGTGCGCTTCCCGAATGTCATTCCGCCCTGATGGCCTTTCTTCCCCGTTTGGTTGAGTGTGGGAAAGTCACTGCGCGCCGCATGTATGGGTGCCGGGGATTTGTGGCGCACCACACGACAGACCTTTGGGCCGACGCGGCGCCCACCGGCGGGGTCTATGCTTCCAGCCTGTGGCCATTTGGCGGCGCATGGCTGGCTCTTCATGCGTGGGAGCACTTTCTTTTTGGACAGGATGTTCCATTTCTTCGTGGGACCGGCTATGGCATCCTTCGGGAAGCCGCCGTCTTTTTTAGCGACTATCTCACCAAAAACCGTCGCGGGGAATCGGTTGCCGTACCGTCGGTCTCACCGGAAAACTTCTTTGTTCTCCCCGGAGGGAGCAAAGGGAAGGCCTGTGCCGGTGCCGCAATGGACAGTCAGATCCTCAGAGAGTTGCTCTCGGCGGTCATCGAAGCATCGGAACTTTTGGGGGTCGATGCCGTCTATCGCCGACGATGGAGGGAGATTCTTGCGACCCTACCCGCCTTGAAGGTGCGCCAGGATGGAACCATTCAAGAATGGGAGGATTTCAGCGAGGACTGCGACCCCGGGCACCGCCACCTCTCCCATCTCTTTGGTCTCTTTCCGGGATCCACAATCACCCCCGAGAGTGCATCTTCGGCACTGGCAGCCCGCAAGACTCTGGATCTCAAACTCTCGCACCCAACCAACTGCACCGGGTGGAGCCAGGCGTGGATGGTGAATCTTTTTGCCCGACTGGGACGAGGCGATGACGCCGGAAAATGCCTTGAGCGAATCATTTGCCAATTCACGAACCCCTCACTTCTGGGCGATTGTCCGCCCCTGAACCTGGACTCCAACTTTGGCCTCTGCTCGGGGATTGCGGAGATGCTCCTTCAATCTCATGGGGGGATCATCCGCCTGCTCCCTGCCTTGCCATCCGGTTGGAAATCGGGTGAGGTCCATGGGCTTCGTGCCCGCGGAGGCTTGAAGGTGTCGATGCGCTGGAGCGGGGGACAACTTATTTCCGCCTCGCTTCTATCGCGCACCAATACGGAAGTGCGTATCCTCAGCCCCGCTCCGCTCATGCAAAAAACCTCGCTTGTTCGTGAGGTGTTCGGGCAGGCGTGCCACTATCGTGCAAGTCTGAAAGGCGGAAGGAAGTTTACCCTTCAAGCAGATAGGCCCCGGCCTTGATTGGTGCCCGGTCAGATCCGCACGCTCTGGAGAGAACGGAGGATCTGGCGGATCCGCCATCACTTGCAGGTCACCAGCCCGCCCGTGCTTCTTCTGGTGCTGGCGGCGATCGCCTGCTACTCGATTTCGCTGGCTCCGTTGGCATGGGTGATCATCTCGGAGTTTTTCCCCAATCGGATCCGCAGCGCGGCGATGGCGGTCGCGGTGATGGCTCTCTGGCTGGCCTGCTTCATCCTGACCTACACGTTCCCGATCCTGAACGCCTCGCTGGGTGCCTCTGGAACTTTCTGGCTCTATGGGGTGATCTGCTTGCTCGGCAGCAGATTCCGTCTTCATGAAACTCCCGAAAACCCAGTGGGCGCATGCTCGAGGAAATCGAACGATATTTAACTGAGCAAATCCGCATCCAAGATGCAAAGCTGAGGCACTCGGCAGGCGGTGTGGAATTCCTTGGTCGGCTTGAAGCCAAACTTTGCGCTGAGGGCAGCCCCGGCGTTGTGGCGGGCAAACAGTGCTTGGAGTTCACCGATGATCTCCTCGGCGGCGCTTCCGGAATCAGGTCGCCCTTGTAAGATGTCATAAATAGCGTAAATAATACGATAAATATGTTGATCTGGCGGCCCGGAAGTCGCTAGATATCTGCCCGATGAGGCGCTCATTTCAAGAAAGTCAGGCCGGGCTTTTTGCGGTTGCCGAAGCTCAGGGGGGCTATTTTACCGCAAAGCAGGCGGAGGAGGCTGGATTTGACCGGACTAATCACACCTTCCATGTCCGCTCTGGAAAATGGCAACGCGAGCACCGGGGCATCTATCGACTCAAACAGTATCCGCTTCCCCCTGATTCCGATCTCATACTTTGGTCGCTTTGGTCGCGGGGGCGTGACGACGTGCCGCAGGGTGTCTATTCCCACGCGACGGCGCTCCGGATCTTTGACCTCTCGGACAACATGCCGGCCAAGCTGCACATGACGGTTCCGGCAAAGTTCCGTAGGGGAACCGAGATGCCTGCTATTCTCGTCCTGCACCATGCCGACCTTGCACCGGCTGATGTTGAAGAGAGGGAAGGCTTTCGGGTCACTCGCCCGATGAGGACGATTGTCGATCTGGTTTCCGTCGGAGGGCTGGCCCCGGATCTGCTGAAACAAGCTTTCGACGAGGCGAAAAACCGCGGGTTGATCACAGCTAGGGAAGCGCAGAGCGACAAGCTGCCAGCTTGGCTCAGGAGCCATAAAAAGGGGCGGGAATGAAACCGACACACCGATACGCGACGGCTTCCGCATTCCGCATTGCCTTGGAGGCTCGGCTTAAATCGCTCGCGCACGCCGAGGGGATCGATCTCCAACGGCTGCGCCGACAGGTGTCGTTTGACCGCATGCTGGCACGTCTTTTTTCCGAACCAAACGCGCCCTGGCTGCTCAAGGGAGGCTACGCCATGGAACTCCGGCTGCGCTTCGCTCGCACGACGAAGGATATCGACCTTTCACTTGCCGGGGAATGCGGCCTGGAATGGACAATCGAAGCGAGTGTCCAAGCCGTCGCATCCCGATTGGCTGGAATGTGAGAGGCGCGACCCAGCCCAGCAAACTTTCCTTCCGGCCAACTCACTCCTCTCTCATCCCGCCGCTACCGCGGCATAGGTGGGTGTCGCAACGCGGCCAAGCCGCCTCTCGGGGTCCTGCTTTGCGACTCGCTGGCTCGCCGCAATCCTGGAACCTGCCCCCCTCCCGGCTGCCGGCCAGCGGCAATCTCGCCCTCTTCATTCGGCCGAGCAGCACGTCTTTTAGCGTCCTACTTCGGGTCCATTCCGGTGCGATCCCGCCGCACGCCGGGCATGCGATAGGCACAGTAAAGTCGCGCTTATCCGCCATCAAGGAAGCGACCCAGCCCCCGCAAAGACCCTGCCCGGGGATGCATCTTGCGATCTCACACACCGCGATATGCGCAACCAATTCCCGCCTTCACCGGCAACATTACGACGCTCTCCGGGTCCAGATTTGCGCCTCGCAAAACCGGAACCTACCCCCTCCCGAGCGTACGGCCGGCGCCGATTTTCCACCTCTACTCTGGCTCATTCCTCGCCCCATTCCGCCTCCAAATCGCCGCCCGCCGGTGGCGCGAAGCGGGCCGATCAGCAATCCAACGTTGTGGAATAGTCGCGCATACCGCGGTATGAGGACGACGAATATATCCCCTGCCGGGCAATGGGGGTTACTCACAGTCGTCTCTCCTTGGATCCCTCAAAGCAGGGATCCACCGCCCCCAGCCTCGTCCGTTCCGGGCGGGGCGGACGGAGAGATGGAACTCCGGCGGGGCTCCGTTCCACACGCAGGCGACCATGAATAACCCCCCCCGCATGGTCCTGCCAAAGGCCGCTGCCGCAGCATTGGAGACAGTCCCAATCGTCGGCCACAGGGCGTCAGATGTCATGTTTTCCACAGTCCAAAAACACGCCGCTTCGCAGGTTGTGCGAAGCGCTTCCGCGGCTGGCCGGGGGTCAAAGCAACCCCCTAGTAGCCGCGGTACAACCCCCAAGAAGAAGACCAGTCAGCCCCCGGTTCAGCAGTTTTCGCCAGTCCAATTTTTGCGATTCCCATAGTTTTTGCCGGTCCGATTTTTCCGATTTGGATTCCGATCTGTCTGTCCATTTCCATCCCCATTTGATGGTTCCAGGTGTCCAGCCAGCCCGATTTTTCCGCGCAGCAGTGTCCTCTTTTGATGGTGAATCTGGTGTGATGCCACGGAGATATTTTTTAAGGACACCATGCCTTAGCGCTGCTAAGGGCCATTTTCGCTCCGCTCAATGCGACTGCGACGCTTCGCTGGCCGTCGTGGCCGCGCCCTCGGCACGTCCGGGCTGGCGTCGCCAGTTTGAAGAGGAGAGGAAGCGAGGAGGCATCTGCGTTTCAATCGAAAATGAAACGTGGTCGCAGCGGAGTTGCGAGCGAGCCCGGGACGATGATGTCAGCGCGGCCCACGCAACAACCCGACGAGGAAGCAGCCGCAGAGTCGGCTGTCATCATAACCTCACCTTGAGGGAGCGAGGAGAGACGAGCGACCATCGGTCCGTAGTCCTCGGCGCTCAAGGCAATCCAGCAAGTCGCCCGCGATCGCCATCAGGTGAGGGGACATGCTCCGGGACCTACGCCAACGTGCTCGGCAGCGGGCTTGGTGTCTGGAAGTCCGTCGCCGAGGCCGACACGCTGATGAGATACGTCCTGATCGCGTGTTCGAGGGAGAAGACGCAACGCGCCGGAGTGCGCAGGGGCGCACAAGACAAAGCTCGCGTCGGGATGCGGTATCTGCCAGTTTTGGTTTATGTCAATCCGTGTTTATGCTGACACATCAGTCTTCGGTGGGGTGTTTGATGCGGGAATCGATCAGGCCAGCCGGGAGTTTTTTACCCAGGTCGAGAAAGGCCGTTTTGAACTCGTCACATCGAACGTAGTGGCGGATGAACTTGTGTCAGCACCCGAGCGGGTGCGAGTTCAATTTGAAAACTTTCTGCCATCGGCACATCTGGTCGTTCCCTCATCGCAGGCTTTGGATCTCCAGCAAGCTTACCTGCAGGCGGGCATCGTGACGGCAAAATGGGCCACGGATGCCTTGCATGTGGCATTGGCCGCTGTTAACCACTGCAAAATCATCGTGAGCTGGAATTTTAAACACATTGTCCACTTCGACAAGATTCCGCTCTACAATGGCGTGAATTTGATCAACGGCTATGATACATTGTCCATCAATACCCCTGCGGAGGTGATTACATATGAAGATTGAGGAATACCCTTGCGTGAAGATCAAACGTCAGGCTCAGGAGCGCATTTACGCGGAGACCAAGGAGATGACTCCCGAGCAGCGACTGACATACCATCAGCATTCCTTCGCCCGCTTGCATGCGCGGCAAGCGGAATTGCGTGCGCGTCTCCACTTGCCCGCCAAAGCCGCTTGAACGCTGCCGGACATTGTTTCCAGAACACGAATTCAGCAGGCTCAAGCAGTCGTCCGAGTTCAAGATTAAGGGCGACCTGATCCCGGATGCCGCTGCCGAAGAGATCATCGGTGAACTCCAAGCCCCTGGAATACCGGGCGGGGTGGAACACTCCGCCCGTGTCGGTGAATGGCTTGAGGAGGAATCCGTATTCCATCCGGTAAACGCCGTCGCCGAGCAGGTGAAAATCGCCATCCGCGCCGTGTGCAAACTTTCCGGTCTCGGTTCCAATCGAAGGTGTTCCGTTCGATCCGGAATACGCGGACAAGGATCCCGGTGCCCAGCTCAAATCCACGGGGCCGGTAGAGTTGGTCAGGAATGCCAATCCGTTGGCGCTACCGCCGGCACTCGGCTGGCCTTCCCAGGTCAGCCCTTTGCCGAGGCGCTCTAGCTGTGCGAAATTGCGGCTGGCCGGATCGGAATTGATCCAATAGCCGACCACGGACAGGTCGCTTTTCTGGGCGGCGGACAAGCTTTGCGAATCGAAATACGCGGGGGCGCGGCTGAGGCAATCGGGAGGAGGGTCCGGCTAACCGAAAAGCGGGGATTAGCTCAAAACTGCTGCTTTGCGAGAATTCTTCCTTCGCCAGTGAAGCGCAATCACCCTCGTCGCTTTTGAAAGCCAATCGCTGTCGCTTGCATATTCAGTGACAGCGATGGCAGCAAAATACTTTGGCGCATTGGGCGCAGGTTGTCCGAGGGGTTTAAGCATCTTGCCTGCCACAAGTAAGGAAATGTCATGTTCTGCAAAACCCAAAAGCACCGCCGTCTCTCCTGTCGTGAGACGCCCAGGGAGTCGCCGGCAGCTGAGGAGGCATTGGATCGCCTCAGGCTTCGTGATGGCTTTTTCGGGAAACATTGCAAAAGGTCTGTTGCCATCAGGATCCATGGAAAAGGCTGCCGGTCAATCGGGTCGCTGCTTTGTCCACCCGCTGCTATCTTGAATTTTCGACAATTATCAGATAGAATCTGAGCAGGTTCCGACCAATGAATCATCGAGATCACCATAAGATAGATCAGTATGCGCCAACTCCCCGCCGCGATCGAACCCTAAGAACGGCAGCCTTGGTGGCTTATCGGATCTGCACGAACTGCAGAACCTACAACCCTGGCCGCTCAGACGTTTACCTGAGATGTGTCTTTCACCTGCTCTACACAATCATCAGGTCGGCCGCTCCGAGGCTGGTGCCTGTGCCGAGCCATTTTAATCGCTCCACAGTGTCTTGGGCCGAGAAGAGGTTCAACAATGAGTTCTCCGCCGAGTATCAGAAAGTCGAAAGGCAGGCGTATCGGCATCGCAGGCCGGTCCAGCCCGGAATTGTTACTGAGGCTATGAGCATGCTTCCGTTGGCGCGTGGAGGCACAGGCCCGCAGAAATTCGCACAATTCCAAAAGACTGTCCCTGCGCACCTGCAGCCCATCCTTCGACTCATGGCGGTCGGGACTGAAATGCTGCTTCTGAGAGAACGTTCCCTTTCAAAGAAGATGCAAAATCCGTAGATTTCTATCTTTCGGAACCGCTGATGGGCGGTTGGCATGGCAATCAGTGCGAGTTTTCAGCGGCATCAGGAGGCGATCGCTTCCGAGGTTTCTTTTGAATCCGAGGGTTCATTGACGAACGCGGCTCGGAACGGGATGACTGTTTTTTCGAAATCTTCCAGCGGGGGCAGCGTGACTTGGGCTTTCTTGGCGTAGGCGCGATGAACGGCTTTGCTGTTGTGGCCCAAGGCAAGTTGGGCGAACCGTTCAGGATACCCGACGACTTTCGCCCGCTCGGCCCACGCATAACGATACGAGTGAAGGGATACACCGTGTATGCCCAGTCCGAGGCAGCGCTGCTTGAACTCCGTGGCGCGGTCGCTGGGGCGCACGGTTGCAAGGTAGGGGAACAAATGGCCGACATTGGGAAGTGTAACCAGGATCGCTTCCACAGCTTTTCCAAACCGAATTTGGGGCGGTTGCTGATTCCGCCAGCGCGTCTTCAGCCGGAAAAAGCTGATCACCCGGTTGGGCCAATCGACATCTTCGGCCTGGAGGTGGGCGAGATCCGATTGGGAAGCCCCCAGGTGCCAGGCCAACTGGTAAAAGGCTTTGCGTTCCGGGTTCGTCTCCCGATCAACGATTCGGCAATGTTCTTCTGAGGTGATCGCCCGCTTGTCTTGAAACCGGACAACCGGCCATTGGCGCTTTGGAACCAGCGGCCATGGCAGCCAGTTCATGTCCACGCAAAAATTGTAAAGACGGCGAAGAAAGACGTTCGTCGAAACGGTGCCGAGTTGGAGAACTTTCAGGATCTGCTCGGCTTGAGTCTCGACGATGACCTTGGGAAGAAGGAGGGCCAGCGCCTTGTCCTTTGCGACGCGCTGCCATCGTTCTTTGTTCGCGGATTGTTTTGTTTCGGTGAGCGTCTCCAGAGCCTGCTGCCAGGTGCGCTTGGACAATTCGGAATCTGAGCCCGTGAGATACGCTTTCGCGAGCTGGAGATTGAGCATCGGTTGGCGCTCAGCCTGATTCTTGGCATCAACAATTTGCCGGGCCTCTTCTTTGTTGGTCTTGCCCAGACTGGTACGTTTTCCCGTTTTTGAATCCACGCAGTAGAAGGTTCCGTTGCCGCGTCCGCGGCGGATGACACGATATCGAGTTTTCATACGTTTGGCGTATCGCAAACGTAAAACACGCCGGTTCCGCAGCGTTAGCGAGCAGTGGGCGAGTTCGCCCGAATTGTCGCAGAGTGCTGGTTTTGGTGTCCATTTGGTGTCCATTTTCGGCCCAGCCAAACTGTAAACCATTGCCGCACATGCAGTTAGGAAGAGAGGCGAGGGTCGGAATCGAACCGACGCATAGAGCTTTTGCAGAGCTCTGCCTTACCACTTGGCTACCCCGCCGTGAGAAGGTTTTTACCAATACACATTCAGCGGGGGGATGACAACTGATACTTGTCCTCCGCTGGTGGTGCCCTCGGATTGGTCGAGGGCTTCGACGACGTTGTCTTTGAACGTGACGGTGAGGGTGCCGATGGGGACTTTAACGTAGATGGTGCTGGCCGAGTAGCCGGGGAAGTTCTGGATGAGGGCGCCGCCGGGGCAGTTCGTGGTCGGCTGGTAGGTGATGACGGTCTGGTTGTTGACCGGAACGAACGTCGTCTGGGGGACGAGCTTGTACTTGATGTATTCCCAGACCTGCTGGGTCGAGGATTTGTCGGCCCGGCTGGATTTTTTCTGGGGTTTTCCGATGCTGCGGGCGACCTCCTCGTTGGTCATGCCGATGGCGACCTCATTTTGTGAGATGAGCGCTTCGACCTCGATGCGACGCTCGTCGCTCTTCCGCAGGTTCTCGACGAATTTTTCCGGGAGCGGTTCGAGGAACTGCGGGCTGACCCAGGCGGCGATGCCACCCTGCTGAGCATTCCCGCGCACGCGCAGGAGCCCGTTCAGATCGACCCCCTCGATCTGGACGACCTGGGGGAACCGCAGCGTCCCGGCGTACCGGGATTGTGCGGTATCAAAGTGGGCGGGGGCGGGCTCGAGGACTTTGAGGCGCAGCGGCTTGACGTTAAAATCCGAAAGGTAGATCGCTCCGGGCTCGCGGATGATCGGGCTGGCTGCGTGGGAAGAAACGACGAGAAGAAGGAGGATGGGGACAATCCATTTCATGGAATTACCATCGCAGAGCGGCGGCGGTTTGACAAATGCGGATCGCGGGAGGAATGGCTTTCTGTTGAAGATCCCGGCCGGGGGGATATGATAGGTGCCCGGTTCTGTGAAAATCCAAATTCTGACGATCTTTCCCGAAATGTGCGCGTCCGTCTTCGGCGGCAGTATTCTGAAGCGCGCTCAGGAGAAGGGCCTTGTTGAGCTGGAGTCGGTTGATCTCCGGGCCTGGTCGACCGGGAAGCATCGTACGACCGACGATGCCCCGTACGGAGGCGGTCCGGGGATGGTGATGAAGGTCGAGCCGATCGACCTCGCGCTTGCCGAGCTCCGCCAGCCGGGCTCCCGGGTCGTCCTCCTCTCTCCCCAGGGGCCGACGCTCTGCCATGCGTCCGCCGTTCGCCTCGCCAAGGAATCCCACCTGATTTTTCTTTGCGGGCACTACGAGGGCGTGGACCAGCGGGTCGTGGATCATCTGGTGGATGAGGAGATCTCGATTGGCGACTACGTGCTCACGAGCGGGGTTCTTCCGGCGCTGGTTGTGACCGATGCGGTGGTGCGCCTGATTCCGGGGGTGTTAGGAGATGAACGATCAGCCGTTCAGGATTCCTTTGTGAACGGCGGGCTGGACCATCCGCACTACACGCGGCCCGAGAGCTACCGCGGGTGGGCTGTGCCCGAGGTCCTGCTCTCCGGCAACCACGGGGCGATCGAGAGGTGGCGGGCGGAGAAGGCGGCGGAGGCGACGAGGGACCGGCGGCCCGACCTCCCCCATTGACATTCCGCAGGCCCGGCCCCACGGTTCGCGGTTATGCCATTTTCTACGCTGGGCTTAATCAAGCCGATTCTTCAAGGGGTTCAGGCCATGGGGTACGGGGATCCGACGCCGATCCAACTCCGCGCCATTCCTCCCGCGCTGGAGGGGCGCGATGTGATTGCGTCCGCCCAGACCGGCACTGGCAAAACCGCCGCGTTTGCGCTGCCGACGCTCCAGAAGCTGGCCGCGCACGGAAAGTGCCGCTGCCTCGTCCTCGAGCCGACCCGCGAGCTCGCGATGCAGGTCGAGACCGCGATGCGCGACTTTGCCCGCTTCACCGACCTGCGGGTCGGATCGATCTTTGGCGGCGTCGGCTACGGCGCGCAGCGGATCGCGCTGCGCGAGGGGCTCGATGTCGTGGTGGCCACGCCCGGCCGCCTGGAGGATCACCTCCAGCAGGGGACTCTGCGGCTGAGCGATATCGAGATCCTCGTGCTCGACGAGGTTGACCGGATGCTTGACGTCGGGTTTCTTCCGCCGATGCGCCGGATCATCGCGAAATGCCCGAAGGCGCGCCAGACGCTGTTCTTCTCGGCCACCCTCCCGCCGGAGATTGCCGAGCTGGCGAACTTCGCGCTGCAGGACCCGGTCCGCATCGAGATCGGGGCCTCCCGCAGCGTCGTCTCGACCGTCAAGCACGGGGTTTATACGGTCGATCCCAGCCGGAAATTCGACCTCCTCCTCGCCCTGCTCACGGCGACCGACTACCAGAGCGTGATCATCTTTTCCCGCACCAAACATGGGGCCGACAAGATTGCGAAGAAGCTGCGCGCGAACAACCACTCGGTCGCGGTCCTGCACGCCAACCGCTCGCAGAACCAGCGCATCGAGGCCCTGCATGGGTTCAAATCTGGAAAATACGAGGTGATGGTGGCGACCGACATCGCGGCGCGCGGGATCGACGTTGCCGGGGTGAGCCACGTCATCAACTACGACGTGCCCCAGCACCCGGAAGACTACGTGCACCGGATCGGACGCACCGGACGCGCCCAGCAAACCGGCGACGCGTTCACCCTCGTGACCCACGAGGAAATGAAAAAGCTCTCTGCCATCGAGCGGTTCATCGGCCAGAAGGTTGCCCGCCTGACGCTCGATGGGTTTCAGGTGCCGCCCAACGGGGAAGAGCCCCGCCCGCAACAGCCTAAGGTCGAGCCCCGGATGGACGGCCGCGCCCGCTTCGGAAGGCGCCGACCTGCCCGGAGGTAACTCGCGGAATATTTAGCCCGGATTCGGATTTTGCCCGCGAATAAAAGAGGGAGGATAGGAAAACGTCAGCCGGAAAATTGCAGTCTGCTCTGACCAGCTGCAAGGGCTTCCCATTCGTGAGGATTCGCATGATTCGCGGGCCTCTTCAGCCGTTTTCGGGTTTAGCGAGGAACCGCCCGCGTTTATTTTCGCTACTCGCTACCGGCGTTTGTTAATAGCCCCCGGCAGCCAGGTCCAAACGATCTGGGTCGAGACGGCGTAGTTCCAGACCGCGCCGATCAGCGCCCCGGCGGTCCCGGCAAACCACCATGGGATCCCGCTTTCGTAGAGGTATTCGGCCGACTGCACGTTGACGATGGCCCCGAATCCGCAGATCGCGAGGTAGGCGATCAAGCCGGGCAGCAGGAGGGCGCCCTTGAGGCGGCGGGAGCGAAAGGTCACCGAGTTGTTGACCAGAAAATTCGAGATCATCGCGAAGCCGGTCGCGGTCACCTGCGCGGCAAAAAACGGGAGCCCGGCCGCGAGGTAAAGGCTGCCGAGAATCATCAGGTGCAGGAGCAGACCGGAGAGGCCGGCCAACACATAGAGGACAAAACTCAGCGGAAGCAGCCGCCCGAGAGTCTTGTCCGCAAGAAGGTACAGATATTCCAAGCCGACGACGATATCGAGCTTGCTCTCGCCGTGCTGGCGGGTCCGGAACTGGTACGAAAATTCCTTCGTGCGCAGCGTGCGCGGGCAGGACAGGACGATGTCGAGCAGGATCTTGAACCCCCGGCCGGTCATCGCGTGCACGGTCGCCTCATAGAGGTCCCGGCGCATCACAAAAAACCCGCTCATCGGATCGCTCAGAGGGGTCCGCAAAAACGTTTTTTCGATCGCGGTGGCGAACCGGCTCACCAACTGCCTGCGTTTTGACCACTGCCCGACCCCTCCCTCGCCCGAGTAGCGGGTCCCGATCGCCAGATCCAGCAACGGGTCCTCTGCAAAAGCGCGGATCATGGCGGGAAGGATCGTCTCATCATGCTGGAGGTCGGCGTCCATCACGGCAAAAAGCCCGGCCGCGCTCGAGGACATTCCCTCCAGGCAGGCGGATGCCAGCCCGCGGCGGCCGACGCGGCGGAGGAACCGCACCCGCGGATGGCTTCGGGCCAGGGCCACCAGCACGTCCGCCGAGCCGTCGTCCGAGTCGTCATCGACAAAGATGACCTCCCAATCGAACGGGCTCAGCAGCGCGTCGAGGCGCTCGACGACCAGCGGGATGTTCTCCCGCTCCCGGTATGTCGGGACGATGACAGAGACCGAGGGGCCGGAGTCGGTCATCGGAAAGGGCCTGCGGACGTCCAGCGAAATTTCATCCCGCCGAATCTGTTCACCCGCCCCGGCCACCTCAAGCAGAAACCCGGCCTCCCATGCCAAAAAAGCATTTTGTGATTGGTTCCGCGCCGCTGTCGGGAATAGTGATCTGGGTCAGAAAGCGATCCCTCTCCCTATGAAAACTTCATCATCCAGTCCCTGCGTCTCCTCTGTTGCCGGAAAAAAGGTCCTCGTTGCGAACCGCAGCGAGATTGCGATCCGGGTCTTTCGTGCGGCGACCGAGCTCGGCCTGCGCACGGTTGCGATTTATGCGCAGGAGGATCGGCTGTCGATGCACCGGTTCAAAGCCGATGAGGCCTATCTGGTCGGCGAGGGGAAGGGGCCTGTGGGGGCGTACCTAGATATCGAGGGGATCGTCGGGCTCGCACGGGAGCACGGGGTGGACATGATCCATCCGGGCTACGGGTTCCTTTCAGAAAATGCGGAGTTTGCCCGCGCGTGCGAGGCGGCGGGGATCACGTTCGTCGGGCCGGATGCCAAGCTGCTGGAGATGATGGGAGACAAGACGGCGGCCCGGGCGCTCGCGCAGAAGCTGAACGTGCCGACGCTGCCCGGGACCGAGGACCCGGTGGTCGACCGCAAGGCGGCTCTGAAAATAGCGCGCACGATCGGGTTTCCGCTGATCATCAAGGCGGCGTTCGGCGGGGGCGGGCGCGGGATGCGCGTGGTGATGAACGAGGCCGATCTGGCGCCCCTGCTCGACGAGGCCCAGGGCGAGGCCGGGCGGGCGTTCGGAAATCCGGCGGTCTTCCTGGAAAAATACATCCCCCGCGCGAAGCACCTGGAGGTCCAGATCCTGGGCGACAAGCACGGCGGCGTGCTGCACCTGCACGAGCGGGATTGCTCGGTCCAGCGGCGCCATCAGAAGGTCGTCGAGGTTGCCCCGTCGATCGGTCTCGACGACCGGGTGCGCGAGGAGCTCTGCGATGCCGCTGTGCGGATCGCGAAGGGGATCGGCTACAACAATGCGGGGACGATCGAGTTCCTCTACGACCTCGACCGCGCGGAGTGGTTTTTCATCGAGATGAACCCGCGGATTCAGGTCGAGCACACGGTGACCGAGCAGATCACCGGCATCGACCTCGTGCGCTCGCAGATCCTGGTGGCCGGAGGGGCCGCGCTGCACGGCCCCGAGCTCGCGCTGCCGACCCAGAGCGCGATGCCCCGTAACGGGTTTGCCGTGCAGTGCCGCGTCACCACCGAGGACCCGGCCAACAAGTTCACGCCGAACTACGGGAAGCTCATCACGTACCGCAGCGCGGCGGGATTCGGGATCCGGCTGGATTCCGGCATGGGGACGACGGGCAGCGTCATCACACCGTTCTACGATTCGCTGCTCGTTAAGATCACGGCCTCCGGGCAGACGTTCCCGATGGCCCTCCAGCGGGTCCAGCGCGCGCTGCGCGAATTCCGGATCCGCGGGGTCAAGACGAACATCCCGTTCCTGGAAAATGTCATTCAGAACGAGACGTTCAGCTCCGGCCAGGCGACGACGACCCTGATCGACACGACCCCCTCGCTGTTTGATTTTAAGCTGCGCCGCGACCGCGCGAGCAAGGTCCTGAATTTCCTGGCCGACGTGGTCGTCAACGGGAACCCGCAGGCGAAGGGCCACAAATTTTCGGTGACTCCGCCGCCGGCCCCGCGCCCGCAGTACGACCACCGCGCGACCCCGCCGGACGGGACCCGGCAGGTCCTCCTCAAGCTTGGGCCGGAAAAGTTTGCCGAGTGGACGCGCGCGCAGAAGCGCCTGCTTTTCACCGACACGACGTTCCGCGACGCGCACCAGTCGCTGCTGGCGACGCGGGTCCGGACGTACGACATGCTGATGGTTGCCGACGCGGTCGCACGGCGGACGCCCGAGCTCTTCAGCCTCGAGATGTGGGGCGGGGCGACGTTTGATGCCGCGATGCGGTTCCTGCGCGAGGACCCGTGGGAGCGGCTCGTCGAGCTGCGCAAGCGGATCCCGAACATCTGCTTCCAGATGCTCCTCCGCGGGTCGAACGCCGTCGGCTACTCGAACTATCCGCCGAACGTCGTGAAGGGATTCATCCGGCACTCGGCCGACTCCGGGATGGATATCTTCCGGATCTTCGATTCCCTGAACGACCTGCCGAACATGAAGTCGGCGATGGAAGCGGTCCGCTCGACGCGCGCGGTCTGCGAGGGGGCGGTCTGCTACACCGGGGACATCCTCGATCCGAAGCGCACCAAATATTCGCTCAAGTACTACATCGGGCTGGCTAAAGAGCTCGAGCGGATGGGTGCCCACATCCTTGCGGTGAAGGATATGGCCGGCCTCTGTCGGCCGTTCGCGGCCCGCGCGCTGATCAAAGCGCTGCGGAGCGAGATCGCGCTTCCCGTGCATTTTCATACCCACGACACGAGCGGGGTGAATGCGGCCTCCGTGCTGATGGCCGCCGAGTCGGGGGTCGATGTCGTCGATGCCGCGATCTCCTCGATGTCCGGCAGCACGTCGCAGCCGAACCTCAACAGCCTGGTGGCCGCGCTGCAGAACACCCCGCGCGCCAGCGGGATCTCGCTCGGAGCGCTCGACGAATTTGCCGACTACTGGGAGCAGGTGCGAACGTACTACGCCCCGTTCGACACATCCCCGCGCACCGGAAGCGCCGAGGTTTATCTGCACGAGATGCCCGGCGGCCAGTTTACAAATCTCAAGGAGCAGGCCGCGAGCATGGGGCTGGCGCACCGCTGGCCGGAAATCGCGCGCTGCTACGCCGAGGTGAACACGCTCTTCGGAGATATCGTCAAGGTGACTCCCTCGAGCAAGGTCGTCGGCGACATGGCGCTGTTCCTCTTCACCCGGGGCATCCGCCCGGCCGATGTCGTCAACCTCGAGCCCGGCACCCCGTTCCCCGAATCCGTGAAGGACATGCTCGCCGGCGGCCTCGGCTCGCCGATGGGCGGCTGGCCGAAGGACCTTTGCTCCGCCGTGCTCGGCAGCGCCAAACCCAAAACCGTCCGCGCCCCGAAGGTCGACCTCGCCGCCGTGCGCCAGGAGCTTGCCGCGCGCCTCAAGCATGAGCCGGGCGACGACGAGCTTTTCAGCCATCTCATGTACCCCGACGTCTTTGCGGACTTCTCGAAGTTCGTGCGCGAGTTCGGAGATGTGAGCTTCCTCCCGACCCCCTCGTTCTTTTTCGGCCTCAAGCCTGGCGAGGACATCGCCGTCGACATCGAGCTCGGCAAGACGCTTTTCATCAAGCTCATCAACATTGGGGCGGCGGACAAGGACGGCCGCCGGATCATTTCGTTTGAGCTCAACGGCATGCCCCGCGAGGCGACGGCCACCGACAAGTCGGTGCAGGTCGTCACCAAGGCCCGCAGCAAGGCCTGCCCGTCGAACCCGCTCGAAGTCGGCGCGCCAATCCCCGGCATGATCACCGCGGTCGGCCCCGGCCTTGGCGGCCGCGTCGCCAAGGGCGACAAGCTGCTCACCCTCGAAGCGATGAAAATGCAGACCACCCTCTACGCGCCGGACGACGGCGTCATCGACGAGCTGTTCGCCGGGGTCGGGGATGCCGTGGACGGCGGCGACCTTCTCGTCAGGCTACGGAAATAAGGCGGGCGAGTTCCTTCGGGAGCGGGGAGGCAAAGCGCAGGTCTTTCCCTGTTGTCGGATGCGGGATCCGGAGGGCGCACGAGTGGAGGCCGAGGCGCTTGGCGGGATCGCTCACGGCACCATATTTTTTGTCGCCGATGATCGGGCAGCCGGCCTCGGCGAGCTGGACGCGGATCTGGTGGCGGCGGCCGGTTTCGAGCGTGAGCTCGACGAGCGACCTCCACTCGCTGGTGGCGAGGACCCGGTAGTGGGTGACCGCGTGGCGGGTCGCATCGCTGGCGCGAACGCTGACGACCTTGAACGGGTTCGACTCGTCGAGGTCGGACGCGAGCGTGCCCTGCGGCTCGCGGAGATGTCCTTCGACAACCGCCTCGTAGCGCTTTTCCGCCTGGTCCCACCGCGACTGGAGGGCCTCCTTCGCTTCGGGGGTCCTGGCAAAAACCATGAGGCCCGACGTCTCGCGGTCGAGGCGGTGGACGATCCAGACCCGCTCCTTCGACATCGGGTTGCCGCGGCGCACATGGTCGGTGAGCTGCCGGTACGCGGTCCGCTCCTGCTCCATCTCGCTTGCGATGCTGAGCAGGTCGTTGGGTTTATCGATCACGAGGATGTCCGCATCCTCAAAATAGATACGGATCCCGGAGCCGACAACCGTGCGGGGAACGGCAAACCGGTCGGTGCGCACGGCGACCACATCGCCCGGGACAAGCGCATGGTTGAACTGCGAGACCGGGCGGCCGTTGACCGTGATCGCCTGGAACTTCAGCCACTGCCGGACCTGGGTTTTTTTGACCTCCGGCCACGCGGCGAAGCAATGGGCCAGGAGCCCGGAGGGCGATGGGACGCGGGATGGCTTGGGCATGGGTGCAGGGGACGCCTCAGACCGACTTTTCGAGATTGTGGATTTGGCGGACCATCTTGGCAACGAGTGCGGTCCAGCCGGTCTGGTGGCTCGCCCCCACGCCGGCCCCGTTGTCGCCGTTGAAGTACTCGTTAAAGAGGAGGAGGTCCCGCCAGTGCGGGTCGTTCTGGAAGAGTTCGACGCCGCCGTTGAACGGACGCCGTCCGTCCTCGTCCGGCACGAAGATCCCGACGAGCCGCCGCTCGAGCTCGAGCGTGATCTCCCGAAGGTTCATCGGGTTCCCGCTGCCCGACGGGAACTCGACCTGAAACGTGTCGCCGAAGTAGAACGCAAATTTTTGGAGCGCCTCGATGAGGAGGTAGTTCATCGGCATCCAGACCGGCCCTCGCCAGTTTGAGTTCCCGCCGAACATCGCCACCGGGCTATCGGCCGGGCTGTACGACAGCGTCTCGGTTCTGTCGCCTTCGGTGAACGTGTACGGATGGTCGCGGTAGTGGCGGGAGAGAGCCCGGATGCCGTGCGGCGAGAGGAATTCCTCCTCGTCAAAGAGCCGCTCGCAGAGCCTTCGCAGGCGCTCCGGCGGGACGAGCGAAATGAGCAGCCGCCCATCGACCTCGCGGCCGATGTGGTGGAGCTGGTCGAGCATGTGCGGGCGGTGGTCGGCAAAATACTGGATGCGCTTGCGCAGGAGCGGGAACTGCCGGACCGTGGCGGAGTCAAAGCTCTCGACCGCGAAGAGCGGGGTCAGACCAGCGATCGAGCGCGTCTTCAGGTACGCGGTCGAGCCGTCGGTCCGCTTCAGCACGTCGTAGTAAAACCCGTCCTCATCGTCCCACAGCGAAAACCCGCTGGTCCCGACCGCGTTCACCGCAGCGGCCAGGTAGATGAAGTCGTTTAAAAATTTGTCCGCGATGTCCTCGTATTCCGGCTCGGATTTTGCCAGCTCGATCGCGATGTTGAGCATGTTCAGGCAGAACATCGCCATCCAGGCGGTGCCGTCGCTCTGCTCGATTTTGCTGCCGTCGGGGAGCGGGTAGCGGCGGTCAAAAACCCCGATGTTGTCGAGGCCGAGGAAGCCGCCCTCAAAGACGTTGTCGCCGGTCTGGTCGACGCGGTTTGCCCACCAGGAATAGGAGAGGAGAAGCTTGTTAAAGGCACGCTTAAGGTAGCCGAGGTCGCCCTGGCCGGTCATCCCGCGCTCGATCGAGTAGATCCGCCAGCTCGCCCACCCCCCGATCGGCGGGTTGGCATCCGAGAGCGCCCACTCGTAGGCCGGCTGCTGCGCGCTGGGTGACGTGTACCGCTCGCCGCGCAGGATCATGCTCTGGCGCTTTGCGGTGGCCGGGTCGGCGACCGTGAAGGCGACGGACTGGAACATCAGGTCCCACGCGCAGAAATACGGATACTCCCACGAGTCCGGCATCGAGATCACGTCGTGCGCGTGGAGATCCTTCCAAAAGCTGTTCCGTCCGTGCCAGCGCCCGGGCGGCGGGGGAGGCATCGTCGGGTCGCCATGCAGCCACTGCATCACCGGATAAAAATAGAATTTTTTGCACCAGAGGAGACCGGCCAGCGAACTACGGTGGACATGCGCCATCTCGCGGGTGAGCCCCGGCGTGCGGGCTTCATAGAACGCGTTGCTTTCCTTCTCGCGCGCGGTCAGGACCGCATCAAAAACCTCACCGAACGGCTCGGGTTTTGGCGGCCGGCAGAGGCGGATCCGGATCGTCCATTCCTCGCCGGACGCGAGGGTCCGCCGGTACACGGCGGCCGCTTTTGTTCCGACATGGGACGGGTTCACCGCGCCGGCAACCGCCGAGATCACGTGGTCGTGGAAGGCATCCTTCACATGGGCCGCCGGATTTTTTGCGCCGAAGAGGCGCTCCGCATTTGTCTCGTTGTCGGTGAAGAGGAATTCCTCCGGCGCGTCGCAGTAGAGGTGGTATTCCGGCAGGCCCCACGGATGCGCGATGATGGCCTGGCCGTGGGGGGCGAGGTGCATCTCTGGCTTCGTGGCCCCGGGCTGGCCCCATGACCACGTGTTCCGGAACCAGAGCGTCGGCAGGACGGTCAGCGGAGCCGGGTCTGGTCCGCGGTTGATCGCCCGGATGCGGATGCAGATGTCCTCCGGGCCTTCCTTTGCGTACTCGACAAAAATATCAAAATACCTGGACTCGTCGAAGATCCCGGTCTCGACGAGCTCGTACTCCGGTTCGGTCCGCGGACGCCGCCCGTTTTCCTCCACGAGCTGCTCGTACGGGAACGCGGCGTGCGGGTATTTGTAGAGCCCGCGCATGAAGCTGTGCGTCGGGGTGTTGTCGAGGTGGTAGAAATAATCCTTAAGGTCCTCGCCGTGGTTTCCCTGGGGGTTGGAAAGCCCGAACGGCCGCTCCTTCAGCATCCGGTCGTGCCCGTTCCAAAACGCGGGGGCGAAGCAGAGCCGCCCGTCCGAATCGCTGATCCCGAGCAGGCCGTCCTCCCCCCAGCGGTAAACCCGCGAGCGCGCGTGCTCATGCGGAAAAAACGTCCAGGCATCGCCATCGGCGGAATAATCCTCGCGGACCGTCCCCCACTGGCGGTCGCTTAAATAAGAGCCCCAAAGCCCCCAGGGCGCCTCGCCCGCGTCGCGGGCGGCCATCCGCTTTGATTCGGCATCGTCCAGCATGCCGCCTACCTCGCAGATCCCGTCGGCTTTGTCACGATTTGGCGAACCTCCCTACCGAAGCGCGCCGGGCAGGAGGGGCTGAAGATTTTTGACGTTTTGTACGGCGTCGCGATGGCAGACCAGGATGGCGTCCGGGGTCTCGACGACGACGAGGTCGCTGACGCCGCAGAGCGCGATGAGGCGCCCGTTGGAAATCGCGATGTTCCGCTGCGAGTCCAGCGCGAGGACATCGCCGCGCGTGCTGTTGCCATCGGCATCCGTGCCGAGGTGCGCGGGCAGCGCGGTCCAGGCCCCGACGTCGTCCCAGTCGAATTCCGAAAGCACGGCCACCACATTTTGCGCGTGCTCCATGATCGCGTAGTCGACGGAAATCTTTGGGAGTCCGGCGAAGTGGTCGGCGAGGTGCTGCGCGATCCCGGCTGGCGAGGCGAGCCCCTCGATGAAGCCGGCGAGCTCGGGGGCCTGGCGGCGGGCCTCCTGCAAGAAGGTGGCCGCCTTCCAGAGGAAAATCCCGGCGTTCCAGTAGTACCGGCCGGACTGCACATATCCGGTCGCTGTCTCCAGGTCGGGCTTTTCGACAAACTTCTCCAGACGCCTGACCCGGCTTCCCTCCGGCCCGGCCGGCAGGTCGGCGCCGGTCTCCAGGTAGCCGAAGCCGGTCGATGGAAATGCCGGAGGCACGCCGATCGTCACGATCGCCGCCTCGCGCTGGGCGGTCCGGACCGCGTCGCGCAGCTGGCGGCGGAACCCCTCGACATCGTGGATCATCGCGTCGGCAGGCAGGACGATGCAGACGGCATCCGGGTCCGACGCCCGCGCCACGGCCGTTGCGAGCGCGCAGGCTGGCGCAGTGTCCCGCTTCGCAGGCTCGGCGACGACGTGGTCCGCAGGAACCCCGGGCAGGGTGGCCCGCACGGCATCCACCTGCGACACGTTCGTGAGGACAAAAATATTCTCAGGCGGGATCACCCCCCGCAGCCGCTCCACCGTCGTTTCCAGAAGCGTGCGCTCATCGAGCAGGCGCAGCAGGTGCTTGGGGGTGGATTGCCTGCTCATGGGCCAGAAGCGCTCCCCGCTGCCGCCGGCCATCACAAAGGCATACGCGTTATCCATGCTCCAAAGGTGAAGGATCGCGGACGATCTGGGAAGAACGAAGTCGCCGTCCGCCGCTACCTATTTGACCGGCAGGACGAGCTGGGGAGCGGTGCCGCCAAGCGGGACGTACACACGTTCCGCTCCGCGGATGTTTTCGACCCCCAAGTATTGGATGTAGGCAGGCGTGAGGGCGGCATTGATCGCGGTGATGGCCTTCGCGCGTTCGAGAGCTTCGGCGGCGGATTTGGCGCCGGCGGCTTCACCGTTCTTGCGTTCGATCTCGATGTTCTTTACGGCGATTTGCTCCTCGATCGATTTCTGCTCGAGGGTTTGGTTTAAGGCGACCTTGGTGGCGATCGCGTCGATGACCTGCTGCGGAGGGGCGGCGTTGCCCATGACGACGGACATCACCTCGAAAGGAGTTTTGGCGAGCATGTCTTTCATGGTCGTGCCGATGGTCTCCGATATTTTTGGCAGCGATTCGTTAACGGAGAGTCCGGTGTAGTTGGCGACGACCGAGCGCGTCACGGTCCGGAACGGCTCCTGAATGAACTGGGCGTAGGCCTGCTTGGCAATTTCGTCTGGGTTCCCCGTGTGTTCCCATCCACCGAATTCCTCCATGAAGTGCTTCACGGAAACTTCGTCCGGCTTCAGCCTCCAGACGATGTGTGCCTGGCTGTTTAGCGGCAATTTGTCCTTCGCCAGAATGGCGCTGTTGCCATCGAACTTTTCACTGTAGGTATAGGGAGTGATCGAGACGTTCTGGCCGCTCAGCCTCCAGCGCAGTCCGGTCGAGGCCGGTCCGATGAGCACGCTTTTAAACTCGCTGCGACCAAAAATCGGCTTCGAATAGACATAGCCGGCATAACCGGCGGACACCCGCACATTGCTGGAGTTGACCAGAAAGATCAGGCCAGCTGCACAAAGAAGCGCCAGGACGAGAAAGACAAGCGAGGCGGAGAGTCGTTTCATGAAAATTCGAGCTCCAGGCAGAAGACACCATGCGGGTCGAGGCGGGAAGGACAAAAAGTAAATGTGGGCGGATGCGCCTCGGTCGGATCATCAAGCGACAGGCTTGAGCGCGATCTCGAGGAGGAGGGTGGCGAGGGGTTGGGTGGCTTCGTCCAGGGCGGCTAGGGATTTTTTCAGGCGGGAGGATGAGCGGGCGCTGCGGGCGGCGCCCACATTTTCCATGAGCTCCCGCAGGGCGGAGGCCTCGGCGGCGGGGACCGCCTCGCCGAGTTGGAGGAGGGCGGCCTCGACGGCGGGCAGCATTTCGTCCGCCTTGAGGCAGGCTTCCGTGAAGACGCGTTCGTCCATGTCCTCGAAGGCATGCTCGAGCGAATCGCCCAACATTTTTTCGACTGCCTCATCGGTGACTTCGACCGCGCTTTCGATGCGGACGGCGGTGTCGGTGCCACTGGCGATGTCGCGGGCGAGGACGTTGAGGATCCCGTTGGCATCGAGTTCGAACTGGACGCCGACGCGCGCATGGCCTTTGGGCAGCGGGGCGAACGGCACGTCAAACGTGCCGAGCATCCAGTTATCTTTAGCCATCTCCCGCTCGCCCTGGAGCACGGAGATCCGCATGCCGGACTGGTTGGCCACGGCGTTGGTAAACATCTCGCCCGCCTTGCACGGGATCGTCGTGTTCCGGGGGATGATCACGTTCATGAGGCCGCCGAACGTTTCGATACCGAGCGAGAGCGGGGTCACATCGAGCAGCGTCACGTTCTGAATGTCGCCGCTCAGGATCCCGGCCTGAATCGTGGCCCCGATCGCAACCGCCTCGTCCGGGTGCTGGCTGGTGTCCGGCTCGCACCCGAAAATTTCTGCGACGAGCGAGCGGACGGCGGGCATCCGGGTTGCGCCGCCGACGAGGACGACGGCATCGAGCTCGGGCATCGTGAGCCGGGCGTCGCCGACCGCGCGGATGCAATGTTTGCGGGTGCGTTCGAGGGTCGCGCGGCAGGCGGACTCGAGGTCGGCGCGGCGGAACGTGCGACCGGCGCGCTCCGCGACATCCTGGTCGCTGAGCGTGCGCTTGACGAGCTCCGCCTCCGGGATCGAAATCCCCCAGGCTTCGGCCAGCGCGCGATCGAGGTCATCCCCCCCGAGGCGGGTGTCGCCGTGGGTGGAGAGGACTTCAAAAATTCCGCCCGTGAACTGGAGGACAGAGACATCGAACGTCCCACCCCCCAGGTCGTAAACGGCCACCCTGGAATTTTCTCCGAGCCGCTCGAGCCCGTAGGCGAGGGCGGCGGCGGTCGGTTCGGCGAGGATCCGATCGACCGCAAAGCCGGCCATCTCGCCGGCGCGCTTCGTGGCGGTGCGCTGCGCATCGTTAAAGTAGGCCGGAACCGTGATCACGGCACGCCCGATCGGGATCCCGAGCGCCCGCTCGGCGTCCCCGCGCAGCTTTTTCAGGATGAGCGCTGAGACCTCCTCGGGAGAAAATGTTCGGCCGCCGATCTGTGTGCCGCCCTGCGGGCCATCCGCCCGGTCGCACGCCCGGTCGCCCGGCCGGGCGCCCATGAGGCGCTTCACCGAGGTGATCACCCGGCCGGTCGCGCGCATCGCGAGCGCGTCGCGCCCGACGACCGGCGGTCCGTCCTCCGGAAAGAAGACCGCCGAGGGCGTGAGACGGTTGCCGGATTCATCGGCCAGGAGGACCGGGAACCCGGACTGCATTGCGCCGACCAGCGAGTGGGTTGTGCCCAAATCAATTCCAACAATCATGCGCGGCAACGTACCCGATCGCCGGGAAAAGTCCACGGCGAGGAAAACCCGATCAGAGGGCTGGATGTTTTGGTCCGCAGTGGGTATCGATGGCCGCGTGCTCGCACAATATTTCGTTTGGGGGGTCTGCCTGGTGGCGGCGGTCGCCGCGTTTCGCCGTGCGCTGCCGCGCGCCCTGGAAAATCCGTGCGGGTTTCCGGCGGCTCCCTGGGGGTGGCAGGAGGCGGTGCTCTCCGGCGGGCTCGTCACGCTTTTTTTATTGATGGCGACCGGCGCAAGCGCGACCCCCGCGCCGAAGCTCGATCTCGGTGACGTGCTCACCGGGCTCGCCCTCTATGCCGGCCTCGTCTTTTTTGTGCTCGGGTTTCTGGTCTTCCGGGGGATGAATTTGGCAGAGGCGTTCGGGCTGCGGGTTCGCGGGTGGTCGGCCGCGACCGTGGCCGGGTGGCTGCTCATGTTTTTGCCCGCGATCTATCTCACGCAGGTGATCGTTTATACCTGGGCCGGCCCGGATACCCGGCCGCAGCCGATTGTGGATTTTCTGCTCCAGAGCTCCGGCTGGCGGGAGCGGGCGGCCGTGCTCCTGGTCGCGGTTGTCGCGGCCCCGGTGACCGAGGAGCTGATTTTCCGCGGCTGTCTGTACGGGGTCGCGCGGTCGCGGTGGGGGCGGCCGGTCGCGATCCTTTTCACCTCTATCCTCTTTGCGGCGATCCACGGCCATGCCCCGTCGCTGCCCGGGCTCATGATCCTGGCCATCGGGCTCGCTCTGGTCTACGAGCGCTGCGGTTCGCTGTGGGCGCCGATCGGCATGCATGCCGCGTTCAACGGGCTCACGATTGCCGCTGCCCTCCTCTGGCCCGACCTCATCCAATGAGCCCCGAGGACAAACTTCTCAGCCAGTGGCTCGATGGCCTCAAAGGCCGGGAGGACCTCCTCGTCGGGCCCGGCGATGACTGCGCGGTCGTGCGGGATGGCCGCCGGATCGGCCTGCTCAAAACCGATTGTATCGTCGAAAATGTCCACTTTCTCCGCGGCCACGATCCGGAGCGCGTCGCGCGGAAGGCGCTCTGCCGGCCGCTCAGCGACATCGCCGCGATGGGCGGGGTCCCGGACTTCGCGCTCATCACGATCCTCACCCCGCCGGAATTGAACCCCGGGTATTGGTCAGATTTTTATCGCGGGCTGCGGCGGGCTGCAGCCGGGTTTGGGGTGACGATTGCGGGCGGAGAGCTTTCGCGTCAGCCGGGCGGGATTGCGGTGTCGGTGGCGATGACCGGCTCGATGCGCGGGGCGAAGCCGGTCCTGCGGAGCGGTGGGTCACCGGGAGACATGCTCTTTGTGACCGGGGTTCTCGGCGGCTCGCTCGGCGGGCACCATCTCGATTTTGTCCCGCGGCTGGCTGAGGGCCAGTGGCTGGCCGGTCGCGGGATCGCGTCGGCGATGATGGACCTCAGCGACGGGTTGGCGAGCGACCTGCCCCGGCTCGCGCGGGCGTCGAGGTGCGGGTTTCGGGTCGGCGAGGTGCCAGCCCGGAGCGGCGTAAGCCGGGAGGCGGCGCTTAGCGATGGGGAGGACTACGAGCTCCTCTTTGCGGCCCCTCCCCTCCTCGCGCGGCGCCTCTCGCAATGGCCGTTCCCAAAAACGCCTCTCACCTGCATCGGAGAACTCGCCAAGCCCGGGGTAGAGCCGCAGGACTGGCCGGGCGGTTGGGATCACTTTTCTGTTGCCCCGCGACCATCCGCCCGCCAGCTTACCGACGTCCAGCCCGCCCCGCGGCGGCGGACGAAACCACGACCCGCATGATCCGGATCAACTACAAGCCGGCCGGCACGCCGCCGGCCACGCTGCAGCCCCGCGAGGGATCCCGACCGCGCGCGACCATCTCGCTGATCCAGTATGATCAGGAAACGATCCTGGAGGCCGACTTTAATTCTTTTGCGGACCTTGTGGCGAAGATCGATCCGAAAAAGGTCAACTGGATCAACATCGACGGGCTCGGGGATATCGACCTCCTCCGCCAGCTTGGCGAGCAGTTCCAGATCCACCCGCTCGCCCTCGAGGACGTCCTGAATACGGCGCAGCGCCCGAAGATCGAGCGCTTTACGACGCATTTTTTCATCGTGAGCGAGATGATTTATTTCGACGCTGCCGAGGAGCTCGCCTTCGAGCAGGTGAGCCTGTTCCTCGGCGACCACCATGTGATCACGCTCCAGGAGGAGCAGGGGCACGATGTGTTTGACCATGTGCGGGAGCGCCTGCGGTCAGGGCGCGGATTCGCGCGAAAAATGGGTGCCGACTACCTCGCTTACGCGCTCCTCGATGCCACGGTGGACCAGATTTTTCCGGTTTTGGAATCGGTCGGCGATTCGATCGAGTCGGTCGAGGAGGAGCTCCTCGAACGCCCGACCCGCGGGCCGCTCAAAAAGCTCTACGAGGCGAAGCGCCTCCTCCTGCACCTGCGCCGCGCGGCCTGGCCGCACCGCGAAATCTTTAACACGCTGATCCGGGACGACACCGGTCTGATCTGCCGCGAGACGCAGATTTTTTTGCGCGACTGCTACGACCACACGACGCAGATCATCGACATCATCGAAAGCTACCGCGACCTCACGGCCGGGCTCATGGACCTCTACCTGTCGAGCCTCGGGTTCCGGACAAACGAGATCATGCGCGTACTCACCGTGGTCTCGGTGATGTTCATCCCGCTCACATTTCTGGCCGGCGTCTACGGGATGAATTTTAACACCGACGACAAGTGGAACATGCCCGAGTTGGACTGGCCGTTCGGGTACGTGGCGTTCTGGTCGCTCTGCCTGCTGATTGTGGGCAGCATGGCTCTCTTTTTTAAGAGGAGAAAATGGCTGTGAAACCGGTGCTGATTCTGACGGCGGCATTCGGTGAGGGCCACAATGCTGCGGCGCGCAACCTGGCCGCCGCGCTCGGCGAGGCCGGGGTGAAGGCATCGGTCCACGACATCTTCGACGAGGCGTACGGCCCGCTGAACCAGGCGGTGAAGCACGTCTACCTTTTTGTCATCAACCATATTCCCGCGCTCTGGAGCGCCATCTTTTTTCTCCTCGACCGCACCGCCGTCGTCGGCGGCGGGATCGGGGTTTTCGGGCGTGCGGCCCGGCTCCTCGCGCGGCGGATCGCCGAGCTTCGCCCGGATGCGATCGTGAGCACGTACCCAGGGTACGGGCATCTCATGGACCTGATCCGCCGCCGGGGCGAGGCCGGGGACGCCGAGCTGGTCACGATTGTGACCGACTCGCTGACCGTCAACTCGGTCTGGTACCGCTGCTCGTGCGACCATTTTCTCGTCGCCAACCCGGAGACCGCGCAGGTGATGCGCGAGGCCGGAGTGTCGGGCGAAAAGATCCATGTGACCGGGTTCCCGGTCCCCCTCGTTTTTTCCGAACCGCCGCCCGTGCGGAGCGCGCCGCCGTACGAGGTCCTGTTCATGGTGAACTCGTCGCACCACTTGGCACCGGCAGTGGTCGGGAAGATCCTGGAGATTGATGGCATCCGGCTCACGGTGACGGTCGGCCGGGATGCCGAGCTCGGGCGGGCGCTCGAAAAGCTTTCCTCCCCGGCCGGCACCCCGCCGGAAATCCACGGGTGGACGCCGGAGATCCCGCACCTGATCCGCCGCAGCCATGTGCTCATCAGCAAAGCCGGAGGGGCCACCGTTCAGGAGGCCCTCGCCGCCAGGACGCCGATGATCATCACGCAGATCGTTCCCGGCCAGGAGGAGGGGAATGCCAGGCTTCTCATCGAATCCGGAGCCGGCGAGCTGGCGGCGTCGCCGCAGGCGATCGGCGAGGCCGTGCGTCAGATGTTTGCCGATGGCGGCCGGCTCTACCACGAGCGCCTGGCCGCGACCGGACCCCTCAGCCGCCCCGACGCCTCACGCGAGGCAGCACGCCTTCTCACCCGACTCCGCCCATGAAAATCGACGCCGCCATCTTTGACATCGGAAACGTCCTCCTCCTCTTCGACTACCTGAAGGCCGCCAACCGGCTGATCGAAAAGAACCGGCCGGCCGTCCCGCCCGACCGCGAAAAAATCGTTGCGGCGAACCGGATGTTTGAGCTCGGCCGGTCGACCCGTGCCGAATTTCTCACCGCGGTGCGCGCGGAATTTTGCGACTCCGGGGACGAGGAGGAATTCGTGCACACCTGGTCGAACATCTTTGTGGAAAATCTTCCGATGACATCACTCGCGCGCAGGCTCTCCGCGCGCATGCCGGTCTACCTGCTCTCGAACATTGGCGAGATCCACCACGGGTTCATCTTCCAATCGTTCGACGTCTTCTCGATTTTCCGAGACGGCGTCTATTCGTACCGCGCCGGGTGCATGAAGCCGTCCGCCGAGATTTTCGAGATTGCGACCGGCCAATTTTCCGTGACGCCGGCAAGCACGCTGTACTTCGACGACCTTCCTGAGAACTGCGCGGCGGCCGAAGCGGCGGGGTTCCGGGCCCATTACTACGAGCCGCACCGCGAGGATCTCCCCGGCGCATGGAATATTCCTCTGTGATCGCGTGCGGGATTTGACGAAGGGTTTAAAAGTTGCGTAGGATCGGCCTCCTATGGGCACGATCTTCGTCAACCGGGAACGCCAGAGCTTGGGCCAGTTCACCGAGCAGGAAACATCGAACGCCCTCGAGCGCGGGGAGCTTCTGCCCACCGACCTCGGCTGGACCGAAGGCATGGGGGCCTGGCAGCCGCTCTCCACATTTACCAGCCTGCCGCCCCCGGGGGCAGCTCCGGTCCCGAGCGGAGTGCCCGAGCGGTTTCGCAACCTGGCCCCGAACCGGATGAAGCCCGGACGGATCGAGTTCGGAGCCTGCCTGAGCAAGGGCTGGGAGGCGTTCGCAAAAAATTGGGGCGTCTGCGTGGTGGCGACCCTCATCTTCTTCGGGATCTCCATCCTCGTCCAGGCCCCGATGCAGTTCGCCCAGGTCCTCATGGAGAAATTCACCGGCCCAAAAGGATCCGGCGACGTGATGATGATGGCCGCCGCGGGCGGAGTATTTGCTTTTTTCTGGGCGCTGGCCTCGTCGGTTTCGACGCTTTTGACCGGCGGGTTCATGTACTTTTTCATCAACACCCTCCGTACGAAGTCAAACCTGAACGACATGTTTGCGGGGTTCCGCAAATCAGCTTGGCTTCAGATCCTCCTTGCCGGCGCGGTCTGGGTCGCTGCGATTTTTGCGCTCATCATCGTCTGCATGGTGCCGGCCGTCTATCTGACGACCACCACGAAGTCGGAGGTCCCGATCCTGGTGGCTGCGCTCGTCCTGATGATCCCGCTGACCTACCTTTCCGTGGGCATCGGCTACGTATTTCCGCTGATCGTGGACCGCGGGCTCGGGTTCTGGGCAGCGATCACAACCGCGCTAAAAACGGTGAACGGCCAGTGGTTTTCGGCCCTGGGTCTTCTCATTCTGGTCGGCCTCATTGCGATGAGCGGCGTCGTGCTCTGCTGCATCGGGCTGCTGGCGACAATGCCACTCGCGTACCTCATCTGGTGCCAAGGGTACCGCCAGATGTTCGGCGATCCGGATTCGGCCACTGTCGATTGATCTACGACGTTCGCCGGAGGAGCTTCTCCGCCAGCGTGCGGAGCGGGAGCGCCCGCTCGCCGAGGGAGGAAAGCGAGGCGAGGGCTTTTTCCGTCAGGCGGGCAGCCTCCTTTTTCGAGGCCTCGAGGCCGAGGAGGGCGGGGTATGTCATCTTGCCGGCCCTGGCATCTTTTCCGGCACTCTTGCCGAGCTCGTCGCTGGTCTGCGTGACGTCGAGGATGTCGTCGATCACCTGAAATGCGAGTCCCAGGCTGTCGCCGAATTCTTCGAGAATCCGGAGCGTGCGCGGCGTCGCATTCGCGGCCATTGCGCCCAGCTTCAGGCTGGTGATGATCATGGCTGCAGTTTTTCCGCGATGGATAAACCGCAGGTCGCCGGGCGAGATCTTTTTCCCCTCCCCCTCGAGGTCGGCGACCTGTCCGCCCACCAGGAAACGGCTTCCCGCAGCCCGGGCGAGCTCGGCGACGTAGTCGGCCGCCGCGTAGCGCGCGGTCGGCTTCATCCGCGCCAGCATCTCAAACGCGACGGTCAGAAGCGCATCGCCTGCAAGCACGGCAATCCCCTCGCCGAAAACCTTGTGCGAGGTCGGCCGTCCGCGCCGCAGGTCGTCATCGTCCATGCAGGGAAGGTCGTCGTGGATCAGCGAGTAGGTGTGGACGCACTCGACCGCACAGGCCGCAGGCAGCGCGTCCGCCACCCGCCGGATCCCGCAGGTCCGCGCGGAGGCCAGGCAGAGGATCGGGCGCATCCGCTTCCCCCCGGCAAAGATGCTGTACCGCATCGCGCGGTGGATCGTGATGGGCTTTGCGGACTCTTTCGGGAGCCAGAGGTTGAGCATTCGATCAACCGTGCGAATGTCTTCGGCAATAGGTGCGGCAGGGCTCATGGCAGGCGTTACTTTGCAAGGTTCAGGATCGCGGAATAGTCCGGCTTGGTGAGCGGCATCACGCTGAGCCGGGACTGGCGGAGCAGGCCGACCTGAGCGAGCGACGGGGTGGATTTGATCTGCTCCAGCGTGACCGGGCGCTTGAGGGGTTTAAGCGGCACGAGGTCGACGCACGACCAGTCGCCGCCGGGGGCGGTCGGGTCCGGGTAAGCGGCGCGGACGACCTCGGCGATGCCCACGACCGCCTTGCCGGTGACGCTGTGATAGAAGAGCACGCGGTCGCCGGCAGCCATCGAGCGAAGGTGGTTGCGGGCCTGGAAGTTGCGCACTCCGGTCCAGGAGGTTTTGCCGTCCCGCTGAAAATCCTCCCACGAATACGCCGACGGTTCCTGCTTAACAAGCCAGTGGTTCATGCGGCCACGCTAGCAAGGCGGCGGGAATTTCGCAGTTTTTTTCTCTAATGTCAGCCGCCCAGCATGCCCAAAAGTTGCAACCGGAGCGACAGGACCCCAGGCAGCATTGGGCGTCCCGCCGGTGCGGGCGTTGGTTTGGCAGCGAAAGACCGTCTCCAAACAGGCGAGACGCCTGCTGTCCCTGCCAATTTGCAACTTTCGGGCAAGCGCCCCGCAGGCCGGGACGAGGAGATTCCCTTGACCGCGCGGCGCAGGCAAAGGAAAAGAGGGGGCACATGATTTCCCTGACTGTTCCCGTCTACAACGAGCAAGACGCATTGCTTCCGCTTTTTGAGAAGATGCGCGCCGTGATGCAACGCCACGGCGAGCCGTGGGAGATCATCTTTGTGAACGATGGAAGCCACGACGGAAGCCCGGCGATCCTCGACGGGTTGGCGGCCGCGAACCCGGAGGTGAAGGTGATCCACTTCCGCCGGAACTTCGGCCAGACCGCTGCGATGATGGCGGGTTTTGATTTTGCGAGCGGCCACACGATCATTCCGCTCGATGGCGACGGGCAGAACGATCCCGAGGACATCCCGCGCATGCTTGCGAAGCTCGACGAGGGGTACGAGGTCTGCTCGGGATGGCGGAAGGACCGACAGGACAATGCCCTGCAGCGGAACCTGCCGAGCATCCTGGCCAACCAGCTGATCTCTGCGGTGTCCGGCGTACGGCTCCACGATTTCGGATGCTCGCTCAAGGCCTACCGGGCGGAGGTGATCAAGGGGGTGCGCCTCTACGGCGAGATGCACCGGTTCCTACCGATCTATGCGAAGTGGCACGGGGCAAGGATTTCGGAGATCCCGGTCGGCCACTTTGCGCGCACGACCGGCAAATCAAAATACGGCCTCGAGCGCGTCCTGAAGGTCCTCATGGATCTGATGACCGTCAAATTTTTGGACAAGTACATGCTGAAGCCGATGTACCTCTTCGGGTTTTGGGGGATGGTGTTCTTCGGGGCGTCCGGCGTTTTCACGCTTCTGACATTTTACATGCGCACGCGCGGCTACTACTTCACGTCGACCCCGCTCCCGATGATGGCGGTCTTTTCGTTCATGACCGGGATGATCTGCGTCCTGATGGGGCTGCTGGCGGAGATGATCACGCGGACGTTTCATGAGTCGCAGGGGAAATCGATCTACATGGTGAGCTCGACGCGCAACCTGGATGATTCGCCGGGGGGGCGCTGATGTGCGGGATCGCCGGATTTTTCGGCTTCGGAGAACGCGGGCATCTTGAGGCGATGGCCACCCGGCTGGCCCACCGCGGTCCGGATGCCGAGGGGTATTTTTCCGATGTGGCCGCAGGGGTCTATCTCGGGCACCGGCGGCTTTCGATCGTGGATCTAGGCGGCGGCGCCCAGCCGATGGCGTCCGCTAACGGGCGGCTCGCGCTCGTCTTTAACGGCGAGATCTACAACCATGCGGAGCTGCGGGCGGAGCTGGTTGAGCGGGGGCATCGGTTTGTCTCCGACCACTCGGACACCGAAGTCCTGCTGCACGGCTGGCGCGAGTGGGGGGAAGCTCTGGTGCCCCGGCTCAACGGGATGTGGGCGTTTGCGATTTGGGATACCGATCGAAGGAGGCTTTTCCTGAGCCGGGACCGGTTTGGAAAAAAGCCGCTCTACTGGTTTCAGCGAAGCGGGACGTTTGCGTTTGCCTCCGAGCTCACCGCGCTCCTCGAACACCCTCTCGCACCACGGAACGAATCCGAAATCGCCCGCGTCAAATTTTTTGCACACGCGCTGATCCCGGCCCCGCATTCCGCGATTGCGGGGATCTGGAAGCTGCCGGCGGGGCACAACCTCGACGCCGGGCCCGACGAGGCAAAGGTCACCCGTTACTGGCGGTACGAACTCGAGCCGAACGATGACGGGCGCCTGGAAGCGGACTTGGCGGACGAGCTTCGGCAGCTGATTGCGGCTGCAACGCAGCGACGCCTGATGGCCGATGTCCCGCTGGGAATTTTTTTGAGCGGCGGCATCGACTCGTCGATGATCGCCGCCCTGGCGTCGCGCTCGGTCGGTGCCGGGGCCCTGAACACGTTTACGATCGGGTTTGAGGAGCCGACATTTGACGAGTCGGCCCCCGCGCGGCGGATGGCTGATTTTCTTGGGACCCGCCACCACCAGGAGGTGCTGAGCCTCGATGCGGCGGTCGGCTCGCTTCCGGAGATTTTCGATTTATTGGACGAGCCGCAGGGCGACAGCTCGCTGCTGCCAACGTGGCTGCTCTGCCGTTTTGCCCGCCGCCAGGTGACCGTGGCACTCGGCGGGGACGGCGGCGACGAACTGTTTGCCGGATACGATCCGTTCCGCGCGCTCCGGCTCGCAAATTTTTACCAGTCCTGCGTCCCGCGCCCTGTCCACCAGGCTCTGCGTTTCCTTGCTGCGCGCCTTCCGGTTTCCCATGCCAACATCAGCTGGGATTTTAAGATCAAGCGGACCCTACGCGGGCTCAGCCATCCGGCGCGCCTCTGGAATCCGGTCTGGCTCGGCGCGCTTGGGCCCGACGACCTCGAGCGCCTCACGGAAGCGAGGTTTCCGATCGAGGAGATCTACAGCGAGGCGATCGACGCCTGGGAGGGGTGCGCCAGCCAAGATCCTGTCGATCGGACGTTGCAATTTTACACGGAGATTTACCTGCAGGATGGGATCCTGGCAAAAGCCGACCGGGCCAGCATGATGAACTCGCTGGAGGTCCGCAGTCCGTTCCTGGATATCGAGGTGGCCAACTTTGCAAGGCGCCTTCCGAACCGGCATAAACTTCGGGGCAACACGACGAAGTTCCTTCTGAAGCTCGCGGCGGCCCCGCTCATCCCGCACGATATCATCGGCCGGAAAAAGAAGGGCTTTGGGTCGCCGGTCGGGCCGTGGTTAAGAACCGGCCGGATCGCGCCCGCGCCGGCTAGCGACCTCGTGCGCGAACGGCTGTCCGCGCATGTGCAGGGGGAGGCAGACGAGCGGCATTTCCTGTGGTGCGAATTTGTCTGGCAGGAGTGGGCGGCCCGGAGGTCCCGATGAAGCGGATCCTCCACGTGATCGACAGCCTGCATTTGGGCGGGGCGCAGGAGGTCGTGATGAACCTGGCCACGTGCGGCGACACAAGCACGTTCCACCACGAGGTGGCGACGATGCACGGGCATGGGGTTTACTGGGATCGCATGCGGGACATGGGGATCCCGCTGCACTCGCTCTCCCCCCACAAACTTTTCCCCTGGTACGCGGTCAGCCTTCCGGCCCTGCTTGCCCGCGGGCGCTTTGATGTCCTGCATTGCCACCTCGTCGCCTCGAACATCTTCGCCAAGCCGGTCGGCGCGCTCGCCCAGGTGCCGGTGATCATCAACCACGACCACACGAACGACGACTACCGCGCCAGCCAGCGCATCCGCCTCGCCCTCGACACGCTCTCAAACCGGTTCGCCACTCACCTCATCGCCGTCTCGGAATCGTGCCGGCAATTTTTGATCTCCCGCGAAGGCATCGCCGCACACAAGATCACCCTCGTCCAAAATGCCATCGACCTCGACCGGTTTTCCAAAACCTGCGGGACCCGGGAGGAGGCCAGAAAAACCCTCGGGCTTCCCGCATCCGCACGGGTCGTCGCCGGCGTCGGACGCCTGAACCCACAAAAGAATTTTGCGCTTTTCCTCGAAGTCGCCGAGCGCGTGTCCGCCCGCCATCCGGAGACGGTTTTTGTGATTGCCGGCGAGGGTCCCGAGGAGGCGAAGCTGCGCGGCCTGGCTAGCGGCCTTGGTGACCGGGTTCGCTTTGCGGGCTACGTTGCCGATACCCGGCTCGTGTACCTTGCCGCAGACGTCCTGCTCATGCCGTCGCTTTTCGAGGGTCTTCCGATGACGCTGCTCGAGGCGATGGCGATGGAGATGCCCGTCGTCGCATCGGCGCTCGACGGAATTGGAGAGGTTGTCGAAGACGGAACGGATGGGTTTTTGGCACCGTCCGGGTCACCGGATGGGTTCGTCGCAGCGATCAATCGGCTCCTCTGCGATCCGGATCTTGCCGAGCAGATCGGGACGAATGCCTCGCAAAAAATCCGGGCGCGCTTTTCGGCTACCCGGATGTGCTCCGAGGTTGAGGCGATTTACCACCGGTTTCTCAAATGAAGATCCTGACGCTCTGCTACGAGTATCCGCCCGTCGGCGGCGGCGGCGGGCGCATGGCCCATCAGGTCAGCGCGGGACTCGTCGGGCTCGGCCATGAGGTGCGCGTCCAAACCGTCCGGGTCGGTGACATTCCATCGCGCGAGCGCCGCGATGGCGTGGAGATTTTTCGCACGTTCGGGTTTCGCCGGCGCGCCGACCGCTGCTCGGTCCCCGAGATGGGCGGGTTCCTCGCGACATCGTTTTTGCCCGCTCTCCGCCATATCAGCGAATGGAAGCCGGATGTCATCCACGCGCATTTTGCGGTGCCTACCGGGGCATTGGCGCTGGCCTGCCGCCTTCTCACCGGCACCCCGTACATGCTCACCGCGCACCTGGGCGATCTTCCCGGCGGGAACCCGGACCAGACCGACAGCCTTTTTCGATTCCTGAATCCGGCGATCCTTCCGATCTGGAAAAATGCCTCGGCGGTTTCTGCTAGCAGCAGCTTTGCCGCCGGGCTGGCGCGGACCGCCTATCACATCGACCCGGCGATCATCCTCAACGGGGTTTCGATGGATGGCCTGGCCGCCAAACCCCGGCCTGCCAGCTCCCCAACCGCCCTCGTGGCCATCGGACGGTTCCATCCGCAAAAAAACTTTCTGTGGATGGTCGAGGCGTTGCGCGGGTGCGAATTTCCGTGGCGGCTGACATTGATCGGGGACGGCGGCCAGCGCGGGGAGGTCGAGGCTGCGATCGCGCGTGCCGGTCTGGGCAATCGGATCCGGCTGATGGGCTGGGTGCCTGAGCAGACGATGCGCGAGGTGCTGGAGGACTCCGACATCCTGCTGATGCCGTCGACGTCGGAGGGAAATCCCGTCGCCGCGATCGAGGCACTCAAGCGGGGGCTCGCCATTTTGGGAAGCGACATCGGCGGGCTGTCCGACATCCTCGAGGACGGCGGGAATGGGTTTGCGGTTTCCCTCGCCGGACCGGAGGCATTTCGCGAGCGCCTCGCGATGCTGTGTCGCGATCCGCTCTTGCTCGAAAAAATGAAATCCCGAAGCCTGGCGATCGCGACCCATTTTGACCTGACGACCATCGTAAAGCAATTTGAGCGATTGCTTTTGGACGCAGCGCTGCCCGGAAAAAATCAGGTTGGATAACGCGCAGGGCTACGAGGAGCGGCGCGGCGGGCGGGCGGAGACGATTCCGCTGTAGCCCGCATGGAGGGACTCCGCACAGGAGGCCCAGGAAAATTTGGTGGCTGCCAGGTGGCGGGCGGCGGTGCCGCGCTGCAAACAGATGGCACGATCGGCCATCGCCTCCCGGAGTGCGCCGGCGAGATCCTCCGCAGAATCCCCGCAGACCCACCCGGCCCCGGACTCAAGGATCTCGTCCGAGAGCGCGACGTGTCTGGTCACAACGCACGGGAGCGCGTGCGCAAGCGCCTCGGCCACCGCAATCCCGAAATTTTCCGATGCGCTCGGCAGGACAAAAAGATTCCCTTCGTTCAGAAGGCGGGATTTTTCCGCGCCGGCGACAAACCCGGGCGTCGAAACCCGGTCGGGAAATCCCGAGCTGGCGACAAGCTGGCGGATCCGGGCGTCGAGTTCCGGGCGTCCAGCCCCGGCCAGATCGAGGTGCCAATCCAGATCCCTGACGAGACCAAGCGCAGCCAGCAAGACGTCGATCCGCTTTTTTTCATGCCATCGGGAGAGGAAGACGATGCGGAACGGCCCCGACTTCGAACCGACTGGTGCCACCTCCGGGAGATCGACGCCGAGCGGGATGATCCAGCGCGGAGCTGAGCCGGGGATGACTGAGACTTCGTCCTCGCGGCGCGAGGTGAGATGGATTGCGGAGGCGCTGCGGATATTCGCCGCATCGACCAGGCGCAGGAAGAGTCGCTTTTTCCAGGCGCTCCGCCGCAGCGAGTATCCCTCCAAAATCCCGAGCGGCCGCAGCACGTAAGGGACGTTTGCGCGGCGCGCAAACAACATGGCCGCCGAGGGCAGATGGGAGAAAAGTGCGTGCACATGCAGCAGGTCGAACCCGTCAGCATGCGCGGCCAGCCACGAGGAAAACCCGCGGCCGATTTGAAACTCCCGCAAAGCGCCCGGCCAAAGCTCAGCGCGCGGAACAAACCACGTCGGCACCCCCAAGTGGGACGTCCATCCGCCAAGCGGCACATCCAAAACCCCGGGGCCGTCGTCATGCGTGCAGACGATGCGGGCATCCACGCCGATCTGAGCGAGTGCCCGGCACATCGCAACCGCAGCCACGCTCGGCCCGCCCCGCTGCGGCCCAATCGACGGGATCACGTGTAAAACTTTGAGCGGGCCCCCGATCATGATGCTCGAATCCCGTGTGTTCGCAGGTAAGTGCCCAACGATATGAGGGCCATTTTCCGCGACCAATGCGAGAGGTCGAGGCGGCGGCCGATCCCGCTTGCCTCGCCGTAGCTGCACCAGGAATCGTCGAGCCATTCCTGAAGCGGGAGCGTAAAACCCCGCTTCGGGCTGGCCGGCACAATCGCCTCGAGCGAAGGCACCAACTCCCGCAGCGCCGCCTTGCCGGGCGCGAACCGCCGGTCTGCCAGCATCCGTCGCACCTGCGACCAGAGCCGTGCATCGACAAGCGGGAGGCGCAGCTCCAACCCATGGGCCATGCTCATGGCGTCGCTGTCGCGCAGGAGCTGGTTGCGCATGTATCGCGTCGCCTCCAGGCAGGCCACCCCTTCGCGCGGGTCGTGCCATCCATCGCAGGGCGCATTCGCCCAGGGCTCGACCGCGCCATCGATCCCAAAATGTGACAATAGGAATTTTGTTTCCACCGGCGAGAAGAGGCCTCGGACGAGCTGGTATGACGATGCGAGCCCGGCCTGTTCCTGGAGCCAGGCTGCGACGCGGCGGAGCTTTCCATTCCGCGCAAGTGATTCCAACATCTGGCCCGCCGGACGGCGGACCTGCTGCGGCACGACAGCGGCGCGGGTCGCCCATGCCGGCACTGTGTGAAAGCTGGGATACCCGCCGAAAAGCTCGTCGCCTCCGAGGCCGGAGAGGACCACGCGGAACCCTTTCTCCCGCGCGAAATGCGAGATGCAAAACGTATTAAATCCATCCACGCTTGGCTGGTCCTGCGCAGCCAGAAATTTTGGGAATAAGGCGCGGGCATCGTCGCGGCCGAGTGATTTGAGGTGAAGTTTGAGCCCCATCGCCGAAGCGGCCGAGCGGATCTGCGGCTCCTCGCTGAACGCCTGCTCGGCAAAGATCAGGCTAAAGGCTTCGGTCACTTGCCCCTCGAGCGTGGCGAGGCGTGCGACCGCAGCCGAGTCGGTCCCGCCGCTCAGAAAGACGCCGACCGGAACATCGCTTACAAGGTGCCGTCGGCAGGACTCGGCGAGCGCCTCCGAAACCCCGACCTCCGCTTCCGGCGCGCCGGGATCGATCTCCCGGATGTGCACGTTTCCCTCGCGACTGCGTTCGAGAACATGCCCGGCCGGAAGGCACGAGATCCCCCGGATGCACGTGAGCGGCTCGGGAACGCTTCCGGTCTGAAAATATGCGGCGATCGCCTGCGGGTCGGCGCGAGGTTCCACAAGCCCTGAAGCCAGGATCGCACGGACCTCCGAGGCAAAAACAAACCCGGACGTCGTCTCGGCAAAGTAGAGCGGCTTGATGCCGAGCGGATCGCGGGCCAAGACGAGCGATCGGTCGGATTCCTGGTAAAGCCCGAATGCAAACATCCCCGCCAGCGAGGCAAGCGAACCCTTGGAAATGAGCCAACGATGAAGCGCCTCCGTGTCTCCGCCAACGGGATCCTCCGGAAAAAGGTGCCGGAAGTTGTAAATCTCGCCGTTAAAAACCAGGTGGCACCCGGAGCGCGACATGGGCTGGGCGGCACCTTGGCTCAAATCGATGATGGCCAGGCGCGTGTGCGCCAGGCCGGCCGTTCCATCCGGCGCGAGCCAGATCCCGCTGCCATCCGGCCCGCGGTGGGCGAGCGCCGCCTGCGTCCGCACAAGCGCGGCCTCAAGCCCAACCCGGCCAATCGAGCATCCCACGGCCCCGGCTATTCCGCACATGGCATGAGTCCTATGACCGGCATCATTTTTATTGAGAGAGCAATTTCAAGACCTCTCGCAAGCGGGCCTGAAATGATAGATGCCCGAAGTGCCTTTCGACAGCCTGTCTCAGGAATTTGGGATCCCGGCGCTGGTCGGTGGATTCCATCGCCTGCTCCATGGCAGATGCCAAGGCTTCTATATTGTCGGGGGGAACAAGCCACCCAAGATCGCCATTTCGCAGGGCATCAGGTGTGCCGCAAGCATCTGCAGCAACAACCGGTATGCCGGTGGCCATGGCCTCTAAATAGACAATCCCAAATCCTTCTTTGAGGCTCGGCATCACATAGATATCCGCCAGGCGATAGATATCGGCGAGGTCGCCCCGGGAAACAGGACCCGTGAAGCGAATGCGAGCACCAGGAATTCTTCGCCTCGCATCTTGTCGGAGTCGCTCCAGATCCGTTCCGCTCCCCACGACCAAATGAATGGAGCCTCCAAGGACCCCCTCTGCGCGCCTCTCCATAGCATCCCATATCCTTTCGATGCCCTTGGATCGCTCGCTGGCATCCAGACGGGCAACCGTGAGAATGATATGAGAGTCGTATGGAAGGTCAAAGAGCTCCCGCAATTGTGGATTTCCCTTTCCTGGCAAAAACACTTGCAGGTCGACCGTGTTCGGGAAATTGAAAAGTTTTTTACTCGAAACTCCCTGGAGCGAAGTGAGCTGTGCGGCCGTGTATTGGCTGACCGCAAGGATGAGGTCGCAATTTTGAAGGGCAATCCGTTTTATCCAAGAGAGTCGCGTCCAAACCTCGATTCCATGCACAACCGTTGCAAAGCGAATGCCCATCAGCCTCGCACAGATGACTCCCGCAGGGGCCAGCCCCGGGAACGTGCTGATGATGAGCCGGGGCCTCCATTTCAGGCAGAGAAATAAGGTTTTTAAGAAAAACACGATCTTTCTCAAAGGAGACTTTTTGCAGGAGTCAAAGGCAAGCAGATCCTGAGTGAATGGCTGGGAGTCGGCATATGAGAGCGCGATGACTCTGCCCCGGCCCTCAATCGAAATCAGCGCCCGCATGAGCTCGCGCGTAAATTCCTGGATCCCTCCTGTCTCATTGCCGATCATAGGAGCCAGAAGAAGGACCGATCGGGAGAGGGCGGCTGGCTGAGGCTTCACTTTTGACATTATGATGTTTGGGAAACAGCCCTCACGGCACTCAAAATCCCATCCTGTGCCTGGGCAATGGAAAACTTTCGAATATGACCGCGCGCCTGACGACCCATCTTTATTGCCAAATCCGGTGCCGCTGACATTTTTCGCAGGCATTCAGCAAGCGCCCCGACATCGCCAAAGGGAAACGAGGTCCCGGTGACATCCTCCTCGATCAGATCCTGACGGCATCCGACCAGATCGCAGACGATTGCCGGCCGCCCGCAGGCCATCGCCTCGTTGACGACCAGCCCCCATGTTTCCCCGGCGTCCGAAGGAAGAACCAGGCAATCGGCGGCGGCATAAGCCAGCGGGATCTCGCTCTGGTTAAGAAAACCGGCAAACGAACACCCGACTCCGAGGTCAGCCGCCAGGCTGCGCATGCGAGGCTCCAGGGCCCCGGACCCCGCAATCAGAAGGTGCGCGCCCGGCAATCCGCGCATCGCCTCTACGATCAGGAGAGGGTTCTTTTTGTTCTCCAGCTTGCCAGAAAAAAGGAAGCAGAATGCGTCAGGTGGAATCCCCCACCGCGTGCGCAGGGCGGTCCGGTCCGCTCCGCCGGAGATTTCCGCAAACCGGGCGTTGTCGATAAAGTAGGGGGCCCCAAACATGTCGTCGTCGCGAACCCCAAACGTCCGGTAGTACTCGCGGTTTGCGATCCCGATCGGCAGGAAGGCATCGTAGAGGTCGAGCATGGTCCGGTGAAAAAGCCTGGCGGGAAGCCGCCGCGGACGCAGCGTGTTTGCCTCGCAGCGCAGGATCCTTGGCCGGCCGCTCAACACGGCAGCCGCGAGCCCCGCATACATCACGGGATGGTGCCACCCCGTGCAAAGAATGGCATCCGGGCGGAACGTGCGGAGCGATGCAAAAAGCAATTTTGTGCTTTGGATCCAAGCACTCGCTGGCCCGAACGGTGCAACCTTGAGCCCCAACGGGGCTTCATTCCCTAGCCCAGGGCAAGCGCCAGCGCCGCCTTGGGTCTGATGTGAAAAGCGCTCCTGCCCTGTATGGGCAGCATCCCCAAAAGCCCCTGGTTTAGCGCCAGCTCTCGCTGCCCCCGCGTTCTCAAACCCAAAAACCTCATGCCGGTATCCATCCAGCAGCGGAATATCCCACGAAAACTCGACCCCGAACCCCTTTCCCTGGGCCTTCGCATCCGGCAGGAAGCCATAGTGCACCAGCAGGTCCATTCCCGGCACCGCCGCCAGCGCTCGATAGAAAGGGGCCTGATACTGGATCGGGTGGGAGGCGATGATCGATAGCCTCATGTTACCCGATCATCGAATCTCCTCCCCAGCCTGCGCTTTTTGGGGAGTGGGACCCGCTCGACACTTTGCTGGAGAAAATAAGGAGATCTCATCAGAAACCCAAGCAACAACCCAAGAATCAGCAGGATATTGACATCTCCAAAAATCTGGTGAGCCGTCGTAAAAACAACGATATTAGCTGCCAGGAAGGCGATGATCCCGTAGGCAAGAGGAGCGACGCTCTGATCAGGCTTGATGTGCCGGGCCACAGCATAAATGTATCGCCCGGCCGCAATAAGGGTCCACGCCAGAAGGATAAGACCGGGAACCCCCAGCTCGGCAAGCACCTTGCCCAGCCCCCCTTCGGCAGATGCCCCCACCAGCACGGCTCCACCGCCAAAATGCTGTGCCCCCTGGCTGCCGGTTCCCGCACCCAGCCCGAAAAATCCGTTCTGCTGGATCACGTAAAATAACATTCCGCCGGTCATCAACAAAAAGCGCTCTTTCGAGTCGGCAGCCGCCGTCGAGCTGCGATCAACATACACCGCCCATTCGCCCGGAAGCTCGCTCGACGTGATGTAGAAGAAAAACGCCGCCGATATCAGAGCGGCGATTGTGTACACGGTCGCCAGCCGTCGGGACCCTGACTTAAAATACGTGATCAGCGCAAACGCAAAGCCCAGGAACATGACGATTTCCATGATGAACTTCCGGCGGCCAGTCAGGACCAACGCCGGCACGATGACCGCCGCGATGAGCCCGACCATTCCAAAAAATTTCCAGTCGAGCGGGCGGGCGAGGCCGAGGATGACGAGGAAGCAGACCGCCGTTGCGCAGTGCCACCCGGCCAGCTCGGGGGAACGGAAGAGCCCGCTTCGCAGCACGGTGACCCCGCCGCTCTCCGGATAAAACACGAACCCCTCTCCGACGGACCCAAGGATCTGCCAGTCAAAACCGACGGCCTCGAGGTAGAGGGACACTCCGAAGACCACGGCAACGGCCATGTAGAAAATCAGAAGCTTAAGAACCTCATCCGGGTTTCGCGCAAACCGATAACCCAGCATCAGACCCGGAACCGGCGCAAGATACGCCATCGCTCCAATTCCCGCGAGAACCAAGCTGTGGGTGTTTGCGAACGCGTTGAGCACGGCGATGCCGACCCACACCATAAAAAGAGTCGAAGGAAGGTACAATGCAGGGTTGAACCGGTGCAGATCTTTGAACCCCATTTTCTCGCCTGAGAGGACTGCCGAAAGAAAGCACACGCCAAAGAGCGCGGCCGCAATCAGGGAGAGATAAACCGGCTCGTCTGGGACAAGTTTTCGGATCGGATCCTGCAGGAACCCCGCGAGCACGACGGCATAAATCCCGCGCCGCCAGTTGGTCAGCGCAACCAGCGAACCGCCGACGAAAAGGATGATCGCAAAAATCATGGCTTCAACAACTTCTGCCCGCTGCGAAACAATTGCACACCTTTTGCGAGACCTCTCAGCTCAGCAAAAAGCGTCACCGGGATCCACCAAGGTTGCCGCATATGGTGGCGGGTCGCCACGCTGCCGACCAGCCGGTGTGTCGCACCCGGAATCGCACCCGTCACGCCATGTTTGAGAATCAGATGGTAGTAGGCTCCCACCGAGTGCGCCGGCGAGGCGGTCGTCAGGTGGTGGCCGTGCGCCCGCGTTCCTCCCCGCTCCGCACGCAAGTGGCGGATCGATGCCCCAGGCTCAAAAAGGACTTTGCCGCCGGCCCGGATAATCCTCTCAGCAAACTCGGTCTCGAAATGATAGGCGACATCCACGAAGTTTTCGTCAAACCCCCCGACATCCACCGCGAACCTTCGCTTGACCGACATATTGCCGGCCATGGCCGAATCGATCCACCGGGGGGTGTCGGAGGAAAATCGAAATTCTCGCCTGGGAGGGGTAGGCGTTTCACCGGGCTGGAGGACCTGCCCGATGACGGCGCTGGCATCCGAGTGGGCGAGGTGAGCGCGGATATGCGCCTCCAGAAGGTTCGGGCCAGGGAGGATGTCGTCATCAAGAAAAAGCACGATTTCTTCCTCGCTTTCCAGAAGAGCGGCATTCATGGCCCGAGGAATCGATGGCTCATCCAGACGGATCCACCGGATGGCCTGGGCAGCATCCCATTCCGCGAGCTGACGGCTGGTTGCCGGGTCATGCTGGGCCGTTTGGTCGACGACGATGATCTCAGAAGGGGCTAGCGGCAGAAGAAGGCTGATCGTATCCAGCAGGACGCGTTCGCGACCGAATGTGGGGATGGCAATAGTCATGAGCGCTCTCTGTGCCGGAAGATCGAGAGGCTGTCCACCTGGCGCTCGAGCTCGAAATCACCTTCCGAAGCGGAAATCCCGCGCCCGGCCGGGGTCGTCTGGGTGGCTGTTGGATCGATGACAATGTGATATCTGATGCACTGGAGAAATTGTTCGCCTCTCATACTATTGCGCCTTTCGATGAAAAAAGCGTCCGGCAGAACGCGACATAAGCCAATGCCGCATTACGCCACGTCATGTGCTCGGCGTCCTTGCGCGCCGACTTCGAAACCCTTTGGCAAAGAGCGGGGTTCCCGGCAAGCGCGAGCGCTGTCTCCGAGATGGGATCCGCAGTGCCGGGCGGAAAGAGAAATCCACTTTCTCCGTGGCGGATCGTCTGGACCATGCAGTCGATCTCCGATCCGAGAACGATGCAACCGCGGGCCATCGCCTGCACAAAAGCCAGGCTGAAACCCTCAAAAAATGAGGGCTGGAGGAAGAGCCCGTTGCGGTCGAGCAGGTCGCGGAGGGCTTCCGGTTGCACCCATCCCACCAGTCGGACACGTTCCGATTCCGGGCCAAGCAGAGCCCTGATGGAATGATGGGAGGATTCCTGCGTGACCCACGTCAGTTCGAGATCGCTTCCTTGCGAAAGCTGGCGCATCACAGCCGCCACGACTTCCGGAGCCTTGTGAGTCGAGAACGACGCCGCATGCAGAAGCCGGCGGAACCGTGCAGGATCGGCGGCGGGCAGGGCGCTTAAAAAGCTATCGGCAATGCCCGGCGGAAGCACCAGCACGTTGCGGCATCCGCCTTCCCGGAGCACCGCATCGCGATCGCCTGCGGTCTCCACAACGATGCCGTGAGAGTAGCAAGTGACGAGATGGTTATGGCGCGCGAGGCGGCGGCGCAGGAGGCCCGCGGCCAGTCGCTTGGCCGGCGGCCGCGCGTCGCGCTCGTATTTGTCCGTTGCCTCCCACGACCGGGATTCCCATCCGTGGCTGCGGTTGACAAAAACGCCGGGGAATCCAGCCTTGCGGAAGGCCTTTGCCGCGAGCCAGGCATGTGGCTGGTTGACCTGCACGACGTCGTAGCGGCCGGTCCGGCATTTCTGCAAAACAACTTTTCGGAACCAGCGGGGAAGCTCCAGAAGCTGGTGGAGGTTGTGGTGGGCGATCCGCCGCCGCCAGCCGCCGGTCCACACCTCGTCAACCTCGTGGCCAAGTTCACGCAGCGCTGCGATTGTGTTCAAATCGCATCCCGACGCACCCTGCGAGGGGTCGGGGTGGGTGTTGGCAACAAATAGAAATCTCATTTCTTCAACTGACACATCGCCAAACGCACAAATGCCCGCCAATGCAGCGGCTGCAGGCGGATGGCTTCGCGGAAGTAACGCGCCGCAGCCGGATCGCCACGCCTCGCGAGCTGGACGCCGATGCGGTAGTTCGATCCGGCGCTGGCACTGCGCGAACCGCCGGATTTTTTCAGGCGCGTGGCAGCGGTGAGGGCGGCCAGTTCGTCAAGGTAGGGCGTTTCGCTCTCTCCGATGCGGCGCGCGGCGTAACAAAGCTGGCCGAGCTCGCCAAACCGCTTTTGCACATCGCCGAACCGGCCGGAGATCGCCGAGGGCGAGACCGTATAGTGGTAGAGGGATTCCTGCACGTAGGCAATTTTTCCGCTCCGGGCCATGCGCAGCCAAAGATCCGAGTCCTGCCCGAAATAAAATGCCGGACGGTATCCGCCAGCCTGTTCATAGGCGTCGCGGCGGAACATGACGCTCCCATGCGCCGGCGGCCCCATTTGCCTGTGGAGGAGCGCATCGGTGGCTTCTTCGGGACTTGCCGGCCGCTGGACCTCGTCGAGCAGCTCACCAGCAGGGCCTCTGTAATCCGTCCACGAGCTGACCATCGTGCAGTCCGGAAAGCCCTCAGCGAGCGCAAGGCACTTTGCAAAACGGTCAGGCTCCGACCAGTCGTCGGCATCCTGGCGCGCGATCCAGACGCCTCTTGCGTCTTGGCATGCGGAAACGAGGGAGCAGGTGAGACCGGAGCTCTTTTGATGAAAAATCCTGATCCGGCTATCCCTCAGAGCGACTCCATCCAGCAGGGCCGCCGATCCGTCATCGGACCCGTCGTCGACGATCAGAAACTCGAAATCCTTGAATGTCTGGGAAAGGATGCTTGCAACGGCACGCTTCAAAGTCGCATGCGCATTCCATACACTCATGACAACGGAAATGCGGGGCAGAATGTTCATTACGGATGCGAGAGAGACAGCTCCCTGTCCACAGCAACCAGGGCTTTGGATCCGAACCCTCTATCTTTGCTTGAGCTGGCGCGCAGGAATCCCTCCGTAAACGCACATGGGGGGGATTTCTCCGCGAACTACGGCTCCAGCTGCAATGATTGAGCCGGTTCCGATGCGGGTGCCGGGAAGCAGAACGGCGTGAGCTCCGATCCAGACGTCATTCCCGATCTCCACCCCCGTTGGGGAAAATGACCATGCCTGCTTGTTCATGGGAACTTCATTATTCATCCCATGGTTGGTAGCGGCCATGGAAACGCCATTTGCAATCATCACATCGTTCCCGATGGAGATCAGCGCTCCACAAGCACGAATATTACAGTTTTCCCCGATGTAGATATCCGAACCAAATTGCAGGCGCCCTCTTGCATCGGGGTTCAAACCATCATCGGCAATGACCAGAGTGGAAAACGCCCCGATCCACACCGGGCCGGAATTCGTGCACCTCTCCAAATTCTCGAAACCTCTAAATTCGACGCTCGGGTGCATCCTTATCCGCCTTAAGAAATAGGGCTCTTCACAAAAATCTGTGGGTGAAAAAGCACCAGTTTGATGGGGGCTGTGCGCCCCCAAACCCGGCACCGCTCGCCGCGGCAGGCGTTCGGGGGGAGGGATGGGTAAGGCTTGCCTGC
>Ga0247839_1000267_pt1 | contig 91607 bp, 75 predicted proteins | sample LaCruzMarch2015__6_FD_192405 | JGI IMG/M metagenome (GOLD analysis project Ga0247839, IMG submission 192405) | Freshwater microbial communities from meromictic Lake La Cruz, Castile-La Mancha, Spain - LaCruzMarch2015_16m | ecosystem: Environmental > Aquatic > Freshwater > Lake | place: Spain...
TCCATGCTGTATGCCCGGACGATATTGGTGCCGGTGCTCAGCAGGAGTGATGTACTCCAGTTCTTCAGGCTGTTGGTTGTTACAGCAGGAGTCCATGAGCCGCTGTTATCTGCGTGGCTTTAAAGCCAAGGCGACCGGGCCGAACACCATCGAATACAAGATCGGCGAGATTTTCGGCGAAATCAAGAACCGCATCCAGAGCGGTTACAACCTGCGTGAGATCATAGAGCACATTGACGAACTGCGCTTTCGCTCACAGATGGAAAAGCACGAGCTGTCGCATCTCTACGAAGCTAAGATCAAAAACAAGGGCAGCGGAGTCGAGGATTACACTCCGCGTCCGCTCATCCGCACCATTGTGCGGGCGGTTCAGCCCAAGATTGGCGAAAAGATTTACGTTGGGGCAGGTGGTTCGTCGGACTTTTTGTGTGAAGCCTATGACTACCTCAAAGAAACCAATCCCAAGCTCACCACCTCACAAAGCCGCACCTTGAAAGAGAGCGCTTTTTACGGCGAGGAGAAAACCTCTTTGGCCTTTGTCATCACAATCATGAACATGATCCTGCATGGCATTGAAGAGCCGAACATTATCCACACCAGCACGCTTTCCGAAAACCGCGCCGGTGTTCAGGAAAAAGACCGCTACGATGTGATTTTTGCCCATCTACCGCTTGGCGGCAAAGAGTTCTTATTCCTTCAGCATATTGTTAAAATGCTTAAGGCGGGTGGGCGTGCGGGTGTAGTCATTGATAAAACCTTTTTAAGCAATACCGACGACGCTTCGGTCAACTTGCGGAATCTGCTACTGGGAAACTGCAACCTGCACACCGTTCTTGATTGTCCCGGCGGGACGTTTCAGGGCGAAGGCATAAACCCGGTGGTATTATTCTTTGAAAAAGGCAGACCGACACACGGTGTTTGGTTTTACCGACTCGATCTCTGTCGAAACATGGGCAGACCCAATACTCTCAACGATGCCGACCTCGCTGAATTTATTGAGCTGCAAAAGACATTCGCCAACTCACCCAGAAGCTGGCATGTAGATGCCAAAAACATCGACCAGAGTAAGTTTGATCTTTCTGCGAAAAATCCAAAACTCACCAATTTATGACACCGCCGGAAATAAAATTTACAACGGGGATTTTTGGTCACGCATAAGCCAAGCGACCGCGTGGCGCAGGAACCGGACGCCCCAACTCCTTAGCGGTTTCGATCCATTCAGCGATGATTTTCTCGGCGTTCGCTAGTGCTTTTTGTGTCGTAGGGCCGTCGGCCATACATCCCGGCAGTTCTGGGACTTCAGCCAGATAAGCTTTGTCCTCTTCGCTCCAGAATAAAATAATTTCGTATTTCGGCTTCATGATTATTCCCCTAAATTTAATTTGTACTTCAGCAACACAGACCTAACCTGTTTAACCTGATAAGCCTTGGCCTTGGCTCCAGACGGTTGCAGATTCAATATTTCTTCCACGCCATTCATCCAAAAAATATGATGGTCGCCACGAATACGTCTGTCAAATCCCAGTTTTTCCAGAAGCGTACAGAGAGACTCGAAAGCGACGTTGTTATCGCCCCGGCGCATCAAGATGTGCTCGTAAAGTTTGTCAAACTTTCCCATTTCCTGAAAATAGCTGTTCCGGCTGGCTTTAAAAAGGTTTTTTAATGGGAGAAGTAATCGTTTGGTCGTCGGGCAGAAGTCGGGAAAAGAGAAAAAACGTGTCTGACACATGCTTTCTATCGGTCGAGTGTGAGCCCGTGGGCGCACTTCTGCGACATCCGGAAACATCCCCGCACCTTGGAGGACTTATTGTAACCCTCATTGTAACTTTGGGTTTTATTGGGAGTAAAAAAGCCATAAGTCATTACTGACAAATGGCTTAAAAAATGGCGGAGGGGGGGGGATTCGAACCCCCGGTACCTTTTAAGGGTACACACGCTTTCCAAGCGTGCTCATTAAACCACTCTGACACCCCTCCGCAGGAAATGCTTGCCGACCAACATATCAGATGATCCCGCGTTGCTTCAACCAGCGATATCCTGATCTTGTTTTAAAAAAACGCTCTCTTTTCAGGGCGTCTGTTTTCGTTTCAAATTTTTCCGTATAATGCTCAATCCACGGACAGGCGTGTCTGGTGCTCGCAACCCGTCCCGCGTTATGATCTATCAGTCTTTTCTCAAAATCATCGGAGCAACCTTGTGGCTGACACCCCTCCGCAGAAAAGGTTTCACACGGTAGTGTCTTCGGATGTGTCTGCCAAGTTATTTTCTGCGGCAGGTTCGAACGGCTCGGCGGACTCGTCCGGCACGGAATAAATGGATGATGCCGCCGCCTCCGGCGCGCTTCCGGCGCTTTGCCGGCTGATGAATTCCCGCGCCAGCAGCCGGTAGGCGTTGGCACCTTTGGATGCGGTATCGTACTCGATGATCGGCTGGCCGTGACTGGGCGCTTCGCTCAGCCGGATGTTGCGCGGAATGAAGGTTTTGAACAACCGGTCGCCAAAATGTTTGTGAACTTCAGCGGCTACCTGCTGAGCCAGATTGGTGCGCGGATCATACATCGTCAGCACAATGCCTTCGATCTGCAGGTTCGGATTACCGGCAGCACGTACCTGTTCGATGATGCGCAGCATGACGCTCAGCCCTTCGAGCGCCAGATATTCCGCCTGAATCGGAATGACGATAGAGTCGGCGGCGTAGAGAGCGTTCATGAAGAGAATGCCAAGCGACGGCGGGCAGTCGAGCAGGATAAAGTCATACTCGTCCTGTTCCACAATCGGCCGCAGAGCGGTTTTTAGACAGTGCAGATAGTTATCCTGGCGGGCAATCGCCACCTCGCAACCGGCCAGATCGAGCTCCGATGGAATGATATGCAGGCGTTTCGTTACGGTCGGCTTAATGAGCGTGCGGGCATCCGCTTCGCCGAGCAGTGCGGAATAAATGCTCGCGCCGTCCTCTTTTTCCAGACCGGCGCTGCTGGTGGCGTTAGCCTGTGGATCGAGGTCGATCAGCAGTATATTTTTACGGCGTTCGGCCAGACAGGCGGCGAGATTTACGGCTGTGGTGGTTTTCCCCACGCCGCCCTTTTGATTCGCGAGTGCAATAACTTTGGTGCTCATGGTTGCAGCTTCCGATTCGGGTTTCAGGATTCAGGATGCGCGATCATGCCGGAGAAACGTGCCCGAATGCAATCCTCTATGCGAATCGCGCGCCGCGTATTCCGGAGAAAGGGCAGAACGCCCGCAGGACAAGGTTCTAGGCGTCGGAAGGTGCCGGATAAATATTCCAACCCATGGATTAATACGGTAAGAAAAGGCCAAACAAATAACTCGGAGTTGTGCAAGTGATGACAAGCAAACAAATGTTCGGATTCTTGTCCCTCGGCGGAGTTGGAGCTGTAATTGGAGCTTTTCTAACCGTTATTCTTTTCGGTGCGGGTCTTTGGTTTCTCTGCTCCGCCGGGGTTATCGAAAAGGCGGATGCGATTTTTAAACTCAAAGTTGCAGTAATTGCCTTTGCTGTCATGGGATTTGTTTTGGGGTTAGTCCGTGCTGCCAAGATAACGCAGGGAAAGGGCTAGGCTCGTAACCTAGTAATTACGTTTTACGAGACAGCTTCCGTCAAAACAGCTCGTACGCCAGCACGCTCAACCCGAAAATGGCGGCGGGTTCTTTTACATTGAAGCCAGCGGCAGGTTGCGGCATATTCCGGCCATGTTTTCGAGAAGTTCCATTGATCAGGCCGTTGAGATTCTGGTGCGCGAAGCGCATCCGCTGAAGATTATTCTTTTCGGTTCCTGCGCCCGCAATGAACAGAACAAAGACTCCGATGTGGATCTGTTTGTGATCGAAAAGCAGGTGACCGATAAACGCCGCGAGATGGTGCGTCTTCGGAACGCCCTGCGTCCCTTGCGATTGCCGGTTGATTTGATGGTTTCCGATGAAGAGACGGTCGGGAAGTGGGGTTCGTTGCCGGGCACCGCTATGTACTGGGCGCTGAAAGAGGGCGAGGTGCTTCATGAGTCCGCATGATCTGGCCGCACGTTTTCTGATGAAAGGGGAACAGGATTTGGCGGCAGCGCGGGTTTTGTCCGGCAATCCGGATATGGCTCATGATATTGTCGGGTTTCACTGCCAGCAGGCCGTGGAGAAATTTTTGAAAGCGGTACTGGTCAAAAATAGCGTTGTTTTCCGTAAAACGCATGATCTGATCGAGTTGATGGAAGTTCTGGAAGACCATAACCTTCCACTTCCGGAAAACCGCGATGCTTTGGATGAGCTGGAGCCGTATGCGGTGACGGCCCGCTATGATTTTTTTGACGAGCCGGTTCATTTTGACCGTCAAGCGGCGGTGCAAACAGCTGTTTCAGTCCGGGACTGGGCTCGTAGGCTTCTGTAGGTTGGAAAGAGCTTTTGGGGCGGCTCTAAAAATCCTTCGCAGATACGGCGGATTGTATTTCTGCACCCATTTTCACGGAGAAATCATAGCGTCTCGAACCGTCCAATTGCTGGTTGTCAACGAGACGGTTTGTCGGTTTTTATGCGCTCCGTCAAAACAGCTCATAAGCCAGCACGCTCAACCCGAAAATGGCGGCGGTTTCGGTTCTGAGGATCTGTTTCCCGAAAGTTACGGGAATTGCGCCCGCCGCGACGGCGGCATTTACTTCTTCTTCTGTGAAATCGCCTTCCGGCCCGACCAGCAGCGCGACGGTTTTAATTTTTGATGTGTCGAGAGACCGGAAAACTTCCCGAAACGGTCTGGCGTTCGGATGCAGCGAGCCAATAAAAACGACATCGGCCTTTAAAACCGCCGCGCTGAATTTTTGTAATGGAAGGAATTCCGGCAGCCAGGCTGTACCGCACTGTTGCGCCGCGTTGCGGATAATCGCCTCCCCGCGCTCGGCCATTTTCTCGATTTTACCGGCGGGCAGGCTGGCGTTTTGTGTAATGACCGGCTGAATCCGCCGGATGCTCAACTCGGTCGCCTTTTGCAGAATCAGTTCAAAGCGATCGGATTTGCAGACGGCTTGAATGAGCGTAATTTCCACAGCGGGCGGCGGAACGGTTTCGCGTGCGGTGATCCGGACGGTGACTTCTTTTTTCGTAACGGTATCAACGACGCCTTCGGCGCGCGTTCCTTGTCCGTCAAATAGCGTCAGCTCCTGACCGGCCTCGACGCGGAGTACCCGCGCGAGGTGGTGCGACTCTTCGGGCAAAAGCACAATGAGGTCGTTCTTCAGTGTTCCCGGCGGTGTGTAGGAGTTGATTCGCATCAGAGACTCCTTCTGGAACGATGGAATGATGGAATAGTGGAATGATGATGAGAGAAAATACGGTGTGCGCGGATGTGGAGAGGCATCTTTTCCATCATTCCACTATTCCAACATTCCATCATTCCGCTCTCTTTTATTTCTCTTTTTCCAGCGCCCGTTTGTGTTCGTAGAATTTTTCCGCCGATTTGCGCATCTTCTGCGTCAGCGGGAAATGCTTTTCGGTGAACAGCGCGACGGCTTCTTCCAGCTTTTTCTTTTCCTTGCTGCCGAGTCCCTGCGGAATTTCAATCTGCACGACGACGTGCTGGTCGCCGGTGCCGTAACGCGGACTGGTGATGCCCTTGCCTTTCATCCGGAACACTTTGCCGTTCTCGGTGCCAGCCGGAATTTTTAATTCGGCACCGCCGTGGATAGTCGGTACATGCACTTCGCCGCCGAGCGCGGCGATATAGAACGGCACCGGAACTTCGCAGACGATGTCTAGGTCGTTGCGTTTGAAAAACTCATGTTCACGAACGTGCAGCACAATATAAAGATCACCGGCCGGACCGCCGCGCAGTCCACCTTCGCCTTTACCGGTAATGCGCAGACGCGAGCCGGTTTCGACACCGCCGGGAATTTTTACGTCGATGGTGCGTTTGTTACGAACCAATCCCTGACCGTGACAGGTTGTACAAGGTTTTTCAATCACCTGACCGGCACCGCGGCAGGTGGGGCAGGTCTGGCGGAACTGAATAAAGCCGCCGCCATTGACCACTTGGCCCTGACCGCGGCAGGTCGAACAGGTTTTCCGTCCGGAGTTCGGTTCCGCGCCGCTCCCTTTGCAGCGTTCGCAGGTCTCGTTGACGTTGATACGGATTTCGCGCGAGGAGCCGAGCACGGCTTCTTCGAAATCGATTTCGAGGTCGAAGCGCAGATCGGCACCTTCCTGCGGAGCATTGGGATTTTGTGAACGCCCTCCGCCGCCGAAAAAGTTTTCGAAAATACTGCCGCCGCCGCCCGCCGCGCCCATGAAGGTGCGAAGCGCTTCTTCGAGATCGATTCCGCCGCCACCGAAGCCGCCGTAACTTCCGCCCCCACCGCCGCCGCGTCCCGCGCCGAATGCGGCGTGGCCGAACTGGTCGTACTGCTGGCGCTTTCCGTCGTCACTCAGCACTTCGTAGGCTTCGGAAACCTCTTTAAATTTTTCTTCTGACGCTTTGTCGCCGGGGTTTTTGTCGGGGTGATACTGGATGGCCATTTTGCGGTAGGCCTTCTTAATCTCTTCCGCCGAAGCGCCTTTGGCGATACCGAGCACTTCGTAATAATCTCTTTTTTGCGCGGGCATTATTCAGATTCCTTTTGTTCTGCGGGGCCGCTGGATACGATGACCTGCGAGGCGCGTAGCAGTTTATCGCCGAGCATGTAGCCGCGGCGAATCTGTTCGAGGACCGTTCCGGCCGGCTTGTCCGACGGCATGTGCAGGAGCGACTCGTGACGGTGCGGATCGAACGTTTCGCCGATGGTGTCGATGGCGGTAACGTTAAATTTTTTCAGTACATCCAGTAACTGGTTGTAGACCATCCGGAAGCCTTCGGTGACGGAGCAGTCAGTTTTATGATCTTCCGCGCTTTTGAAGCCCATTTCGAAATGGTCGATGATAGGCAGCATTTCGAGAAAGAGCGTTTCGTTCGCCATCAGAAAAAGTTCGCTGCGTTCGCGCTGGGTGCGTTTGCGGAAGTTGTCGAAATCGGCCCGCAGACGAAGCAGTTGATCCCGCAACGGCTCTTCCGCTTCAACCGCCGGCGCAGCGGCCTGCTCGGCTGTGACTTCCGGCTGTTCCGGTACATCTTCTGTTTTATGTTTTTTGCTCATGATTCAAATTCCTCTTCCGGATCCTTTAAAGACGATCCAAGGGTTGGAAAAATACGCATTTACGCCGGTTAGTCAATGCCGGAGGGCCAGGCAGCTCAGCGGATTTCGAGTGCAATCAGCGTTATGTCGTCGTACTGCTGCTGCGCGCCGACATGCCGGGTTATCCGGTCGCGGATGGTCTTGGTGAGAGCATCCACTCCGCTGGCCGATTCCGTGTCGATAGTCTGGAGCAGACGTTCCGTTCCCCAGTCCTCGTTTTTATCATTGAGCGCATCGGTGACGCCGTCGGTGTAGACTACAACGGTATCGCCAATCGCGAGCTGGACGGAAACGTCTTTGATGGCACTGTCAAAAATTTCTGCGGCGGCCAGACCGATTGCGAGCCCCGCCGCATCAAGGGTTTCGGGCGCGCCGTTATGGGCGCGTTTGAGCAGGGGGCGTTCGTGTCCGGCCCGGGCGAATTTCAGTTCGCGGGTTCGGGTATTGAGGATCATGTAGAGCATGGTGATAAACATGTCTTCAGCAAGATTGGCGCTCAGGACGCGGTTGAGTTCGGAAAGCATGCGCGCAGGACTCTGCTCCTGAGCGGCACGGGCGCGGAGAACGCCCTGACAGACGGCCATCATCATGGCTCCGCCGATACCTTTACCGGCGACATCGGCAATGGCGATGCCGAGATGGTCGTCATCAATCTGAATAAAGTCATAGTAGTCACCGCCGACGTTAAGGGCGGGCAGATTGTAGGCGGCGAGCCGCACACCCTCAAGTACAGGCAGATGTTGCGGGAGCAGGGACTCCTGGATCTGCTGTGCGGCCTGCATATCGCGGTCGAGCTGCCGTTTCTGTTCGAGCGCGGCCTTGAGTCCGGCGTAGTGGACGGGTACGGAAGCCTGATCCGCCATAGCCTGAAGCAGATTCAGGTCGCCGGGTGTGAAGGGCAGGCCGTCGGTGCGGTTGGCCAGCGCGATAACGCCCAGAACCTCGTTGCCGAAGCGCATGGGTACGATCAGTAAAGAGCGGATTTTCAGAAAGGCGTTTGCATAGACCGGAACGCGCGCGTCAATTTCCGCGTCTTCGATAATGATGCCGCTACCGACGGCGGCGGCGGAGCCGACGAGGCCTTCACCGCTGGCGACCGGGCGGGTTTTGACCAGCGTTTCGAGATACTGCGATTGGGCGAGGAGTTCTTCGGTGTGTATTTGATCGGCGTCGTAAAGCGGCGGGAAGATGCCGGAAATGGCGCGGGCGAAGAGTTGAGTGCGGTTGGCGTTATAAAGATAGATGGCGCCCGAGGCGGCCTTGCCGGTTTTAGTGGCGAAGAACAGGATGCGCTTGATGAGCGCGTCGGCTTTAATTTCCTCGGTGTCGGCAAATACTTCGCCGATATTGTGAATGAAATCAAAAATTACTTCGCGTTCCTGCCGGAGCGATGCATTTTTACGCCGAATCTGTCGTCCATTGCGTACCGAGAAAAACAGCGCAACCGCAATGACCGCTTCGACAAGGAAGGTCATTAACAGCGCGGTCCAGTTTAGCAGGTTATCCATCATAAAAGGGTCAGTTTAGCCGATCCACGTCCGCCTGAAGGTATTCGATGACGCGTTTGAAGCGGGGCCGGTTTTCCTCGCTGAGATTTACGAGATTCTGATGTGCCTGGAGGGCGGTTTCGGCCAGCTCTTTTTTGGTGACTCCGGAGGTGGAAAGCGATTGAGCCGCCTGTTCCGGCATCTGATGGCCGTGGCCGTGGCTGTAGTGGGCGACGACCTGATCCACGCCGAGGGTGGCCAGCAGTCCGGCGTTTTTCTCTGAAAGGTTGATCAGTTCCAGCGTTTGCCCGCTTTGTTTCAGCCGGCCGGAAAGTCCGGCGAGTACGCCCATGAAAGTGCTGTCCATGCCGATGCATTCGGCAAGATCGAGCACCACGGTTGAAACCGGCTGTTGCGAGGAAACCTGAGCGATAAACTGTTTCAGAGTGGCGCTCACTTTGAAGGATCCGCGCCCGGTCACACGTATAAAAACTTTGTTGCCGGCAATGGCGGCCTGTAAATCGTCGTTGCTTTGTTCCATTTCTAGCATAGAGAAAATTCCTTACTTCAAGACGGCGGAAATTCTAGTCGGCACGGTGTAGCAGTGCAAACGATAATAGGCGAAAACATTATTCGCCGGGACCGATAATCACAACACATTCGCCCTTGACGGTGCGCTCGCCGAATTTTTGCCGGATTTCTGCCGGGGTGCCGCAGAGTAGCTCCTCAAACTTCTTGGTCAACTCGCGCGCCACAAAAACCCGGCGTTCCGCGCCCATGACAGTCTCGATTTCTTCGAGCAGTTTCAGCAGACGGTAGGGCGACTCGTAAAAGATCGCCGGAACCGGCAGTGCGGCGCACTGTTCTAGCGTCCGCCGTCGTGCTCCGCTTTTGCGCGGCAGAAACCCGGCAAAAAGAAAGCCGTGGCCACCGAAACCGCTCAGCGCCAGTGCAGTTGTTGCGGCGGTCGGGCCGGGCGCGGAGGTAATCATAACGCCAGCCGCCCGGCAGGCTTCGACCACGCGCGCTCCGGGATCGGAAATACACGGCATACCGGAATCGGTCACCATCGCTACGGCTTCGCCGCGGCGGATACGCTCAATGATTTCATCACATCGCTGGGCTTCGTTGAATTTATGACAGCTGATGCAGTGGGTTTTGATTTCAAAGTGGTTCAGCAGGTTGCGCGTTGTACGCGTGTCCTCGGCGATGACCAGTGAAGCGCCCTTGAGCGTTTCAATGCCACGGGCGGTCATGTCGCCGAGATGGCCGATCGGTGTTCCTACGATATAAAGGCCTGCATCCATTAGAAATTCTCCAAAGCTTCGATCACTTCGCAGAGCGGCAGGCCGACGACATTGGAATAGGAACCGTCGATGCGCCGCACCATACCCGCTGCGCCGTTTTGAATCGCGTAAGCGCCCGCTTTGTCGAGCGGATCGCCGGTGGCAACATAAGCCGCAATTTCTTCTTCGGAAAGGCTGCGGAAGAGTACCGCCGTGGCGGCGTGGAAACAGACAGTTTTTTCCGTCGAGCGCAGGCAGACGCCGGTGATGACCTCGTGCATTTTTCCGGAGAGCAGGCGGAGCATCGCTTTGGCATCATCCGCGTCGGCGGGTTTGCCGAGTATATGACCTTCGATGGCCACCACGGTGTCCGCGCCGAGAATTACGGCGCCGGGCTGAGTTGTGATGCTTTCCGCTTTTTCGCGAGCCGTGCGGACGGCGTAATCCACCGGCGTTTCACCGGCGTGCAGTTTTTCGTCGGCGTTCGGGCGCAAAACATCGAAAATGAGGTCTGTGCTTTTCAGCAGTTCAGCGCGCCGCGGCGACGTACTGGCGAGAATCAGTTTTTGTTTGGTTTCCATAGGTTGGGAAGATAGCATCACCCCGTTTTTGAGAGGCAGAGGATAACCAAAGCATGAATAATTACCACTTCAATAAACGGGTACTGGTCACCGGCGGCGCGGGATTCCTAGGCTCCCACCTTTGTGAGGCGCTGCTCAAGCGGAACTGCGATGTGGTTTGTATGGACAACTTTTTCACCGGGCGGCGCGGCAACGTGGCCCACCTGCTGGACAATCCACGCTTCGAAATCCTGCGGCACGACGTCACCTTTCCACTGTTCGTCGAAGTGGATGAAATTTACAATCTGGCCTGTCCTGCCTCGCCGATTCACTACCAGCACGATCCGGTGCAGACCACCAAAACCAGCGTGATCGGCGCGATCAATATGCTCGGCCTTGCCAAGCGCGTTGGCGCGAAGATTTTTCAGGCCTCCACCAGCGAGGTTTACGGCGATCCCGACGTTCACCCGCAGCCCGAAAGCTATTGGGGCCGTGTCAATCCGATTGGAACGCGCTCCTGTTATGACGAAGGCAAGCGCTGTGCCGAGACGCTTTTCTTCGATTACCACCGCCAGAACCGCGTAAAAATCAAAGTCGCGCGCATTTTCAACACCTACGGCCCGCGGATGCATCCCAATGATGGCCGTGTCGTCAGCAACTTCATCATGCAGGCATTACGCGGCGAGCCGATCACGATCTACGGCACCGGCCAGCAAACCCGTTCCTTCTGTTATGTGGATGATCTGGTTAGCGGCATCCTGAAACTGATGGACACTTCTGACGAAATCACCGGCCCGGTGAATCTCGGCAATCCCGGCGAGTTCACCATGCTCGAACTGGCTAAAGCCGTGATTAAGCTGACCGGGTCCAAATCCGAACTGATCTTCAAGCCGTTGCCCTCAGATGATCCTAAACAGCGCCAGCCCGATATTACGCAGGCCAAAGCCAAGCTTGGCTGGGAACCGAAAGTGCCGCTGGAAGAAGGGCTTAAGCAAACCATCCAATACTTCAAACAGTACGCCTAAGCGAACCATGAAAAAAACTGACGCACCGATTCTGAAATACAGCGCCAAGGGGCGCTCGACGAAAATTGAAGATTTTCTACTCCGTCCGCCGGTCGAGAAGGGCGCGGACAAAATCGCCGCGGGCGTTCTGGCCGACATCAAAGTGCACGGCGACAGCGCCGTCGTCAAATATGCTCAACAGTTTGACCGGTCGCCGGTCACACTCGCCACGATGCGCGTCACAAAAACAGAAATCGCCGCCGCCAAAAAAGCGGTGGATGCGGATTTCAAGAAAGCAGCCAAAGAAGCGCACAAACGCATCACTCAATTTGCCATCGCCGGACTGCGCGAAGACTGGCGGATGCCTGCGCCGCAGGGCGGCTGGCTCGGCGAAAAATTCGTCGCGCTCGACCGTGTCGGCGCCTACATTCCCGGCGGTGCCGCGCCGCTTGCCTCGACCGCGCTGATGACGCTCACGCTGGCCGAAGTCGCCGGTGTTCCGGAGCGCGTCGCCTGCACGCCGGCCACAGCGGACGGTTCGGTGAATCCCTATATTCTCTTTGCGCTCGACCTTGCCGGTGCGACCGAAATTTACAAAGTCGGCGGCATTCAGGCCATCGGCGCGATGGCGTACGGCACCAAAACGATCAAGAAGGTTCAGAAAATTGTCGGCCCCGGCGGACCGTACGTGACCGCCGCCAAGCGGCTGGTTTACGGCGAAGTCGCCCTTGATATGGTGGCTGGTCCGAGCGAAATCGCGGTGCTGGCTGACGAAATGGCCAATCCAGCGCATGTCGCCGCCGACCTGCTTTCGCAGGCCGAGCACGGCACCGGCTCTGAAAAAGCACTGCTGGTGACTACTTCTGAAAAAATGGCAAAAGCCGTCCGTGCCGAGCTGGAAATCCAGTCCGCGAAACTGATTCGCCAGAAGCCGGTGGCCGAAGTGTTGGCGCGCGGCTGTATTTTAGTTGTGGTTCCGGATCTTGAAAAAGGCATTGAGCTTTGCAACCGCTTTGCGCCGGAACATATGGAAGTGATCGTCAAAAACGGCTCTCGCGTCGCGGCGAAAATTTACCGGGCCGGTGCGATCTTTATCGGACCGTGGACGCCGGAAGCTGTCGGCGACTTTGCCGCCGGACCAAGCCACGTACTGCCGACCGGCGGAACCGCCGCCTTTTTCTCCGGCCTGACGGTCGAAGACTTCCGCCGCCGCGTCAGCCTCATTCATTTCACCAAAGAAGACCTGAAAGAAACCGTTTCTGTGGTCGAAGCGTTCGGCCGCGTTGAAACGCTCGACGCCCACGCCCGTTCCGCCACCATCCGGCTTGAAAAATAAATATGAAAAATCTGATTAGAAAATCTGTAGAAGCGATGAGCGGTTATGTTCCGGGCGAACAGCCGAAGGGCGAGGGCGTTATTAAGCTGAACACGAATGAAAATCCGTGGCTTTGCTCGCCGGAGGTGCGCGATATGCTGAATGAGATCGATATCGTCGAACTGGCGAAATATCCCGATCCGCTCTGCACGGAAGTCCGCAAGGTGATCGCTGAAAAGTTTGAAGTCGGCATCGGAAATATCTTCGCCGGCAACGGCTCGGACGAAATTCTAGCACTCTGCATCCGCGCGTTCTGTGAGCGCGACGGCTCGGTCGGCTATTTCGATCCGTCCTATTCGCTCTATCCGGTGCTGGCGCAGATCGAAGAAATCGCCGTCAAACCAGTGGCGCTGGACGAAGAGTTTGAGTGGAAGATGCCGAAAGGCTACAAAGCGTCGGTTTTCTTTCTGACCAATCCCAACGCGCCGACCGGGATGCTGTTCCCGAAAGCCAAAGTCGAAGCATTCATCAAAACTTTCCCCGGCGTGGTGGTGATCGACGAAGCCTACGTGGACTTCGCCCGCGAAAGCTGCATGGAATTCGCGACGAAATACGACAACGTGCTGGTGGCGCGGACGCTTTCCAAATCCTACGCGCTCGCCGGCATCCGGTTCGGCTACTGCATCGGCGCGAAACCGCTGATCGATGCGCTGCACAAGATCAAAGACTCCTACAACGTCAGCCGGTTGACGCAGGAGCTGGCACGCGTTGCGCTGATCGACGACGGAACGATGGAAGCCATCACGGCCGCCGTCAAAGGAACGCGCGGACTCTTAACCGACGAACTGAAGACGCTCGGATTCAAGGTTTATCCCTCCGAAGCCAACTTTGTCTGGGCCAAACCGCCGAAGCCCGGTGCGCAGAAAATTTTCGAAGAACTCCGGAAGCGCAATGTTTTTGTCCGCTGGTTTGACGGCGACCGCACCCGCGATTATCTGCGCATTACGGTTGGTACGAACGAACAGATCATGACACTGGTCGAAAATCTGGAAGAAATTCTCGGCAAATAATCCGCGACCAAGGGTCGCGGCTACAACGCTGTAGCCGCCCGCCGTGAGGGCGGACTGAAGGAGTTGAAAAATGACCTGTCCGAATAAAGAAAAGAATCTGGCGGCGTGCAGCTGCACCTACAGTTGCTCGAAAAAAGGACTTTGCTGCGAATGCGTAACCTATCACCGCGCTAAAGGGCAGATTCCCGGCTGTTTTTTCTCGAAAACAGGCGAAGCAACCTATGATCGTTCCGCCACCGCCTTTTGCGGCGACTGCGGCAAGTGACGAAAGTTAAAAAGCTACTGAATTACAGAACCGACCACTTTTCCTTTAGTGCGCATAAAATTCAGCAAAATGCTCTGCCATGGAATCCCATCTTCCTGATGTGAAGCTAGTGATCGCTCGCTGACTGGAATCGCCATCATGATAGCCAGTGATTGTTAACCCAATTTTTAAAAAAACCAAAAAACCAAAGCATTCCTTTGGAAATGGATCGTACCCCAACAGAACACTCACAGGATCAGTAGCATTAAAGATACTGATATTACCGAGTAACAAGTCGGCTTCTGGAAAGAATGCAAATTCAACAACACCCTTATCGGTGTAACGGACGATAATGTCCTCTCTGGCTTCCTCTAGCTCCCCGCGCGCTGTAATCGTCGCCGATCTAGGTGGCCCCAGAATAGACTCTATTTCTATCGGGTTCATCCCAAATTCAGCGGCACCTACGCCGATTAAAGGCTTTATTTCAAATTTCATGGCGGGGTTCTCTATCCGGGAGCTTACCAGTCATTTCCAGAATATGCTCGGGAAAGGTTGATCCCGTAATCCAGTAATTTTGTCCGCAGACTCCCGACTGCTTCGAAACGGCTACTTCTGCGCGGCTTTGAATGCGGCGAAGGCTTTGACTTCCTGATCGAGCGCTCCGAAAGCTTTGGTGGGCTGGAGCCGGGTGTAGAGGTCTTTTTCTTTGGCGAGCTGGTCGGCGATCACTTTGGGGTCGAGCGCCATGACGGCGTAGGCGGTGAAGGTTTCGCCGGTGGCTTCATATTTCAGAGTCTGCGCCACGCTGCCGGCGATCTGCTGTTCAGTGATGGCTTTAGCGGCGGTGTTGAACCCGGATAGAAACAAAGATTCAAACGGTATCTTGGTTTCTTCCGAGAAGGCTTTTTCGAGGACGTCAAACCGGGCGGCCAGAACCCGGGCTAATTCTCTGCGGCCGTTTACCTTGGCTTTGTTGAGCGCCAGTTCAAGGCTCTTGGATTCGCCGATACCGACCACCGCCAGGCCTCCTGCTGCGGACATTCCGGCGGACACCTTCTGCATTTCTCCAGGCAGTAAGGAGTGAGCCGCCGGTGCGGGGGTTTGCTCCGTTGCCGCTACAGGTGCAGGGGTCGGCGCCGGAGCCGGTACACAGGCCGGCTTGGTGGTTGTGCAACCGGACAGTAGAGCGGTTGCGGCGACGAGAGTGGTAAAAAACAGTGATTTTTTCATGATACGGTTCTTTTTTGGTTATCGGTATTTTTCCCGCGTTTTCAACAGGAGCAAAATAGAGCATTCGCGGAAAAGCGGCAACCGATAAATCGGGTGTTTCGGCTTGAGGTGGCGGGGCTGTATCCTTATAACCGATGCCTATTTTTCCCACGGAAAGGAATGGCTATGCATATTGTGGTTTGTATTAAGCAAGTGCCGGATTCGGACAAGGTCACGATTGACCGCGAGACGAACCGTCTCAACCGCGCCGGAGTACCGAGCATCATTAACCCTTTTGACGAAAACGCGCTGGAGATGGCGTTGCAGCTCAAGGATAAGCACGGCGGAAAAATCACCGTCATTTCCATGGGCCCGCCGCAGGCCGAAGAAGCGCTGCGTACGGCGCTTTCGCACGGCGCGGACGAAGCGATCCTGATTTCCGACCGTAAATTCGGCGGTGCCGACACCTGGGCGACTTCCTACACGATCACGCTGGCCCTCAAGAAGCTGACTGAGCCGGTTGATCTGATTCTTTTCGGCAAGCAGGCGATCGACGGCGATACCGCGCAGGTCGGTCCGGGCGTGGCGCACTTTTTCGGCGTGCCGATGATCACCTATGCCAAATCCTGCGAAGTAAACGGAAACGGTTTCCGCGTTCAGCAGGTAACCGACCACGGCTACAACGTCTGGGATGTCGAAAAACCGGCTGCGCTGACGGTGGTTAAAGAAGCCAATCAGCTCCGCATGCCGTCGCTGAAGAAAAAAATGGCCGCCAAGAAGGCCGAGATTCCGGTCTGGGGCGTCGAACAGCTTCAGCCGGACGAAAGCAAAATCGGCCTGAACGGTTCGCCGACCAAGGTGAATAAGGTTTTTGCACCGCCGGTTAAGCTCAACAAGGAGATTCTCTCCGGCGAACCGGCGGACATGGTTAAAGAACTCATTTTCAAACTGCGGGAGAAGAAAGTCCTATGAGCACCAAAAAGGAAATCTGGGTTTACGCGGAACAGGAAAACGGCAAGCTGGCTGGCGTGGTTTTTGAACTTCTCTCCGAAGGGCGCAAGCTGGCGGCCAAATCGGGCTTCACCCTTTGCGCGGTGTTGCCTTCCGCTAACGGCAAGCCGATGCACCAGGAGCTGTTCAACTACGGCGCGAAGAAAATCTACAACATCGAAGACACCAAGCTGGACACTTACCAGAACGACTATTGCTCCAAAGTTATGGCCGATCTGATCAAGGCGCAGAATCCGGAGATCGTTCTCTACGGAGCCAGCACCATCGGACGCAGCCTCGCGCCGACCGTCGCCGTAATGGGCTGGGCGGGTCTCACCGCCGACTGTACCGAACTCGACTTTGACACTGAGCGTGGCATCCTTCTCCAGACGCGGCCGGCATTCGGCGGCAACATCATGGCCACCATCATTTGCCCCGACCACCGCCCGCAGATGTCGACGGTTCGCTCCAACGTCTTCAAGAAAGAGCGTGTCAGCGAACACGAAACCGGCGAAGTGGTTGATGTGAAAATCGATCTCTCCGGCATCAAAGAGCGCATGAAGCGGGTTGAAAGCGTCGTCGAAGAAGTCAATACGGTTGACCTCAAAGCTGCCGAATACATCGTTTCCGGCGGACGCGGCGTCGGCTCGCCTGAAAACTTCAAGGTAATTGAAGGACTGGCCGGAGCTCTTGGCGGCGCGGTCGGTGCTTCGCGCGCCACCGTCGATGCCGGCTGGATTTCGCACCACCATCAGGTCGGTCAGACCGGCAAAACCGTCTGTCCGCTGATTTACATCGCTTGCGGTATTTCCGGTGCCATTCAGCATCTGGCCGGTATGCAGAGCGCCGATCTGATCATCGCGATCAACAAAGATTCCGCCGCGCCGATCTTCGACGTCGCCGACTTCGGTCTGGTCGGCGACCTGCACCAGGTCGTGCCGGAATTCACCAAGCAGATTAACGCGCTGCGCAGCTAGGAAGGTTCCAGTCTTTGGAAAATGTCGTCATCATCGGAACGGGGCCGGCCGGTTTAACCGCCGCTGTTTATACGGCGCGTGCCAACCTCAATCCGCTGGTGATTGAAGGCTTTCAGCCCGGCGGTCAGCTCACGACGACGACCGAAGTTGAAAACTATCCGGGGTTTCCTGAAGGAGTTTCCGGCGCGGAACTTATGGATCTTACGCGCAAACAGGCCGAACGTTTCGGCGCGCGGTTTCAAACCGGTGAAGTGGTTGCCTCCTGCCTGACCTGCCGTCCGCACAGCATCACGCTTAGCGATGGCGAAAAGATTGAAGCAAAAACCATAATCATTGCCACCGGTGCGAGCGCGCAATATCTCGGCATCGAGTCCGAACAGAAGCTAATCGGGCGCGGCGTTTCCGGCTGCGCCACCTGCGACGGTGCGTTCTACCGCGATGTGCCGGTCGCTGTCGTTGGTGGTGGCGATACCGCGATGGAAGAGGCTCTTTTTCTGACGCACTTCGCTTCGAAGGTCACGGTTATCCACCGGCGAGACCAGTTCCGCGCCTCCAAAATCATGGTGGATCGCCTGCTTGCACATCCGAAGGTCGAAGTGCTTTGGGACTCGGCGGTCGAAGAAGTGCTGGATGTTGCCAAAAAAGAAGTGACCGGGCTAAAAATCCGTAACGTAAAAACCGGCGCGATTTCTGATCTGGCGGTGAGCGGACTGTTTGTCGCCATCGGCCACAAGCCGAACACCAAACCGTTTACCGGACAGCTCGACACCGATCATGCCGGATATCTGATCGCCAAAAATACCCGCACCAACATCGACGGCGTGTTTGCGGCGGGCGATGTGCAGGATTCAGTTTACCGGCAGGCTATCACCGCCGCAGGCTCGGGCTGTATGGCGGCGCTGGAAGCAGAACGCTATTTAGGAAGTATGGATTAGGGATCAACCAAGGAGAACACCATGTCGAAGATCAATTATGGACTGACCGAAGAGCAACTCGAAATCCGGGACATGCTCGATGTATTCGGCAAAGAACGTATCGTACCGGTACGCGCCGAGCTGGACGAAAAAGGCATCTTCCCCTCCGCCCTGCTCAAAGAGCTGGCGCAGATGGACATGATGGGCCTCTACATTGACGAAGCTTACGGAGGTATGGGCGTCGGCCACCTCGGTTTCTGCGTCGCCGTCGAAACCCTCAGTAAATATTGCATCGGCGTTTCCGTTTCCTACGCCGCCAACGCCCTCGGCGCCGACCCGATCATCATCGGCGGTTCCGAAGAGCAGAAGAAAAAATATCTTTCACCGCTCGCCAGCGGCGAAAAGTGGGCCGCCTTCGGTCTGACTGAGCCGAACGCCGGTTCCGACGCGGGCGGCATTGCCACTACCGCCGTCAAGAAGGGCGACAAGTACATCCTCAACGGCACCAAGCAGTGGATCACCAACGGCGGCGAAGCCGACACCTACACCATTCTGGCTGTCACCAACAAGAACAAGGGCGCCCGCGGCGTTTCCTGCTTCATTGTTGAAAAAGGCACGCCTGGCTTCAGCTTCGGTAAAAAAGAAGACAAGCTTGGCATCCGCGCTTCCGCCACCCGCGAGCTCATCTTCCAGGACTGCGAAGTTCCGGCCGAAAACCTCATCGCCAAAGAAGGCATGGGCTTCCTGCTCGCCATGAAGACGTTCGACATTTCCCGTCCCGGCATTGCCGCGCAAGGCGTCGGTCTGGCTCAGGGGGCGCTCGACATGGCCGTTGACTACGCCCGCGTCCGTCACCAGTTCGGCAAACCGATCATCGCCAACCAGGGCTTGCAGTGGATGCTAGCCGACATGGCGATGAAAGTTGAAACCGCGCGCGCCATCACCTACGTTGCCTGCAACACCATCGACGGCGGCGAAAAGGATGTCTCGAAAATCTCCGCCATGTGCAAATGCTATGCTGGCGATGTCGCCATGTCCGTCACCACCGACGCCCTGCAGGTGCTCGGCGGATACGGCTTCATGAAGGAATATCCGGCTGAAAAGATGATGCGCGACGCCAAGATCCTCCAGATCTACGAAGGCACCAACCAGATTCAGCGCGATGTCATCGGCGCGGCACTCATCAAAGAGTACGCCTCGAAAGCGAAGTAACATTCCGGATTCCGGAAACGAAAGCCGCCTCCGAAACGGGGCGGCTTTTTTGTTTTTGTGGCGGGCGTTTCCGATTAGAGTTCCCGCATGAAACGGCGGATCATTTATTGGACGGCGGGCATTCTTGTGCTGCTTGTTTTTACGCAATGCCATTTCGTTGTGCCACCGTTGCGTCGGCCGGATGCCGTCATCACGGTCAAAACCACCGGCTACTGTGCCTGTCCGGAATGCAGCGGCTGGAAATTCAACTGGCTCGGACTGCCTGTTTCACAAAAGGGAAAGATGAAAGTCATCGGCCAGACCTCCGGCGGGCGCCCGGCCCGCCCCGGTATCGTCGCCGTTAATCCGAAAGTTTTTTCACCCGGAACAAAATTCTACATTCCCGGTTACGGCTGGGGGCGCGCCGAAGACATCAGTGGCGTAAAAGGCAATCACCTCGACCTCTGCTTCTGGCAGCACCGCTCCGCCGAAAAGTGGGGCGAGAAGACTAAAAAAGTCAAAGTCTGGTATCCGAAAAAGTAGCGCCTACAAAAGAACGCTGAGCTTTTCGAGTGTGAGACCTTCAAGCGAGGCGACGACGGCGTCGGCGTGTGTGAGAAACTCCGGCGGATAGCTGTTGGTGACGGCGAGCACTTGCAGTCCAGCACCTTTGGCGGAGGCAATTCCGGCGGGCGTATCTTCGATTGCCAGACCGCTAGTTACATTGAGTTTTTTCATCGCCAGTTTATATGGCGCGGGATCGGGCTTGCTGATGTGCGTGTCGTCAGCCGTGACGATGGTATCGAACGCCTTTTCGATTCCGAGTTTGCCGAGAATTGGGAGAATGTCCGCGCGGAGCGCACCGGAGCAGATCGCCAGCGGAATATTCCCTGACAGGCGCTTGATCAGCTCCACCGAACCGGGGAGGGCGGCGGCCCCGTCGCTCTCCAGCAGTTCCTGAAACACGGCGGCTTTTCCGTCGATCAGTTTGCGCAGCGCACTGCCGCTGATATCAGGAATTGCGTAGCTGAAGGCCCCGCGGTCGTCGAAGCCGATGTAACTTTCAACATATTCGGGCCACGAAACCGCTTTGCCGAGCGGCTGCATAACCTTGTTAAACGCCGCCCAGTGGAGCCTTTCAGAATCCACGATGATGCCGTCAAAATCAAAAATTACCGCTGAAATCATGGGGCGGAATGTACGATAAATTATAAGTGATAAGCGATTAACTATTTTCGACTTTTGACGGGATCCTCCGTTTCAAATCTCCCGGCTTATTGTTCATCGCTTATCCTTTATCGCCATCTCCGCCGTTTCCGGCAACTTCTGATTTTTGAGATAGAAGTAGCGCCCGGCCAAACCGAACCAGCAGATGACGAGGACGAGTAAAATCCAGGTTTTTTCTTCGTCGGTCAGCGTGAACCGGCCGTTCAGCCAAATCAGCAGCTCATCCAAAATACGCGGTCTTTTTTTCATCAGGCCGGTGAGCCTAATGATTCGGGTGAAGAAAATAAAATACTTAATCAACCTTTGCCGTGATGATGGCGAAGACGGCTTCGGCCATCAGCCGCGCGCCTTCGGCGTTCGGATGTACGGTATCCGGGAAAAGTTCGGCCTTGCCGCTCAGCGGGCGGTACAGATCAATAATCTTCGCGCCGGTCCGGCTTGCGATCTCGTCGATCATCGGAATGATTTCGTTCACGACGATCGGGTCAGTGAAATCATACGGGCCGGGATAGGTCGGTGCCGGGTAACAGATCCAGACGGTTTTGCATCCGTTCGACTGGAAGCTCTGGATCAGCTCCACGTAATCCGTCACGAATTCATATTTATAAATCCAGTTGTAAACGGCGGCATCGTTGGCACCGAGATTGATGATCGCCACGTCCGGCTTGAAAGCGTGCGACGCGGGAAACGCTTTGGTCCGCCAGTACGGAATATCGCCGTGCTTCAAAAGCGTCGCGCCGTTCACGCCGAAATTCTGCACGGAATAATTGGTTCCGAGCAGCACTCCGAGCTGCGTCGGATAACACTTCGCCTCGCGGTTAAAAATCCGCGCGCCGTAGGTGATGCTGTCGCCGACACACGCCACGCGGACCGCCGAAGCCGATATCGCCGGCGGAGTTTTTAATATCCGGTAATAAAAAAACAGCGCCAGCGCCGCCAACAGGATGAGCAATAGAAATTTCATGATCGGCACTTAATAGTTTGAATGCTGGACCGTTGTCAACCCCGGCCATGGGCGAACATTTAATTGGCGGCTATTTTAAAATCTGATAAAGAATTTTCATGGCAGGGAAATTTGATCCAGAGCGGCATCATCGGCGATCAATCCGGTTGAAAGGGCATAATTATGCCGGGGGCGGTTTGTATTTCGTCACGTTATGCACGCATCGGGATGCGGGAAATATTTTTGCATCAGAAAAAATCCGGGCGATGGTTGCGCGGGAATGGGAATCGGCCGTCGGGGGAACGGGTGCCCACAAGGAGCACCCGTACGTAGGGGCCGGCCCTGTGCCGGCCCATTCTCATGAAGGATGCCCGTACGCCATCATGCCCGATCATTTTCATGCATTGATTCGAATCCCCGCAGGAGCTGGCCTCGTGCCTGCCCGCTCCCTTGGCGATGTGATTGGCGCGTTTAAATCGCGGGTGGTGCATGAAATGATTCAAATGGTGCATGCGGGATTGTGCCCGCCGTTTCCCGGGAAAATCTGGCACCGGAATTATTATGAAAGGATCGTTCGCACGCCCGACGCCGCCGAAAACATCCGCCGGTATATCCGCATGAATCCGTGGAAGTGCATTCAGAACTTCGGCAACGGACTGCGCGGCATGGGCAATCCGGCGCTCTGGAACGCGGAGAAGCTCGGCGTTCTCTGTTCGAGAAACGGTTTTCCAGACCTTGGAAAAATCCCGCCGGCCGAAGTCTATCTGGGCGGATTCCATTCCTCGTCGGAACAGAAAATTTTTGAAGCATTGCTGAAGCGCCGCTCCAGAATCATCTATTGCCCGGCATGGGGGCTGGATGGTGCGATGCGTCCGGACGTATTGGCCGCATTGGAAGACAACTGCATGCTGCTACTCGAAATGAAAAACCGCGACGGCAATCTTGCCGCCGCCGAACAGCGCAACTGCTTCGTCATTCAAAACGCGGATAAACTTTGGGTTCCGCATGTCTCAAAAGGCGGCATGCTCGACCGGCTGTTGAAAGAATCCAAATTCAAGCCACAAGCATGAGGTTTAATGCGCTTCCAGCCAGTTATTGCCTGTGCCGCAGTCGACGACGACGGGAACGGACAGCGGCAGAGCGTCGCTCATCAACTTCCGGATTTCTTCGATGAGCTCGTGTTCGTCTTTGTGGAGTTCAAAGACGAGTTCGTCGTGCACCTGAAGCAGGAGCCGGGTTTTAGCATTCTTCTGATTCAGCATGTCGTGGATGCGGATCATGGCGATTTTAATCATGTCGGCGGCTGAACCCTGAATCGGCGCGTTGATGGCGTAGCGCTCGGCGGCCGCGCGGACGGTGCCGTTGGCGGTGTTGATGTCGCGGATGTGGCGTCGTCGTCCGGCGATGGTTTCAACGTAACCTTTGTTGCGCGCGGTTTCGATGATGCCATCCATGCAGGCTTTGACCGCCGGATACTGTTTGAAATAGCTCTCGATAATTTCCGCCGCTTCTTTGCGCGGAATGCGCAGACGCTGGGCGAGGCCGAAGGCGGAGATGCCGTAGATGATGCCGAAGTTGACCATCTTGGCTTTGCGGCGCATGTCGGAGGTGACGTCGGCCAGTGCCACGCCGAAGACGCGCGCGGCGGTGGCGGTGTGAATGTCTTCGCCGCTTTCGAAAGCGGCTTTCATATGCTGGTCGCCGCTGAGGTGCGCCATGATGCGCAGTTCGATCTGCGAATAGTCGGCGGCGAGCAAAGCGAAATCCTTTGAACCGGCGACGAAGGCGCGGCGGATTTCCTGTCCCTGTTCCGTACGGACGGGAATGTTCTGAATATTCGGGTCGCTGGAAGCGAGCCGTCCGGTGGTGGTGACGGCCTGACTGAACGACGTATGAATGCGGCCTGTTTTTTTGGAAATGAATTCCGGCAGCGCGTCGACGTAGGTGCTTTTGAGTTTGGTTGCTTCGCGGTAGTCGAGCAGGACGCGGGCGATTTCGTGTTCGGTCGCCAGCTGGTCGAGTACTTCTTCGTTGGTGGTGTACTGCCCGGTCTTGGTCTTCTTAGGTTTGTCGGCCAGTTTCAGTTCGTCGAAGAGCACTTCGCCGAGTTGCTTGGGTGAGTTGAGGTTGAATTCGTGTCCGGCCAGCTCGTAAACTTTCTTTTCATAACCGGCGATTTCTCCGGCGAGCCGCCCGGAAATTTCTTTAAGCGCGGCGGTGTCGAGCGCGATGCCGTTGGCTTCCATTTCAACCAGTACCGGAATCAGCGGACATTCGATGGTGTCGAAAACGTTTCTGAGCTTCCGTTTCTCAAGCTGCGGTTCGAGAATTTGACGGAGCTGGATGGTGACGTCGGCGTCCTCGCAGGCGTAGTCGACGATCTTTTCGACCGCTACGTCGGCCATGGAAATCTGTGCGCTTTTCTTTTCGCCGATCAGCGCGGTGATCGGAACCGGCGCGTAGCCGAGGTGCGTTCCGGCCAGCTTATCGAGTCCGTGGCGCTGGTCGGGATCGAGCAGGTAATGGGCGAGCATCGTGTCAAAAAGTTTTCCGCGCACTTCGATTCCGGCGGCGCGCAGCATGGCGATATCGAACTTGAGATTGTGCCCGGTCTTTTCAGTCGACTCGTTCTCGAAGAGTGGTTTGAAAAGTTCGAGTGCTTTGGCGGATTCCTTTTCGTCAGGTGGCAAAGTGACAAACCACGCTTCATGCGGTTTAACAGAAAACGAAATGCCGACCAGTCTGTCGGTGCGCGGATCAAGTCCGGTTGTTTCGGTATCGAAGCAGAAGCGCGTCGCCTCGCTCAGCTTGGCAACCAGCGCCTTGCGTTCTTCCAAGGTTTGGGCGGCGTGGTAAGTGTGTTTAACATCGTCGATGGTTTTATAAACCGTCGCGGCCTCTTCTGCCGGAGCCGCCGGCGCGGTTTGCGCAGCGAAGGCGAAGAGATCGCCTTGTCCGCCTTTTGGCGACGGCGGAGCATAGGAGGCAACGGGCGCGACCGGTGCAGCGGGTTTGCCAAAGAGCCGTTTGGAGAAGGATGAAAATTCGAATTCCGAAAAGAGCGCGGCGAGTTTTTCCTCGTCGAGTTTGCCGCGATACAATCCGTCTGGATCATAGTCGACCGGCGAATCGGTTTTGATGGTGACGAGCCATTTGCAAAGCCGGGCGCGCTCCTTATTGGCTTCGAGGTTTTCCTTGAGCTTGCCTTTCAGTTCACCGGTATGTTCGAGCAGATTTTCAATCGAACCGAACTGCGCGATCAGCTTCTGCGCGGTCTTGGGACCGATGCCCGGCACGCCGGGAATATTATCGGCAGCGTCGCCCGCGAGGCCGAGAATATCGGTGACCTGATCGATGCGCTCGATTTCCCAGTATTTGAGCACTTCGGGAACGCCCATGATTTCCGGCGGCAGTCCGCTCTTGGCGGGTTTGTAAACGAAGGTGTGCGCATCAACCAGCTGGGTGAAATCTTTGTCCGGCGTAACCATGTAGGTGTCGAAGCCTTCCTTTTCGGCAAGCCGGGCGAGCGTGCCGATCAGGTCGTCGGCTTCAAAACCCTGCGCGGTGATGATCGGAATATTGAACGCTTTCAGGAATTCATGAATGCAGGGAACGGCGGCGCGGATTTCTTCCGGCGTTTCTTCGCGCTGCGCTTTGTATTCCGGGAACTTGTCGTGCCGGAACGTCGGCCCGGAAACGTCGAAGGCGACGGCGATGTGCGTCGGACTGTGCTTTTCGATCAGTTCGAGCAGTGTATTGAGGAAGCCGAAGACGGCGGAAACGTTACGGCCCTTCGAATTAATCATCGGGTTGCGCATGAAGGCGAAGTAGGACCGGTAAACCAGCGCCATGCCGTCGAGAAGAAATAGCTTTTTGCTCATGCCGAGGAGTGTAACCAAAAATCCGGAGGTTGGAAGAATTTAACCGGTCACTCCTCTTTGGGCGGCGTATTTTCCGGTGTCTCCGGCGTTGCCGGTTGTCGGCGTGCGGTGTATTCCCTCGTTAGTGCGTAACCGACGGCGAGCAGTACCGGTCCCAGAAAAAGACCGATGAACCCGAAGGTTATCACGCCGCCGATTGCGCCCAGCAGCACGATGACAAACGGCAGGTTTGATCCACGACTTATCAGGTACGGGCGAATAAAATTGTCGATTCCGCTGATGATAAAAAATCCCCAGATGGCCATAAACACGCCCCATCCCGGTTGACCTGTATGAAACAGCCACAGTGTCGCCGGTATCCAGACGCACGGCGTGCCGCCGGGAATTAATGCCAGCAGAAATGTCAGCAGTCCCAGCAGAAATGGTGACGGTACGCCCGCCACCCAGAATCCGATTGCCGCCGCAATCGCTTGAGCCAGCGCCGTACCAATGATGCCGTAAACCACGCTGCGAACTGTGTTGCCCGCAACCGACAGCAGACGTTGCGAAACGTCGCCGGCAATACGCTGTGCACCGGACGCAATCCGCGCCGTCATGCGCTCGCCGTCCCGGTAGAACACAAAAACAATCACTACGCTGAGCATGAGTTGCAGGATGCCTTTGCCGAAATCGAGGCTGTGCGTTAGCAGCCACTTGCCGGACGCCAAGCCCGCAGATTTCAATTCCTCAGAGAGCCATCCGGTATCCTGCGCGAATCCCGGCCAGGCACGTTCGACAGCCGGACCAATCCAAGGCAGTTGCTGAACCCATTCGGGGGCTGTGACCGGCAATCCGCCCTGTAGAACCCGGAAGAGATCTTCCAGCCGTGACACGTTTTCAGCGAGCGTTATTCCAGCGATTACAAAGGGTAACACCAGAACGATTGCGATCAGGGAAGTCATGGCGAGAGCCGCCAGCGTGCGGCGTCCCCGCATCCAGCCCTCCATCTTCAACATCAGCGGCCAGGTGGTGTAAGTGAGCACTGCGGCCCAGAGGATTGCCGACACAAACGGACGCAGTACCACCAGACAGCCGGCGGCCAGCACAGCCACGGCTACTACGGCCGCTACAGCTTCAATCCGGTTCATATTTTTTAGCAGCATCGTCAGACCTCCTTTACTTCAACCAGCCTCGGCGTATCGCCCACTTCATGGCTTCAAGCACCGGTATAATCGTGGCGGCCACACCCAGCAGTACCGGCCAGACCGAAAGCGGCAGCGCAAATGTACCGAACGGTTTGTGCATGAACGGCAGGTACACGATAACAGACAGCAACACTAATTCCCACGAGATTGCCATGTTCAGCCACTTATTTGCGAAAGGACGGCGAAACATGGTATGGCGGTCGGACCGGAAACAGAACGCTTTGAAAAATTCCACCAGACACAACGATACGAAAACCAGCGTCATGCATTCCTCTGTCGGAAAATTCTGAGCGCGAGCCCAGGCAAACAGACCGAGGTTCGCGACCGCTGACCAGATTCCGCCTGCTGTCATCAGAATCACAGCCGGACGGGTGAAAATGCCGGAGCGCGGATTCCGCGGCGGGCGCTGCATCAGGTCGTGCGCCGGTGGATCCACCGCCAGCGCCAGCGCGGGCAGGCCGTCTGTGGCTAAATTGATGTATAGAATTTGAACGGCGCTTAGCGGAAGCGGCATGCCCAGCACGGTAGCGCCGACCATGATCAACATTTCGCCGAGGTTCGAGGAGAGCAGGTACATCAGGTATTTATTAATATTACCGAAAATTCCTCGACCTTCCTCGACCGCCGCCACGATGGATGCAAAGTTGTCGTCGGTGAGCGTCATGGCTGCCGCCTCTTTGCTAACGTCTGTGCCGGTAATGCCCATGGCGATACCGATGTCCGCTTTCTTAAGCGACGGCGCATCGTTGACGCCGTCGCCAGTCATCGCCACGATTTCGCCGTTCTGCTGAAGCGCAGTCACCACCCGCAGTTTATGCGCTGGCGAAACCCGCGCATAAACGTCAATGCCATTTACCTCGCGGGAAAAATCATCGTCGGAAATCGCGTCTAGCTGAGTACCGGTGATCACGCGGCCGCCTTTCAGAATACCCAGCTCGCGAGCCACGGCCTGCGCCGTCGCGGGGTGGTCGCCGGTGATCATAACAACGCGGATGCCGGCCTGTTCGCATTTCTTCACCGCTTCAGCGGCTTCCGCTCGCGGCGGATCAATCATACCGGCCAGACCGAGGAATGTCATTCCGTGCTCGGCGGTTTCGAGTGTCGCGCCGGATTTCTGCGCCACGCCCAGCACGCGCAAAGCCTGATCGGCCAGACGTCCAGCCGTTTCAATAATCCGTTTCCGCCCCGCGTCGTCGAGCGCGACTTCGGCGTTGCCGGTCAGCACATGCGTACAGGAGGCCAGGATAATTTCCGGTGCGCCTTTGGAAAAAGCCACCGCACCTTCCGGTGTTGTATGCAGTGTCGTCATTCGCTTGGTTTCAGATGTAAACGGAATTTCGCCGGTGCGCGGCGCCTGCTGCTCAAGTTCCGCCTTAACAAATCCGGCCTTGGCGGCGGCCACTACCAGCGCGCCCTCCGTGGAATCACCTTTGATGTGCCAGCGGCCATCCTCCTCGCGCCGCGCCATGTGTGCATCGGACGAAAGCGTGGCGGCACGCAGGAACTGTTTTAGCGCCGCGTCTGGATCGACAGGCCTCCCATCAACAAGAAATCCTCCTTGCGGTTCATAGCCCGCACCGGAGACATCCCACAGAAGGTCCGCGACATAAATCTTGCGGACGGTCATCTCGTCCTTCGTCAATGTTCCGGTTTTGTCCGAACAGATAACCGTGGTACCTCCCAGCGTTTCCACGGCGGGCAGACGGCGCATCAAAGCGTTCCGCTTGACCATGCGTTGCACACCGATCGCCAGCGAAATAGTCACCACGGCCGGCAAAGCTTCCGGTACCACGGCCACGGCCAGTGCGATACCGAAGATCAGCATTTCCATAAACGGCTGGCCGCGCAGCAATCCCAGCCCGACGACCAGCAGCACGATGACCAGCGCAACGCGTGCCAGCATGCCGCCGACCTTATCGAGATTTTTTTGAAGCGGAGTGCGCTCTGTTTCAACCGTTTGGAGCATCTTGGCGATTTTACCGAATTCGGTGTTCATCGCTGTGGCCGTGACCACGGCGCGGCCGCGGCCATAGCTGGCCGACGTTCCGGCATAGGCCATATTTTTGCGGTCGCCCACGGCGGCTTCTACATTGGAAATCGGGTTGGTGTGTTTTTCGGACGGGACGGATTCGCCGGTTAGCGCGGCTTCCTCGATCTGCAGGTTGATCGATTCAATAAGCCGTACATCGGCCGGCACACGGTCGCCCGCCTGCAAGAGTATGATGTCGCCGGGAACCAGATGTTGCGCGGGCACTTCGAGTTCCTTGCCGTCGCGCAGCACAGTGGCTGTGGGAGCCGCCATTTTCCGTAACGCATCAATGGCTCGTTCCGCACGGAACTCCTGAATAAACCCAAGACCAACGGCGAACAGCACAATGATCCCGATAACAATCGCATCGACGCCTTCGCCTAGGAACGCGGAAAGCGCCGTGGCCGCCAGCAAAATGATAATGAGTACGTTTTTGAACTGATCGAGCAGCAGACTCCACGGCGATACGCGGCGAGCGGCCTGAAGTTCGTTTGGTCCGTATTCTTCCAGAAGACGGCGAGCCTCTTCTGAGTTCAGGCCGACAGGTTTGGTTCTCAAGTTTGCCAGTGTCGCGTCAACGGTCAGCGTGTGCCATACAGGAACGGTGGTGGACGTCTTATCGCCATTTGTTGGCATCGGGGAACCATCCTTTCTTCAGTCTTTAGGTTTCGCATTATCGCGGAACCAGAAGCTAACGGGTGGCACCAACACCGTCAACCACAACTGGTCGACGCAAAACGGGACGAATTAGAGCTCGATCTGCATGCCCATTTCAACTACCCGGTTGGCGGGCAGGCCGAAGAAGGCCGTTGCCGATTGGGCGTTGCGGGACATGAGTACGAGAAGCCGCTTTCTCCACAGAGCCATTCCTTTGGCTTGTGTGACGACCAGTGTTTCCCGGCTAAGGACGAAGGTGCAGGCGTTCGGATGCAGTTCGAGCCCGAGGGCACGGCAGCCGGCCAGGATTTCTCCGATAGCGGCTTTTTCCATGAACCCGTAGCGGGCGGTCGCACGGTGAAATCCACTGGTCAGCGTTTCCACCTGTACACGCCCGGCAGGATCCACATACGGTTCGTCGGCAACGAGGATGGTGAGCAGAACTACACGTTCATGCACAGACCGGTTGAGCTTAAAGTTGTGGAGCAGCGCCAGCGGGGTGCCGAGGAGATTGCCGGACATATAGACTGCGGTGCCGGGCACCCGCACGGCATGGCCAAGACTCAGGTCGTCGAGGAAGCTTTCCAGAGGAAGCAGACGTTCTTTCATGTGCCGGCCAAGCATATGCCGGCCCGTCCGCCACGTTGTCATTACGGCCAGAAATCCGGCGGCGACCACCAGCGGGAGCCATCCGCCGTGCCAGATTTTCAGTGCATTAGCGGCAAAGAATAATACTTCTATTGTGAGCAACGCTGTGCATAACGCGCCGGCACCCAGTACATGCCAGCCCCAGCGTTTCCGCGCTACGATGAAGAACAGAATGGTAGTAGCGATCATGGTCAACGTGACGGCGACGCCATAGGCCGAGGCCAGATTAGTGGATGAGCGGAATCCGAGAACCATCGCGAGGCAGCATACGAGCAGAAAGCCGTTGATGACCGGCAGGTAAACCTGACCGCGCTGTTCGGATGAAGTATGACGGATTTCCATACGGGGCAGATACCCCATTTGAATTGCCTGCATGGTCAGAGAATACGCTCCGGAGATGAGGGCCTGTGAAGCAATAACTGAGGCGGCCGTCGCCAGTGCAACAAGCGGGTAGAGAGCCCAGCCGGGCGCAAGCATGAAGAAGGGGTTGGCCAGGGTTTCCGGCTGCTTAAGAATCAGCGCGCCCTGACCGAAGTAGTTTAGCGCCAGCGCCGGAAACGCGAGGAAGAACCACGCCAGCCGGATAGGGCGGGGGCCGAAGTGTCCGAGGTCGGCATAAAGAGCTTCTGCGCCGGTCACTGTCAGAAATACAGCGCCCATAACCACAAATCCGATTCTGCCTCCGTGCAGGAGAAATTCGATGCCGTACCACGGTGAAAGCGCCGCGAGCACTTCGGGTGCCATTATGATGCCGCGTAGACCGAGCAGAGCGATGGCGACGAACCAAACCAGCATCACCGGCCCGAACACCCCGCCTACTTTACCGGTACCTGCGCGTTGCACGGAGAAGATGGCGATCAGAATACCCATGCTTAGCGGAACGATCCACGGCTCGAAAAAGGGTGTGGCGACATTCAGTCCTTCCACGGCACCCAGCACGGTGATACAGGGAGTAATCATGCCGTCGCCGTAAAGCAGGCTGGCTCCCAGTAGAGCCGTCATGACAAGGACAGTCCGGCGTTTTCCCCGGTTCGCCTCGTCGGCACGGGTGAGAGCGAACAGAGCCAAAATGCCGCCTTCTCCGTGGTTGTCGGCCCGCAGAACGAAGGTTACATATTTTACACAAACGATCAGGATCAGCGTCCAGATGACAAGAGAAAGCACGCCCAGCACATGCGGTGCTGAAGGGGTCAGTCCATGTGACCCGTGGAAACACTCGCGCAAAGCATACAACGGACTGGTGCCGATATCTCCGAACACCACGCCTAACGCACACACGATCAAGCCGGCTGTTCTCCGGCGGCTCATTTCGGCTGTTTGCATTATTTTATCGTTTCTTTACGGCAGAAAAGGCGCGCAGGGGAGCGCGCCTCTTCGCCGAAACAGAGAGAAGCAGTTTTAGTTCTTTTTGTCGACTGGGATACGCATGCCGTAAAAGCTGCGGTACACGAAGACCAGGGCGATAACGAAAATAACTGCACCGAGCGCATGCTTGAGAACCGGATCCATTTTCACAGCGATCTCAACGGCAAGCAGGCCGAAGAGTGTGGTGAATTTAATTACCGGATTCAGCGATACGGATGAAGTGTCTTTGAAGGGATCGCCCACGGTGTCGCCGACTACAGTGGCGGCGTGCAACGGGGTATTCTTCATCTTCAGGTCGACTTCAACAATCTTCTTGGCGTTGTCCCATGCGCCACCGGCGTTAGCCATAAAGATAGCCTGGAACAGTCCGAAGAACGCCATGCCGATGAGGTAGCCGATGAAGAAGAATGGGTCAAACAGCGCCAGCGAAAGCGAGAAACAGAAGATCACGACGAAGATGTTGATCATCCCTTTCTGCGCATACTGCGTGCAGATTTTAACAACTTCCTTCGAAGCTTCAATAGACGCGGTGGCGGCATCGAGCTTCATATTTTCTTTGATGTAAACAACAGCACGGTAGGCGCCGGTGACAACAGCCTGCGTGCTTGCGCCGGTGAACCAGTAGATTACCGCGCCGCCCATCAGAAGACCCATGATGGCTTCGGGATGAACCAGCGAGAGTTTTTCGATGGTATCGGGGTAAATACCTTTCAGCATCATGATGATACCGAAAACCATCGTGGTTGCGCCGACGACTGCAGTACCGATCAGTACCGGTTTGGCGGTGGCCTTGAAGGTATTGCCTGCGCCGTCACCTTTTTCGAGCTGGTGTTTCGCGTTTTCGAAGTCCGGCTTGAAACCGAAATCTTTTTCGATTTCAGCGGAAATGCCTGCTTCGCCTTCGATTTGCGAGAGTTCGTAAACAGACTGAGCGTTATCGGTGACTGGGCCGAAGGAGTCCACGGCGATCGTGACCGGACCCATGCCGAGGAAGCCGAAGGCTACGAGACCGAACGCAAAGATCGGCGCGGCGAAGCGGAACGCTTCGGGCATCATGGCTTGCAGGGCATCACTCATCGCGAAGTGGTAGGCTCCGAACATCAATGAAAGGATGGCGAGGCCGGTCCAGAACGCGGAGAAGTTACCTGCAACCAGGCCGCTGAGGATGTTCAGCGAAGCGCCGCCCTGACGGGAAGAGGTGACCACTTCCTTTACATGGCGGGATTCGGTGCTGGTGAAGATCTTCGTGAACTCGGGGATGATTGCTCCGGCGAGTGTACCGATTGAGATGATGGTCGAGAGTACCCACCAGAGGTCAGCGCCGCATGCTGAGTGATGAGCGAGAAGCGCATAGCTCGCGGCGAATGTGACGAGGATCGAGATGAGAGAAGTGATCCAGACCAGATGAGTCAGCGGCTGTTCGAGGTTGAAGTCCTTCGACTTGCTGTAGAGAGCCTTGCTGATGACGTCGTTGACGAGGTAGCTGACGAGCGAGGTGATCACCATCAGGATGCGCATGGCGAAAAGCCATACGATCAGGACGCCGCAGAGAGCCGGGTTGGCGGCCAAAGCCAGCGCAAGAAACGCGATCAGTGCGACGCCGGTCACACCGTAGGTTTCGAAACCGTCGGCGGTAGGTCCGACGGAGTCGCCAGCGTTGTCACCGGTGCAGTCGGCGATTACGCCGGGGTTGCGCGGATCATCTTCCGGCAGATTAAAGACAATTTTCATCAGGTCGGCACCGATATCGGCGATCTTGGTGAAGATACCGCCGCAGATACGCAGGGCGCTGGCGCCGAGGGATTCGCCGATGGCGAAGCCGATGAAGCAAGGGCCTGCCAGTTCGCTGGGCAGGAAGGAGAGAATACAAATCATAAAGAACAGCTCAATGGCAACGAGCAGCAGGCCGACGCTCATACCGGACTTTAGCGGAATACAGAGGGTGGCTAGCGGGTTACCTTTGAGTGCGGAAAACGCGGTGCGGGAGTTTGCAACGGTATTGATGCGGATGCCGAACCAGGCGACTCCATAGCTACCGAGAATACCGAGTACTGAGGCGGACAGGATGAGCGCAACATGGGAAACCGACATATGGGAGAGAGAGCCGAAATAATAGGTCATGCAGGCTGCGATGAGTATCCAAAGCAGAGCCAGGAATTTACCCTGTTGCCAAAGGTAGGTTTTGCAGGTTTCCCAGATGACTTGAGAGACCGCGCTCATCGAGGCGTGAACCTGAAGGTCGCGGGTTTGGATATATTGACGCCAGCCGTAGAACACGCCGGCTACGCAGACGGCGAGTCCGATCATAAGAACACTCATGCCGGAGAGTGCTCCTCCCAGAAAGGAAACGGTGCTGAGGTCGGGGATTCTAATATCAGCCTCGCTGGCACTTGCAACGGGGGCGATGATAGAAACGAGGGCGGTCAAGGCAACGGTACACGACATGCGGAAGCTAGGCAGTTTCATATTTTATAAACCTGAATAACAAAAATTGCTTTTCAGGCGATACGGGCACATGCCCGGCGAGACCATCCTGAAGGAGCATTTTCTATAAAGCGGGAGAAATTGCTGGAACGCGGTCGAGAGGTCAAGCGCGATTTTGAATCCTGTATTGCAGGGCGCCGGAGGCCGACCTGCGCTTTTCGGACGCCTTGGAGGCGGATATCGCTTGGACTTCTATGCCGTCAAAAGGCGGAATATTTCATCGGCTGACGAAGCTTGCAACAGTCGGGCACGCAACTCAGGGCGACTCAGCACCTTGCTGATCTCCGCCAGAAATTGTATGTGCGGTCCGGCCCGGTTTTCGGGAGAGAGCGTTATAACGAAAATATGAGAAAGTTTGCCGTCCATGGCGGCGAAGTTAACACCGGCGCGATGAATGGCCACTGCGGCAACCAGCTGGCTCACCGCATCCGTTTTACCGTGCGGGATAGCCACGCCGTTCTGCATACCGGTAGACATCTTCTCTTCCCGCGCCAGCAGGGCTTGTACGGCATCTATGCGATCTGTGACTTTTCCCGCCACGGACATGAAAGCGACCATTTCTTCGATGACACCCCTTTTGGTGTCGGCCTTCAGTTCCGGCAGAATCGAATCTTTAGAGAGAATCTTTTTTAGATTCATGATGAGTTTCCAGTGCAAAAATTGCTACGGCATTTTGCCCTTCAAAGGCAGACGGTCAATGAAAAATGAGGATAAAACGACAACTTAGGATCCCGTGAGTATTCCAATTCGTCTGATTTAAAAATAGAAAACCAATTGACCTGCAATGGCTGTTGGTATAAACCCACCGTGGTTTTTTATTTTTCCGAAAGGAAAGAGCTGACATGCGGCTCATTATTCAGCCGTGTAAGCAGTATTTTCCCTGAGAGGGTGGCCATGGCTAATGAAATTTTAAAGAGCAGTCTAGATCCGGCCTGTATCAGAGTTGAGCTGAACTCTAACGGGCGGGATGAGGCCATTCGCGAGTTGGTCGGCCTGATTCATGCGAAACACCGGTTGCGCAATGTGGAAGATGTTGTGCGCGTGGTGATGGAACGTGAACAGAAGATGAGCACCAGTCTGGAGAACGGCATAGCGGTTCCTCATGGGAAGTCTGCTTCGATTGATAAGCTTATGGTGGCAGTCGGATTGAAGCAAAACGGCATTGATTTTAAGAGTGCCGACGGCCAGCCATCAAAAATTATAATTTTAATTCTGGCGGCCACATCACAAAGCGGCCCTCATGTGCGTTGTCTGGCTGAGATCGGCCGCCTGTTGCAATCGGAAGCCAACCGTAAAAAAATTCTAGCAGCAAAGGATGCGGAAACCGTCTTTAAGATAATGACGGATACAGGCATTTGAACCATGCGCCAGCACCTACCCATCCGGCGGCTCATCAATGGTTTTATGCCGGCGGGCGCGTTGCGGCATGCACGTCTGTTGATCGTGCTGTTGTGGAGCGCATCCGGTTCGCTGTTTGCCAATGTCGCCACTAGCGGGTCGGAAACAGTTGCGGAGCACCCGGTGGTTGTGGATGTTTCGGCCAAAGAAGAGGGCGGAGAACACCTGTCTGCGAAAGCTCTGGAGGTTTTCACCGTTGTCGGCATCCCGGTTACAAATTCAATGATTACTGGCTGGCTGGTCGCGCTTGTTCTAATCGCAGTATCGGTCGGGTTCCGCCAACAGGTACGGGCTGGACGCAACACGCTGTTTACCGGTGCCATCGAATCGCTGGTGATCGCACTGCACGGGTTTCTGGCTGATATTATGGGGGAAAGACTGGCGCAGAAAACATTCTGGCTTCTCGGCTCCTTTTTCATTTTTATTCTCTGCTCCAACTGGATGGGGCTGTTTCCGGGCATTGGCAGTATCGGCTGGGGACATGAAACAGAACACATGTTTAAGGTAACGCAACCGTTGTTTCGCGGGGTCAATGCAGACCTCAATACCACGCTGGCGCTGGGCGCACTGTTTTTCCTGTTCTGGTTTATCTGGGCATGGAAAGAAAACGGACCAGTCGGCATTCTGAAACACATCTTTGCACCTAAGGGCGATATGAAGGGCATTATGTACTTCGTGATGGCCGTGGTATTTCTGGCGGTAGGCTTTCTTGAAGTTTTCTCCATCATTATCCGTCCGTTTTCACTGGCGTTGCGGTTGTATGGGAATATTTTCGCCGGTGAGGTGATGATGGAAACCATGTTACATAAGATTCCTGCGCTTGGCTGGCTGCTGCCGGTTCCTTTTTATCTGATGGAAGTACTGGTCGGGCTGATTCAGGCGCTGGTTTTCACACTGCTTTCCGCCGTTTTCGTCATGTTGATTTGCAGTCATGAGGGCTCAGAGGAACATTCGGAGCACGGGACGGATCCGGATGCACAACAACATTAACCTGTAATAAGGAGACAAAAAATGAATCCATCAATGCATATAGGTATCGCGGCGGCTGGCGCCGCTATCGGCGTGGGACTCATCGGCTACGGTGCTGTAATGGCGGTAGGCCGGAATCCCGGCGCGAGTACGAAAGTCATGGTGCAGGCGATTCTGGCAATCGCTTTTGCGGAAGCCTGTGTGTTCTACGCCATTTTCCTGAAATAGGCACATGGCGGACGGAGCATTATGAGCACATTGTTCATGCAGGCCGGGGGCGGGTTATTTAACGGAGCGGCGGGTTTACCCTTGCTGGCGGCCATCGAAAACCCGTTTCCGAAGTTCGGCGTCAACTGGTACGACCTCACTTCTCAGGCTGTTGCCTTTCTGATCATCGCGTGGATTTTAAATAAGTTTGTTTTCAAAACCGTGATGAAATCAGTGGCCGACCGGCGGAGGGAGGCGGAAGAAGCTGCCGCGAACAATGAGCGCGCGCGCCGCGAACTTCAAGCGGTTGAAGAGGCGCGAAAAGAGGTGCTGCATAAAGCGCAGGAACAGGCGGAGCGGTTTGTTTCCGAAGCCAAAGCCAATGTGGCGGAACTGCTGAATCAGGAGAAAATCCGGTGTGAACTGCTGGGCACCGAAATGCTGGCCAAGGCGCGCGAGGATGCGCTACTTGATCAGGCCCGTTTAAAAACCGAACTTAGAGCCGAGCTTGCTTCCATGATTGTAAATCTTACTGCAAAACTGGCGCAAATGAATCTTACCGCTGAGGATCGGGATCGTTTACTGCAGGCCGCAATTAAAGAAATTGCCGCGGAACCTTCGCAGGAAAAGTAAGGAAATGAGAATTGCCCGCCAACACCGCCGAAACGCACGCCTTCTCTGGCAATCCGTTTTAGTTAACGGTGTTCCTGATGCGGATCTTATCAGAGAGGCCGTTCAGACGGTGCGGCAGCACGAAGGTCGCGGTGCCGAAGCGGTCTTGCGGTGTTTTGTGCAGCGGTTAGAGGTTTATATTCGTGCGAATCGGGTCGGCGTGGTAAGCGCAGATCGGCTTTCCGCTCAGCAACAGGAGCAGCTCTCTGCGTTGTTCCTCGAAACAGAGTCGGTGAAAGCCGGGATCAGTTTTTCCGTTGACCCGGCCGTCATCGGGGGGATGCGGGTTGAAAAAGGATATCGGGTGACGGATCTGACCATTGCCCGACAATTGGAAATACTGCAGGACAAGCTGTTGGGAAAATGAATTTTTCGGACTGAAAGGCTGGTTACATACTATGCAATCTATCGTGGCGGACATCGAACAAACCCTTGCGCAATTTCATCCGGAAGCGCATTGCGAGGATACGGGTAAAGTTATGGAGGTCGGCGACGGCGTGGCTCGGATCGAAGGGCTGCGTAATATCCGTCTGAACGAAATGATCGACTTCGGTAACGGTATAACAGGCATCGCGCTGAATCTTGAAGAGAACAGCGTGGGCGCAGTCGTGTTGAGCGGTGCTGAGACTGTGCATGAGGGGCAAACTGTTCGCTCGACCGGCCGGTTGCTCGAAATTCCCTGTGGACGCGCCATGCTTGGCCGCGTGGTAGATTCTCTCGGCCGTCCGCTGGACGGTAAAGGTCCAATCGACGCAACAGAAATGAATCCGGTGGAGCGTCCCGCTCCCGGCATTATCGGGCGACAGTCGGTTTCTGCTCCGTTGCAGACCGGTATTCTCGCTATTGACGCCGTAATTCCAATCGGAAGGGGACAGCGCGAGCTGATCATCGGTGACCGATCAACCGGCAAGACAACTATTGCAGTGGACACCATTATCAATCAGGCGCGACTGAATCATGAGGCCGAAATCGCTGTCGATACGAAGATACATCCGGTGTATTCGGTTTATGTGGCGGTCGGCCAGCGGCAGTCGAGTGTGGCGCAGGTGGTGCGTGCACTGGAAGAGCGCGGCGCTTTGAAATACACGGTGGTGGTGGCGGCTACAGCCTCTGATTCCGCAGCGATGCAATATCTGGCTCCGTTCAGTGGCACGGCGATCGGCGAATGGTTTATGGATCATGGCATGGATGCTCTGGTGGTGTACGACGACCTTTCCAAGCATGCCGTCGCCTACCGGCAAATGTCACTGGTGCTACGACGACCCTCCGGACGCGAAGCGTATCCGGGGGATATTTTTTATCTGCACAGCCGTCTGTTGGAGCGCTCAGCCTGTATGTCGAAGGCGTGTGGCGGCGGTACACTTACTTCGCTTCCGATCATTGAAACCCAGACCGGCGACGTATCTGCCTACATTCCGACCAATGTTATTTCCATCACCGACGGACAGATTTATCTGGAAAGCGACCTGTTCCATCAAGGGATACGTCCGGCGATGTCGATCGGGATTTCTGTGTCGCGCGTCGGCTCTGCCGCCCAGACCAAGGCGATGAAAGCAGTGGCCGGGAAAGTAAAACTGGAACTGGCACAGTATTATGAAATGAAAGAGTTTGCCCAGTTCGGCTCCGATCTGGATGCCAAGACGGTTGCGCTGATTGAGCACGGAAAGCGTATCACTGAACTGTTCAAGCAGGTTCAGTACAATCCTTTCCCGGTGGAAGAACAGGTCGTTCAGTTGTGGGCTGCCCAGCAGGGATTTTTTAATAATACGCCGGTCGAAAAAACGCGCGAAGTTCGCGCCAAATTGATCGAGTTCGTCCGGATGCGGCGGAAAGACCTTTTGAAAGATATTGCGCAGCAGAAACAGCTGACGCCGGAAATTAAGAAAGGCCTTGAAGAAGTAATGGCCGAATATCAAAGCCTGACCTAACGGACTGCAATGGCAAATTTACGCGACATTCGACGGCGCATCAAATCGATCCGCTCCATGGCCAAAATAACCAAGGCCATGCAGATGGTGTCGATTTCGAAAATGAAGCGCGCACAGCAGGCGGCTTTGTATGGCATTCCTTATGCCGATATGCTGAACGACATTCTGACGCAGGTAACCCAATATGTTGATGCCTATCAGCACGGGCTGATGGAAACGCGCACTGGGGATCGCAAATTAATCATACTGGTTGGAACAGACCGTGGATTGTGCGGTTCACTGAATACCAATATTTTCCGTGAGGTTGCCAAGTATGACCGTGATACCACCCTGTTTGTAACCATCGGGGCCAAGGCGGCTCAGTTTGTGCAAAAATCAGGTCGGTTGCTGATCGTGGATTTCGACTACAGTGACTCGCCGAAACTTTCTGAAGCCCGGCTGGTTTGTCGTTTCGTCGCGCAGCTTTTTCTGGACGACGAGATCGACAGCGCCGACATTGTTTTCAGCGATTATGTATCAACTTTCAAACAGGTTCCTCTGACGTGGCGCTTTCTGCCTGCGGGGCAGTCGCAGGAATTTTTCGATCAAATGCCTGATGCGCTGAAGCACACCAAAATCGCTGAAATGCAGAAAAGCATGAAAGACATCGGCGAGTTCGATTTTGAACCGGATGTGAATACAGTTTATGAAGCGCTTTTGTTGCGCAGTCTGGATTATCAGGTATTGCAAATCATGCGGGAAGTTCGCGCCAGCGAACACAGCGCACGCATGGTATCGATGAAACAGGCGACGGATAATGCCAGAGACATGAACAACAGATTGCAACTGGTTCATAATAATTTGCGACAGGCATCCATTACAAAAGAACTCTTGGAAATCGGCAGCGCCGCCGGGATGGACGGATAGTCGGGCCGGTAAAATTCTAAAACGAAATAATGTTCAGGAAACGAGGCGGGAAATGAAGCAGGGAAAAATAGTGCAGGTGATCGGACCGGTGGTGGACGTTGAATTTGAAAGCGCCGCCGATCTTCCGGGTATTTATGAGGCGCTGATTGTTGAGCAGGTGGAAATCGATGGGAAAATTCGCAAGCTGGTGCTGGAAGTACAGCAGCACGTCGGCGGACACTGGGTGCGCACAATCGCTATGGGCGCTGCCGAGGGACTTCAGCGCGGCACGCTGGTTAAAACCACCGGCTCCCCAATCACCGTTCCTGTCGGCCAGGGCGTAATGGGCCGTATGATGAATGTCACCGGCGATCCCGTTGACGAGCGCGGCGAAGTCAAAGCTGAAAAACGGCTTCCCATCCATCGGCATCCGCCGCCGCTGACAGAACAGGCGACTAAACCGGAAGTGCTGACGACCGGGATTAAAGTGATTGATCTGATCTGCCCTTTCTTGAAGGGCGGCAAGGTCGGTGCGTTCGGCGGCGCCGGTGTCGGTAAGACCGTTGTGATCATGGAGCTGATCAACAATATCGCCAAACTGCACGGCGGATACTCAGTTTTTGCCGGCGTCGGAGAACGCTCTCGCGAAGGAAACGACCTCTATCAAGAAATGTCCGAAGCAGGCGTTATCAATCAGGCTGATCTGGAAAAATCGAAAATAGCTCTGGTTTACGGACAGATGAACGAGCCGCCGGGTGCTCGTATGCGCGTGGCACTGACCGCATTGACAGTGGCGGAATATTTCCGCGACGAAAAATTTCAGGATGTACTGCTCTTCATCGACAACATCTTCCGCTTTTCACAGGCTGGCGCCGAAGTCTCGGCGCTGCTCGGTCGCACGCCCAGTGCGGTTGGTTACCAGCCCACACTTTCTACCGAAATGGGCGAGTTGCAGGAACGGATTACTTCTACGCGCTCAGGATCTATCACATCGTTTCAGGCGGTATATGTGCCTGCCGATGATTTGACCGACCCGGCACCGGCGACAACCTTTGCGCACCTTGATGCCACCATTGTGCTGGAGCGATCTCTGGCCTCGCAGGGAATTTTTCCGGCAGTTGACCCGCTGGCCTCTAACTCGCGTGCGCTTTCACCGGAAATTGTCGGCGAGGAGCATTACAATACAGCACGCGGCGTTCAGGCTGTACTTCAGCGCTACAAAGAGCTTCAGGACATCATTGCCATTCTTGGAATTGATGAGCTTTCCAATGAAGACAAAGTCATCGTCAATCGCGCCCGCCGCATTCAGAAATTTTTGAGCCAGCCGTTCACCGTGGCCGAAGTTTTTACCGGGCAACAAGGCCGGCAGGTAACGGTTCAGGAAACTGTGCGAGGGTTCAAAGAAATTCTGGAAGGCCAGCACGATACGGTGCCGGAATCTAATTTCTATATGAAGGGCGGCATCGCGGAAGCGATCGAGGGAGCCTAAATTATGGCAGCATTGCTCAGGGTTAAAGTCATCACGCCGAAAGAAGTCGCTTATGATGGAATGGCTCTGGCCGTCACCATTCCGGCGGAAACTGGAGAAATGCAGGTGTATCAAGGACATATTCCAGTGCTGGCGCGTGTTGCAAATGGGATCGTCCGCATTGAAAAGCCCGGCGCAGAGCCGGTTTGCTTTACCGTGGATGAGGGATTTTTCCGCGTGACGCAAGATGAAGTCAGCTTGCTTATTGATACGCTTCAGCCTTTGCAATCTGCGAGCATGTGATGACGAAGACGCCCGCTTAATATCGTATTGCATGTGCGACATATTCTCTCTGTTACCCAACTTTCACGTCGGAAAAGATGGATATAAAATCGCCGCGGATTTCACAAACCCCTAGCTATACTTAATTATTGTTGCATTTCACCTTGCGCGCTTTCCGTGTTTGCAGTAAGAATTCCCCAACAAAACGGGGCCGATCAAAAGGCCGGAAACAGAAACCACAGTGCAACAGGAGAACCCGCAATGGCAAAAGCAGTAACTAAGTCTCAGATCATCGCTAAGATTGCCGACGACGCCGGCATCAGCAAAGTTCAGGCGAAATGTGCCCTCGAATCCATCATCGAACAAGCCTACAAAGGCGCCGCAGCCGGATTCACCGTTCCCGGTTTGGGCAAACTGGTCAAAGTAAAACGCAAAGCCCGCATGGGTCGTAATCCTGCTACTGGCGCAGCAATCAAGATTGCCGCTAAGACGGTTCTCAAATTCCGCATCGCCAAAGCCGCTAAGGATGCAGTCCTCGGCTAAGGTTTCGCAGAACTAATGCAGCCGCCCCGCAACGGGCGGCTGTTTTTTTTGACTTGCGAAATTCCGTTTATCCGGATAGACAGATTTATATGACGGTTATTCAAAAGTTGAAAACAGCCAAGCGTCCGCTTATTTCCGTGGAATTTTTTCCGCCGAAAACCGGCGCGGCACAGGATACCTTTCATAAAGGGGCGGGCGAACTGACCGGCCTTAATCCCGACTTTGTCTCCGTCACCTGCGGCGCGGGCGGATCCGCAGCCGGACCTACACTTGAAATTTCAAAACAGTTGCGCGGTCTTGGATACAGCACGGTTATGCCGCACTGTACCTGTGTTGGCGTTTCACGTGGTGAGCTGGCGATCTCAACGGACGAAATCGTGGCGCAAGGCTTTCAGAACATCATGGCATTGCGCGGGGATCCACCGCGTGGCGAAAAGTTTTTTACGCCGTCCGCCGACGGATTCCGCTACGCCGCCGAGCTCGTTGCGTTTTTGCGTGATCGACATCCTCAACTCTGCATCGGTGTGGCTGGCTATCCTGAAAAACACCCAGAGGCCTATAACAAAGTTGAGGGAATCCGGCATTTGAAGGAAAAGGTAGATGCGGGCGCTGATTTTATTACTACCCAGCTTTTCCTGCACAACCACGTCTATTTTGAATTTGTTGAAAAATGTCGAACGGCCGGAATTGCGGTGCCGATCGTCCCGGGGTTGCTGCCTGTAATCTCGCTGGATCAGATCCGCCGGATGCGCACCTTTTGCGAATTTCACGTGCCGGATGAACTGTTACGCAATCTTGAAGCAGCGCAAAACGATCCCGTAAAAATGGAGCGCATCGGGCTTTACTGGGCGATTGAACAGATTTCAGAACTCGTGGAGGGCGGTGCGCCGGGTATTCATCTCTACCTGCTCAATCGCGCTAAAACGGCGTTCTATCCCGAACTATTTGCATGCCTCTCACGCGTTCGGTAGTTCGACTTTCCAAACATTGGAAAAAACATTTCCAAAAACCGGAGAAAAGAGCATATAGTCCGGTGATGTTTGGAAAAGCTCTAGCTCTAATCCTGATCGCCATCGTACTCGCTGGGTGTTCAACGCCCACTTACGAGGATGGCACGAAAAAAGAATATTCCGATATGCCGTGGAATACGCCGGCTCGCTGGGAAGGAAGTATGAGCATTCCCGGTATGGGTGGATACGAATAAGCCCGCTCGATCCGGTATGCGGTCAAACTCTGTGTTTTAAACCGTCTGGAGGATGCGCAGCATCCGGCGTAGCGGTTCGGCTGCGCCCCAGAGCAGCTGGTCACCGCAGGTGAATGCGGCCAGATATTCCGGCCCCATCTTCATTTTGTGAATACGTCCAACCGGGACGGTCAATGTACCGGAAATTGCCGCAGGTGTCAGGCGAGCCAGCGTTTCTTCTTTAGTATTGCCGACGACGTCAACCCATTCATTGTCGTTGCGGATGATTTCGATAATTTCTTCCAGCGGCATATTCTTTTTCAGCTTAATGGTGAGTCCCTGGCTGTGACAGCGCATGGCTCCGATTCGTACGCAGAGGCCGTCAATCGGAATGGCGGTTTTGGTTCCCAGAATTTTGTTGGTTTCGGCGAAGCCCTTCCACTCTTCTTTGGTTTGACCGTCATCCACCAGTTTATCAATCCACGGAATCAGCGACCCTGCCAGCGGCGCGCCGAAGTGCTGTGTCGGAATTTCTTTTCCGCGTAATGCGGCAGTTACGTTGCGATCGATATCGAGGATGGCGGAAGAAGGTGTCTGTAGGTCGGCGGATGCCGTCTGATGTAGCGTGCCCATCTGGCTGAGCAGTTCGCGCATATTCTGTGCACCGGCACCAGAGGCTGCCTGATAGGTCATGGAGGAAAGCCATTCGACCAGTCCGGCTTTGAAAAGTCCGCCGATCGCCATCAACATCAGACTGACAGTGCAATTGCCGCCAATAAAATCCTTCTTGCCGTCGGCCAGCGCATTGTCAATAACCGGACGGTTGACTGGGTCGAGAATGATGACGGCATCTTTGCTCATGCGCAGGGTCGAAGCGGCGTCAATCCAGTAGCCATTCCATCCGGCGGCGCGCAGTTTTCCGTGGACGGCTTGAGTGTAATCTCCGCCTTGGCAGGTCAAAATCACATCCATCGCAGCGAGCGCACTGAGGTCAAAGGCATCAAGAAGAACGGACTTGCCTTTACCCACGTTCGGGGCAGCATTTCCAGCCTGTGAAGTGGTGAAGAAGACTGGATCAATCGCCGCAAAATCATTTTCTGCCAACATCCGCTCCATCAGAACAGAGCCAACCATGCCGCGCCATCCCACTAAGCCTGTTTTCATTGTGTAATCCCCCGCAAATTTAAAAGGCGGCCACGGTATTTGATTTAAAATCCGAACGCAAGCCGCTATTGTCCGCAAACTATGACCGTTGCTTCCTTTTTACATAAGATATTGCCGCAAACGGAACCCTTCTTGGAATACAGCAACCCGCCTCCGGGAATGGTTGCCGCCGGGCTTTTTTTTCTTTTGCTGATTTGTATCGGGGTGGTTGCCGCTATCGGCCTGGTTTTGTATTGGGCCAAACGCCCAGTGCGCCTGCCGGAACTGGCCGGTCGACTGGCGGCTCGCGCACTGCCGCCGCAACTGATGCTGATTTTTTTTGGAACCGTGATCGGATTTTATCTGCTCGCTTCATGGCTCTATCTTTTGATGTTTCCGACGGGCGATGTTGCCCCGCACACGGTGATTTTTCAGACGCTGGTATTTCATCTGCCGGTATTGAGTCTGCTCGGCCTGCTGTTTCACTTTGCCGGAGTTAAGGGCCGGGAACTATTCGGTCTTCATTGGAAGAAAGCCCCCGCGCTGCTGGGTCTCTCCGTTATTTTCTATCTGGCGGCGTTGCCGGTACTCTGGTTATGCAGTGCGCTTTACCAGATTCTTCTTCACCGGTTCGGTTGTGATTTTTATCTGCAAGATATTGCACAGGTTCTGACAGCACCGGCACCGTGGCCGGTGCGTACCAGTCTTTTCTTTATTACGATTATTGTCGCACCGGTATTTGAAGAGGTTGTTTTTCGCGGCATCCTGCTTCCGTTTATGGTTCGTCGCGCTGGTTTCTGGCCGGGCGTCATGCTGGTTTCCATTGTTTTCGGTGGAATGCATCTGCATTTGCCGTCGTTTCTTCCTCTTTTTCTGCTTTCGATGATGTTCAATCTCGCCTATGCCCGCACGCAGTCACTGCTGGTGCCGATCGGTATGCACGCTTTGTTTAACGGAGTAACGGTGGGATTGCTTTTGCTGATGGGCTGATAACCCGATATTTTGATTGCAAGCATCTGACAGACGGGTAAAAAACGAGGGTCTTTAGACGAAAGGGCGGAATATGAATTTTTTAGGCATTGATATCGGCGGAACCAAGATTGCCGTTTCCATCGGCAATGAACAGGGAGAGATTCTTGCGAACAAGCGGTTTCCGACCAATCCGGACAGTGTACAGGAAACTATGCAGCAGGCGGCTGAAGTCGCGGAGAGCCTGATAGTCACGACAGGCCTTGCGTTCAGCAAGATCGACGCGATAGGAATCAGTTCTCCGGCCCCCATGTGCTCGAAGCGCCGCCTGATCATGCAACCCACGAACATGAAGAAATGGGATAATTTCAAGGCGGGCGACTTTTTTGAGGAAAAATTCAACCGGCCTGTTTTTCTGCAGAACGACGCCAACGGTGCTGGACTGGCAGAGTTCTGGTTTGGAGCCTGCAAGGGACTGGATCTGATCTATCTCACGATGAGTACCGGCATCGGCGCAGGAATCATTGCTAACGGACAACTGGTTGCGGGAACCAACGATTTGGCTGGCGAGGTGGGACATATCACACTGGATCTCACCGGCCCACGATGCGGCTGCGGGAAGACCGGGTGCTGGGAATCCTTTTGCGGCGGCAAGAGCTTTGCCAATCAGGTGCGCGCAGACATTGCCAGTGGCGTGCAGACTTCGATTCTCAAGGAAGCGGGCGGCGACCCGTCTAAAATCGGCATGCAGGAAGTCCGTGCCGCTATCCGCGCCGGCGATAAATATGCGTGTCAGAAATGGGATGTTTTCATTGAAAAAATGGCCCATGCCGTCGGCATCCTTCTAATGTCGTTTAATCCCGAAGCCATTGTCATGGGTACGCTGGCGATTCACGGCGGCGATCTTTTCATTCCTCAGATGCTCGAACGCATTCCTAAATATGCGTGGAAGAGCGCGCTCGATGCCTGCCGGATTGAAGCCAGCGTACTTACTAACATTGGCGAACTCAGCGCTATTGCTATTGCCATCGACGGCGCGCGCCAGTTAAACAAAGGATAACCGCCATGCTCGACATTAAATTCATCCGCGAAAATCCCGACGCCGTCAAAAAGGCGCTCGCTAACCGCAAGGCCGAGGCCGACATTGACGGACTGCTTGGTATCGATGCTTCACGCCGCGCCGCCATCACCAAGGCCGAAGATTTCAAACAGGAGCGCAATGCCGCCTCAAAAAAAATCGGCGGCCTCATGAAAGACGGCAAAAAAACCGAGGCCGAAGCCGCCAAAGAAGAGGTGCGGATAATCGGCGATCAGATTTCCGCGCTCGATGAACAGGTGCGCGAGCTCGATGAAAAAATTCTGAACACTCTTCTCTTTATTCCTAATCTCCCGCTTGCCGGCGTACCGGTTGGACAGAGCGAAGCCGATAATCCGATTGTCCGCACCTGGGGCGAAAAGAAAACATTCGATTTCAAAATCAAACCGCACTGGGACATTACCGAAGCGCTCAAATTGGTCGACTTTGAGCGCGGCACCAAGATTGCCGGCTCCGGCTTTCCGGTCTACACCGGTCAGGGCGCAAAATTTCAACGCTCGCTTATTCAGTTCATGCTCGACCTGCACACCACGGAACACGGCTACACCGAAGTTGAGCCGCCGTTCGTCTGCAACGCCGGCGCCATGACCGGCACTGGCCAGCTGCCGAAGTTTGCGGAAGACATGTATCACATCGGGTTCGACGGCCTCTATCCGGTACCGACCGCCGAAGTGCCCGTCACCAATCTTTACGCCGATGAAATCATCGAAGAAAAACTGCCGCTCAAGCTGACGGCTTACACGCCGTGCTTCCGTCGCGAAGCCGGCGCCGCCGGTCGCGACACGCGCGGACTGCTCCGCCTGCACCAGTTCGATAAAGTCGAAATGGTCAACTTTGTGAAGCCGGAAGATTCCGAAAAGCAGCACGAAATTCTTGTTCGCGAAGCCGAAAAAGTTTTGCAGGAACTCGGCCTGCATTACCGCGTCATCGAACTTTGCACCGCCGACATCGGCTTCAGTGCCGCCAAATGTTATGACATCGAACTCTGGGCTCCCGGTGTCGAGAAGTGGCTTGAAGTTTCGTCGGTCAGCAACTTCTGGGACTACCAGGCCCGCCGTGCCCGCATCCGCTGCCGCGACGAAAACGGCAAGCCGCAGTTCGTCCACACCTTGAACGGATCCGGTGTCGCTCTGCCGCGTCTCGTCGTCGCGCTGATCGAAAACAACCAGAACGCCGACAGCACCGTCACCATTCCCGAAGCGTTGCGTCCCTACATGGGCGGCCTCGAAAAGCTCGGTTAACTGGATCGGCTCATAGAGCCGACGCTACATTGAATTCGATGTAGTGTTGGCTCTATGAGCCAAACCCTAATTTGTGAACCTGATCGAAAAAGTCAAAGCGGTGATTGAGCGGGAAAATCTGATTCCTGTCGGTACGCGTGTTGTTGTCGGAGTTTCTGGCGGCGCCGATTCCGTCGCGTTGCTCCATATTCTTCATCGGCTCGGATACCAACCGACCGCCGCGCACCTGAACCATTCTATTCGCGGCGCGGAAGCCGACGGCGATGAGGCCTTCGTCAAAGTGCTTTGCAAAAAACTCGGTTTTGAATGTGTCACCGCCCAAACCGACGTTCCGGCGCTCGCTAAAGCAAAAGGAATTTCCATCGAAATGGCCGCTCGCGAAGCCCGCCACGATTTTTTTCGGGGTTTCGCTCCGGCGCGTATCGCGCTGGCGCACCACGCTGATGATCAGCTTGAAACCTTTTTCCTGCGGGCCGCCCGCGGCACCGGGCCCGGCGGACTTAGCGGAATGAAAAGCTTTCAAACCTTGGAAGGTCTGACGCTGATTCGTCCAATGCTTGGAATCCGGCGGGCAGAAATTATACACCCGCCTTCGCATGGCTCCGGCGCGACAGGATGGTTGGTTGATGAAGGATTAGAATGGCGTGAAGATGCCACCAACACCGACGAGTCGATTGCGCGCAACTTTGTCCGCCGTCAGCTTCTTCCCATATTTGAAAAACTCAACGACCGCGCCGCCGAAAATCTTTTGCGCACCATGGATATTCTGCGCGAAGAAGATGACTTTCTTTCTGCCACCGCCGCGCTCGAAATGGACGAACTGCACGCGCAGCCGAAGGCGGTTCAGCGCCGGATCATCCAACGTTGGCTGATCGAACACGGCGCAATTCCGGGATTTGATTCGATTGAAAAAGTGATTGAGTTCGCGGCGGAAACAGACGGAAGCCGGTCTCTCGACCTCGAAGGTCTTCGCATCGTCAACGAATACGGGACACTGCGTGTTGACGAGCGGACGGCTCGGCGATCCGTCCCTACCAAGGGAAAAATTCGAATGGAAGAAGGCGTCGGGATTCTGCGCGGGCCGTGTTGCGCCTCTGTTTCGCTGACCAAAGTTGCGGGCAGGGAAGTTACGGTTCGTGCCGCACAACCCGGCGACCGGATGGATCCGTACGGCATGGAAGGCTCCAAAAAACTTCAGGATATTTTTACCGACCTGAAAATTCCCAAGGCACAGCGCGACAACTGGCCGGTCGTCGAATGCGGTGGCGAAATTATCTGGCTGCCCGGCTACCGCATCGCCCGTGGCTGGGAACTTTCTGGCGAGTCCGAGCCGGCTCTGCATTTGTTTGCGGCTAAGGGTTAACTCCTCCATTGAACTGCGAGTGACCCGCTACGGGTCATGAGTCGGGTTCAAATGGCCTATTCTTTCTTTGTTCAGGGGGTCTTCCTGACTCTAATAATCAGCATCACGCAAAGAACAATTCCAGCTCCTGCAAAAAGTGTCGCGTAATGATCCGAGAGCGAAAGCGTGTTTGGGCTCAAGGTTTCGCGCAGTCCCTTCTGAATGATTCTTAAGCTCGACCACACGCCCCCGGCGATTCCAGTCAACAGGAGTATCCATCCGTTGTTCATCTTCCTGATGACGTGGAACAGCCCGCCGCCGCAAAGGGCAATAGAACCGACCAGAGCAACGAACATCGGTATCATGTTTGCTGTAATATTCATTTTGCTAGACAGTAGTGTTATTGAACGAACTTCAAGTTTGCCGTTTTAGAAATGTCTCTTTCTTCTGAGTCGGCAGACTAGCCGCCGTCTGAAAGGCATACAATCCAAAATAACGATTTCATAAGGCGATGGGATTGTAGCCGCGATCTTCTGTAACTGGGGCCGGTGACCCCGGAAGATTGGGGCGAAGAAAGAGACGCGGACGCCGGAATTAAAACAGCAGTGTCTGTATCAGATAGGCGATGACGCCGGCGCAATAACCGAGAAGCGCCAGCGGAGCGATTTTTTTCAGGTACCAGAAGAAATCAATTTTCGCCATGCCCATTGCGGCCACGCCGGCGGCGGAGCCGATGATTAGAATGCTTCCGCCGGTTCCTGCGCAATAGGCGAGGAGCAGCCAGAAATCATGATTGGTTGCATAATGCGACAGGGGATACATCTTCATCGCCGCCGCGACCAGCGGGACGTTATCAACGATTGCGGAAAGCAGTCCGATGAGAAAAACGGTGACCGTTGAGTTGCCGATCTGTTTTTCAAGAAACGTTCCGAGCGAAAAAAGAAGTCCGGCGGATTCGAGCGCAGTAACGCTCAACAGGATGCCTAGAAAAAATAAAATGGTGGCCATGTCGATTTTCTGTAGCGCTTTTACCACCGAATGGGTTTGCTGCCGTTCATGGTTGTTCCGGTGGAAAAATTCGGTGACGACCCACAATATTCCGAGACTGAACAGCATGCCGACGAAGGGAGGAAGGCCGGTGACCGCTTTAAAGACCGGCACAAACAACAGTCCGGCGAGGCCCAGAGAGAAAACGGTAGTTTGTTGAATACGTTCGCTCCGTACGACAGTTGTGCCTTTGGTTTCCACATGACTCGAAGGCTCATTTTTCATTCGGAACGTTATCCACACCAAGGGGATCAGCAAACAGGCCAGACTGGGCAGAAACAGATTGGCCATAAGAGGGAATGTCGTAACCCGGTTGCCGATCCACAGCATAGTCGTGGTTACGTCACCGATGGGGGTCCACGCACCTCCTGCATTAGCTGCAATGACGACGACCCCGATGAACAGCAGGAGATTTTCCCGTTTGGGCACAAGCTTGGTCAGCAGGGAAACCATCACAATCGCCGTCGTTAAATTGTCGAGTACTGACGAAAGAAAGAAACTCAAAATACCTATGAGCCAAAGAAGCCGCCGGGTACCGGCGGAGGCGATTCTTCCTGTAATGACATTGAATCCATTGTGCATGTCGATGATTTCGACAATGGTCATCGCGCCCATCAGAAAGAAAAGGATGCCCGCAATTTCGCCGACATGCTCCATCAGCTGGTAGCGGACCGTCAGCGCATCTAAACTGCCGGAGATTAAAATAACCCAGCACAGGACTCCGGTGAGGAGCGCCACGGCGGCCTTATTAATCTTTATCAAATGCTCGGTCGCAATGGCGATGTAGCCGAGTACAAAAACGACAACAAGAAGCTGGTTCATAGAAATACCTTTTGGAACGTCTTTTAAACTGAGTCGGCAGACTAGCGGCTTTCCGAAAGGCGCTCAATCAGGGAAACGTCAGAAGGATCTGTTTTTTCGTGTTTTTTATGTGCCCGGCGGCTAGTCTCCCCCGTTGATTTAGGCCAAGACCAATGTTAGGGTCTCCGCCGGTAAGGATTTAATTTATGGAAGAGAACTCGAATATTCCCGAAACCCCGTCGAAAAAAGAGCCGCGCAAGAAGATGCCAGTGGTGAAACCGCCGATGCCGATGAAGGGCTTCGCGATGTGGTTTCTAATGATGGCACTTGTGCTGATGTCTCTGCAATTTTTCCAGAAGCCGGAACAGCAGGAACAGATGAGCTATAACCCTGACTTTGTTCAGCTGGTGAAGACAGGCCGTATTATCAGTTGCGAAATCGTGCGCGACAGCACCGGTACCGATTACATCGCCGGTGAACGGACCGATCTGGACGCGAAAACCGGCGCACCCAAAAAATTCCGTGTGGATGTGGTGATCACCGAAGATCTGCTGAAAATGCTTCAGGAGAGCAATGTCACCTTCAAGGTGCGTCCGCATTCGCCGTTCTGGCAGGCGTTTTGGAATGTCGCACCGTTCATCATCGGTTTTATCATTATCTATTTCTTTTTCTTCCGGCAGATGAAGATGGCGGGCGGACGTGCGATGAGTTTTGGCAAGAGCCGAGCTAAACTGCTTCAGCGCGACGATAAAAACCGCACCACGTTTGCCGATGTCGCCGGTGTGGATGAGGCGAAGGAAGAGTTGCAGGAAGTGGTCGAGTTTCTGAAGAACCCGAAACAGTTCCAGCGGCTTGGCGGTAAAATGCCGAAAGGCGTTCTGCTGGCGGGTGCGCCCGGTACCGGTAAAACGCTGATCGCCCGCGCCGTTGCCGGCGAGGCCGAAGTGCCGTTTTTCTCGATCAGCGGTTCGGATTTCGTCGAAATGTTTGTCGGCGTCGGTGCCAGCCGGGTGCGCGATATGTTCGAGCAGGGCCGCAAGAGTGCACCGTGCATTATTTTTATCGACGAAATCGATGCCGTAGGCCGCAGCCGGTTTTCCGGTATGGGTGGCGGACACGACGAACGCGAACAGACGCTCAATGCCCTATTGGTCGAAATGGACGGATTTGACACCGCCGAGGGCGTTATCATTATCGCCGCCACCAACCGTCCCGACGTGCTCGATCCGGCGCTGATGCGTCCGGGCCGCTTCGACCGGCAGGTTTTCATCGACCTTCCGAACCTTAAAGGGCGCGAAGAGATTCTCAATATACACATTAAACGCGTTACGCTGGCCAAAGATGTGGATCTCACGAAAGTGGCACGCGGTACGCCCGGTTTTTCCGGCGCAGACCTGATGAATCTCGTCAACGAAGCGGCGCTGCTCGCGGCGCGGCGCGGTGCGGAAGCGGTTGAACTTCCCGATTTTGAAGAAGCGCGCGATAAAGTGTCGTGGGGCCGCGAACGCCGCAGCCATATGCTCGACGCCGAAGAGAAAAAACTGACGGCCTATCACGAAGCCGGGCACGCCATTGTGCTGGCGAAAACCGAGCAGACCGAACCGTTGCACAAGGTAACGGTTATTCCGCGCGGCCGTGCGCTGGGCGCCACCATGCAGCTGCCGGAAAAAGACCGCTATACGCAAGGTCGCAAACGGCTGATGGGAATGCTGATCGGCCTGATGGGCGGACGCGCCGCCGAAGAACTGGTTTTCGGCGATGTCACCACCGGCGCGCAGAACGATATAGAACGCGCCACCCGGATTGCCCGCGCGATGGTCTGCGAGTTCGGCATGAGCGAAACACTCGGCCCGCGCAACTACGGTTCCGATCAGGAGCAGATGTTCCTTGGACGAGAAATCAGCCGGCCCGAAAAGCACAGCGAGCAGATCACGCTGAAAATCGATGACGAGATCGACAGCATCCTCAAAGAAGCGCACGAAACCGCCGCAAACATTCTGAAGGATCACCGCGACCGGCTCGAACTGATCGCCGAACTGCTGATCAAGTATGAAACGCTCGACGGCGATCAGGTTATGGAAATTCTGAAAACCGGCAAAGCGCCTGAGGAACTTCTAAAAAATGGCAACGGCCATACCGAAACGCCCGCTGTTGATGTAAAGCCGGAAGTCCCGCCGACTGAATAATTTGCCGCGCATTATTAAGGTGGAGGAAAAAGCATGAATACGGCGAAGCGGAATGATTTCTTGAAACTTGCCGGGTTTGGAGCGGCGGCTCTTGGTTTTCCAATGCTTGGGAAAGCGGCGGCTCCGGCGAAACCCAACATCATTTTTATTCTTGCGGACGACCTTGGCTGGAACAGCGTTGGTTGTCAGGGGAACAAAAATATCTCTACACCTAACATTGACCGTTTGGCGGCGCAGGGCATGCGGTTCACGCATGCCTACGCCGAGCCGCAATGCTCGCCGACCCGCGCCGCCCTGCTGAGCGGTCAGTGGGGCGCACGGACCGGAGTCCATAAAGTTCTCAACGAGAAAAACCCGTTATTTGCGCCGCTCATACCGGCACCGGCGGGGGAACTTCCGCCGGAAACCGGAAACCTTGCCGTCATGATCCGGAAAGCCGGATACACCACCGGCATCAGCGGTAAGTGGCATGTGGCCAACAACGCCTACGTTGCGCCTTTGAAAAAACGCTCCGGCTATTTCGACGCTTACGGATTCGATTATGCGGGTGACTGTAAGAAAACGGATGCAGAACCGGATAAATCGGTGAACGCCATCACAGACGACATACTGACTTTTATCGAGATGAATAAGAGCCGTCCGTTTTTCGCCTATGTCGCACATTTCGCGCCGCACGCACCGATGGAGGCTCCCAAAGCACTCATTGATAAATATGTGGCAAAAGGGTTCAAGAGGAGCAGTTCACCCGGCGGAAAATTCAGCGAGATACCGACAGCCGATTATTACGCGATGATCGAACATCTCGACGACAGTGTTGGCCGTCTGCTGGACAAGCTGGATGAACTTGGTATAGCGAACAATACCGTCGTCATTTTCACGAGCGACAACGGCGGGATGAACCGAGTGGCTAACATGGCACCCAAGCGGATGGCAAAGGGCGCGTCGTATGAAGGCGGTGTCAGTGTTCCGCTGGTTGTGCGCTGGCCCGGTCATGTTCCGGCCGGTAGCGTCTGCGACACACCGACGCACACCATCGACTGGTATCCGACGTTCGCCGCCATCGGCGGCGGTGTTGTTCCCGAAGGACACAAACTCGACGGACAGAGCATTTTTCCGCTACTGACGAAAACCGGCACACTCAGCCGTAACGCGCTTTACTGGCACGTTCCGAGTTACACCGCTAATTATGGCCGTACACCCTGCAGCTTTATGATCAAGGACGGCTGGAAGCTGATTCACTACTTTGGCGATTTTCTGGATGTGACCGGCACGACACCGCCTGACAAGAACGTTCCGTACGGCAAGCTGGTGCCCGGCGCGCGCACCGAACTCTATAATCTCAATGACGATCCTTCGGAGACGCACGACCTTGCCGCCGAACAGCCGGAGCGAGTGAAAGTACTCTACGCCGAACTTGAAGCCTGGTGGAAAGACACCGGCGCAAAGTTTCCGGTAAGGAACCCGAATTTCGATGCATCGAAATGGTGGCAGCTCGGCGCTGGTAAGGAAGAGTGAATAATCAGATAAGTTCGGCGCCGGCGGACGGTGTTACGGCAATGAATTCCGGAGTGATTCCTTTGGCGCGGCAGGTTGCGTCGATTTTTTCCGATATGGCCTGCGCCTGCTGCTTTTGAACCATAACGATGGCGCATCCGCCGAATCCGCCGCCGGAAATGCGTGCGCCGGGCGCGCCGGCTTGGCGAGCCGCTTCAACGACGATGTCCAGTTCCGGACAGGAGTTTTCAAAGTTTTCGATCGAGCTTTGATGCGACTCGAAAAGAAACTGTCCGAACGCTTTGATGTCTTTTTTGCGAAGCAGTTCAACGCTGCGTTCCACGCGGTCGATTTCGCCGATGACGTGCGCCGCGCGTTTGGCCGCGCCGGCGGCGATCTTGCTCCGGTTCGCCGCGAATTCTTCCGGCGATACATCCCGCAGGGCGGCGACCGGATGCGGCAGAAGTTCGGCCAGCTGTGCGGCGGCCTGTTCGCAGCGTTCGCGCCGTTCATTATATGGTGAATCGGCGAGGCTATGTTTGATGTGTGGATTGACGACGAGAAACTCAATGTCATCGGACAGCGGCACGGACGAAACTTCCAGCGACCGGAAGTCGCAGTGAATCAGGCCATGGTTGCGCCCGAAGATACTGGAAAACTGATCCAGCAGTCCGCACTTGGTTCCGGCGAACTGGTGCTCCGCTTTCTGGCAGAGGCGTGCGATTTCTTTTTTGTCTACGGTGACGCCAAGAATTTTCAGTACGGCAAAGGCGGCAGAGACTTCAAGTGCGGCGGAGCTGGAAAGTCCGGCGCCAAGCGGTACGGCTCCGAAAGAGGTGCAGTCGAGCCCGTCAATTTTTACCCCCAGATGTTCCTGAATAAAATAGAACACGCCTTTGACATAATTTCCGCTGCCGATGTTTGGAACTTTAGCCGTGTCGATGATGTCGAAGCTGGCCCGTTGTCCGGCATCTGCGGCGAACAAGTAGATGCCGGGGCGGGCGGAGCGGGAGATACAGAAACAGTGGCCGAGATCGATGGCGGCCGAAAGGACGGTGCCGGCATTGTAGTCGGTGTGGTTTCCCAGCACTTCTATACGGCCGGGAGCCCAGGCAATGCTTTCCGGTTTTTTTCCGAAATTTTCAAAATGAGCATCAATAGTTTTTTGGATAACAGTTTCTTTACTCATGGTATTCACCTTTCTTAAATGACCGCCACTTTAATCCCCAGTGCAGTTTTTCACCATAGGCGAAAAAGGCAAAGTCATAGACATTTCGGTCAATATGCGCTTAATTTGTCAAATGCTGGATACGTTAACACATACGATCAGTCAAAAGGTTGCCGAGGTGTTTGATCTTTATACTGAGTTGCATGGTGCGCGGGTTTCTCTTTTTGGATCCGATAAGCAGATTCTTTATCCGGATGAAAAAGGGCGTCCGAACTGCGCCTATTGCCGTATGTTGCGCGAAACACTGAAGCTGGATTCGTGCTGTCGCGAACTCGACCGGCAGATGATGGAAGCGGCGCTGAAGAAAACCGAGATGATTTCCTATACCTGCCATGCCGGTATGCGGGAAGCGGTGGCTCCGCTTATTGTGAATGATGAACTGGCTGGATTCGTAATGATCGGACAGTTTCGCAGTCAAGCCGCGCCGAATGTTTCGCCCTATGCGGCCCGCTGGGAAAAGGAACAGGGGAATCGTGACTTACAGACTGCTTTTATCGGCAGCACGGTGCTTCCTGAAGAAAAAATCGAAGTGCTTCTTGCCATGTTGCGCCAGTTGCTGGGATTGATAATTTGCAGTCAGCTTATACACCACAAAGATTACGATTTAATTGAACCGGTTATTGAACGAATCCGCCGGAATCCGGAATGTTTGTTAAGCCTGAACGAAGCCGCACAGATAAGCGGTCGCAGTACATCCACGGTTTCACGATTGTTTAAAAAGATAACCGGGCAGAGTTTTAAGCAGTATCAGACGGGATTCCGTCTGCAACGGGCGGCAGAACTGTTGGAATCGATGCCGAACCGGCCAGTCGCAGAAATCGCGCAAGCTGTTGGGTTTGAAGATGCCTTTTACTTTTCGCGGCAGTTCCGCAAGCATGCCGGAACTTCGCCTAGTGACTATCGAAATCAGAAAAGTGAATCCGGTCTTGTCAACCCTCTCAGCAGGAAGTGAGAAAGAGAAAACGCTATTTTCTCGAGTCGACTTAACCGGAGCTCGCACTACTTTCGATTGTAATAAACAATCTCGTCATTAACCGCGAACAGTTTGGCTTTTGCGAACACCTGAAGTTTTTTACGCGCCTTATCGCATTTGACGGCAGCGTTTTGAGCGGCTTCTTCGAGCGTGCCTCGGTTCACATCGTAGCCAAAAGCCCACTGGCCCGATATATCAACCGCCACGACCATCACTTTTTGACCAGGAAGCTCTTTATATTTAAGGAAAATCGGGTTGAATGCATCGGGCGGCCGAAGGCGGGTCTCATATGTGCCCGTGGCGCAACCGAAAACGGTTGAGAGCAGAGCGGACAGGAGGGCGATTTTTATCAATATTTTCATGACTTTCTCCCATTAACTTAACAGGCATACAGGAAACCGCAAAACGCTGGCAGAGTCAACGTCAAAGCCCGTTAGGAGTATATTCAAACGTCTTGCCTGAGAAAAAGCCCCTTGCTGTCAATTATCTTTACTTCACGCCCGCCTTGACTGAAAACTCACTGTTAATCAAATTGTACCTTATCGTTCCATAAATCTTTGGAGGGTTTCGCTGGATGGAAACAATTAAGCTCGCCGGAAAACAACAAGATGGGGGCGACGGCTTTGTCGCGCAACGGATATCTTTGCCAAAGAAATTAGCTTACGCCTGCGGAGCGGCGGCAGACAACCTGATCATGAATGCGTTCAGCTCGCTGGTGATGCCGGTTTACAATATTGCGCTGTTTGTCGATCCGGTAATGCTGGGCTGGGCGATGGCAATTCCACGTATCTTTGACGCCTTTATCGATTTAGGTGTGGGAAATATTTCCGATAACACCCGCACCCGATGGGGCCGTCGCCGACCATATATTTTCGGCGGAGCCATCAGCTGCGCTTTGATTCTTCCTCTCATCTGGATGTCGCCGTTTCATAGTGACTGGGGTGTGTTCTGGTGGCTGACCATTTTCGGCTTCATCTATATGGTGGCTTATTCGATTTACATCATCCCCTATCAGGCACTGGGTTTTGAGATGACCACTGACTATGACGAGCGCACTCGTCTGCTGGCCTGGCCGAATTATGTCGGTCTGACTATGTCATTTCTCCTTCCGTGGCTTCCCCGTTTGATCGTGTTTAAAGGTTTTGGCGATCCGGTACATGGAGCCATCTATGTGAGTATCGGCGTGGGGGTTATTATTCTGCTGACCGGCATTCTGCCGGCGATTGTCGGCCGCGAAATCGCCCGGGCCGAAGAGCAGGCTCCGATTTCTTTCCTGAATGCCGTCAAGCAATCTCTCAGCAACCGCGCTTTTTTTATTGTTGCGATGTCGAATGTCATTGTGCTGACCGGATTGGCTACGTTTGTCGGTATCGGACTTTACGTCAATATTTACCTTATTTTTGCCGCATTCCCGCAGGAAGAAGCCCTTGCGCGCGGATTGGCGATGGTTGGTCTCGGGGGAACTGTGTATGCCATCGCGGCTTATTTAAGCGTGATGATTGCGGTTTGGCTCGGAACCCGGCTGGGCAAGAAAGTCGCCACGCAGATTTTGCTCAGTGTAACGATGCTGGGTGCCGCCAGCTTGTGGTTTACTCTGCGGCCCGATATGCCGTACCTGCAGCTGCTCTCGACTGTTCTGGTCGGACTCGGCCTGCAAGGAACCTGGATGACATTCTTCGTCATGGTCGGCGACGTTTGTGAAGAAGACGAACTAAAAACCGGCTTGCGCCGCGAAGGAATTTTCAGCTCTATCGGCAGTTTTTCCCGTAAAATGGCGGTGGCGGCGGCGGCTATTCTCGCCGGTAATACGCTCAAGTGGGTTGGGTTCGACGCGGAAACGGCCGCGCTGTCCGGCGTGCCGGAGAACGTGCTTTCTAACCTGAAAATATCCTATGTGCTGGGTCAGACAGCCGTGGTTGCGCTCGGACTGATTTTGATCAGCTTCTACCCGATTACCCGCAAACGCGCCATGGAAACCCAGCGGTTGCTGAGAGAACGTCGCGGAGAACTTCGCGAGCTGTAAAGGCCGGCGGACTTCCTAAAAAAGTTTAGACAGACTGATCTTGCCCTCGTCGGCAGATCCGCGAATAGAGAGGATATCTTTACCGATATCCTCTTTTTCTGTTAAAGATCCGGCCGTGCGGTAGAGCGCCAGAATGTTTTCCAGCGGTGAGCCGACCTGAATGGCGTGGGTCGGGCCGATAAAAAGTCCGCCGTCTTTGAACAGCTCCAGGCGGCGCTTCACTTCATACTCCACGTCCACCGGTGTGCCAAAAGCGATGGTGGACTGAACGCAAACGGTGCCGCAAAAAAGCAACTTGCGGCCGTACTTTTCTTTAAGCACGGCGATGTCCATTTCTGGAGTCGTCGGCTGAACCACGTCATAGACGTCCAGTCCCAGTTCAGTCAGGCGCGGCAGGAAGGAGTGTACGCAACCGCACATGTGCATTTTGCTACGGGCACCGTATGAGTGGACCATATCGAAATACTTTTTATATTTGGCTGCGAAGTGTCGCTCGAAAATGTCCGGGCTGATCATCGGGCCGGTTTGACTGCCGAGGTCGTCGCCAACGTGCGCAAAGTCGATCAGTCCTCCGGCGGCTTCGAGCATACGCCGATGCTGTTCGTAGAAGAACTGGAAGCGGGCTTCCATAAGCGCCAGATAGACTTCGTTGTCTTCGATGAGGTCTATCAGCACCTGTTCCGTGCCGCGGCAGCGGGCAATGCTATTAATGAAATCCATATCGCCGGCGGTGCCGCAGCAGATGGCCGCGCCCTGTTCCGCCAGTTTTTCGCATTGCGGGCGGATCGCGGAATAATCGAACCAATCGGCGGAAGGGAAATGTGAGCGGTCGAGCTGGTCGAGCGTTTCGATTCCGGCATATGGCAGGTAGCTGGCTTCCAGATATTTCCCGCCTTCAAACTCCGCGTAGCGGTAGCGTTCGCCGAAATAACCTTCGATGCTTCCGTCAGGGAAGGTGCGCAGTTCCGGCCCGATGTAGACCGGCTCGACGTAACGGAAGTCGCTGCCGAGTACGCGCAGGAGCTGTTCATGATTGGTGAGGCCGAAATAGTCCATCAGCATGTGGTCAATTTCCGGCGTCCCTTCGTGTTTGACCGGAATGCGGTCGTATCCCGTCCGGTTAGCGGCACCCATTACCCGTTCGCGCGATGTCATCATGTTGTTTCTCCATTGAGTTTAAAATCGTTCAAATACTAGAGGTTGTCGGTCTTGCCTGTAATGCCTTTTTGCGTTAATTTACCACCGATTTGCGAACACGAAGGGTGCTCTGCGATGGAAATGATGCCTCGGATTATGGTTTTGCTGAATGCCGCCCGCGGCTATGACCGCGCCTTGATGCGCGGAATGGCCCGCGCAGCACACGCAGACACTCCTGTTATGTTTTTCAGTCCGCCGCCATTCTGGAAGCGCTGGGACGGGTATTCGTTGATTAACTATATACGGGAAGTGAAAGTCGACGGACTGATTATGGACGAACAGGAGGATATGGCTCCGTTCAAAGCACTGAAACTTCCGATGGTTGTGAGCGCTTATAAGCAGAGTCGGGTTGCCGGAGCCGTAAATCTGCTGACTGCTCATGCTGCGATTGGACGGATGGCCGCGGAGTGTTTGCTCCAGCGCGGATTCCGCCGGTTTGCCTTCTGCGGATATAATGACATGTTCTGGTCTGAGGACAGGCGTGCCGGGTTTACACAGCGATTGGCCGAAGAAGGGCTGGTGCCGGACGTATTTGCCGGAGTTTCTTCTTCACCTGCTGACGAAAAGGTTCGTCTAATGGACTGGCTGGTTCAGTTGCCATGGCCGGTTGGCGTATTCGCCTGCGTCGATGAGCGGGGCCGGGAATTAATCGAGTTGAGTTTACTGTGCGGTCTGCGGGTACCGGATGCGCTGAGTATTGTTGGCGTGGATGACGACGAATTATTGTGCGATATGTCGCCGGTGCCTCTTTCAAGTATCGCTATTACGGCCGAGCGGGGTGGCGAGGAAGCCGTCCGGCGGCTGGCCGGAATGATCCGGGCGAAGAAAAACGGGCCGCTGCTGCCGGATATTGTGATTCAACCGACCTATTGTGTTGAGCGGCTTTCAACGGACTACATCAATATCGACGATGCAGCGCTCTCGAAGGCCATCCGGTTTATCCGGTCAAATGTCCGAACCGCAATGACAGTTGAAGATGTGGTGAAAGTCTCCGGCGTGTCGCGCCGGGTTCTGGAAAAACGGTTTAAAGCAAACTTTGGGGTTCCGATTTATCAGGAGATCCGGCGTGCCCGCGTTATTCTGTTTGCCCGGATGCTAGTCGAGAGCACCCGCACAGTGGCCGAGATAGCTGGGCAGCTCGGGTTCGATGGTGTCGAGCATGTTCCCCGCTATTTCAAGGCGCAGACCGGCATGACGCCGCGCGAATACCGCCTGCATTACGGAAAGAACTGATTCGCAAAATGGCGGGGTAAAGACGCGAAGTGGCGTTGCTGTTTTCAGGCGAAGATGCGAGATTGCTTTAGCCGAATAGGATTTAAAATTCACAAACGATGGAGGCAGGATGAGAAAAGTATTCACACAGATTTCCAGTGCAGCGGCACTTTGTATTACAGCGTGGTCTCTGGCTTTACCGGTTGGTGCCGTAGCGAAAGAGACCTCCGCAATGGCAAGCTCATCGCGGCATACCGATCCGGCGGCATCGGCAAACGCTGGAACCGCGCCGTTTATGGGTGTGGGGCAGCTTCCGCTGGTGGTGGAAGACGCAAATGCTGTTCTGGACGGCGACCGGACGACGCTGTGGTGGTCGCAGGCTGGTGGCGAACAGGAAATCACCCTCAACCTCGGATATCCGGTGGAAATCCGCACAGTCCAGATTGAGTGGGGCAAGCAGTTTCCTTCCGATTACGAAATCCAATGGACGGCGGATGGCAAGTCCTGGCAGACGGCTTTCAGCACAAATGGCTTTAAGAATACGTTCAGGGAAAAATCCAAAACCGAGAATAAGGCAGGCTGGACTTGGCATGAACTTAGTGCGCCGGTTACAGCAACGGGTTTGCGGGTTCGCTGTCTGAAAGGCGCAGGCGACGGATACCAGATTTTCGATGTGTTCATTAACGGATGCTGTCCGTTTTCCTATGAGCCGGTTCCGGCGGACGCGCTGTACCGCAATCCGTCGGCGGCCCCAAATGCACGTACGCAGGATTTGCTCAAACGGATGACCTTGCGGGAAAAAATCCGCATGACTGCCGGGCAGAATATATTTTTCATTCCGGGATTCGACCGCTTCGGCCTGAAACCGGTGCTGATGTGCAATACCAGCGCCGGCATTCAGATCCGTAAGGATATGGACTGGGATTACACGCCGCTCAAAAAAACCACTGCATTTCCGGTCGCCGCGGCGCTGGCCGCCACCTGGCAACCGGAGCTGGCGTTTGAAGCGGGGCAGGCTATTGCCGACGAGTGCCGTGCTGGCGGCCAATCAATTCTATTGGGGCCGGGAGTGAACATTCACCGCACATCAACCTGCGGACGTAATTTTGAATATTTTTCGGAAGATCCTTTCCTCACCGCACGGATGGGCGTGGCACAGGTCAAAGGAATCCAAAGCAAGGGTGTGTTGGCGACCGTGAAACATTACATGGCCAACAACAACGAATTGGTTCGGACCGACAGTGACGCCATAATCGACGAACGTGCTATGCACGAAATCTATTTACCGGGGTTCGAAGCAACGATTCGCGAAGGCGATGCGAAAGCTTTTATGTCGTCATATAACTGGGTGAATGGAAAAAAATGCGGCGAGGATAAAATTCTGCTGATGGATGTTTTGCGCGGCGAGCTGGGCTACACCGGCATGGTCATGAGCGACTGGGGCGGAACGGAAGATAACACCCAGGCACTGGGCTCTGGCCAGAATCTGATTATGCCGCAACTGAAAGATTTCGGTCAGTATCTGCGCGCGGAACTCGCCAAAGACCCCGTCGGCACGGAAAAGAAAATTGATGAGATGATTGCGCCAACACTGAAAGTTCTACTTGAAACCGGAGTCTGGCAGCGTCCGCCGGTATTGCCGGGAGACATTGATTACGTCGCGCACCAAACGATAGTTCGGCAGATCGGCGAGCAGGCGGTTGTACTGCTGAAAAACGACGGCGTTCTTCCGCTCCAAAAGGGGCAGAAGATTCTTCTGGTCGGAAGCGGGAAAGCAGTGCGGAATTCCAGCAGCGGCGGCGGCTCCGGCTTTGTCGACGGCTTTGATCACGTCAATTATCTCGACGGACTGAAAGCGGTCTTCGGCAATTCGGTCACCCATTCTGAAAAGCCGTCTGCCGAAGCCGTGAAAAAAGCGGATCGGGTGCTTTTCTTTTTCAATATGGGTGACCGCGAGGGCGCTGACCGTCCGTTCGAACTTCCGGCGGAAACCCAACAGCAGATCGCCGATCTCGCGGCGAACAATCCGAACGTTATCGTGATTGCTTCCACCGGCACGGCGTTCGACATGCCGTGGCTTGGAAAGGTGAAGGGGTTGGTTCACTGTCTCTACCTCGGACAGGAATATGGAGCTTCGCTGGCCAATGTCCTTTCCGGAAAGGTGACCCCGTCCGGCAAACTGCCGTTCAGCATGGAAACGACTTTTGCGGATTCTCCGGCGTACGGATATGACCTGCTGGACGGAAAACCATTGAAGAACAAGAACGCTCTGGAAAAAGCTAACAAGAAAACCTTCGAGATCAAATATTCGGAAGGCGTCTTTGTGGGCTACCGCTGGTATGAAGCGAAGAAAAAGCCGGTGCATTTCCCTTTCGGCTTCGGGCTTTCCTACACGACCTTCGAGATGAGCGATATCAAGGTTTCGGCAAAGAACGTTGCCAAAGGAAAACCGGTAACCGTTAGCGTGACGGTTAAAAACACCGGCAAGGTTCCCGGCGCCGAAGTGGTTCAGCTTTATGTCCATGACGACAAAGCCAGTGTCGAGCGGCCGTATCGCGAGCTGAAAGGCTTTCAGAAAGTTTTCCTCCAGCCCGGCGAAAGCAAAACCGTCACGATCCCGCTGGACTGGAAGGCGCTGGCGTTCTGGGATGTGAAAACCCACGCATGGCTGGCCGAACCGGGAACCTTCACTTTACTGGCCGGAAATTCCAGTCAGAATGTGCAGTGTCAGGCGTGTATAGACTACCGGTAGCAAGCCTAGAGCACTTAACAATTTTACGCGGCACAGAACCCACCCCGCCGTCTCGGCACCCCTCCGCCGGAGGGGATTTTTTCATTCCCCTCCACGGGAGGGGTGGCTGACCTGTCTCGCCGGAGCCTTAGCGAAGGCGGAAAGCCAGAGTGGGTGATCACAAGCGTTCAGCGCTCTAGCCTCCGACGGTATTACTTGTCGGCGACCGCGTTGTATCCGTTTTTGGATGTTGTGATATCCCGCCACTCTTTCGGGCAGAATCCCGATTTGGTTTTAAAGATACGGGAAAAATAATAGGGCGATTCAAATCCAAGGCGCAGCGCGATTTCTTTGATGGGTAGTTCCGTGCCGGTGAGAATCTCTTTTGCCCGATGGATGCGCATTTCCAAATGATACTGATTAGGGCTTAAGCCGGTGCTCGCTTTAAACACACGGCGGAACCGCGAATAGCCGATATGCAGATCTTTCGCCAGATCCTCCATTCTGAAATTTTGCTCCAGTCGTTCGCCCAAGGCACAACGGATTCGCCGGATCAGCTCGTCGCTACCGGTTCCGCCGGAGGCTCGTGTTCGCTGGGCTGCGTGCGTACGGCCAAGAATTTCAAACAGGTGTCCGGAAATAATCTGTTGATAGCCGACAGGCTGTTCGCCGGCCAGCTCCAGCGTCTGGACGAACAGCCGGGTAATGACCTCGTTGTATCCAACTTGAATGACAGGACGTTCGGGAGAGAAGATTTTCTGCCGCTGAAAGTTTTCAGCGAACGCGCCGTCAAAACAGATCCAGTATTCGTGCCAGCCTGTTTTCCTGTCCGGACGGTAGCGGTGCCATTCGTCCGGGAACAGAAGAACCAGACTGCCTTCGCGCAGAATATGTTTTCCACCATGTGCACTTTCAAATTCTCCGCCGCCGTAGGTTATATAAACCGCAGCGTACGCATGCAGACGGCGGCCATTTTCCCAGATCAGATTGTATTCTTCAGGGTGAGTTTGCGGGGGGTATGACGAGTCGGAGGAGACATGGGCGTAACCGGCTGAAGTTGCATAAATTCCCCACTTTTTATCCTGTTCTCCGGCCGTCAGATAAATGCGGGCATGCGGTTTTGATCTCGTCTTCATAGCGTGTCAGAAAGTACATCCTTAAACCCAGTTCGTCTATGTATTTTAGACCGGCATGCGGGTAAGTATATATGTGTGTAGTGGTTACCAGATGAACTTTTCTGTATCACTATATATTGATTAAAAACAGCAAGGGGGCGGGATGATGAAGATTAGATTCGGAACGGGTTTTATTTTATTGGCCATCGCGCTGGCAGCACACGGCGCAATATTGCTGGATACGGATTTTTCCGGGCCGACTGCCGCCTTGGCCGGAAACGCCGGCTGGATTGGAAGGGATGCAGCCATTCAACTGAATGGAAGCGGGCTGGCCGGACTTGGAAAAGGCGCCGACGGATTTGTAAAGCACCCGTTGACGGTTCCGGCGAATGCGGAACGGATTCGTTTCAGCGCCAACGTAAAGTTTTCGGCACTGCCGGGAAGTAACATGCGCAACCACCACATTGCGAAAGAACAGCCGGCGTGGGTTGCGCTTGGGTTCACGGATAATTCTTCCGAGAAGACGGGGATGACCGCTTCGAAACTTTCGGTTTCAGTTTCATCCGACGGCCAGAAAACTTCAATCGGACTGGGCCAGGCTCTCGGCGCGGCGGAACCGGTGTTCGGCGCAGTTCAGGCCGCCGGTGACGGTAGTTGCGAGCTGGCGCTGGAGTATGATTTTACCAGCGGCACCGCTACCGCCTTGTGGAATGGTACGCCGGTGCTGACCGGCAAGGTTAAGTTGACGGCCAAAGATTTTGCCGTGGCCGGGTTCCAATTGCGGCGGATTGCATCGTCCGGCGGAATCGAGGATTTAAAAATTGAATGTACCGGCGGTGTCGCGACAGTAGCGGTTCAGTCTGCGCCGCAGGTGAAGCCCGAAGTTCTCGGCTCCCGAATTAATCCGGAAGCGGTCCGGGCGAAAGAAATCGAAGCCCGTATTGCCGGTGCAAAGACGGCAGCGGAAACCATCGCCGCGCTGAAAACCGGCTGGGAGAATCCGCCGTCGACGTACCGTACGCACACCCGCTGGTGGTGGCCGGGCAATGCGGTGACGAAAGAGGGCATTGATTTCCAGCTTCAGGAAATGAAGGACAAAGGATTCGGCGGCACTGAGCCGATGAACTGGATGAAGGTTTACGAAAAAGGGAACCTCGAATTCGAATCGCCGGAATTTATGGAGATGATGAAGCACGCGGTGGATAAATCGCGCGAGCTGGGCATGTTTATTACGCCGCCGCTTTTCCCCGGCTGGGGGCACGGCAACGCGGATATGAAGGAAGATCATCTCAGCAAGGCGATGTTAATTTCAGCTACGGATGTTACCGGCGGACAAATTAATGTGGCGGTGCCTCTTCCGGCGGAAGATCAGATTCCCGGTCTCCGGTGGGCTGCGTACATGGCGACGCAAAAGAAACAGTTTGAAGCGCTTGTTGCCGTCGCGCTCAATGCGGATGGTACGCCCGATCCGTCCATACGGGTTGATTTGACCGGCTCCGTTGCCGGCGACCGCGGGTTTGCCGTCAAGCCCGTCCTGACCGTGAAGGCGGAACTGCCCGCCGGCCGCTGGCGGCTGATGACTTTTTGGACCTGTTTCACCGGGCAGAAGTGCGCCTGTGAAAGCAATGAGCGGAAACCATACCTTGTTGATCATCTGAATAAAGAGGCCGTGCAGGATTATCTCAGCCACTCCGGCGGACGCTACGTCAAAGCCTTTGGCGGCGATTTTGGGCAAACGGTAGATTCTTTTTTTGGCGATAGCTACGAACTGGCACAGGATTTCAGTCTGTGGAGCACTGGACTCTTCGAACGGTTCAAGCAGATCAAAGGCTACGACTTGCGTCCGTATCTGCCGATGCTGCTGTATGACGGCGCGCCGGAAACACCGTATGTCCGCTACGATGTCGGTCACTTCCTCCACCTGATGGGGATGGAAGGTACAACGCAACCTCTGACTGACTACTGCGGCGAACTCGGCATCCAGATGCGCCAGCAGCCGCACTACCGTTTTACAGCGGAACTGATTGAAGCCTCCGGCACATTCCAGCGCCCGGAAACCGAAAACACCAAACGCAGCTTTGATCCGATGATGTGGCACAAACTGACGGCGAGCGGCGCGGCGCTTTATCCGTCGAAAGACAAAAAGTGGGTATCTGCGGAAGCGTTCACGTTTATCAAGGGCAACTATCGCGCCACCATGGAAGAGATCAAGCGGGCGACCGACCTCTTTCTCCGCGACGGCATCACGCAGTTCTACAACCACGGTTATTATTACTCGCCGGAAAAAGAAATCGCTCCGGCGCGCGACCTGATTTATATGAACCGGATCAGCCACGTGAACACCTGGTGGCCGTGGTTTCGCGGACTGGCCGACTATCAGGCGCGCGGCGCTTATCTGAACCGGCAGGGTCGCGCCGAGGCCGATATTCTTGTCTATGCGCCTATGCCGACGCTCTGGTCGGAACGCGCCGAGTTTCCCTGCAAGCATGTGCGCGATATGCCGTTCGGGACGCTCCCGAAAATTCTGGTAGCCAACGGTTATGACTTCGATTGCGTCAACGACGACCTTCTGCTCAACCACGCCCAAGTCAAAGACGGCAGACTGGTGATCAACGGCTACGATTATTCCGTGCTGATTCTGCCTCGGGCGATTTGTCTTTCGCCGGAAACGCTCGGTGTTGTAGCGAAATTTGTTGAAGCGGGCGGAACCGTTCTGGCGCTCGAAAAACTTCCTGAGATCACACCGGGACTTGCCGGGCACGAAACGCGGGACGCCGCTCTACACGAATTGCGCGACCGGCTCTTTGCGACAACCGGTGGCGACAAAACGGTTGGCAAAGGCGCGACCTGGTTTTTCCCGAAAGTCGAAGGACTTGAATATTTGAAGACATGGGAACCGGGTGCCGTTGAATGGGCACCGACGGCCCCGCTCAGTGCCGCATGGAAAGAAGTCGTCGATACATTGCACAGCCGTCTGACACCCGACTTCGAGATCGCCGGCAAACCGCAAAGCGACGGACTGACTTTCCGGCACACACGCATCGGTAAAATCGATTGCTGGTTCCTGACGAATCTTCAGCCCGATCCAAGCCGGACAGAAGTCACGCTGAAAACCGACGGCGGAGTTCCGCAACTGTGGGACGCGCTGACCGGCAAAATAACCACGCCCGAAAGCTGGCGTTACGCTGCTGACGGACGGCTGATCCTGCCGGTACATTTGGAGCCGTGGGCTTCGTGCTTCGTACTGCTTCAGCCGGGACGGAGCGCGGCTCCGTCAGCGACGGATCAGTCCGCCGCCGCTGTTCTGCCGGTTGAAGGCCCGTGGCAGGTGAACTTTGCCGGTCTCGGCGGCGTTACCGGAACGGAAACGATGGCCGCGCTTGCGGATTGGACGACGATGGCTCGCTATCGCTATTTTTCGGGAACTGCGACCTACACGGTTGCGGTGGATGTTCCTGCGGAGTTTGTAAAAGCATCCGGCACCGTGCTCGATCTGGGATCGGTCTGCGATGTCGCCTCTGTCCGGATCAACGGAAAAGAAGCGGGCAAGGTTTGGATGCAGCCCTACCGCGTACCGGTCGGCGGATTGCTGAAACCGGGGCTTAACACGCTGGAAATCACCGTCGCCAATCAGATGTGGAACTACTGCGCCGGACTTAAAGAACCCAATCCGATTCCGGAGGAGTTGCGTGCGCATTACGGTGCTACCGGGAAGAAAGACTACCGGAGCTGGGACACGCTCCAGCGCCAGAAGAAACAACCCGGCGGTGAGCTTATGCCTTCCGGCCTGATCGGGCCGGTGACATTAAAGGCGGCGACGGAAATTATTATGTCCAAGTAAGACTATTTTATGAAAGGAACCGATATGAAAAACTGTGCATACGTTTGTTTGTCTCTGGTTTGCCTTGCCGGTTCAGCTTTTGCGGAGGCGAGCCAACCCAATAGTCCGGCTGCGGCCGACAAAGAAATCAAACGAACAACTTCAGCCGCAAAGACCGGAAGCTGGGGGGATCAAGGAGACGGAACTTACAAGAATCCGATCATGGAGACTCAATGTCAGGACAGTGATATCATCAGGGTGGGCGATACCTACTACATGATGACGTCCACCTGTCACTTTGTGCCGGGTATGGATATCCTCAAATCCAAGGATCTTGTTAACTGGGAGTTTTCCAATCCCATCATGCCAGCGCCGATCACATTTGATAAAGATTTTGATACCGGCAACAACTACACCATGGCGAATTTTCTCACCTGGGCCGGTTCATTCGGCTATAACGGTGAATACTATTTCGCCTACTGGTGTCACTACAACAAACGCTTTTCAAATCCGCCCGGAACACCGTTGATCGTCTATGCCAAAGCCAAAAGCATGGAAGGACCATGGAGCGAACCCAGAGAAATTACCTGGGCCAACGGGAAATCCATCAACAGTTCGGATCCCGGTGTGATGTGGGATTTGGAAACCAGGCAGGCGTGGCTGGCCTGCTGCGGCGGGAAAATTTATCAGATGTCGTGGGATGGTGATAAAGTACTGCAGAATAAAGACGATGGGATTGCTGTGGTTCCCGAAACGCTTCGCGGTGAATCAGCCAAACTCTACAAGTTCGATGGCATGTATTATTTGATGAATACTCATGCTCTTCCGGCTAAGGAAAATGTGCGCGAGCAGGTTTTCAGCCGGGCGAAAAGCATGGCCGGTCCGTGGGAAAGCCGCGTGGTGCTGGAAAACGGTAACGGAACGGATCGCTGTCCGGCGCAAGGCACGTTGTTAAAACTGGACGACGGCTCGTGGTGGTTTACGCATCAACTGGCGCGGGGGAAACCGGAGATAAGATACAATGGACGCCCGCAGATGCTGGAGCCGGTCGCATGGAAAGATGGTTGGCCGTTGATCGGGGTGGACACGGACGGAAACGGCATCGGTGAAGTGATTTGGGAGCATAAGAAACCGATCAACGGGTTTCCGGTGACAGCACTGGCAACCGATGATGACTTCAGCAAACCCGAACTCGGCTTGCAGTGGTATTGGCGGTACAACCCGAAAATGGACCGGTGGTCACTGACCGAACGGCCCGGTTTTCTACGGCTTAAAGCGTGTGTGTCCTTGCCGGTTAATGACAAGGGAAGCCTCAAGAAGCTGCCGAATCTGTTGTGCCAACGGTTGATGGGCAAGCACGGCAATGTGATGACGGCAAAAATTGATTTCAGCGGCTTGGTGAACGGGCAGGAGGGCGGGTTTCATATTTCGTCCGGGGCTCACAACGCGATTGGGGTCAAGAAAGACGATAAAGGAGCGTTGAGGCTGTTTTTCAAAAGCGATGCTGCCAGCAGTAATAAAACGATGGTCGCACAAAAAGAGATTGGCCTCCAACAACCGGAGGTGTGGTTGCAAGCGAGAGTGGAAGAGGGTTTGGCGACCTTCTTCTACAGTCTGGATGGTGAGACGTTCACGCCGCTTGGTGACCAGGTACGTTTGGTGATGGCTGGCTTTGTTGCAAACGCAGTTGGTTTCTACACCATGAACACAGAAGAAAAAGGATACATGGATGTTGATTGGTTTAAATACGATTACGACGGCCCTAAAGGGGCAAAGTAAGGCTGGGCACACGGAACTCTGAAAAAATTCCGGCGGTGAGCTTATGCCTTCCGGCCTGATCGGGCCGGTTCGAATCGGCATTTTTAATGATTAAAGAGGCGGCTTTCTGGTATACTGATGCCTCGAAGAAGGGTTGTATCGGAAGGCTGTGTTCATGAAGCGAATAATATGTGTCGCGATATGTTTGATAATAATGGACAGCGTGAGTTCGGCTCAAACGCTGGTCAGCGACACGTTTAGCTGGGGCGCCGGAACCGGTCGTCCTAGCGTAACAACCAATACGTCTATCAACGGACAGTACGCTGAAACCGGTGGAGTCTGGGCGGTCAGCACGTCGGCTGTATTCGGCGGAACGAACGGATACGGGAACGGGAAGCTGCTGATGAGCGGCATCAGCTGTGCCATAAAAACGCCTGTTACTCTGCCCTCTGTAACGACCATTGTTGCAACGGCGAGGGGAAAATTCGTTCCTGGATCCGGCGGCATCTTCGTTATGGGTCTTCAGGATGCTTCCGCCACTAAGCTATTAATCAACCAAACCGATACCGATAGAATTTATGCCCGGGTTAACCTGTCGGGCGCAGTTTCCCTCGTTGCGGCGGTTGGCGGAGTGACCAATACTGTAAGCGGCAGCATTACTTTTACCACCGGCGATTTGGTGAGTATGCGACTGGTTTTGTATCCGGAGTCGAAGCAGGCGACACTGACGCTGACCGGCAACAGCCCGACTAACTATGCCGTCTGCTCGCTGAACTGGCCTGCCGCCACAACGAACTGGAACACGCTGGCCGTCAATATTACCGGCTCCAGTTCGCTTGAACTTACCGGAGTCAGCTGCTTTATGGCTCCGCAGCAGCAGCTGCCGCAGAAGTTTCCGATCAATATGACATTTCTCGCATTTGGTTCTACCAGCCCGTTTGATCTCGGGGATGCGAAAAATTATGCCCTCCATCACTCCCCGGCTCAAATGGCGGCGGTAAAAACCAATGACCCGAGCGCCATAGTGATTGGCGGCGCCGGATGGCCGGTCTCCAGTTCGAGTACACTCGCCACCAATTGGCCCGGCTATTTGATGTATTACACTGGAACGAAAATCACCAATGATCTGACGGCGGCAGCTACGACAATATACGTAGACAGCACGAACTGTTTTAAAGTCAGCGATCCGGTTGCCACCCCGGATCATGTGATTATCTACGCGCTCGGCGCTGACAATAAGCCAAACTGGGATTATTTCGAATATGCCAAGGTCACCAACATCATTGCCGGCGCGATTCAGGTTGAACGCCACACTTCGATGAGTACGGCCCGGGCATTTAGCAATCAGCAGGCGGTGGTTGCCGCGCACGCTTCGTGTTGGACGACGACCGGAGAACAGCTATGGACTCTTAACTTCAGTCTGCACGCGCCCACGAATCCGGCTACGGGCATGCAAGGCTGGCAGTGGAATTCAGAGCGGGTGGCGGCAAATTTTCTGACCCCGGATGAGTTTGGAAATGTGATGGACGGGATGGAGCACGATGTCTTCACCTGCAACGATAACCTCAGCGGCCGGCCGATGGACTGCAATAATGATCTCGGCCCCGATTGCGGCTACGTTGATGGAGTTAACAGTTTCTGTTTGGGTACTCAAAAATACGTCGAACATCTTCGCGCTTTAATTGGGCCCGACAAAATCATTCAGTTCGACAGCGGAAATGTCAGGAGCGGCTATCGCGGCTGGAAATATGTGAACGGAGTTCAGATGGAATCGTTCATGGCCGGCGGTGTGGATTCCAGTTCAATGGAGCATTTGGCTCATTGGGCCAGCGATGCAGAGGCGCAGCCCAGGTTCACATACGGTCTCACGAAATATTTTACCAGTCAGGGCGATGTCACGGAGGAGGAGTACCGTAGAAATCTCGCTTACGGTTTAATGCTGGACATGCCGGCTCCGTTTTTGACCGCGACGACCAGTGTTTTCGTTCTCCATTATACCTGGGATGAACAATGCGGCGGAACGGTTTCCAATTTTACCTGGCTGGGTTCTGCGCTTGGGCCTGCGCAACGGGATCTTAGCGACCTCGGTACGGATCTGATTACCAACGGAACTCCGTGGAAGCTTAACGTGGATACGGCCTACGGCTACAACGCCGTCACCAACGGCGTCGTGTCCACCGGACTGTGTGTAGCCGTAACCAATTATCCTGCCTATCCAAATATCACGCACGGCGTCGACCTTTATGACGACGTCAACCTTGAGCTGGGGTCTACCGTCGGGTTGACTGCGGGAGAAGAATACACGCTGGTTTTCACAGCCCGTGGAGATGATCGCTGGGTGGTCGGGAGTGAAGTATTTGAGGATGTTCCGCGGCTGATAAATATCGTTGCACACGGCGGAAGCGGCCGCGCCGGGGTTCTGGCGGACAAGGATTGGAAAACCTATTACATAACCTATCCTGCAACGGGTGATTGTCAGGTGCGGTTCGGTTTCGGGGAAACGATTGGCACAAACTGGATCAAAGATATCCAATTGAAAAAAGGAACGGCGAACCGCTGGTCGCGCGAGTTTGAACACGGCAAGGTGTACCTGAACATGTCTCAAACGCCGTGGACGGTTTCTGTCGGTACCGGCGTGGTGCAACGGCTGGCTGGGAGTGTAGAACCAGCGGTGAACAACGGCGCGGTGGTAAACGGTACGCTCACCGTTCCGGCGCAGGACGCCGTATTCCTGCGCACCTGGACAGCTGATGCGTGGAAGTCGGCTTATTTTACATCTAATCAACTGACCAATTCCGCGATCAGCGGTGACTTGGCGGACCCGGACGGCGACGGACAGAACAATCTTCAGGAATATATTGCCGGTACGAATCCGACCAATGCGGCGTCAAAGTTTTCTGTAGCCGGCGTCATTGACCGCACCAGAGCTGTGCAATTGGACTGGGCGCCGGTCTCTTCCGGTCGTGTGTATGACGTGTACTGGACCACTAATCTGCTGAATACCTTTGTGCCGTTGGTCACCGATGTTGAACAGTCGTCTTACACCAGTCCGATGCCGGGCGGCGCAAACAGCGGATTCTACAAAATAAAAGTTCGGCGGCGTTAATACCCGGCGGTTCTCACAAGGCGGTTGAAAAACGGGAAGTTGAGTTGTCGTTTGGCTTAGGAAAAGTCATTTTTAAAAGCCCGCTCATCCAGACAAGCCTCTTAATAAAAAACAAATGGAGAAAGAAACATGATGAAGCACCTTTGTATGACGATCATACTGTGTTCCGGATTACTGGTCGCTCAATCTCGCGCCGACGCACTGGAAAAAAACTTTGCCGCACCGCCTTCCGAAGACCGGCTCGCAGTTTTTTGGACGTGGTCGAACGCTACCGATAAGCCGTCTATAATGCGGGACCTTGAAGCGATGGCGCACGTCGGTATCGGCCGGGCGGTTCTTTCAATGACCCTCGCCCACAGCGCAACGCTTACCAACGGAACCGGAATGGTATTTCTTTCGCCGCAATTTCTGGAAACGTTCCGTTTCGCACTCGATGAAGCGGCGCGGCTTGGTATCAAGATTACCGCGGTTCCGGCTAATGGCTGGTATCAGGGCGGCCCTTGGACAAAGCCTGAAATAGGGGCGCAGATGCTGATCTGGTCGGAAAAAGAGGTGCGCGGCCCCGCACAGATCTCGGAAAAACTTCCGCTGCCCGACAAGTTCCGCGCTAAATCCCGTGCCCGTATTGCCCGTACGGCGACTGATTACCTCAAGCCAGTGGCGACGCTGGCTTTCCGTAAAGACGCCGGCGGAAAGCTGGTTGCCGGTTCAATGGTCGATCTGAGCGGCAGTATAAAAGCCGATGGTAAGCTCGACTGGAACGCTCCCGACGGAAACTGGGTGATTTACCGGTTTGGTCATGTGCCTACCATGGTGATGATGAAGCAGGATTCTCCGGGTTATGGCGGACTGCAAATTGACCATTTCAGCCGTGCGGCGATGGAGCGCTTTTTGCAGGAAGTCGCCGTGCCGATGCTTGAAGCGGCCGGACCGCATGTCGGTAAAACACTCGACCGCCTGCATGAGGATAGCATCGAAATCGGTCATTGCGACTGGACGCCGGAGATGCCTGCGCAATTCCAGAAACGCCGGGGATACGATGTTATTCCGCTCCTGCCGTTACTGGCGGGAGCATCATTTACCGGCGGCCCGGAATTCGTTCGCGTGGAAAACGACTTTGAGAAAACCATAGAGGATCTCCTCATTGATGAACATTTCGGTGCTTTCCGTGAATTCTGCCACCAGCACGGCGTGAAACTCATCGCTGAATCCGGCGAGACGCGCAGCGGTATTGTGACCAAGGGCGCGCCGGTCGATTTTGTTATGGACGAGTTTTGGACGCACCGCACAAAAGAGACCGATTTTCCGGTCTGTTTCAACCGCAATGCTGTTTTCGCCGCGCATGTTTACGGACAGAACCGCAACACCTGCGAGGCGGTTACTTCGCACCAGCAATGGATGGAAACGCCCGCCCAGCTTAAGACGCTGGTCAATGAAGTCTACGCCATGGGGCTCAACCATCTCACGATTCACGGATTTCCCAGCTCGCCGGTGACCACGCCGCCGCCGAGCGATGTCTATTTTGCCGGCACGCATTACAATCCGGGTGTGACCTGGTGGAAGGATTTCGCTCCGTCGCTGACCGCGTTTTTCAACCGTTGTGACACCATGCTGGCCGCCGGACTGCCGGCGACCGATCTGCTTTACCTCGACGGCCCGGCCTTGCAGGAGATGATTAAATCCAACGAAATGATCCGCGAAAAAGATCAACGGTTCTGGAAGTTCGACGGAATACCTGCGCAGCTGATGATGCAACTGTCGGTTGATAAATCGGGGCGGATCACTTTGCCTAACGGCCAGACGTACGCGGTGCTTGTACTTGCCGATGAAGAGATAAGTCTTCCGGCGATGCAGGCGGCGGCCAAGCTGGTAGAGCTGGGCGCAACCGTCTGGTTCCAGGCCGTGCCGAAACGCTCGCCATTCTTTTCCAACGGCGCCAATGCGGATAGCGAAATTCTCGCGCTGGTAAAACGTCTTGGCGGTGACAATAAACCCGGCGTTTATTCTGTCGGCAAAGGGCGCGTTCTTACCGGGGCGAACCGTTCGGGTGCCGACCGGCAAGGCACCGGAGTTTCCTCGCGGATATTTTACGCCGGTATGCACGCCGAAGCGATGAGCCGGCTCGGAATCGCTCCAGCTTTTTCCTATCGCGCGGAAAACCCGGCGGACCGTTTGTTCTTTTTCGAACGGGATGTGGACGGGGCGGAAGTATATTTTGTGGCCAACGCTTTCCGCACGAATGTTCAGGCTGAATGTTCGTTCCGTGTGACTGGCAAACAGCCCGAGCGCTGGGATCCGGTTACCGGCACCATCACACCGATTTCCCGGTTTGAGTGCAAGGGCGACCAGACGGTAATCCCGCTGGAGTTCGCGGCGAACGAATCGTATTTCATCGTCTTCCGCAAGGCCGCCGTTGCTGCCGCGAAAGCCGAGACGAAGGAGCCGGTGGTATCAAAACCGGTGCAATTGAACGGCCCGTGGAAAATCTCGTTCGTTCCATCGCGGCAGAATCTTGAATCCTTCGATATGCAGGCGGACAACCTCTTCCGCTGGGATCTCAGCGAAGACAAGCGTATCAAGTCATTCAGCGGAACCGCCACGTACCAGACGCAGATTGAAGTTCCCGCCGCATGGTCGCAAACCGGCCGCTGTGTCACACTCGATCTCGGTTCATCGCCGGGACTCTACGAACTTACCGGTGTGGCCGGCGGAGGTTACGACATCCGCAACGACGTCTATGACACGCTCTGCGCGGAAGTGATTGTTAACGGCAAGTCCGCCGGGGTTCTGTGGTGTGCGCCGTACCGGATCGACATTACCGGCCTGACAAAAACCGGTACCAACAAAGTTGAAATCCGCGTCACCAACACCTGGCACAACTGGCGTCTGGCCGCCCAGTTTACCGCCGGTAAACACGCATGGGAAAAGAAAGGCCTGAGTCTGCCGCCAGCTCCGTCCGGACTGCTCGGGCCGGCGGTGCTGTCTGCTGAGTAAATTCCCAATGCTTGGAACCAAATGAAAAAAACAGTTACCGTTATCACGATGGCTTGTGCGCTGACCTGTTCCGGAGCGGTGTTCCGCGTGGCGGATTATGGAGCAAAAGGTGACGGCGTCACCGACGACTCCGCCGCCATAAGACGGGCCGTCGCCGCTGCCGCGCAAAACGGCAGCGAATCCACCGTGCTGTTCGACGCCAAGCGGTATCGGGTAACTGCAGAATCTCAGGGTGATGAAAAATATTGTTTCAGCTTACAGAATATTTCCGGCGTCACGTTGCAAGGCATAAAGGACGGCACCGAATTAATTTCATCGAGTCCGCGCGCCGGTATGGTGAGTTTTCGCAACTGCACAAACGTTCACATAAAAGGCGTTACGATTGATTATGATCCCGTACCGTTCATTCAAGGCGGCATCACGTCGGTGGATTCCTCTCAAGGCACTTTTGAACTTGAGGTAGATGAGGGCTTTCCGGAGCCGCAACCCGCACTGATGAAACACAAATGGGGCGTTGTGATGGATCGTCAGGCGCACCAGTTTAAATTTGGCACACCTTCGCATCTGCCGGTTCGCACTTTCACCGCGCTGGGCAACCGGTGCTGGCGAATGGAGTTGGAAAATCACGCTTACACAAAAATTATGGCCGTTGGCGATGCCTTTGTAATGCGCGGCGGCGGCGAAGGCCACGGCGTGGCCTTCTGGGGTTGTAACGATGGCAGCATAGAAGATGTGACGATTTACGCCGCACCCAGTTTGTGCATGGCGTTTGTACAATGCGAAGGCAATCTGGTTGTACGGCGGGTAACCGTGCGTCCGCGACCCGGCACAACGCGGCTGCTTTCCGGCAACGCCGACGGCATTCACTGCCAGATGAATCGCAAAGGTCCGCTGGTTGAAGGCTGCCATTTCGAAGGCATGACCGATGACGGCATGAACACGTATGACAGAGTGCGTATGGTGACCAAAGTGATTTCACCGACAGAATTACAGGTCCATCAAACTTTCGGCATGCGCCCCGGCGACCGGATTCAGGTGATGGATCCGCAAACAGGTTTTGTGCGCGGCGAGGCCAATGTGATCAGCGCGACAAAACAGAGAATCATTTTCGACAGCCCGATCGAAAACGTCAGAACTTCGACAAATGTCCTGAAAGGCATCACTTCCATGACGAACCATCTGGATGCCGATGTAGTCTTCAACCTTTCCACCTGCGGCGCCGGTTACATCATCCGGAGCAATTATTTTGGCAACTTCCGCGGACGCGGACTTATTTTGCGCGGCGTCGACGGCCTGATCGAAGGTAATGTTTTCGAGCGCACTTCCGGCCCGGGTATCGTTATTGCCAACGAACCGCGCTGGCCGGAAGGGCCGGTGCCACACGACGTGGTTATCCACGGCAATCAGCTGCGCGACGTTGGAGTCGATAACCAGGCGCAGAATTACGGTGCGATTATGGTTATGGGCCTTAGCCTCAAAGGCGTTTCTTCCGGCCCTTCCGTTAAAGATATCCGGATTGAAAATAACATCATTACCGATCCGCCAGCGCAGGGTATTTACATTCAGTCGTGCTCCGGCATAACGATCGCCGGGAACCGGATCAGCGCTGATGGCACACGAACATTCCCGTCAGCCGCTGGCATCAGAATCGGCGCCTCCGTGGCAGCAGGTGAAGACGGAATAAAAATTTCAAGACTCGAAACAGATCTCCCGCCGGCAACGGTGCCGGTGATGGATCTCCGCAGCGCGCCGGTTGCATTCGAGCCGCAGTAGAAAAAACGCTGGCATTGGTTACCGGGCATTTTGCATTTGCGCCGATGACTTCGGTTCGCAAAACGGCGGTTTAAAGACGGGAAGTGGCGTTGCTGTCTTTGGGCAAAGGTGAGAGCCTGTTTCCTGTTAAAAATTTTATCGGGAGTCAGGCTGATTATGAACAGACATCACATCAAGGCGGTTTTGTTTGATTTGAACGGGGTGGCGGATTCTGCCGGTAAGCTTCGTCCGGGGGTTGTGCCGGTTCTGGAAAAACTGAAAGCCGAAGGATCGCGGCTGGCGGTTTGTTCGGCGGATAAAAAAGCGGCTTCGGTTGTCGCGACGCTTAAGTGGGCTCCGTATTTCGATGCGGTTGTTGCCGACGCGGGCATTCAAAATCAGAAGCCCGATCCGGAGCTTTTTTTAAAAGGCGCGCAGGCTGTCAATGTTCATCCATACCACTGTCTGGTATTTGAAGATTCTCCGTCCGGCGTCGAAGCGGCTCGACGGGCCGGAATGAAATGCGTTGGACTGGGCGATTCAAAACTGCTGACCGAAGCGCCGGTTGTGATCGCCGATTACACCTCGGTTGACGTCGAAGCACTGCTGGATTCGGGCCGTCCGTTTCGCCCGGAGCCGAACGGTTGGAATCTGGTGGAAAGTGAATTCCGTCCGTTGCGTTCGCTCTACTGGGAATCGGTGCTGGCCGTTACGAACGGCGTGCTTGGTGTGCGCGGAAATCTGGAAGAAGAAAACGCGGGCATCGAATCCTATCCGGCGACGTTCGTAAACGGCGTGATCGGGTTCTTTCCCTATTTTTACATGTGGAAATTTTCCGGGTTTCCGGAACGCGGCCATTGCATGCTCAATGCCTGTGAATGGACAAACGTCCAGCTGGAAGTAGACGGCGAGCGGTTTCACGCCGGCCATTCCGGGTTGCAGAAACACCGCCGCTGGCTGGATATGCAGCAGGGCGTGATGTGTCGCGAATTTACTTGGCGCACCGCCAGCGGTGTCGAGGTGAGCGTTCAAACGCGACGTCTGGCCAGCATGAAGCGCCGCCACGCGGTTGCGCTGGAATACACCGTAAATGTCTCCAAGCCTTGTACCGTGCGACTGGAAACGAAAACCGATTGTTCGCCGAAGAGCCGTCATTTCGGCAAAGAAGGTTTTTCATTTAACGGGTGGAAAACGCGCAACGGATTTCTTTGTGCGCGGCAGACGGCGGTGTCGGGCGGCCAGCAGGTGGCCTCCGGGTTCCGCGTTATCTTTTCCGGCGGCGCAGAAGCTCCGGAGCTGAAAGATGCTGTCTGTATTTCACGCGCCAGCGTTGCGGCGGTGCCGGGTACTCCGGTGACGTTGCAGAAGACGGCCGTATTTTTCAGCGATCTGGAAACTCCGGCAGATCAACTGGACTTCGCCGTCGATCAGGAACTGGCCGGATTGCCGGATATGGCCGGACTCGCCGCCGAGCAGGCCGCATTCTGGAAAAAATACTGGGACGTCGCCGATGTGCAGATTGACGGCGACGCGCTCGATCAGCTTGGTATCCGTCTGAGCCTTTTCCACAACCGACAGAGCAATCCGGAAGACGGATTCCGCAGTATCAGCGCCAACGGAATGACCGGCGACAATTATGCCGGGCATGTGTTCTGGGATACGGAGCAGTACATTGCCATGCCGTTCCTGTATTCGGAACCGGCCACCGCGCGCGGACTGCTGGAATACCGTTACCGGATTCTGGACAAAGCGCGGGAACGCGCCCGTCAGCTCGGACGCAAAGGGGCTGAATATTCATGGAACTCCGTCAACGGCGAAGAATGCGGTCATGTTTTTGAAGCGGCGACCGGCCAGCACCATCTGCAAAGCGACGTCGCTTGGGCGGTTGACCGCTATGTCGATGCCAGCGGCGACCGGGAGTTTCTCTACAGCATGGGCGCGGAAATAATTTTTGAAACCGCGCGCTTCCTGCGCGACCGCGGAGCGTTCAGCGAATACAAAGGCGGCTTTGTGCTGAATGCCGTCTGTGGACCGAACGAGTACGGCTGTGGCGTCGATAATAACGCCTACACCAATTACATGATGCAGTGGCATTTTGAAACCGCCGCGCGGATTTTTGACGAAATGAGCCGCGAGGTTCCGGCGCGGCTGAGCAGCCTGTGCAAGCGGATTGGTTTGACGGCGGAAGAAGCGGCGGACTGGGAGAAAGCCGCCGCGCAGGTTTATCTGCCGTGGGACGAAAAGCTGGGCATTGTTCCGCAGGACGACGCGTTTCTTGGACACGATCCGGTGGACATGTCAAAGATCCCGATGCATACCGATATCCGCACGCTGGTTCATCCGCTGGATCTCTGGCGCATGCAGTTGATCAAACAGGCGGACACGGTTCTGCTGATGTATCTGCACCGCGATAAGTTCGACGACGAAACTGTCCGGCGCTGTTATGAATATTACGAGCCGAAGACGAACCACGGCTCGTCGCTTTCCGCCTGCATGCACGCCATTATCGCGGCGGACATCGGCAAACTCGAAGATGCCTACCACTTCTTCCGCGAAAGCGCGCTGATGGATATCAACGACCTCAAGAGCAATACCGGCGGCGGCGTTCATTCCGCCTGCCTCGGTGGAACCTGGATGGCGATAGTCAACGGGTTCGGCGGAATGCGCGACGAGAAGAGTGTACTCAAGTTCTGTCCGCAGCTTCCGGAAAAGTGGAATCGACTTTCGTTTCAAGTGATTTGGCACGGAACGCGGATCGGTGTGGAAACGACGCAGGGTGGTGTGGTATACCGGCACCTCGACGGTCCGGCGGTGAAGTTTGTTCATCGCGGGAAAACGGTGGCGCTGAACAACGGTGATCAGGAGACTTTTTCTTCATGAGTGATACACAGACGACAACTCCGGGTGCCGCACCGCACATTTCACTGTTCAGGAAAATCGGCTACGGCTGCGGAGCGATGGCCGATAACTTGATTATGTGCGCTCTCGGTGCGCTGGTTCTGCCGGTTTACAACATCGCCCTTTATATTGACCCGGTGATGCTCGGCTGGGCGCTGGCGATCCCTCGTATCTTCGACGCCATCATCGATCCGGTTATCGGAAATATTTCCGACAATACGCGCACCCGCTGGGGGCGTCGGCGTCCGTATATTCTTTGCGGAGCCATTGCCGCCGCCGTCATTCTGCCGATCCTGTGGCTGTCGCCGTTCAAGAGCGACTGGGGCGTGTTCTGGTGGCTGACCATTTTCGGGTTCATCTATCTGGTGGCGTATTCGATTTTCATTATTCCTTATCAGGCGCTTGGTTTTGAAATGACTACCGATTACGACGAGCGCTCCCGTTTGCTGGCGTGGCCGAACTACGTCGGCATGACGACTTCTTTCCTTCTGCCATGGTTACCGCGCATGATTGAATATAAAGGTTTCGGCGGACCGGTCAGCGGCGCGTTCTGGGTCAGTGTCGGTGTCGGGTTGATTGTGCTGTTCGGAGGAACGATGCCGGCGATTTTCGGTCGCGAAATTGCGCGGGCCGAAGAACAGGTTAAAACCCGCTTTATTGATGCGATCAAGCAGGTTGTACAGAACCGGGCATTTTTGATTGTAGCTACGGCGAATGTCATTGTGCTGACCGGGCTGGCTGCGTTCGTCAATTTGAGTATTTATGTGAATATTTTCATCATTTACGGCGGCGATCGCGCCGCCGGGCTGGCGCTTTCCGGGCTCGCCGGATCGGTTTATGCCGGCGTCTCTTATATCAGCGTGATGATGGCTGTCTGGCTGAACACGCGGATCGGCAAAAAAGCGACGACACAGATTCTGCTGGCGGTGACGGCAATTGGTGCCGGCAGTCTGTGGTTTACGTTGCGGCCGGATATGCCGTATCTGCAATTGCTTTCCACTGTCATTGTCGGCCTTGGGTTACAGGGAACGTGGATGACATTTTACACAATGACCGGCGATGTTTGCGAAGAGGATGAACTGAAGACCGGTTTGCGCCGCGAAGGAATTTTCAGTTCGATGGGCGGGTTTGCTCGTAAGATGGCGGTTGCGGTGGCCGGCGTATTGGGCGGCACGATGCTTAATCTGGTCGGATTTGATGCGGCTAAAGCTGCACAGGCCGGACTGTCTGCACCGGTCGCGCTCAACCTGAAGATCGCTTATGTTTCTGGGCAGACCGTCGTCATTATCGCCGGACTTATTATGATTTGTTTTTATCCGATCACGCGCAAACGCGCCATCGAAACTCAGCGGCTGCTGAAAGAGCGTCGCGGCGAACTTGTGAATGACTAAGGAGAAGCAGGAGTATGCCAATAGTCAATCAGCTCGCAGTCATGGTTATGAGTCTGGCGGCGCTTGATCAGCCGGATTCCCATTTGCTGTTGCATGGGACGTTTGAGCTTCCTGCGGAAACCGAAGTGCGGGTTGATCTGCACAGCACCGCCTGGTTCAATGCCTACATCGACGGCCAATGGTGGATGGACGGTCCGGCACGTTTTGCGTCGACGAGCAAAGAATATATTCAGGCGGTAAAAACGCTGCCTGCCGGAAGGCATACGCTGGCATTTCAGCTGAAGGCCAACGGTGTGGACACCCGGATTGCAAATCATCAGACTCCACGGTTTTTTGCTCAGCCTTTCTCCGGCGAAAAAGAAATTCCGGTGGAGTGGAAAGTCTGCCGATCCGGCGCGTATGAATCACAAAAGGCCCGCTTGACCGGAGTGCTTGGCTGGATTGAATGGTGCGATACGCGCAACCTTCCCGACGGATGGCCGGCGCAGGCCGGTATAAATCAGGTGTGGTCTGTGCCGGATTTTGTGACGGAGGATAAAAGCAGTTTCGCGTTGATCGATACTCCGCCGGTGGCGCGGATTCCGCACGAACTGAAACCGGTCGCGCAAGGGAATCTCACGCTGGCACGCGGCGAGGCATTTCAAAAAAACGTCGGCTGGAACTTTTTCATGCGCGATCTTTCGCCGTTGCTCCAGCATGACCAAGGTATCTGGCACCGCTACGACCTCGAGCGTGTCCGGCTGGCCTATCCGAGCGTCACACTGGATGTTCCCGCCGGAACGATCGTTGAGTTTGGTTACAGCGAGTATCTGGATCACGGACGGGTTTGTCCGGTGGTTTCCCAGTCGGGCTGTTCGACCTGTTTTCTGGATCACTATGTGGCGCGCGGCGGAGTGCAAACTTTCCAGCCGGCGGAACCGCGCGGCATGCGGTTTCTGGAAGTGCATGTTTTATGTGAGCCGGAAAAAGTCCGCTTCGTTAAAGAAGCTGTTGAAGAGCGGACCTATTACACCGGAAATCCGCAAGGAAGTTTTTCCTGTAACGATGAACTGCTCAACCGGATCTGGTCGGTCGGCGTCGAAACGATGCGCTGCTGTTATGAAGATTCTCCGACTGACACGCCGACGCGGGAGCGCGGTCAGTGGCTTGGCGACGTCACCGCCGCTGGCATAGACGTGACGGCGGTGTCGTACAGAGATCTTGCGCCGATCCGCCGTATGCTCGTTCAGGCCGCGCAATGCCCGGAGCCGGACGGTATGATCTGCGGCATGGTTCCCGGTATGGGCATGATGATACCGGCGTTCGCCTGCCAGTGGGTCAGTACAACGGCGCACTATTACGAGCTGACCGGCGACCGTACGCTTCTTGAAGAGCTGTTTAATGCGGCGCTTACCAATATGACGGCGTTAAAATCTTACAGTGAGAACGGCCTGCTCGTAAAAGTGCGCGACGTCTGGAACTTTATCGACTGGGGTTATCAGACGCCCAGTAATCCGTTCCCCGGAATTGATCCCGATTACAAAAAATCGCTGAAAGAAGATCTGGCGCTAAGCCTCAACTGGTATCGCGCCTTATCCGATCTGCTGCGCTGGGCTGACTGGATCGGCGCGGGTGACCGCGTTGAGCCGTTCCGCGCGGCCTTCGCGGAGAGCGGCGCAGCTATACGGCGGGCGCTGCCGACGAAGAATCTCGATCGAATGGAAACCTGGTACGACTACGGATTCCATGCGACGGTCCTAAGTCTGCTGTATGGAATGATGACGGAAGAGCAGTCAGCGGCGGCAGTTTCCTTTGTTAAAAAACATGTCGCCGCCTCTTTTCCGAACGACCGGAACGCGCCGGTTGTTTACTGCGAAAACATTATGGCGCAGAAAGTATTCACGCCGTATTTCGCTCACTATATTTTTGCCGCGCTGATTCAGCATGGCGAAATGGAGTTTGTTCAGCAGCAATACCGTTCCTGCTGGGGCTGGTTCCTCGATCAGGGGCTGACGACGTGGCCGGAAGCTTTTGATTTGCGCTGGAGCCATTCACACCAGTATTCCGCCGTGCCGACCTGGCAGTTGTCACGGTATGCGCTTGGATTGGAGCCGCGGTTTGATCTGGGAAAAAATCACTACGAGTTTGATCTGCGACCCGGTTCTTTACAGCAGGCGCACGGCAGACTTCCGGTTTGCGGAACCGGAGGCCAGATTGTTGAGGTGGCATGGAAACGAACCGGCGACCGTATTCATGTTCAAATCCGCGCAGACCATAAGATTTACCTGCATCGCCCCGGTCAGGATGTTTTGCAGATTGATAGAGACGGTGAATTTGAACTTCCCGTGAAAGAGTGATATCGAATACACAGTCTGAATTTTCGGTATCAAAAGGATGTTTATGAAAAGATGGTTATGGATTCTATGTTTGTGCCTGCTTAAAACCTTTCCGGTGGCGGCGGTGCAGTATACGGCGGACACGCGGACGGAGGTTCGGATTCCGTATGCACAGAATCTTAACGAAGAGATGCTCTATTACATGTTCGAGTGGGGTGACGGCACCTGCTCTCCCAGTTCGCTGAAGCGTTCCGGCATTCAAGGGTTCATGGAGCATCAGTATGTTGCGGCGGGAACGTATACCGGCCGGTTTTGTGCGGTCAGTATGAGCGGAGCGCGGAGTGAGTGGACCCCTTTTTCGGTTGCGGTAACTGCGGCGGAAAAGAAGAAAACCGGCAGACAGCCGATCCAGCCGGCGGCGGTTATGGATAATCGGGGCGCTTTATCCGGCATCTCCGCCGCTGCGCTCGATTGGTCGAGCGAACTGGCCGAAACCTATTCGGATCGCAAGTGGGTCGGAGTTGAGCTGGACGATTATTACGCGCTGGATCAGCTGGTGCTGACGAAAGCGTCCGGGAAAGATTTTCCGACGCATTTCATGATCGAGTATTCCATCAACCGCGGAAAGACCTGGCATAAGCTCAACAGTGCGCAGTTCTATTTTCTGCCGGATCCGGGAACGCAGAAGGTGACGATTGAGTTCAACGGATTGGCGGCCAATGCCGTCCGGCTGATTTCCACGCGGATTGCGCCGGATGCGGAAGGCAGGATGCAGATTCATCTTGGAAGTTTTCAGCTGACCGGATCGAAAGACCTCCTGTTCGATTGTTCGGAGCGCGGCCCGGTGATCGCCGGGTTGAATAACATGTGGTATGCCTTCGGCAGCGCCGTTAACGAAGTGCGTCTGGACTATCAGACGAACGGGCAGAGCAAACGCCCGTTTGAATGCGGTGTGAGCTACATGGGTAACGCCGAGTGGATGGCTTGGGATGCGCTCGAGATGTCGTGGCAGCCGAGCCGCGATTTAAATGTACTGCGGGCCAAATGGCTGGACTATCCGCTGGATAAGGACGGATTCGTGTGGGCGTGTCCGGGCGACCCACGGCACCTATTTAATAACCGGCATTACGACAACAATGCCTGCTATATTTCCGGGATTGCCCACTACTGCCTGCAAACCGGCGACAAGGCTTTTCTGCAGCACACCTGCGCGGTGACCGGATTGACCAACCTCGAAAAAGTCCGGCTGGCGATGCGCTATCAGCTGGAGCAGTTGGGCGGAACCAATGGAGTTCTGACCATCACCGATCCCGAAGTGGACGGAACTCCGGGGAGCAAATCCGGTAATTACTGGGACTATTACAAGTTCGGATATCAGTCGGCTTTTGATAATGCGGGGTTCTATCAGTCGTTGCTGGATATGGCGGAGCTGGAACGCTTCTGCGGAGAAAGTAAAAAGGCGGCAGAATACGAAGCGATTGCGGCCAAAGTGAAGCAGACATTTAATGAGCTTTTCTGGAATGAAGAGACGGGGCGGTATATCGGCTGTATCGACGCGAAAGGGGTGCGGCGAGATTACGGGTTTACGTTCGTGAATCTCCATGCGTTGGCGTACGGCTTGGCGGATGAAGCGCACGCACGGAAGATTTTAGATTGGCTGGACGGCGAACGGATCATTGCCGGAGAGAAGTCCGCCGGCGAAGACATCTATCATTTCAAAATGGCACCCCGCGCTAATACAGTTGATATGGCTGATGTGAAACCGCTATGGGTGGAAACCTGGGGCGGCGCGCTGAATCCGGATGATCAAGGGCGCTACGGAATGCAGATACAGAACGGCGGAACCATCTTTTATACCTCGTATTACGATCTGCATTCACGGCTGCGCTATCAGGGGATTGACGGTGCCATGCGCCGGCTGAACGTCATTGCCGGTGAGTTCGAGAAAGACGAACTCCGCCGGATGGACAGCAACCATATTGGGCATACGCTGATGATCGGAGTTCTTTTGTGTTTTCCGGAGAGCGGGCTGGTTCCCATGTTTTACGTCGACGGAATAATGGGACTGCATCCGGAGGATGACGGACTGCTGATTCGTCCGGCGCTTCCGGAGGGCTGGCAGTGGGTGGCTGTTAATAGCTATTGGTTTAGCGGACGGGAATATTCCATCCGGGCTGATAGAACTGCAAAAGAAGTGCTGATCCGGCAGAACGGAACACGGATGGATATAACAGTACCTGCCGCCGGAACATTTGTTCTGACAGCAGAGGGTAAGATTGTCGCGAAGGAGGCCCGGTAATGCGCGTTATATTTTTTCTGAGTCTAATCATGGCCGGCAGTGTTTTTGCGCAATCGGCGACGCAAGAGGTTCCAGTGGTGTTCGATACTTTTCAGTCGTCGTTTGAAAGCCGGACCGGCTGGCAGAATTTCGGCGCGGCTTACGCCATGGAATTTATCGAAACGCCATCCGAAGCCGGTCCGTCCAGACTTAAGGTAAAGGCCCGGTTTTCTCAAAATGAAAAAGAGGCCAAGCTGATCTGGCGGTTTCCGGATGTGCAGTGCCGGAAGTTTGTGCTCCGGGCGATGGTGCCGAAGCAGGTGCATTCCGGCGATGTGTTTCTGCGCGTTTTGATGAATGATACTCGTGGCGATGCCTATTTCTTCAAACCGTATGTTCAAGGGACTTCTCCTGTTGACCTGCCGTGCTGGACGTTAGGCGGAATGAAAATACAGAAGGCTTCGCCGCTACCGGTCGGCAAGTGGGTTACTTACACAACCGATCCGGCCACGGACGTTTTTTATCTGCAGAAAAAACAAAAAGCGGCCAATGCGGTGCAGGATATGGCGCTGATGAATACGCCTCGTGACGCCTTGAATATCGACGCCGGAAGCCGTCCGGCTATGGAGGCGGTTTTTATCAGTTTTCAGATCAAGGACGGGTCGCCTTTGATCAATCAGGAAGTGGAATTTTATTTAGATTGCGTAGAAATTTACTGATTAAGGAACGTTGCGGCTGCGCAGTTCAATCGCAGTAGCGTGAATTACAGAACGGAAACAAAACAGGAGGTTGCTCATGTTAAAAAAACTGATGGTCATGATGATTGCGGCGCAGGGGTTCAGCGTGTACGCGGGTTCGGTAATTGAAAATTTCGACTGGGGTCCGGGGGTTTCTGGAAGAGAATCGTTTGTGGCGGGCCGGGCGATCGACGGTGTCACCGTCCAGTCTGGCGACGCTGTTTTTAAGGACAGCGGAAAAGTCCTGAGCGTTTTTTCCGGCGCAAGCGGTTCCGGTCGGGGCGCGCTTAAGATGCAGGGCGGGCAGAATGCTGTCGGGTTTGTTTATCCGGTTTCCGGGATTACAGTGATTAAAGCCGAAGGAAGATTTTATCCCGGAGCCGACACGAAAAAAAGTGTACGCGGCTTTTGGGTCGGGGCTCAATCCGTGGCGGCAGACAAGTCATTACTCAACAATCAAGGAACGGATCATCTCGTTATGCAGCTGAACCCGGAAGGAGCCGTTATTTGCCGGTCTATTGTCGGGGGCGTGACGAATACAGCTTCCGGAGATCCGGGATTTATTAAGTTTTCGCCAGGCGATTTGGTGAAAGTAGAGATAACGGTAAATACGTCCGAGAAAACGGCGTGCTTTAAAGTAACGGGCCCTGGTGCGGATAACGTGAAAATTAAAACGGCGAAGTGGACTTCCGGAAAAACTCCGGACTGGGGAATGATTATGATTAATCAGACCGGCGACGGCGAGTTGCTACTGGATTCCGGTGAAGTTCGCACGGATCCTTTAATCGTGGGCTGATGGCCGGGCGGCTGTAAAGTTTACGGAACTCGCGAGGCGTGGTGCCGGTAATTTTGCGGAAGGCGGAGGCAAAGTATTGGCTGCTGCTGAAGCCGAGATCGAAGGCAATGTCCGTAACGGAGGCGGTGGTTTGAAGCAGCAGATTTTTGGCTTTTTGAATTCGAAGCAGCGTCAGATATTCGACCGGCGAAAAACCGGTCTCCTGGCGGAAAATGGTGCGGAAGTGACTGGATTTCAGTCCGATTTGTTTGGCGATGGTTTCTACGGAGATGCCGGTTGAAATTCCGGCGTGCAGCCGGGTTATGATTTTTTGGATACGGGGAGAATGCGCGGTTAGTTTTTTAGAGTTGCAGGTAAATGCATCTGCTTCAAGGAGGTCGCAAATGATCAGTTGAATACTGGCGTTGACGACGGCCTTGGTGAAAGGGGTCGGGTTGGACAGAGACGATAGAATGCGGTCGAAATGGGCAGTTATTTTTCCGGGGACTTTAAATTTCCGGCAGGAGACGGTACGCAGCGCGGTATCGAATGCGGCTGTTTCGGCGGGAGAGAGCCCGAAACTGCCGGTTTCCGGCGTAAGTCTGAAAATGATCCAGTACAGTTCGCAGGGATGCATCGTGTTGCCTTCGCCGCCGTGTGGTTCGCCGGGCCAGGTGATGAAAACTTCGCCGGGATCAACGGTGAAAATATCGTTGTTTGCCTGCCAGATGACCGTGCCGCGGCGGATAAAGCAGATTTCAAAAGCCGCAGGATGGCTGTGCCGATACAGCATGTGCGGCTGCGCTTTGGAAAAACGGCCCCAGCCTACATTGCCGAGATCCGGGAATTCTCCGGTGAAGCCGTTCTGCGGAAAGGCTTCGATCCGCCGTGCAGAAGCAGACGGCGGGAGGCTGTTTGATTTTTTCATATTTTTCCCATTCTGGATAAACAACCGGAGGGCGTGCTGATAAGTCGAATGTATACTTTTCGACGGTACTGAAAGCCGAAAGACAATCAAGAGGTTTCTGGTACCGTTCGGGAACTGCCGGCGGATTTCGCTGCCGTGCAGGCTTATGAGCAAGGAGATGTTGTATGAATAGATCAAATGATGTGCAGATTCTTCGCGACCTCGTGAAGCGGTATCTTGAGTTCGTTAACGATCCGGTGATGGATGAGCGCCGCAAGCTGTGGAGTTCTCACCATTCGTTTAAGAAAACCCGTCCGCCGGTTTTTGTGATGATTGGAATGTTTAACGCTTTCTGCAAAGAGATTTTCGGCGGAAAGAATCTGCTGTGCGAAGATGAGTTTTTCCGCGGGCACGAGTCATATCTGCGGATGCGGATTTTAACAGCTGAAATCGGCGACGACCAGATTATGGAGCCGTGGTGGACGCAGCATGCTGCCGTCAATACCTACGGCGGGAGCAAGTGGGGCTTGCGGCAGGATTTTGACCGCACCGGCAAAACCGGTGATGCCATGCATATGCGTGCTTCGCTGACCGACTGGTCACAGATGAAAGATTTGCGCGTTCCGCATCATCAGATTGATGAGGTGCTGACGAAGCAGGCTGTTCAGAAAATCGGGGACGCAGTCGGCGATCTGATTGAAATCAACGTGGAGCGCGGCCCGATCTGTCAGGGAACGGCGATGGATATTTCCACTGACCTTGCCCAGCTGCGCGGCATGGAAGAGATGATGATGGATATGTACGAATATCCGGACGAACTCCATCAACTGCTCGCGTTTTTGCGCGACGGAATTTTAACCAACCATCGCGAGGCGGAATTGGCGGGCGATTGGAGTCGTACCAGTCAGGTAACGCAAACGGAGCTTTACTGCGACGAGCTGGAATGGCCGAAGGCCAACTCCGGGCCGCGGAAGCGCAAGGAGCTGTGGGCCTGTTGTATGGCGCAGGAGCTGACTTTGGTTTCGCCGACATTCCACGATGAGTTCATGCTTCAGTATCAGATTCCGATCATGAAAGAGTTCGGCCTGATCTCCTACGGCTGCTGCGAAAACCTGACAAATAAAATCGATATCCTGCGTCAGATTCCGAATCTGCGGATTATCGCCTGTACGCCCACTGCCGATCCGAAACGGTGCGCCGAACAGATTGGAAGGGATTACATTATTTCCTACCGGCCGAATCCGACCAATATGGTCTGCGGCGAGTTTAATGAGGAAAAGATCCGGCGGCTGTTGCGTAAAGATTTGACGGATATGCGCGGCACGCACATGCAGATCAATTTGAAGGATATTGAAACTGTTGACGGGGATCTCACGCGGCTCGCCCGCTGGACGAAGATTGCGCGGGAAACAATTGAAGAAGTGTGGGAATAGAATTTGTTAGAACCGAAGAAAGGATCCGCATGATGAAAAACAGAAAATGGATGATGACAGCCGCTGTGGCCGGAACGCTGTTCCCGATATTTGGGAAGGCCGCGCAAGCGGAGAAACCGAATATACTTCTTATCATTGCCGACGACATGGGGTTTTCCGATCTCGGCTGTTACGGCGGTGAAATCAAAACGCCGAATCTCGACCGGCTCGCGGCCGACGGCTTGAGGTTCACGCAGTTCTACAACTGTGCCCGCTGCTGGCCGACCCGCAGTTCCATTATGAC
>Ga0247839_1000268_pt1 | contig 91576 bp, 78 predicted proteins | sample LaCruzMarch2015__6_FD_192405 | JGI IMG/M metagenome (GOLD analysis project Ga0247839, IMG submission 192405) | Freshwater microbial communities from meromictic Lake La Cruz, Castile-La Mancha, Spain - LaCruzMarch2015_16m | ecosystem: Environmental > Aquatic > Freshwater > Lake | place: Spain...
CTGCGGCGCGCGAGGCCCGGGTCACTTGACCGCAAAGCCGGTTGCGCCCCGGCACCGGCTCGCCCACGGCCAGCACATCGACCGCCGTGGCCTTGCACAAGGCCAGCACCGCCAGCCCGGGTGCCACGCCCAGCAACTCGGCGCTCTCACGGGTGATCCGCGCAAACAAGGCCGCACCACCCGCCAGCACCAACTCGACCCGCACCGCCTGACCTTGGGGCCGCAGTGCTTTCACCCTACAGGGCAGCTGGTTGCGCATGCTGGTGCGCAGACCCAGGGCCGCCAGCCCCGGCGCGCCCGGCATGGTGTTGCTCAGGTGCTCCGTCATCTGGGCCTTAATCTGGGCCAATACCTGTGTGCGTGCCGCACTCAACAATTGCGCCGCCTGCAATAGCTGAATGCCGGCCGGCGTCAACTGCGCACCGCCGCCGCCCGAGCCGCCCACGGTGCGCTCCAGCAGTGCAGTGCCCGCCAGGTTGCTGAGGGTGTCAATGGCCTGCCAGGCCGCTTTGTAACTCACGCCCGCGCCACGCGCCGCCTCCGAGATCGAGCCGACGGAGCCGATACGCCGCAAGATGTCCAGGCGCTTGTCCGCCACCTCATGGCCCAGGGCATCGGCCAGTTGTAGATTGGGTTTCGTCATGGGTCTATTGTGTCGCCTGATCCAGGCAAAGCTATACTTCGCTATTCTGTATTGGAATAGCGATCCCCTCCCACTTTGAGGCAAGACCGGACATGAAAGAAATTTTCCGCAAACGCCTGGCAGTGGTCGCCCCATCCCTCTCTATCTTTACTTTCCTATTCATATCTGTGTGCCTGGGTCAGGCCCAGGCGGCCGAAGTCAGCGTGGCGGTGGCTGCCAACTTCACGGCACCGGCACAAAAAATCGCCGCGGCATTCGAGCAGGACACCGGCCACACAGCGGTGCTCGCCTTCGGTGCCACCGGCAAGTTTTATGCGCAGATCAAAAATGGAGCGCCGTTTCAGGTCTTGCTGGCCGCCGATGACGCAACACCGGCCCGCCTGGAAAAAGAAGGCCTCACGCTAGCAGGCTCCCGCTTCACCTACGCCACGGGGCGCCTGGTGCTGTGGAGCGCGCAGTCGGGCCTGGTAGACGACAAAGGGGATGTCTTGCGCAGCGCCAACTTTGCCCACCTCGCCATCGCCAACCCCAAGTTGGCCCCCTACGGCCTTGCCGCCATGGAAACCCTGGACAAACTCGGCCTGCGGGCAGCGCTGCAGCCCCGCCTGGTGCAGGGTGAGAACATTGGCCAGGCCTACCAATTTGTGGCCACCGGCAACGCTGCGCTAGGGTTTGTGGCGCTGTCGCAGGTCATGTGTGACGGCCGCATCACACAGGGATCGGCCTGGGTCATTCCGGCGCAGTGGCACACGCCCATCCGGCAAGATGCCGTGCTGCTGGCGACTGCCAAGGACAACCCAGCGGCGCTGGCTTGGGTCGCCTTTTTGAAAAGCGACAAGGCGCGGGCCATCATCCGTTCTTTTGGCTACGAGCTGTAAGAGCTACCTGTGCAAATTACCCATGAGATTTTGCGATGACCCTGAGCGCCGATGACCTGAGCGCCGTCTGGCTCACCCTCCAACTGGCCAGCCTGACCACGTTGTTGCTGCTGGTGCTGTCCACCCCGCTGGCCTGGTGGCTGGCCCGCACCCCCTCGCGCTGGCGGGCCCCCATCGGTGCGGTGGTGGCGCTGCCGCTGGTACTGCCGCCGACCGTGCTGGGCTTTTACCTGCTGGTCACGCTGGGCCCCAACGGCCCCGGTGGGCAGTTCACCCAGTGGCTGGGCTTGGGCACCTTGCCATTTACCTTTGCCGGGCTGCTGCTGGGCTCGCTCATCTACTCGCTGCCGTTTGCGGTGCAGCCGATCCAGCATGCCTTTGAAGCCATGGGGCCACGCCCCTGGGAAGTGGCGGCCACACTGCGCGCGCGCCCGCTGGATGCCTTCTTTACCGTGGCCCTGCCCCTGGCGCGGCCCGGCTTTGTCACCGCGGCTATTCTGACCTTTGCCCACACCGTGGGCGAGTTCGGCATGGTGCTGATGATGGGCGGCAACATTCCCGGCCAAACGCGGGTGGTGTCCACCCAGATTTACGGCCATGTGGAGGCCCTGGAGTACGCGCAGGCGCACTGGCTGGCCGGTGGCATGGTGGTGTTTTCCTTTGTGGTGCTGCTGGGCTTGGGCCTACTCAAGCGCGGCAGTGTGCGGGTGTCACCATGAAGGTGAATGCCATGAATCCGCAAGCAACCGAAAACACCATCCGCCTGTCACTGGCGCGCCCTGAGTTCACGCTGGACGTGGATTTGGCACTGCCAGCGCGCGGCATCACGGTGCTGTTTGGCGCGTCCGGCTCGGGCAAGACCACGCTGCTGCGTTGTGTGGCCGGGCTGGAGCGAGCGCCCAACGCCTTGGTGCAGATTGCGGGTGAGGTTTGGCAAGACGAACGCGCCGGCGTGTTTCTGCCGGTCTGGCGCAGGCCGCTGGGGGTTGTGTTCCAGGAAGCCAGCCTGTTTGACCACCTGGATGTACGCGGAAATCTGGACTACGGGCTGCAGCGTGCCGGTGGGTCCGCTCCATGGCGCGCAGCGTCGGGCGAGCTGCTGGCGGCCCGGGATGCGGCGGTGGAGCTGCTGGGCATTGGCGCACTGCTGGCGCGGCGCACACACCAACTCTCGGGCGGCGAGCGCCAACGCGTCGCCATTGCCCGCGCACTGGCCATGCAGCCTAGGCTGCTGCTGCTGGACGAGCCTTTGGCCGCACTGGACCACGCGCGACGCCAGGAAATTTTGCCTTGGCTGGAGCGCCTGCGCGACGAGCTGCGCATCCCCATGCTGTATGTCACCCACGCAGCCGACGAAGTGGCGCGCCTGGCCAACACGTTGGTGGTGCTAGAGCACGGCCGGGTCAAGGCCATGGGGCCGGTGGCCCAAGTGCTTTCCAGCCTGGACGCCCCGGTGGTGCTGGGCGACGATGCCGGTGCGCTGATTGACGCCACGGTGCACGCAAAGGATGCGCAGTGGCATTTGGCGCAGGTGGGCTTTGCCGGGGGCGCGCTGTGGCTGCGCGACAGTGGCCTGACCGTGGGACAGGGTGTGCGCCTGCGGGTGCTGGCGCGCGATGTCAGCCTGGCGCTGGAGAAACCGCAGCACACCAGCCTGCAGAATCTGTTGCACTGCGTGGTGCAGTCGGTGGCGCCGGACAGCCACCCGTCTCAAACCTTGCTGCAACTGGCCTGCGGCCCGACCGTGCTGCTGGCCCGCATCACCGCACGCGCCGTCCACGATTTGCAGCTAGTGCCCGGCACCCCGGTGTGGGCACAGGTGAAGTCGGTCGCCCTGGTTGCCTGATGTGCTATTAAATTAGGAGCTGCTTGCGCAATACCCAGGGGGGGCTAGAGGTCGATTTTGGCTAATATTTTTCGACTAAGTGCGAGATTGGTTTTCCATAGAGATAGCACGACCACTGGGGTGGGGTGGTAGAAGCCGGAACCTTAGGACGGTTGGCGCTCTGGCGGGCATATTGCGCATGAGGTGACGGCTGCCTGCGGTAAGCTTCCCCCTTGTGCAAAAAGCACCAGGGAAATCCACAAGAATTCAATGGCTATCAAAAATCCGACCTCTATCGCGCCCCGTGAGCCTGATGCAACGCGATGCGGGGCGGCATGAGCCTCGTTAAATCAAAAAAACGCGTTGCCGACCACGGCGAAGTCTTTACTCCCGCGTGGATGGTCGAGGCCATGCTGGACCTGGTGAAGGACGAGACCGAGCGCATTGACTCCCGCTTTCTGGAGCCCGCGTGTGGCAGCGGCAACTTCATCGTGCAAATCCTCAAGCGCAAGCTTGCGGCGGTAGAAGTCAAATTCGGCAAGTCTGACTTCGAGCGGCAGCATTACGCATTGTTGGGGCTGATGTGCATCTACGGCATTGAGCTGCTGGTCGACAACATTGCCGAATGCCGCGCCAACGTGCTGGATGTGTTTGCCGATTACCTCAAGCTGAATGAATCTGATGACCTATACCTGGCTGCAACGCATGTACTGTCAACAAACTTGGTGCACGGCGACGCGCTGACCATGCGCGCCATAGGCAACATGGGCGACCAGCCCGTCAAAGACCGCCCGCCCATAACCTTTGCCGAATGGGGCTACCTTGGCAAGGGCAAGTTTCAACGGCGTGACTTTCGGTTTGACGTGCTCACCGGCTCGTCAAAATATAGCGAGGAAGGTTCCCTGTTTGCCGACCTGGGCAAGCATGAGATTTTTACACCCGTCAAAACCTACCCGCCCATGACGGTGCGCGAGCTTGCGGCTTTGCAGGTACCGTTGTCATCAACGCTTGAGTGACCCAAACCATGACTCAAATCACTCCCAAACCAGAGAATTTAGCCAAACTTGTGTTTTTGATCCGTGGAGAGAAAGTGTTGATCGACACCGATCTGGCGGACCTCTACGGCGTTGAAGCCCGCGTTCTGAACCAGTCTGTGGCCCGCAACTGTAACCGGTTCCCTGATGACTTCATGTTTCAGCTTACAACTGAAGAATGGACGGCTATGCGGTCACAAATTGTGACCACATCAACCCCTAAAGGCGGTAAGTCATCACAAACCGTGACGAGTTCCCCACCTGAAGACGGTTTGACATCACAAATTGTGATGTCAAACGCCCGAGGCGGACGACGCACGCTGCCCTACGCCTTCACCGAGCAAGGCGTCGCCATGCTTTCCAGCGTGCTGCGCTCCCAGCGCGCCGTTGAGGTCAACATCGCCATCATGCGCACCTTTGTGCAATTGCGCCGCCTGATGGACTCCAACCGCGATCTGCGGCTGCGCATTGAGGCTATGGAAACCCGCTACGACGAGCAGTTTTCGCAGGTGTTTGATGCTATCAAGCAACTCATCACCGAGGACAAAACGCGCAAAGCCAAACCACCCATCGGTTTTTTTTGACGCGTAACACTATGAACGAACAGGTTTCCTTCACCCTGCGCGGGCGCAACCCGGATGTGCTGACTTGCATTGCCAACCTGTCGAACGACGAAGTGTTTACCCCGCCCGAGCTGGCGGGTCGCATGTTGGACATGCTGGCCGAGGCTTGGGGCCAAGACCACGGCGGAGCCAACTTGTGGGCCATTAAGACCGTGCGGTTTCTGGACCCGTTCACCAAGTCAGGCGTTTTCCTGCGCGAGATCACCAGCCGCTTGACCGAGGGCCTGGCGCAGCAGATGCCTGACCTGCAAGAACGCGTGAACCATATCTTGACCCAGCAGGTGTTTGGCATTGGCATCACGAAACTCACCAGCCTGCTGGCGCGGCGCAGCGTGTACTGCTCCAAGTACGCCAATGGCGCGCATCCTGAGCCACGATGGGCTGACGCACTACGGCTTGTATGACACGGTGGTGGCTAAGGACTGAGAAACGGCTTTTTCGGCAGTGTCTATTGAACGTCGCCCAGATAAGTTGCTACGCTTTTGATAGCTACTTGCGCACGTTCTATAAGGGCTAGAGGCCTATTTGACTATTATCTCCGGCGACGCCAAGCCCACCAACGCCGTAGCCCCTAGACCCCCGCCCGTTCACGAAATCTTTGCGCTGCAAACTTTTCGTAGAGTCCATCCCAACCCTCACGCAGGCGCTGACTCCAGCCAGGCCCTCGGTTGTTTGCATCCTCCCATGACTCGCGCACCAGGTCACCATCGTTCTCCAGGAGATAGTCCAGAAGGCAAGCCACCTGGATCAGGTCCTTGCTTGCCTTGGTGCGCATCTCCCTGCTCCTCTCGCCATACACAATCAGCTTGTGCCAAACGTAGCGCTCAGGACGGGGAATGTTCACAACGAGCGGGCCGTTGCGGTAGAGCAGCGTCGCTCTCAAAGGGGCTTCAAGCGAAAACTCCATGAACTTCAAGGGTTGCTTTGAAAAACCCGTGGTCCAGCAGGCACCCAATCACCCGCCCATGTTTCAATGGAATCTCTGGGCATCCCAGCGCTATGGCGGCCCTGGCCAGCTTCTGCAGCGCTTCCTTGCCTTGCACTGCATCAGCGGCACCATGGCGCTCAATCAGTGCGCGTGTTGCCTCATCATCTGGACCAACAAAGACTTGCTGAACTTTCCCGTCGGGTTGTTTTTGTTGGAAATACCAATAGCCCCGGCCCTTGTCCTGTTTTTTGACAAATCCACCGGGCACCGCCGCGACGGTTCTTCTCACATCCAAATCGCGCGCTGCGACGTCTAGCCCGGCAAAGGTGGCTTGCGCAGACACGCTGAGTTCTGTGTAAAGCATTAGCTTTACTACTTTCTATATTTGGGTAACATAGCCAGATCAATGAGAAGTTTCGGGCAAGCGCCCTGTCAGATTCGGGTGCCGGTTGCGACGCCACGCCTTCTCCAGCTCCACCGCCACGCCCACCAGCGCAGCCGCCCCCAGGCAGATAGCCAATTCATCCAAATCCAGCGGCTGGGTTTTGAAAATCGGGTTGAGTGCGGGCACATAAATGGTGGCCATTTGCAGCACAAAGGTCAGCGCCACGGCACCCAGCAAAGGCCGGTTGGAGCCCAGCCCCAGCTGCCAAAGCGACTCCCGCTCCGAGCGGATCGCTAGCACATGGGCCATTTGCGACAGTGTCAGCACGGTAAACACCATGGTCTGCCAGTGCGCGTGGCCGGTGGCCAGGGCCCAGGCCTGCACGCCTAAACACAGGCCGCCAATCAGCAACCCAATGCCCAAAATGTGCTGCCACATGCCGTTGGCAAATAAACTCTCGTCCGGCGCACGCGGCGGGCGCTGCATGACGCCCCTCTCGGCGGGCTCGGCGGCCAGGGCCAGCCCCGGCAGCCCGTCGGTCACCAGGTTAACCCACAGAATATGAATCGGCAGCAACGGGATGGGCAGCAGCAGCATCGGCGCCAAAAACAGCGTCCAGATTTCACCGGAATTGCCGGTCATGGCGTAGCGCACAAACTTGCGGATGTTGTCGTAGATGCGCCGGCCCTCACGCACCGCCGCCACTATGGTTGCAAAGTTGTCGTCCAGCAGCACCATGCTGGAGGCCTCGCGCGCCACATCGGTGCCACCCCGGCCCATGGCCACCCCGATGTCGGCACGCTTGAGCGCCGGCGCGTCGTTTACGCCGTCACCGGTCATGGCCACAATGTGCCCCTGCGCTTGCAGCGCCTCGACAATGCGGATTTTTTGTGCAGGGTCAACCCGGGCGTAAATGCGCACCTGCCCCACGCGCTGGCGCAGCGCGGCATCGTCCAGCGTGCTGAGGTCATGTCCGGTCAGCACCGGCGCCTGCGCGTCACCCACGATGCCCAGGCGGTGGGCGATGGCCCGCGCCGTGGCCGGGTGGTCGCCGGTAATCATGACCGGCGTGATGCCTGCGCTGATGCAATCGCGCACCGCCGCTGCCGCCTCGGGGCGCGGCGGGTCGATCAAGGCAATCAGCCCCAGAAACTGCAGCTGGCTTTCTACTGCGTCCAGCGCATTGGTGTCGGGCAGTTGGGCGTGGTCGCGCCGGGCCAGTGCCAGCACACGCAAGCCCTGGGCGGCCAGGGCATTGGCCTCTGCCACCAGTGCACCGGCATCCAACGGCGCAGCGCCATCGGGGGTCCATTGCGAACCACAGCACGCCAGCACCGATTCCGGCGCGCCCTTGGTATACGCCACATAGGCACCCGCTTGGGCATGGAACGTGGTCATGCGCTTGCGCTCGGAGTCAAACGGTTGCTCCTGCACGCGCGGCCAGGCACAGTCCAGCACCGCTTTGTCGATTTGGGCGCTGCGTGCGGCCAGTACCAGGGCGGTTTCGGTGGGGTCGCCCTGCCACACCGCGTGGGCGTCTGGGCTGCCCGATGCACTGGGGCGCGCATCGTTGCACAGGGCGGCCGCCTGCAGCGCCTCGGCATGCACCGCACCGGGCACCTCGTCCCCCGGAACCCAACGCTGACCCATAGCCAAAAGCAACTCGGCGTGCATGCGATTTTGCGTCAGCGTGCCGGTTTTATCCGAGCAAATGGTGGTGACCGAGCCCAGAGTCTCCACCGACGGCAGGCGCCGCACTAGCGCGTGCACAGCCACCATGCGCCGGGCGCCCAGCGCCAACAGCACCGTCACCACCGCAGGCAGTGCCTCGGGGATGGCCGCCACCGCCAGGCTGATGGCGGTCAGCGCCATCAACAGCGGCTCTTCGCCCCGCAGCACCCCCACCACAAAGATCCCCAAGCAAATGGCAATCACCACCAGCGCCAAACGCTTGCCGAATGCGGCAAGGCGCCGCTGCAGCGGGGTACTGCGGTCATCGCTATCGAGCAGCCGGGCCACCTTGCCCAGTTCGGTGTTCATGCCGGTGGCCACCACCAAGCCGCGCGCGCGGCCGTGGGTGGCGGTCGTGCCTTTGAAGGCCATGTTGAGCCGGTCGCCCAACGCGCCATGGCCGGACTCGGGCAAGGTGGCCGTGTGTTTGGCCACCGTGACCGATTCGCCGGTGAGCGCCGATTCGTCCACCTGCAGCTGGGCAATATCGATCAAACGCAGGTCGGCCGGCACTTGGTTGCCCGCTTCGAGTAACACGATGTCGCCGGGCACCAGCGTGCGGGCGGCCACCACCTGAATCTGCCCACCGCGCAGCACCGTGGCCTGCGCCGCGGCCAGTTGCTGCAAGGCCGCCATGGCGCGGTCGGCACGCCAGGTCTGCACAAAACCAATGACGGCGTTGAGCACCACGATCACCAGAATGGCCAGGGTGTCCACCAGGTCGCCGATCACGCCCGAGATCACCGCCGCGGCCAGCAGCACCAGCACCATGAAATCCGTGAACTGCTCCAGCAGCAAGGCCAGCGGCCCGCGCCGGGCAAGGCTTTGCAGCTCATTGGTGCCGTGGCGTTCCACCCGCAGCTGCACCTCGGACGGGGCCAGCCCATGCGACGGGTCCACCGTGTGCTGCGCCGCGAGTTCGTGCACCTCGCGCTGGTGCCAAGCGTTGTTGTCAGGGTTTGGGGTCATGGAAGGGATGATGCACCAGAGCCAGCGCGGCCATGGATTGCGTGGGGTATTGCGTGGGGTATATTGCCCGCACACCAAAGCCCACATGCACCGCCGCCAGACGCACATTGATGCACTCAAACTCATTGCCGCCCAGTTGATTGTGTTGCACCACTTTGCCGCCTACGGCCCCGTGTCGGATGCGCTGAAGGATGCCGCGCCACAGCTGTCCGCCTGGCTTTTTGACTACGGACGCATGGCAGTCCAGGTCTTTTTGGTGATTGCGGGCTTTCTGGCCGCCAAAAGCCTGGCACCTGCGGGGCGCCTGCGCACCTCCCACCCTTTGCGAGCCATTGTTCAACGCTACCTGCGTCTGATGCCGCCCTATGTGACGGCCCTGTTACTGGCCATCGCCGCCAGCAACTTGGCGCGGCACTGGCTCACGGCCGACTTCATCCCGGGCGCACCCGGCTTGGGGCAGTTCTTGGCCCACGGTGCGTTGCTGCACAACCTGCTGGGCCTGGAATCGCTCTCTGCAGGGGTGTGGTACGTGGCGATTGATTTTCAACTCTTCATTCTGGTGATCGCGCTCTTGTGGCTGGGTCACGGCTGGGCGCGGGCTTGGGTGCTGGCGCTGATGCTGGCATCGCTGTTTTTCTTTAACCGGCATGAGGCTTTCGACGACTGGGCCCTGTACTTCTTCGCCGCCTATGGCATGGGTATGGCCGCCTTTTGGGCCTGCAGAGCCAGGCGCGCTCACATGCAACTGGCGCTGCTGGCATTGCTGGGCGCCACCGCGGCGGCCGCTTTGGCCGTGGATTTCAGGGGGCGGATCGCGGTGGCGCTGGGCGTGGCCCTGCTGCTGGGGCTGGCGCAATGGCGTGAGCAGAATTTCCCCGCAGCGCCACCGCCCACCCCGTCTTGGCTGGCGCGCTGGGTGGCGCTGCGCGGCAATAGCTCCTACGCCCTGTTTTTGGTGCACTTCTCGGTTCTGATGCTGTGCAATGCGCTGTGGGTTCACTTCGGCTTGCAGGGCGCGGATGCGCTGGCATGGGTGGCGCTGGCCTACTGGGTGGCGTGTCTAGGTGTCGCGCTGTTGTTCGAGCGCTGGGTGGAGCGGCCCTTGTCGGGCTTGTTTTTGACTCCGAAACTGCTATACAAAACGTAGCTGCTTGCGCAGGTTCTACGGGGGCTACAGGCCTATTTGGCTTATATTATTGCGCGCCGTCTTATCTTTCCAGCAGGTCGCACCCAGCAACACCACTTGCAGTTGTTGCACAAAATTCTCTGTCATTTCAGCCTCCAGCAGGGGCTGCTCCGGGGGCAGGTCCAAGATCTCGGGCGCAGCGGCCAGCATGGTGGTGACGATCAGGCCACACACCATCTGCAGGCTGCTGGTCGGCATGTCAGGGTAGACGCCCAGGCGCCGAAAATCTTGCGCCATCTCGTGGGTGAAGTGGGTGACATCGTTGCGAATGGCCAGACGCAGGATGCGGCTACCGCCTGAGCGCTCGCTGGAGATGAACAAGAACTGCAGCCGGTTTTGCTTGACGTACTCGTAGTACACCTGCACCGAGCGGCGCACCAAGGAGTTGGGCGCCACCCCGGTTTGGCGGGCCTCGCGCAGCAAGCGGCGCAGGGTAATGCCAACCTCTTCCACCAAGGCCAGCCCCAGCTCGTCGGTATTGCGAAAGTGCCGGTAAAACGCGTTGGGCACCATGCCCGCCTCGCGCGCAATCTCACGAATGCCCAGGCTGGTGAAGCTGCGCCCCTCGCCAATCAGGTCCAGCGCCGCCTGCAACAGGCTGGCACGCGTCAGGTCTTTACGCTCGCCGCGGGTCAAGGTATCTACGCGCTTGCTGGTGGACGGTGGAGTGGTCATATCGACTTGTTTTGTGTACGAGCGTATTTTATCAAAAATCAAAAAAAGCCCACATAAACACCGATTTATTTAGATGAAATTGGCTTTCACCTCTAAATCAGAAAAGCAACATAGACATTAAGTGTACGAACGTACACAATACAAGCATTGACCCAGCCAGCCCGATCAGGAGACCCAAGACCATGACAACCGCCGCAAAAGCAAGCACCGCCAGCAAAGCCAAACCCGCTGTCAAAGCAGCAACCAATAAGGCTGCCAAAAAGTCGGCACCATCAGCCCCCAAGTCGGCGACCAAGGTGTCCACGGAGCCCTCTTTGCGCTTTCACCACTCCAAGGAGCTGCGCGCCAAAACCAATGCCGTGCTGGACGCACTGGAGGCCACACCCGAGCACCCCAAGCACGGCGAATCGCTGGCCGACCTGGTTAACGAGCTGATCGAAGCCGGAATGGACTACTACTTTTTGCAGGCGCTCAAAAAAGCGCAGGTGGGTTTTGTGACCGAACAGTCTGCGCGACTGGGCATGAGTGGTGCCGTCAAACTCATCAGCTCAGTGAGCCGCAAGTTCATCGTGCGCATGGACAAAGACCAGTTGCTGGTGGTGGCAAACCACATTCGCGAACTCACCTGATCTATTCAAGTCGGCGCGGGCATGGCCACACACAAGGGGGTTCCCTCTGCCACGGCGCTGCTAATGCGGGGAATAGGACATCGGGTACCTCTGGGTCCATTTTTCTTGTTATCGGCACGTTGTGCGTCTGATCTTAGCGGGACCGTACGCTCACATATTTACTCATCCTGAAACGCTTGCGCGCGCAGGGTTACCACCAATGTGTCGCGGTGCCCGCCTTCGGCCAGCGGCTGGATCGGGGTGGACTCATGAATCACCCGCGTATCGTCCAGCAGCAAAACCGACCATGGCTCGCTCAAAGTAAAGCGCTGGCCGTTGGGGCCATCGGCATCAAAAACGCGGGTCTCGCCGCCTTTGACCTGATGGCGATCCACCATGAACACCGCCACCAGGTCCACGCCATCGCGGTGGGCACCCTCGGGAGTTGGGCGGCCAATGCCGTCGGTGGTGTCAATGCGGAATTGGTGCGCTTCAGCAAACCAGGTTTGCAGCCCTTTGAGCTGAGAACACACCGCACCCAACCAAACCAGCAGCTGCGCCCATGCCGGCTGCCCCACCATCGCAGGGTCCATCGGTTCGAAATGCCGCTGCATGCCGCCGTGCAGCGCGTTGTAGGCCACCGGCTGCCAGTGCGGGCGGTGCGCCACCTGTGTGACCTGATCGCCCTGCACCACAAAGCAAGAGTGCCGCCTGCGCCGGTAGCGCCCACCGTCGCGCAAATAGTGGTCTGCGGGCAGGGCATCCCACAGCAAGAACCAGGCGTTGAGGTCGCGCAGGTCAACGCCGGCCAGTGCGCTCACTTGCGGCGCGGCCACCACGGCGTAACCTTGGCGCTGCAAGACCAGGCCCAGTTCGCTGGATTGGGTCAAAGAGGGGGGAGGAAAAGAAATTGTCATGCGCTGCGTTACGGTCATATGGGTGAAGGCCGGCCCATTATCCAGCCACTGAAGCCGGCACTTCTGACCTGCGTCAAGTTGTTCTGGAGCTGCTGCGGTTATTCTGCGCCCTCAATTCTGGAGACCCCACATGACGCATGTAGCCCCCCACCCCCTCTTGGAATGGAGCGACGCGCTCGCACTAGATCTGCCCTTCATGGACGACACCCACCGTGAGTTTGTAGACCTGCTCGCCACCGTGGTGCAGGCACCCGAAGGCGCGGTTCTTAACGCCTGGCGCGCACTCATCGCTCACACCCAAGACCACTTTGACCTTGAAGACGAGTGGATGCAAAGCACCGGGTTTTCCTCCAGCAACTGCCACTCCATGCAGCACAAGGTGATTTTGCAGGTTATGCGCGAAGGCGAAGCACGCGGCGTCACCGGCGAGTACGCGGTGGTGCGGCAAATGGCGCAGGAGCTGGGAGTCTGGTTTCCACAGCACGCCCAAAGCATGGACGCAGCCCTCGCCCTGCACCTGCGCGGGGTCGGCTTTGACGCGGCTACCGGCCAAGTCAGCATGCCGCAGGCGCTGCCCCGTGAAACCATTCACGGCTGCGGCGGCGTCACCTGCTCCGACACCGCATAAACTCAATGGATGACAACACCCCCAACCGCCCCCCAACACAGTGCGTCTGAAGACATCCAGGCGCTACTGACCGGCACTTTGTTTGTCTCACTGGGCATCGTCATGTTCGGCTACACAGGCTTGCTGACCGGGGGCACCGCGGGAGTTGCTTTTTTGGTGCACTACGCCACGGGCTGGAACTTTGGATTGGTGTTTTTCACCATCAACCTGCCGTTTTACGGCTTGGCCTGGAAGCGCATGGGGCGCACCTTTACCTTCAAAACCTTTGCCGCAGTGGGCCTGCTGGCCCTGTTGACCAACCTGATGCCCCAGGTGCTGCAGTTTGCGCAGCTCAACGCCGTGTTTACCGCCGTGCTGGGCGGCCTGCTGATGGGCACGGGCATGTTGATTTTGTTTCGCCACCGCGCCAGCCTGGGCGGCTTTAACGTGCTGGTGCTGTACCTGCAGGAGCGCTTTGGCTGGCGCGCTGGACGCATCCAGATGGCACTGGACTGCGCCATTGTGCTGGGCTCCTTTGCGGTGATGGACTGGCAACACACGGCCCTGTCAGTGCTGGGTGCTGTGGTGCTGAACCAGACCCTGGCCACCAATCACCAGGCCGGCCGCTACGTGGCGATGTAGCTTGTGACCCTGTAGCTTGGCGCTGTCCTCAGGCGTCGACGTGCAAAGTCATGCCAGCCAAGCGCAGGCGCTGCACCAAGACATCGCCCAAGCCGCTGGCAGGTGTCAGCAGCCCACCGTGTGTTCGCCCACCGGGCAACTCATCCAGCTGCAAAGCCAACGCCAACGCGGCCTCGCACAGCATTTTGGTGGTGGCACGGTTGCCAGGGTCCCCTTGGTCGGCGATGCGTCCCCGCACCACATGGCCGCTGGCGCTGGTGCCCACCCATTCACAGCGAAACGAGCCGCCATCCATGCTGGCCTCAGACGGCCCTGCCCCCGGCGCCGGGGCCAACATGGCCGCTAGCTTACGCACCGGCCCCAAACCCAATGCCGCCTGCGACACTGCCGTACCAGCACTTAAAGCCGTGGCGGCCACCGCCGCCACCGGGCCGCGCCCCAAACGCAAATATTCCTGGTAAGAAAAATTGGGCCCATAGCCCAGCAAGGCTGCACTGCGCCGCACCACCCGGGTGTTGATGCTGGCCATGAAAAACGGGCCCAACCAGGCAGAGAAATCCGCATCAAAGCGTGGGCCGGTGGGGTCGGCATGGTGGGCTGCATCCGCCGGGCGTTGGTCGGCGGGGTTGAGTAAAAACGGATCGGCCACCGCCTTGCCCTGCCCGGTGGCCAGCATATTGAACATGGAAGCCAGCGTACCCCCGTTAAACCCGCCCAGCACACTGAACGCCGCCTTGACGCTGGTGCAGGGCTCGCCATAACGGGACTGCATTGCCTGCTGGGCCAACCAGGCACTGAGGTCCGAGGGGATGGAGTCAAAGCCACAGAAGGGAATGATGCGGGTGCCGTCCCGGGCGGCCTGCGCGTGGTGCCGCTCGATCAGGCCATGCACCCAGGGCGTTTCACCGGTGATATCGACATAGTAGGTGCCGTGGCGCACACAGGCAGCCACCAACTCACTGCCATACAGATCAAAGGGACCGGCTGTACTCAACACGACCGTGGCGCTGCGGGCCAGCGCGTCCATGGCCGCTGCGTCATGCGCCTCAGCCACCACGATGCCCGCGTGCTTGGCACCACACGCCTTTTTCACCGCCGCCAACTTGTCGGTGGAGCGCCCACCCAGCGCCCAGTTCAGCCCCAGCGCCTTGACTTGCGGGTGCCGGGCAAAGTACGCCACCGTTTGACGCCCGACAAAGCCAGTAGCCCCATAGAGCACGACATCGAATTTTCTAGGGGCCTGAGTGGCAGTCATATTAATCTCCTTTTTGCTATATTTTTAATAGCTGCTTGCGCAAATTCCACGGGCGTTGTGGCTATTATTGGCATAAATTTCGCACCAGCACAGATACCGCTAAAAAGTGTACCCGCAGGTGGGTGAAGCATTTGCCTCACTCTTGGTTGAGCTTGCGCTACGCGTTCATTTTTTCGGCAGGGTGGATGTGGTTTTCACAGGTGTTTCAGGAACACCAGCTGCCCAGATACCTTGGCTTGCGGCACGCCCTTGCTCAAAAATCAACCAACTTTGCCCACCGTAGTGGGGTAGTCCACGCTCTAAAGCGGCCAGTGCAACCGCGTCCTGGCCCGAGATGACGGCCAGCTGAAACGGTTGACCCACCACCGTCCAAACCTGCGCACTGCCCTGCCCCGCCACACCCGGTGGGCGGGTGGGCAGGCCAGCGGCGGCAAGCGCCTGGTCGACCTCTGCATGTGTGCCGGCCAGCACAACCACGGCCCGGGCGTTGAGCGCTGCCTTCAATTGCCTGGGGTCTACCCGCTTGGGGCTGACTTCAAAAAATCGTTCGGCCAACTGATCTACCGCCGCACGGGCTGCGGGTGACGCAACATTGACCAGCTGCGGCGCGCTGGCCGCCATCCACTGGCGCAATATGGGCGGCAGCTGGCTTAACTCCAACCGGCGCCAGACACGCATCTCGGGGTCCAGGCGCAGGGTTTGGGGCTCATGGGCAAGTTCGAGTGTGGCAGAGTTGCGCGCGGCATCCAGCTGAACCCAGTGGGTCTCGCGCTGGCCACCGGACGTGACCTCCACCGGCAGGCGCAAAGGCAGATTGGCATCTTGCTTGCTAAATTGGATGTTGAGCCGGTGTTGCTTGCTGCTAGGCGTGCGACTTGGCGCTGTGTCGGCATGGGCAATGGCTATCGCGGGCAAGGCCTGCTGGTCGAGCCACGGGGCGAAGAAGCCGCCCAATTTCTCGCCTGAAGCGCGCTCAAACGCCGCCTGCAAATCGCCCCAGCTGGTCGTTTTGAAGCGCTGAGAGTCCCAGAAAGTGCGGATACCTTGGTCAAACACCTTGACGCCCAAACGGTCATGCAGCATGACAAACACCATTGCTGCTTTGCCATATCCGATGTTGGCACCGGCGGCGTTGGCACGCGATCGGAAGTCACGCAACGCGCCCGGCTTTTCGCCCGATGAATCTGCATCAAACAGGGCGGCATCACGCAGCCAGGCCAGGCGCATGGCGCTGGCGGCGGAGGCGGACTCGGCCTCCTTCAAGGCGTAGTCGGCCATGAAGGTTGTGAGGCCTTCGCACCAGTTGCCGCGCTCGTAGTCCACATACACGCCGTTGCCCCACCAGTTGTGCAAAATTTCATGCCCAAGGGATGTTTTGCGGATGAAGGGCAGGCGCAGCACCTCAGCCCCAAGGTAGGTGAGTGTGGGCATGCCAAAACCGGTGGGCAATGGGCTTGCAACGATAGAAAACTCGCTGTACGGATAGGCTCCAATTTGACGGCTGTAGCGTTCGATGTAAGCCTGTGAGTCATTCAGATAGGCTTGCGCCAAGCCAGGTGTGGCATCCAGGTCTGCGGGGAAAAAGGTGCGCAAATGCAGTGGCGGCTGGGCGACTCGGGGCACAATTTTTTCACGCACCACCCACGGCCCGGCCATGAGATCAATGCCATCGCTGGGCTGGGTGAACTCAAAGCTTGCCCGATAGGTGTCTTGGGTGGTGGTTGGCAAGGTCTCATCCACGCGTTTGCCCGCGACCAAGGCGCGCTGACCGTGCGACACGGCCACTTTCACCTGGTAAGAAAACATCTCCGCCGGGCGCGGGTACCAGCCGCTGCCCGCTGATAGAAAACTCCCCTCAGGCGCGGCCATGGGCGGCATGCCACCCAGAACGCTGCGATGGTCACGGCGGCGCTCCAGGGGTGGCAACTCACCCGCGTAACTGATGACGAGCTTTTGATCGGGCTTGCCAACCGCAATAGTCCACTGCCTGAAACCCTTGGGGCCAGCGCTTTGTTCGACGACTACTTTTTGCCCTGCAACATGCGCCCGGGTTACACGCAATGACTCGTGAAGCAGAAAGCGAAAAGTGGGGCCCGCCAGCTGCAGCGCTGCCTCAGCCTTGAGCTGCCGCGATTGCGGGTCCAGTGACACATCAAGCACCAAGTGGGGCGGTGACGCACCATAAGCCGCCAGAGCGAGCAACAGCAAGCCCAACAGCGCAACCACGGTGCGCCCCATGCAGACCACTCTCATGGGCGCGGGGAAAACTGAACGACCAGATCGAGCTGCGCCTCACCGCGTGCAATGCGCAGCGGCAGCCACGTACCGGGCGGCTGTTGGCGGATGGTGGCAATTGCGTCGCCAGTGCCGCTGGCCGGGCGCCCGGCGATCTCGACAATGCGGTCGCCCACGCGCAGCCCCGTTTTTTCCGCCAGACCGCCCGCCGTCACAGCGCTTATTTTCAAGCCCTGGGGTGCATCTTCCAGTGCCAGGCCCAAGCGCGGCGGCGCAACAGGTGGCAGCGTCTTGTTCGGAACAATAAACACGGCGTCCGCTACACCGGCCTCTAGCTCAAGGCACTCCCCGCCCTGCTCCACCGGCAGCAAGCTCAGCACCTTGGGCACACCCAAGTTCTTGAGCTGGTGCGCCACGCCATGGCCAAACCGAATATGTCCACTGCCCATGATGCCCACCACCAGCGTGGGATTTTTGCGCCCGTCCTGGCTGACTTCAAGGGCAAGGGCTTCTGCCATGGCGCGGTCCCAGGTCAGTTGACTGTCCACAAAGCCTTTGAAGCCCGCATCGCTTGGCTCCTTCTTATCACCAGCCCTAGTCGGTTGCTCTCCATGCATTTGGTATATCTGGCGCAAATATTCCAGGTATTGCGGCAGCGCTGCTGCGGGACGACCCACGCCCTCCCGGGCTTCCTCGGGGACATTTTCCCACCCTTTTTGCGCCACCATGCTGGACAACTTCTTATCAACATTGAGCGCCCGCATGGGGATTTTGTTGATCCGCGCAAACTCGAACAGCGGCATATAAAGTTGCGGCGGGAAGGCCCACACCTTGTCCCACTCCACCTGTTTCAAAAACTCCTGCGCACTCAGGGAACCCGCGACCCACTGGTCCAGCACGGGCTGCGCCCGACGGGGGAACATCTCAAAGCCAATGGCCATTTCGGGGGCTTGCGCGTGCAGGGCCGCGAGCATCTGCAACTGCCAGCGGTGGTGGTCTTCCACGTCGTGCTGCTCACCGAGCAAGACCACATCCTGTGCCATGGCTTGGGCGATGACGTTTTGCACAACGGTGGGCTGGGGCGGTGTAGTGCTGACCGGCACCCAATTGCCACCCCCCTTGCAATAGGCCGGGATGGATGGCTTGACCAACGACTGACGGGTGGCCAATGCCGCGACTGCGACGCCGGCACCCACCAATAGGCAAACGATGAGGCCGACGGTTTTTGAGGTGCGTTTCAACATAGGTGACAGGACCTTACCTGTATTCGATGCCGATAGACATGGCTCCGGCAAAAACCTTCAAGGCCCGCTGGCAATTGGCCTGTAGACCACTGCTCACTCAAAATCCACATAGTGTGATGCCATCCTCAAGCGCTGCAGTGGGTCGGACTCCGCCAGCAATTGCTGCTTGGCCTCGGGAGAAATCGGCAAAATCTCAGCCCAGCGGTTGGCCACCCAGCCGCATTCATCCAATCTATAAGGCTCAAAAATGGGTAGCAGGTGTTGTACACCCTGCTTTTGGTTGCGGGCAATCAACTGCCCCAAAAAATTGGCCATGGGCTGCAAAGAAGCGGGAATGGGAACAGCCGCGTCCTGAGCCACAGCGCTGGTGCTACCGTACCAAACACCGTAGGGGCCCAGCGCATAGGAATCCAGCGTAAACCGACTCCCGCCTTTGCACACCACCCGAAGCAAGGCCGGCTGCACTGTAATCAACTCCACAATGTGCGCCATGGCGCCCACGGGGCACAGCACCACCGATTCGCCAGGGGCTTGCACCTCGCGCCCCTGCGCAATGCCCACCACGCCAAACGGCTTTCCTTCTTTTTCACAGCGCCGAATCATGTCCAGGTAGCGCACCTCAAAGATCTGAAGCTGCAACATCCCGTCTGGAAACAAGCCGTTGGAAAGGGGGAACAAGGGTATGCGGTTCATCAGCAATTACTGGGTAAATCCTGATTGTGGCTGCGGTGTGCGCATGCGTTTGACCGCTTGGGCAAAGCCCCTGCAGCGCGGGTTGCATCTTGTCGATGACGGCCTGTCGCGTTGGTAACGCACGGCATGGGCTCCGGGCGCTACCATTCGCCGCTTCTCATTGCACACTCCAACCGAGCACTTTTCATGACCACTGCCCACCTCGCCAGCCTCGTTAACCACCAAATCCGCCTGGCCGCCCGCCCGGTGGGCATGCCCAAAGCCAGCGACTGGAGCCACACCTCCGAGCCGGTGACCGAGCCAGCGGACGGGGGGGTCGTCCTCAAAACCTTGGCCTTGTCGCTGGACCCCGCCATGCGCGGCTGGATGAACGAAGGCAAGAGCTACATCCCCCCTGTTGGCATCAATGAAGTAATGCGTGCCGGTGGCGTGGGCCAGGTTATCGCCTCGAAAAACGAACAGTTCCAAGTGGGGGACTATGTGAGTGCAGGCTTCGGAGTGCAGGAATACATCACTATTGCCAAGGACGAAATCAAACGCAACGGCCTCGTCAAAATCGACCTGTCCGTGGGCAGCCTCACCCAGTGGCTCAACGTGCTGGGCATGCCCGGCATGACCGGCTACTTTGGCCTGATGGACGTGGGCCTGCCCAAAGCGGGCGAGACCGTGGTGGTGTCGGGCGCGGCCGGTGCCGTCGGCCAGACCGTGGGCCAGATGGCCAAGATCAAGGGCTGTCGCGTGGTGGGTATTGCCGGTGGCGCCGCCAAGTGCGACTGGGTGGTGAAAGAGCTGGGCTTTGACACCTGCATCGACTACAAGGCCGGCCCTGGTGCCGTGCGCGCTGGCCTGAAAGAACACTGCCCCAAAGGCGTGGACATTTACTTTGACAACGTGGGCGGCGAAATTCTGGACGACGTGCTGGCCAAAATCACCCGTGGCGCACGCATCGTCATCTGCGGCGCCATCAGCCAGTACAACAACACCACCGCCGTGCAAGGCCCCAAGAATTACCTCAGCCTGCTGGTGAACCGCGCCCGCATGGAAGGCATTGTGGTGTTTGACTACGCCGACCGCTACCACCTGGCCGTGGCCGAGATGGCGGGCTACCTGAAAGACGGCCGCATGAAAAGCCGGGAGGATGTGGTGGTCGGCCTGAACACCTTCCCCGAGACCCTGCTCAAGCTGTTCAACGGCGAAAACTTTGGCAAGCTGGTGCTGGAAGTCGCCAAGGCCTGAACCTTTTCGCAGAGTGAACTCGGGCGGTCTGCGCAAAGTGCTATATTTTTAATAGCTGATTTCGCATATCGCACGGGGGCTAGAGGCCGATTTGACCATCAAACGGAGCAACCGGTTATGGACTTTCTTTGGAACACGGTGCGTAACACGGTCAAAAGTCAAATGCCTTACCTTATGCATTTTTTGCATTACAGCCTTTGGGTAAACCCTAGCCAGCGACCGTGACAAGTTGATTACAGTCAATGCGTTGGCACCTAGAGCGCAGCAGCAATGGCAGGCATGTTATTTGCGTGCTGCATTGTTCTTCTTGCGCATCTCGCCGAAACTACTTATCTCCACCGTTAAAGAAGGTCATCTCATGAAAAAGCAATTTATTGCACTGGCAGTTACATTGGCAATCGCATCGCTGGCCAACGCACAGTCCACCGACACCATCGCAAAAGTTAAAGCTTCGGGCGCGGTCACCATGGGGGTGCGTGATTCCTCCGGGGCACTGTCCTCCACGCTGGGCGACGGAAAATACACCGGCTACCACGTTGAAATTTGCCAGGCCATTTTGGCCAATCTTGAAAAGACAGTGGGCAAAAAAGTAGCGATTACCTACCAGGCGGTCACTTCACAAAACCGTATCCCCTTGGTGCAAAACGGCACCGTGGACATTGAATGTGGCTCCACCACCAACAACGCCACCCGCCAGAAAGATGTGGCCTTTGCATACACCACCTTTGTGGAAGAGGTGCGCATTGCGGTCAAAGCCAACTCGGGCATCACTTCGATTGCACAACTGAGTGGAAAGAATGTGGCGACCACCACCGGCACCACCTCGGTGCAAACCCTGCGTAAAAACGAACGTGCAAACGGCATTGACTTCAAGGAGGTCTATGGCAAGGACCACGCCGAGAGCTTCCTGTTGCTCGAATCGGGCCGGGCAGACGCTTTTGTGATGGATGGTTCCATATTGGCGGGCAATATCGCCATCTCGAAGAACCCTGCCGACTTCAAAATTGTGGGTGAAGTGCTGAGCGTGGAACCCATCGCCATCATGATGCGCAAGGACGACCCCGCATTCAAGAAACTGGCCGACGAAACCATTGCAGGCCTAGCCAAGTCCGGCGCGTTGGCCAAGCTGTACGACAAGTGGTTCATGCAGCCCATTCCACCGAAAAACACCAAGGTAGGCTTGGCTGCGAGCGACGGCATCAAGGCCGCCTGGGCCACGCCCAATGACAAGCCTATGGAAGATTACGCCAAGAAGTAATTGGGCATCACCGTTTGAAGACGCCCCGCCAGAGAGCTTCTTTGGCGGGGTTTGTTTTTAGGCGTGGAAAAATATCAATTTTGTGGAGAACGCGATGACCTGGGATTGGCAAGTATTTCTGAATGACGATGGCAGCGGTGGGCGCACTTACCTTGCCTGGATGTTTGACGCATGGGGCTGGACGCTGGCGGTGGCTGGCACCTCATGGGTCGTGGCAGTCACACTGGGCGCCTTGATGGGCACCTTGCGCACCCTGCCCAACAGCCCCTGGCTGGTGCGGCTGGCCAATGCATGGGTCGAGCTGTTTCGCAACATCCCCTTGTTGGTGCAGGTCTTCCTTTGGTATTTTGTAGTGCCCAAGATGTTCCCGGCGTTCCAGCAGGTGTCCGGCTTTGTGCTGGTAGTTTTTGCACTAGGATTTTTCACCTCGGCACGCATCGCGGAGCAGGTGCGCGCGGGGGTTCAGGCGCTGCCCAAGGGCCAGCGCATGGCGGGCATGGCCATGGGGTTTACGACCGCACAAACCTACCGCTACGTGATCTTGCCCATGGCGTTTCGCATCATCTTGCCGCCCCTGACCAGTGAGTCCATGAACTTGCTGAAAAACTCGTCCATCGCCTTTGCGGTGTCCATTGCGGAGTTGACCATGTTTGCCATGCAGGCCCAGGAGGAGACCTCCCGCGGCATCGAGATTTACCTGGCAGTCACGGCGCTCTATGCCCTGTCGGCATTTGCGGTGAACCGCATCTTTAGCCTGATCGAGAAAAAAGTACAAATCCCAGGCTTCATCGTCGCAGGCGCGACCGGCGGGGGGCATTGACATGATGGGAATGGATTTCACTTTTCTCAGCTGGGACATCGTTCGCAACTTCATCTGGAACGGCCTGTGGTTCAGCACCTACCTGACCGTGATTGCTACCCTGGGCGGCATCGTGTTCGGAACCCTTCTGGCCCTGATGCGCCTGTCGGGCAACAAGTTCCTGGCGGTACCCGCCACCTTCTACGTCAACGGCATGCGCTCGATTCCATTGGTCATGGTGATCCTGTGGTTCTACCTGTTGGTTCCGCTGTTGACCGGCAAACCGATTGGCGCGGAACTTTCCGCCATCATCACCTTTGTTGCTTTTGAGGCGGCGTACTTCAGCGAGATCATGCGGGCAGGCATCCAATCCATCCCGCGCGGCCAGGTATTTGCCGGTCAAGCGTTGGGCATGACCTACAACCAGAACATGCGTTTGGTGGTGCTGCCGCAGGCGTTTCGCAACATGCTGCCGGTGCTGCTGACGCAAACCATCGTGCTGTTTCAGGACACCTCGCTGGTCTATGCCATTGGCGCCTACGACCTGCTGAAGGGGTTCTCACTGGCCGGCAAGATTTATGGCCGCCCCGAAGAGGCGTACATCTTGGCCGCAGTGACCTACTTTGTGATCTGCTTTGCATTGTCTTGGGCGGTCAAACGCCTGCAGGCCAAAATCGCCATCGTTCGTTAAGCATCGGAGAAAAATAATGATTGAAATCAAAAATGTGTCCAAGTGGTATGGCCCGGTTCAGGTGCTCAGCGACTGTTCGGTGAGCATTAACAAGGGCGATGTGGTGGTGGTGTGCGGCCCCTCCGGCTCTGGCAAATCCACGCTGATCAAAACGGTCAACGGGCTTGAGCCCATCCAAAAAGGGTCGATCACCGTCAATGGGGTCGACCTGTATGCCCCCGGCACGGACCTGCCCAAGCTGCGCTCCCATGTGGGCATGGTGTTTCAGAGTTTTGAGCTGTTCCCCCATTTGTCCGTGACTGAGAACCTGACGATTGCGCAGATCAAAGTCCTGGGCCGCAGTGCCGATGAGGCAAAAACACGGGGCTTGAAAATGCTCGACCGGGTCGGTCTGATGGCACACAAGGACAAGTTCCCGGGCCAGTTGTCGGGCGGGCAGCAGCAGCGTGTTGCCATCGCTCGGGCGCTGTCCATGGACCCTGTGGCCATGCTGTTTGATGAGCCCACTTCGGCCCTTGATCCCGAAATGGTGGGCGAGGTGTTGGACGTGATGGTGACGCTGGCCAAAGAAGGCATGACCATGATGGTGGTCACCCACGAGATGGGCTTTGCCAAGAAGGTAGCCAGCCGGGTCATCTTTATCGATGTGGGCGGCCATATTCTGGAAGACTGCTCCAAAGAAGAGTTCTTTAGCCATCCGCAAAACCGCAAGCCACGGACCAAGGATTTTCTGAACAAGATCCTGCAGCACTGACCGCTGCATGCGGCCGGCCCGCAGAGCGCGACCGGCTCGGGTAACTAGGGTGTTGCGACCGAAAAACCGGGGCCCAGACGGTCGGACGTCCAGCGCAGCAAGTCCAACCACATCTGCCGCGTCTCGGAATCCAGCGGTGCGCGTGAGGCACTGCCCAGCTCGATGGTGACCACCGGCACGCCCTTGTGGATGCCCCCGTAGTTGCCCAGGGAGCCCGGGTAGATGCCAACCTGGTCCAGGTACAAGCGCCCCAGGCGGCTGGGGGCCACGGCGGGCCCGTCAAAGTCCAGCAGTCCATAAGGGGCGTGCACACTGACGATCAGGTTCGGCTTAAAACTGCCCATTTGTTCAAACAAGAAACGGGATTCCGGCTCTGACAATGGCTTGGCACCGGGCCAGCGGCGTGGGTCCCGTTTGGTACGGTTTTCCCAATAGAGCTTGGCATCGCGCGACCAATTGGGGGTAGGAAAATTGCGGTTCAGGTCTACGCCGCGGGCATTGACCCGCTTGGGCGGGCGCGCGAACAGCCCATCCGGGTTCAGTGAAGGAATAAACCGCCAATGAATGGACTGGGGCATGTCGGCCGGCGGCGAGTTGCTAGCCATGTCGATCCAATGGAACACGAGCGAGCTGGACGACATTTCATCGCCATGGATTCCGCCGATCACCAATACGCGCAGCTTGGCATCATCCGGGCGGACATCGCGACCCCAAATGGTGCGGCCATTGACAGACCGGGCCTGCATGTCCTGCAGGTCAGCGGCCTCGCACAGCGCTGGTTTCAGATTTGGAATTATGGAAGAAAAATCACTGCAAGCCCTTGTGGTTGCTGCGCTGGCAGCTACGCTAAAGATAGCAACTGCACCGATAAATAGAGTTCTGAATAGCATGCCCTATTGTAGGTTGCCCGATTTCAGGTAAATTGCAGCCATGCTCTCGAATGTTCAGCCCTCGCAGGCCCTGCCCCCCAATTTTTCACCCGCCGAGTTCCGAACCGCCTTGGGCATGTTTGCAACCGGGGTAACGATAGTCACCGCGCGTGCCGCGGACGGCACCTTGGTGGGGTTGACCGCCAACTCCTTCAATTCGGTTTCCATGTCACCACCGCTGGTGCTTTGGAGTCTGGGCAGCGCTGCGGGTTCGATGGCCGCCTTCAGCACCGGGTCGCACTACGCCATCAACATCCTGGGGGCGGAGCAGCAAGATCTGGCAAAACAGTTTGCCTCCAAACTGGGTGATCGTTTCGCCGGGGTTCAGTATTCATTGGGCTCCAGTGGTGCCCCCCTGATTCACGGTGCCGCAGCTACCTTCGAGTGTTTTAACCGCAGCCAGTATGAAGAAGGTGACCACGTCATTTTTGTGGGTGAAGTGGAGTGCTGCACCCAGCGCGCCGGGGCATCGCCGCTGCTTTTTCACGGCGGCAAGTTCTACGCGGAACACCCGCTGTAACCCGCTACCCCGCCACTAGGCCGACTGCGCGGGCCCCCGGTAAGCGCCGCAACCAATCAGCAAATCATCATCTATGGGCAAAACGTAGGACGACTTGCCGCGCACGTCACCGGTCACTAGGTTAATGATGTTGTACTCCACCCAACCGCCGCCCTGCTCGCAACGTTCCCACGCGTCGTCCAGAAGTTGTTGCGCGTCCAAGCCCGGCGCATCGAACAAGCTGCTACCGACCCGCTGGATATCTGCCCCCATGATGCGGTACACGCCTTGGCGGTCAAATACAAACACGTACAAATCACGGTCAACATAGCCGCCTTTCTTGTCGTGAAGAATGTCCGAGGCCTGCGCAAAGCCTACCCGCTTCACTAATTCGTGTGCCTTGGTGGCCAGCGCCATGGCCTCGTCCGTTGTACCTTGGCGTAGTTTGATGTAGGTGACCGCTTCTTCCAACTGGCGCGAGCGCTGCATCAGGCGGCTGGACCGGTGGGAGGTGCGATCCACCAAACCGGAGTTCTCGATGGTGACCTTGTCCAGATCACCCACGGCCTGCACCACCTCGGCAAGCGCAATGCTTTGCTTGACGCTGCCCTCCGCCATGCTGTCCACGTTCTGTGCGATTTCACGAATGCCGGCCACCAGACTGCCCATTAACTGATTGACCGTTTGAATTTGTGTCACCGTGCTGCTCACACGATTGGTGGAGTCGGCGATCAGCGCGCGCACTTCACCGGCCGCCACTTGGCTGCGCCGGGCCAAACCACGCACCTCGGCAGCCACTACCGCAAAGCCCTTGCCTTGCTCACCCGCCCGCGCCGCTTCCACGGCGGCATTCAGGGCCAGCAAATTGGTTTGGAACGCGATGCCGTCAATCGTGCCAATGATCTCGGTCATGCGGCCTGAGGTGGCTTGCAACGCCTCCATGCCACCCACCGTCGCGCCCATCAGCGTGCTGGCGTGCTCCGCCTCTTGGTGCAGGCTTTTGGTCATCATGCTGACCTCTTGTGCGGCCTCTGAGTTGCGTGCCACGGTGTCGCTCACCTCGCCCACATTGGAGGTTGCCTCTTCCAGACTTACGGCCTGCGACTGGGTGCGCTGTGACAACAAATGGCCGTCTTCCACCAGTTGCCCGCCGGTATGGGTCACCATGGCGGATGCACTGCGCACGTCGGCGACCAAAGCCGACAGCACTTCCAGCATTTTCTCGAACTCGCGGCTGATTTCAGCCAGTTCGTCGCTACCCGGCATCTCAACCTTGGTGGCCAGGTTGCCGCGCGCGCCTTCTATCAGAGCGGTGTGCAATATGCCAATACTGCGAACCGTAGCCACCAGCAGCCCCAGCATTAAATAGATCACCGCAAGCACGCCGGTTGCTGAAAACGCCCCCAAAAGTAGGCCGGTCCAAAAAACAGCCTGCTGGCGGGCCTGCAAGGTTTCCAAAAGCAGCTGCGATGCCTGCACCCGAAAGGCGCGCCCGGCCTCCAGGGCTTTCCCACCCAAGTCCAGGAAGACCGCGGCACTTTCCGGTGTGGCTTCTTTGCCAATGCTTTCACGCGCCACTTTGGTAAATTCAGCAATGCTGCGCAATGCGACCTCGGATTCCTTGGGCAGGGCAATGCCGCCAGCCCGAATCAGGGCTTCAATTTTCCCGGCAACATCGTCGGTCCGCGCGTCAATCAGGCCCACCAAAGTGGCCAGCGCTGCCGCATGCGCCGCCTGATCGCCAGACTGACCCAGCCAAGCCGCCCCAACGGCGCGGGTGCTGCTCACGGCTTCAATCCAGGGAATCGCCTGCTCCACCAACACATCCTGCAAAAAGTAGGTGCTACCGGAAGGGTCCAGCACCAGCGTCGAGGTCTCGCCCGCGTACTGCACCAATTTGCGCAACGCATCCACGCTTTTGCCATGTTTGGCCGTCAGCGCGGTTCGGTCGACCCCGCCGGCATCAGAGGTCAAGGCCTGCAAATCAGACCGAATATCGGCCCATGATGTTGACAAGCCCAATTCCGGGTGCGCCTTGCTCCAAGAATCAAAGGCAGACACCGCAGCAGTCAGACGTTGGCGCGTTTGAACACGGGCATTGTCGAACTCGGGCTTTCCTGCCAACAGCATTTCAATGCGGTGCCCCTGCACCTCAGTGGCCACGTCCGTAATCAGGCTCACGGCCTGAACCCCCAGCACTTCGCGCCTTACCGTGCGGTAGTCACTGAACAGGGTCGACAACTGTGCGTAACTGACCACCAACAAGGGCACGATCAGCAATGCGGCCATGGTCGCGAGTTTGGTTTGCATGCGAAAACGCTGCATGAGTCGCACGCTGGGTTTCAACCATGCGCTAACTTGAAATTGGTTTTTTTCTGTGCTCATGGCGTCCATGAAAAGTGATATTGAATTCTAGCTTTCTGACCCACTTCAGCGCCGCATTGTGACCCGCGTCAACTCTGCCATCAAGTGCTCTATTTCTATCGGTTTCGCAACATAACCATCCGCCCCTGCGCGCTTGAACTTGGCGGCATCGCCGGGTTCGGCGTGTGCGGTTGCCATGATGATGGGCAGATGTCCGCCGTGCGTTTGCTCTTGGGTGCGGATGGCGGCGAGCGCTTCCAATCCGTCCATGATGGGCATCATGACATCCATCAGCACCGCGTCGAATTGAAGTTTGGCGAGGCACTTCAAGGCCTTGGCACCATCCCCCACCACCACACCGGTATGCCCCAGGGTTGTGAGCATGGCAATCACCAATCGTTGATTTATTATGTTGTCTTCGGCAACCAGCACCTTCAGTGCTTTGCCTGCAGCGGGACTCGGCATGTTCGGTAATGTCTATTGCGTGAGTTGATCTATCAGTATCTCGCATTCTGCCGCAGCCAGCTCAAACTCCAACTCGGCCATGGCCGCATCCAGCGGGGCCATGGCGTCGTCCAAAGCATCGCCACCGGATTGCCGCAGAGTGGCGTGCAACTCCATCGCTGTCATATCCGCATTGCGAAGAACCCCCAGCAGTTCGCGTAGTTGGCCCAACAAGACCACACCGTCCGTGTTGGCAATGGGGCTTGCTGGTGCCTCCGTCGTGATTTGCAGCGACAGCTGAGTCGCCAGCGACTCCAAGACCGGTAGCAGTGTCCCAATACAGCTGGCAATGTCGGCCATCAATTCGGGCATGGGGGAAGCCATGCACGCGATGGAGGCATCCTGACGCAACAAGGCCTCAGCCCGTGCGGACAGCGCCGCCAATTCAGCGACACCCAAAGTGGCCGCCAATCCTTTCAGCGCGTGCAACTCCCTTCGCATGTCAGCTGCATCACCCGCAATCGCCAACACATCCAACTGCTCGGGCAACTGCCGCGCCGCTTGTGCAAAGGTCCGCATGGTTTTAACCAACAGCCCCGTGTTGCCCCCCATGCGCGCCAGTGCGCCAGCCCCGTCGATGCCTTGTGGCCAGACTATGGCCACAGCCGTTGTTACGGGGGCGATAACGGCAGCGACGGACTCGGCACCGACCCAGCGGGTGTGGCGCACCAAGGTATCCACCAGATGGCTCAAATCAAACGGCTTGCCAACATGGTCGTTCATACCGGCCTCCAGACAGGCTTCGCGGTCGGACGCCATCGCGTTAGCGGTCATGGCAATCACGGGAAGCGTGGCAAGCCCCAAGCCCACGCGAATGGCACGGGCCGCGTCCAGCCCCCCCATCACCGGCATTTGCAAATCCATCAGCACCACGTCAAACTGCGGGTCTGCATTTGCAACGGCATCCACACCCAGGCGGCCGTTGTCCGCCAGCGTGATGTGTGCACCTTCGTGGCTCAGCAACTCCATCGCCACTTGCTGGTTAATCGCGTTATCTTCCACCACCAGGATGCGCATGCCAGCCAGACGCTGCGCTTTGTTTCGGATCACCACCTCATCGGACTCGGGGACAAAAGCACCGGGGCTGACACGGGCCTGCGTCAGCGCATTTTTATACATGCTTGCTGTCAAGGGCTTCACCAAGAACCCATTTAGCAAATCGACCTCTCGTTGGCTGCGCTGCGCCAGCAGCTCGCGGCCTTGGCCGCTGAGCATGACCAAAACAGGGGCTTCGCGGTCGCCATATAAACGCCGCACTTCGCGCAAGGTTTGCCAGCCGTCCAGGCCAGGCATTTGCCAGTCCACAAAGAAGGCCTGGAACGGCGTTTCCCCGCTTTCAAGTCGCGAGCGAACCAAGGCCAGGGCCTGCTCGCCCGAGTCCGCAGCAGTCACTTTCCAGCCCAAAGAACGCATCATGGCTGCACCCATCGCTAGCGCAACCGGGTTATCGTCCACCAGCAAGGCCTGCAGACCGGCTTCGTCTACCGGCACCGACTTGTCCGCCGGCAGGTCAACTTGGGGTAGATGGGCCACTGGCAAATCTAGCGTAAAACTAAATACGCTGCCCTCGCCCGATGCGCTGGCCACCGACAAATTCCCACCCATCAACTGAATCAGGCGCTGGGAAATGGCCAAGCCCAAACCGGTTCCGCCAAAGCGCCGGGTGGTGCTGGCCTCGGCCTGTGAAAAGCCCTCAAATATCCGCATCTGATTCTCAGGGGCAATGCCAATACCAGAGTCGCGCACCGCGATTTCCACGCTCACAACATCGTCCACACGCGTCAGCAAGCGCCATTGAATGACCACCTGCCCGTGCGCCGTGAATTTGACCGCATTGCCGCCCAAATTAATCAATATCTGCTTGATGCGCAAGGCATCACCCACCAGGCTGGCAGGAATCGCGGGGTCAATATCGAACAAAAGGTCAAGGTTTTTGGCCCCCAGATTGGCAGACAAAATAACGGACAGGTCCGCCAACAGCTGTTCCACCAAAAATGGTTCCGGGTCGAGTTGCATCTTGCCCGCCTCAACCTTGGAGAAATCCAGTATGTCATTGAGGATGCCGAGCAGGGACCGTGCCGCGCCTTCGGTCTTGTCGGCGTAATCGCGTTGGCGCTCCGACAGTGCCGTGTTGTGCAGCAACTTGAGCATGCCCAAAATGGCGTTCATGGGCGTACGAATTTCGTGGCTCATATTGGCCACAAACTGGCTCTTGGCCACGCTGGATTGCTCTGCACGGACCATGGCGTTGCGCAAGGAATCCTCGTATTCCTTTTGGAGTGAAATGTCGGAAGCAATCCCCAGATGCCCTATCAGCACACCGGACGCATCGCGCATAGGGGAAATCAGCAAAGACGCCGTAAACCTGCTGCCATCTTTTCGTACGAAGGTCCACTCGGCTTGCTCGTTGTTACCAACCACATCGGCCAGCACCTCGTGCTCTGTTGGTGTTCGACCCAGCAGCAATGCAAGCGATTCGCGGATGACGGCTAACTGGCTGACATCAAAAAACAGGCTGCTGGATCGCTTTCCAATCAGCTCGTCTGCCTGGTAGCCCAATAACAATTCTGCGCCCTTGTTAAACAGGGTGATGGTGTTGTTTAGGTCGGTGGCAATCACGCCCACGTCCACAGCCGAGTCCAGAACAGCGTGCAGCAGGTTCTCGCTGCGTTCAATCTTGATCTGTGCCTCTTTCACCTGGGTCACGTCCTGCAATGCGCCCAGCAAACGCACCGCACCGCTATCGTCAAACTCCACCTCCCCCACAGAACGACCCCACAGTGACTTCCCCTGCGCGTTGCTAAACGGCATCGTCAAATCCCAATTGGAGCCGCGCTCGACGGCGGACGCAACGGCGGCTCGCACCTGCAGTTGCGCCTGCGAAGGGTAGTAGGCCAAGCTCTGCTCCAAGGTCGGCCTGAAACCGAACTCTTCGCCATGTATTTCGCAGGTCTGGTCGTTCCAGACAACTTCCTTGGTTTTGAGGTCGATCTGCCAGGCGCCAATGCCGGCAGCGCGCCCCGCGCGGTCCAAGAACGCCTGCGCGTCACGCAACTTCTGCTCGTTGTCTTTGGTATCGGTAATGTCGGTATGAATACCAGCCATCCATTCCACTTTACCGTCTTGGCTGCGGGTCATCGCCCTGCCGCGGCTCAGTATCCACATCCAACTGCCGTCTTTACGCTTCACGCGCGAGTCCAGGGAATATTGTTCGGTCTTGCCAGCCAGGTACATCGCCATGGTGTTGTTGGATCGGACCAAATCATCCGGATGCACCTGGCGCTCCCAAAAAGCCCAAACGCCGGGCAGCATCTCGTCCGCGGCAAAACCCAGCATCGCGCTAAAGCGTTCGTTGACCTTGAAATCCCCTGTTTCGACATTCCACTCCCAGGTACCCACGTTGGTGCCCAACAAGATGTTGTCAGCCCGATCCTTCTCACGCGCCAACGCTTCCCGGGCGAGCACTTGCTCGGTGACGTCGCTTTCCAGTGACATGAACCCGGTAATCACACCGCCGGCTGAACGCATGGGCTGAATTTCCAGATCTACCCAACATTCGCGCCCGTCTTTTGTCCGCTGGAGCAGAAGCTGGCGGCAGGTTTCCCCCGAAGCCACAGCACCGCGAATGGCATCCAAAGCGCTCAAGCTTGTTCGCTCGCTGCGCAGCAAGTCGGTAACCCGCCTGCCCACCGCATCTTCTGCGCTGTAGCCGGTGATGCGGGTAAAGCCATCATTGACCCATTCAATGCGCTGCCGAACATCAGAAATGATGACAGCGTTCGACGTACGGCGCGCAACCATCGCCAGGCGCTCTATGTCTTGGGTCATGGTTCGTGCCAAAGCTTCTGCACGGTCACGGCCGGCCAGCAACAACCAGATCACCAGGCTGGCCAACACACTCAGCACCGAACCCGAAAAAGCCAGCCGGATCGGCGCATTCATGTCGATCGATTGCTCAAAACCGGTGGTGGTACGGGTGCGCAGCTGAAACAATTGCCCGCCAATCAACAGGGGGCGTGTGATCGAAAACAGCGCAGGGGTCTGGCGCAGCCCGTCACCCGCCACCTCCATGACTGCCATCGAGGTATCACTGTCAAACATCAGCGTTGCATGGTTCATGTCCAACCCGTCGTACAGGCTGAAACTGGTTTGATTTTGGGTGCCTTCAATGGTGTGGGCCATAAAATCCGAAAGAACGATGGGCGCACTCACCCATCCAACAAAAGAGCGCAGTCGCTCCGCTTCCGAGGAAGGTATTTTGGCGTTTCGGTAGACCGGTAAAAAGTACATCAGCCCAGGCCGTTTCAGCGCGTCCTGCTCCAAGGTGATTCGATGGGTCATTACCGCAATACCCTCTCGCATCGCACGCTCGGCGGCGGCACGGCTAATCAACTCGGCCCCCACATCCAAACCAACCGCATCCCGATTGGAGGCAATCGGTTCGGAGTACCTGACCACCAGCAGGTCCGGTGCAGCGCCCGTTGTGCGCACCGCAAAGCCAGTTGCTCCAGCCCTGCGCTGGAACGCGACGTAGGCAGCCAACTGGTCGCGGGGCACTCGGTCAATCATGTTGAAGCCGCGCACACCGGCAAACTCCTGCGCAATGTCGCGCGAGGCAACCCAATCTCGAAATTCACTACGCGAGACAATGCCACGGGCCACCACGAAGCCGCGGATGCTGCGCATCGGCCCAAGCAACTTATCGAACTGGGACTGAAGGTCGGCCTCAATACGGTCACCTTGCTGCTGGAAGCGAAGCCAAGCATCGGTGTACAACTGCTGTTGAACACCTTGTACGCGGTAAGTCGTCAGGCCAAACCCCAGCAACAACACCAACCCGGCCCAAAGCAGTGGCCGGCTCCCATGCCCCAGTTTGGGAAAAGGCGCATTGCGTGACTTGCTAATCCAAATGCGCCTTGCAAACCAAGCGCCAAAAATCAACAAGGCCAATGCCAACGGGGCAGCACCCAGCAAAAGCGCTTGCAAGGATACGGCGGACCAAGAGGAAGGTGGGTGAAATTCCTGTGCGCTTGCGCCCGGGCAACAAAGGAGCCAACCCAGCACCGAAACGAGGAAAAAGCGCAATTAATGTATCTCCGGTCGCAATTGATGAATTGCCCCGTTTACCGGGACACAGTGACATCATGTCAAAGTTTTTATGCAAAAAGAAAGAAAGTTTGCCTGCGCGGCAATTCATCACCACAGAGCCCCAGCGCACAGACCTGCGTCACCGCACCACAATACCAGTTGTCAATCATGAATTGCTATAAAAATAATAGCTGCTTGCGCAGTATCCACAAGGGGAAACGGTCTTTTTACTCATACGGAGTTGCAAGGTCACATTACCTTGGTGCGGCCAAAAATAGGCTGCTTCGAGTACAGGCAGCACGCCTCGATGGGCGGCTAAAGCGTTGTGTCCAGGCTGTTGCGCAAGGCAATTTGCGCGACCGCATCCAGCGCCCCGCCTACAACAGTTTGAGCGGAAACAAGGCGCAGGCAACCATTGGCAACCAGCTTGTCGCGCGAGCGACGGGTCATGGACTGGGTGGTACCAAACACGCTGGTAAACAGGAACAAAGTGCCATGGGGACTTGCCCAAGTCAGTTGGGTGCGCACCCATTGGCCATTGGTCTGCAACTCAACCCAGGATCCCAGCGGCAGTTCGTCCAGCGCGGCATCAGCCGTCTTGACCGCTGCGACCTCCGACGTGGCAGGGACACTGGCAATTGTGGCTGGTGGCGCATCCAGAATGGGCAGTGCGAGAGCAGCCTGGTGCTCGGGGAACTCCATGAAGTTGGAAACGGAAGCTTCTTCTGGCGCAACCCAAGGATTGTCACCTTCCAACAGGTGCGCGCGGGCACCCGGCAACCGCGGTGCTGCGGGCTGCGTTGCCTTTTCAACGGGCTTCCCGGCAGAGCGGAAGGCCAATTGGTGCAAACCCATCAAGGCTTCCAAAAAGGCGCTGGTCTTGGTGGCTGGGTAGCGAATAGTGTCCAAGCCGTCACGCACCGTATTCAAGAGCAGCGGAACCAGTCGGGTCAACTTGGTAATATTTTTTCGGGTTAGTTCGGGGTGCGCACTCCAAAGCATGGCCGAAATCAGCGCCTGGTATTTATCCGCAGCACCGGAATTCGCCCCCCCGAGAATGCGCGCCTGTGCCACTACCTGCGCCCAAGGACCGCAAAGGAAGTCGATCACAACTTCTGGCACCCGAGCTGAGTCGGGGTGGGAGTCGATCTGACGCGCAATTTTCTCCGCCAACAAGTTACGCTGTTCGGCATGTTGCAGAACCCGCACCGCATCTTCACGGGCCCGCTCACGCTGCTGGGCCGAAACGTGCCACGCCTCACGCAACACAAGCAAAACCCGTTCAAACGGCTCGGCATTGTCTATGGCAGCGCTTGCCAGTGGGGTCACAGCTTCTTGCAGGTCTTTCAAAAATCCACCAAACCCTGCGGCTTGTGTGGATTCATAGGCCAAACTGCGGTCGGTTATTTCCTGCAACAGCTCGCGCGCCGGGTGGCGTTTGTCGGTAAAAAACCGAGGGTCCACCAAGGACAGCAGCAATAGCGAGGGCTCAAGCTCAGCAATCAAGCGCTGTATGGGCTCCAACAGACGTGGGTTTCGCACCATGTTGTCAACCATCAGACTGACAACTTCCAAGCTGAGGGCCTGCGCCACACCTGTGGCAGTGCGGCGCAACATATCCCGAATGGCTTCGACAGAGGTATCGCCCCCGCTGTTTGATGGTGTTGCGGCACCGTGGCGCTGCTCCAGGCGTTGCACCACCTGCGCCACTTGTTTCATTTCTTCGAGCGCCTCAAAGGCTGCGGGCACCGTGGACGCAAAGTCAGTCACTGGCACTTGTTGCGCGTAGACATCTGCCTCAAACTCGCGTGCAAACTGCTGGGCGAAGGACTGCACCCGGTTGCCCGCGACCGGCTGATCGAACTCACCGGCCAGCAAGCGACGCAGCTTGTCCAGGGTCAAAATCGCGTCATCAGCGCCATCCTTGGTAAGCGCCTGCGCACCTGACTGGTGGTTCGAACTTGGGCCACCGGCAGACACAGACCCTGCCGAAGCAGTGCGGGATGTCGGCCCTTGCTGATGCGTATCCCGTGAAACGCTTCCCGGCACGCCCACGCCAAGACCAATGGGCGCTTGGGCCTTTGCATACCCCACAGCGACGACGCCTTGCCCGGTAAGCGTCTTTGCCAACGTGCTGTACAAGGTGTGCAACTCTGCGCCAAGCGCTACGCTCAAGGTTGCAAGCCAATCCATGCGGGTGGCACTTGGCACCGAAATCTGCTCCAAGACGCTTTTCAGCGCATTGACATACGCCTCGGGGCGCAAAGGATTGCTTTCAGCCCGAACAGACCCCAGCCCCAAGGCACCGCAGATCAGGGTATTGAGTTCTGCCAGACTGGCATCTGTCGCCAACAGTGCCAACTGCTGGGCACGGGCAATGGCGACGCTCTCTTGCACCTGCACCTCATCCATTAGCTCCAGCTGTTCAAAACGCACCTCTGCCATGGTCAACGGCGCAACTTTCTTGACCTGCTCCGGGCTGGTAAATGCGGTCAGCAGCGCTTTGGGGTACAGGGCGCGCAACTCAGAATCTTTGCTTTGCAAGAGCTTGGTGGATGCAATCAGCGCATCCCGTTCATGCAGACTGCGTGCGGTTAACTCCCGGGTGTAAAGCACCTTGACGGCAGAGGACACCAACTTGCCCATGAGCGCACCCCCTCCCGCTGCAGCTTCTTCGATCGTGGCCTGGTACAAGGCCTGATGCTGGGCGGGGTGCGATGGGGAAATGCTCATGACAACCTGGTCAAAAACAGGGCACTATTATTTAAGGGCCTTGTAACGCATACGTTTTGGCTTGGCACCCTCTTCACCCAAACGCTTCTTCTTGTCCGCTTCGTACTCTTGGTAGTTACCGTCAAAGAACGTCCACTGACTGTCCCCTTCGCAAGCAATGATGTGGGTCGCGATACGGTCCAGGAACCAGCGATCATGGCTGATGACCATCAAGGTACCGGCAAACTCCAGCAAGGCATCTTCCAGGGCGCGCAGCGTTTCCACGTCCAGATCGTTGGACGGCTCATCGAGCATCAGCACATTACCACCGGCGATCAAGGTCTTGGCCAGGTGCAAGCGCCCGCGCTCACCACCAGACAGGGTGCCAACACGTTTTTGCTGGTCGGAGCCATTGAAGTTGAACCGGCCGCAATAAGCGCGACTGGCCATCTGGAACTTACCCACGTTGATGATGTCCAAGCCGCCAGAGACGTCTTCCCAAACCGTCTTTTCATTGGCCAGGTCGTCGCGATTTTGGTCCACAAAGGCCATCTTGACGGTTTGACCGATTTTCACTTCTCCAGAGTCCGGCTTCTCTCGCCCGGCAATCATCTTAAACAGTGTGGATTTACCGGCCCCGTTGGGACCGATGATGCCGACAATCGCACCCGGTGGCACTTTGAAACTGAAGTTGTCAATCAGCACACGGTCGCCAAAAGACTTGGTGACGCCGACAAATTCAATGACCTCCTGGCCCAGACGGTCGGCCACGGGGATGAAGATTTCGTTAGTTTCGTTTCGCTTTTGGTATTCGAAATCAGACAACTCTTCAAAACGGGCCAAACGTGCCTTGCTCTTGGCTTGGCGTGCTTTGGGGTTTTGACGCGACCATTCCAATTCCTTTTTCAAGGCCTTGGCCCGGGACTCTTCGCCCTTTTGCTCGGCCTCCAAGCGGGCGCCCTTCTGAGTCAGCCAGTCACTGTAGTTGCCTTTGTAGGGAATGCCGGAGCCACGATCCAGCTCCAAAATCCACTCGGCGGCATTGTCCAGAAAGTAGCGATCGTGGGTGATGGCCACCACGGTGCCTGAATAACGCAGCAAGAACTGCTCCAACCAGTCCACCGACTCGGCATCCAAGTGATTGGTGGGCTCGTCCAGTAGCAGCATATCGGGCTTGGACAACAGCAAACGGCACAAAGCAACGCGGCGCTTCTCACCGCCGGAGAGCACGCCAATGTTGGCATCCCAGGGCGGCAGGCGCAATGCATCTGCGGCAATTTCAAGCTGGTGCTCGGAATCGGTGCCAGCAGTGGCAATAATTGCTTCAAGCTCGGCCTGCTCAGCGGCCAAAGCGTCGAAATCAGCATCTTCTTCGCCGTAGGCCGTGTAAACCTCTTCCAGCCGAGCTTTGGCAGCAAATACCTTGCTCATGCCGGATTCCACGCTCTCACGCACCGTCTGGGTTGGGTCAAGCTGGGGCTCTTGGGGCAGGTAGCCAATGTTGAGCCCCGCCATGGGCTGGGCTTCGCCTTCGATTTCAGTGTCCAGGCCCGCCATAATTTTCAGCAATGTGGACTTGCCCGAGCCGTTGGTGCCCAACACGCCGATTTTGGCGCCAGGGAAAAAACTCAGGGAAATGTCTTTAAGAATATGGCGTTTGGGCGGCACGATCTTGCCGACGCGGTTCATGGTGAAAACGTATTGAGCCATTGCGGTAGGATATTTTTTGGGAAATTAATGCTGCATTATCGACTGCTGAGCCCCATCACCCTGACTGAAGCGTGGGAATTATTACCCTTCGGTCGGCGCTACGGGGTTGTTGCGCAGTGCAACCTGCGCCACGCCGTCCAACGCCTTGTCCATAACACGGCCATCGGACACCAGACGAATCAGCCCAAAGCTGCGAAGCCGGTCCATGGTGCGACGTGACATCGAATGCGCCATACCGCCACCCGAAATGAACATGAACAAGGTACGGTGTGGACTGGCCCACGTCAACTCCGCGCGAACCCATTGGCCAGCCAAGGCAAGATCCACCCATGAACCTGTATTCAGGTTTTCGGCAGACCAGGACTGCTGGTCTGCGGGGTCCGGCACCTCGGGATGATCGGCCTCCTGCTCTGGTATGAACGGTGTGTGCTCCAGATACCCGGAATCCGCGGCCTCACTGTCGACCATCCAGACCTCATCGGGCGGCATGGCAACGTTGCGCAAGGCAGTTTCCTGCGATGCAGCGGTTTCAGCATTCTCGACCAATACGGGAGGTTTCACGCTGTCAAAGGCTTGCTCATGGAAGGTGATGAGCTCATCAAAAAAAACCGCCATTCGCTCTTGCGGGTAGGAGATCAGGGTCAAACCCTGGCGCATTTTGACCAGCATGCCCGGCACCAACTGCACCAAGCGCGCCCGGTTACGCCGGGCAAGGCGCAGGCGCACGCTCCAAATCAAATCATCAACCAGACCCAAATAGCCGTCGGCGTCCACGGCCCCGTCCACGCACCGCAACTGGGATTCGGCCACCACTTGCGCCCAAGGGCCACGCAAGAACGTACCCACCATTTCGGGCACGGTCTTGTTTTCAAGTCGCGATGAAAAATCTGCTGCCATCCGTTGCGCCAACAAATTGCGTTGCTCTGCATGCAGCAACCCTCGGGCGGCTTCTTCAGCGCGCTGGCGCTGGTCTTGTTCGTCACGCGCCCAAGTGGCCTCCAGCTGACGGAGCACTTCGGCAAAGGCCGCCGCATCCGCGATGCCCGCTGTGAGCTGTGCAATCGCACCCGTATAGGTGGCATTAAATTCCAGAAATCCGGGTTCATCCTCGGAGGAAAATGCCAGACTCCGGTGGGTCATCCGGTCCAGAAAACGTCGCGCTGGATGTTGTCGTTCGCTGAAAAAACGGGCGTCAGAATGTGCAAGCCGGATCAGCATGGGCTCCATCGAATTCAGGTTTTTGCGCACTGCGGCCAATAGACGGTGGTCCTGCATCAGGTTTTCCAGCATCAGCCGCACGACCTCCTCCCCCAGTTGCCGGCCCAGATACTTGCTCTGTGCGTGCTCTCGCACCACCGACCTGCGTTCCGTCAAAACGGGAGAAGGCGCTTGCCGGGGTGCGCTGGACTGGCTTGCCCGCGCCGCCAACCGCTTCATCATGGGCTCTACCAGCTTGAGGTCCTCCAGTGCCACGAACGACGCCGGCACGGTGTGGGTAAAGTCACCTGCTGTGCCTGCGCCGCCCTGTGGCCCCAAATCGAGCTCACCCGACAGCAATTTGCGCAGCCGATCCAGCGTCAGCAAGGTGCGGGTCACCGAGTTCTCGGGCGGTTTGACCCGCATTCCGAATTCACCACCCGACGCACCAATCGGCCCGGCCGGCTCAATGCCCTGGGTACGCAGCCAATCCGAAATTTCCCTGTACAACTGGCGCAAACTGCCCCCCAACAACCCTGCAGCAGGCGTCATGACGGCGGCACGCTCGTGGGGCTCCGGCACATGCTTTGACAGGGTTTCCCGCAAAGCGAATACGAAGGACTCTGGCTTGAGCGGGTTCAAGTGGGCATGTACCGTCACCCATCCCAACAAGGTACTGACCAGCGCGTTCAGCGTGGGCAGCACGTCATCAACGGCTCGCAAAATCTCTTGTTCTGTGAGCGCAAATTCAATATTGGCGTCAATCTGCTCTTCTTCCAAGAACTGAAAATCGTCAAAGCGCACCAGGGGTTGGGCACGATTTTTTTGCTGCTCACCGCCGTACACTGCAGCCCGCAAGGCGGCAGCAAAGGTAATTTTGACGGCTTCAGATTGGGAACACAACGATCGAACGGCCGCCTCGCTCGCGGGGTTCTTGTGGCCATGCAGCGTTTTGGCCTTGTTCATTGAAAGCGAAGCTTGCAGGCCGGCAAGAACATCACCCACCAAAGTGTCGCTCTGATCGAGAGCTGCCTCAATGCACGTCTGCAAAGAAGGTTTGAAACTGCCAATATCGTGCGCTACACCCAGACGCCGTAACATGAATTTTTTCATCGTGGCCCATTTTCACTGTTGTGCAAAAGAAAGATCAAGCCGTTGCACATTGTTACAGCAACCGCTACTCCCGCTTACCTAGTTTGGGACAAAATGGGCGCGCAAAAGGCTGCCATGCGACAATACAGGCGGTTGTGGTGCGTCAGTTGCCCACAATTGCAGCAACTTGCTGGGGACACGACCGACAATCAGCGTCCCATTTTTGAATCTATCTGCCTTTGACTGACTGCGTGTTGAGACATGCAGACAGGCCGATATCCCAAGCGCCCTGGATGAGCGCCATACTATGAACTTCGAAGAATTGAACCTGGCCCCGGCCATTGTTAAAGCTGTACGCGAACACGGCTACGAAACCCCTACGGCCATTCAAGCCCAGGCCATTCCCCTGATCCTGGAGGGTCACGACCTGTTGGGCGGAGCCCAAACCGGCACCGGTAAAACGGCTGCTTTCGTGCTGCCCATGCTGCACAAACTCAGCATGAGCCGCAGTGCACAGAACAAATTTGGCGGCACAGGCATCCGCGCGTTGGTGCTGACACCCACCCGCGAACTGGCGGCCCAAGTGGAAGAGTCCGTGCGCACCTACGGCAAATTCCTGCAACTCTCCAGCACCGTCATTTTTGGCGGCGTCGGCATGAACCCGCAAATCTCCAAGGTCAAAAAAGGCGTGGACATTCTGGTGGCGACCCCCGGGCGCTTGCTGGACCTGATGCAACAGGGCATGCTGGATCTGGGCCAGGTGCAAATGCTGGTGCTGGATGAAGCCGACCGTATGCTGGACATGGGCTTTATTCATGACGTGAAGAAAGTCCTGGCCGCGGTACCCAAAGAAAAGCAAAGCCTATTGTTTTCAGCCACCTTTAGCGATGAAATTCGTGATCTGGCCAATGGCTTGCTCAAGAACCCCCAAAGCGTGCAGGTCACCCCCCGCAACACCACGGTGCAGCGGATCACCCAGGTGATTCACCCCGTGGGACGCGGCAAGAAAAAGGCCTTGCTGGCCCACATCATCCAGGAACAAAACTGGAGCCAGGTGCTGGTATTCACCCGTACCAAATTTGGTGCTAACAACGTGGCTGAGTTCCTGGAGAAGAACGGCATCACCGCCATGGCTTTGCACGGTAACAAGAGCCAGTCGGCCCGCACGCAAGCCTTGTCTGGCTTCAAAAGCGGCGATGTGCGCGCTTTGGTCGCCACCGACATCGCTGCCCGCGGCATCGACATCGACGACCTGCCCCATGTCGTCAACTACGAAATCCCCAATGTGTGCGAAGACTATGTGCACCGTATCGGCCGCACAGGCCGTGCTGGTGCCGATGGCGCTGCGGTCAATTTGGTGTGTTTGGATGAAGAAGGTTTCATGCAGGACATCGAGCGCTTCACCAAGCAAAACATCGAAGTCAAAATTGTCGAAGGTTTCGGCCCCGAGGCAGGTGAACGCGCCGAGCCCATTGCCATGGGTCGCCAGACCATCTGGGGCGGCGCGGGCAAACCTCCAAGCCGCGATGTGATGCAGGCTGCGGCCAAATCCGCCCGTACCGAGATGCTTCAGCGCGTGCGCGACAGCAAAGCCGCCCGACCTGGAGCAGGTGGCGGTGGCGGTGGCGGTGGCGGAAATGCTGGAGGCGGCCGTGGTGGCCAAGGTCCACGCGGAAATTCCGGTAACGGTGGCAACAACGGCGGTGGCTTTGGTGGTGGCCGTGGTGGCGAACAAGCCCCCCGTCCGCAAGGCGCACGTCCACCGCAAGGACAGGGACGCGGTCGTCCACCACAGGGTGGCGGCATGGGTAACGGGATGGGCAATGGCCCGTCCGGCGGCTTTGGCGGTGAACCCCGCGCGCCACGCCCCCCACAAGGGCAGCCAGACCCGATGCGCACCAGCGTCGATATGATGGCGGAGCGCGGCGCTCGCCGTGGCGGCAATTTTGGCGGTGGAAACCGCAACGGAGGCTCCAATGGCGGCGGATACGGTGGTGGCGGGGGTGGATACGGCGGTGGCGGCGGTGGCCGGTCGGGTGGCTTTGGTGGCGGGGGCAACGGGTCTCGTGGGCCGGGCGGTTCTCGCGGACCTTCTAGCCGATAAGAGCTATTCAGCGGTGCACTGCGTGGGGCGACGTGCCCTGCCCCTGCAGCACCCCAAACTCATCCACCACACGGTGGACTTCAAGGCCGCGGCACCGTTCGCGGCCTTGCCACATGTGGACGACGTCTTTATTGCACTGGGCACCACCATCAAAGTGGCCGGCAGCCAGGCCGCTTTCAAAGCCATCGATTTTGAGGCTATTGTGGCTGTAGCCCAAGCGGGACGTGCGCAAGGCGCTACTAAATTAGGAGTGGTCAGCGCCATGGGGGCCGACCCGAAATCTGCCATTTTTTACAATCGCGTCAAGGGTGAGATGGAGCAGGCGCTCAGGGGCATGGGTTTCAAGACCTTGGTGATCGCACGGCCCTCCATGCTGGCAGGTGACCGCGGCGCGCTGAAGCAACCCGACCGCTTGGGCGAACGCATCGGGCTAATGGCTATGCAATGGCTTAAGCCGATCATTCCCAACAACTACCGCTCCATTGATGCCGGCGACGTGGCAAAAGCTTTGATCAATGCAGTCAAATCCGGCACGCCCGGTGTGCAGGTGCTGTTATCGGGCGAAATGCAATAGCAACCCACTCCCCGGCTCCGGCATGGGCAGTGGTGCCTGACTAACCCCGCACGAACAAGGTAACCAATGCGTCTGGCCCCACCTGGCGGCTCCAGTGGCCGTGCACCGCCGGATCAAAGGTGGCGCCTTCGGGCAGCAAATCGGCACTGTAAAAATGCCCACCCGGCTTGAAAACACGGGACACACCGCCCTGGATGCCAATCTCCATCTGTCCGCCCAGAATAAAACACCACTGGGTGTACCCCGAGCAATGGAACTGGCTGCGAAAACCCACCGGGCTAGTGCGCAACTGGTAGCCGCCAGAGGCAAACACTTCAGACAGCATGGATTGCGGTGTGCCAAGCTCTAGGGCCAGGGACTCTTCGCGGAACTGCGCGCGGCCATCGGTGTCGGTGAACAGAACGACTTTGGTGAATGTGCTCATGGTTTGCTTCGCTGGGGTTGAAGTGGTGTTGCATTATTCCCCAGCGGGGCGCCACACTTCGCGCGGCATGCCAGTGCCACCAGCACCAAGCTGGTCGTCGAGCCGAAACCACCACCCAAGGTCTGACCCAAGGCACAATCAGCGCCATGCGACTACTACACACCATGTTGCGCGTGGCCAACCTCCAGCGCTCGATCAAGTTCTACACCCAGGTCTTGGGCATGCAGCTGCTGCGCACCTCTGAAAACCCGGAGTACAAGTACTCCTTGGCCTTTGTCGGCTATGAGGGCAATCCGGCCCAAGCCGAAATCGAGCTCACCTACAACTGGGGGGTGGAGAGCTATGAAGTGGGCACGGCCTACGGTCACATCGCGCTGGGCGTGCCCGATGCCTACGCAGCTTGCGAAAAAATCAGGGCTTCAGGTGGCAACGTGACCCGCGAGGCCGGTCCGGTCAAAGGCGGCAGCACGGTGATCGCCTTTGTCACCGACCCCGACGGCTACAAGATTGAGCTAATTCAGCGCGCTGAGTACGCACAGGGCGCAGGCCTGCGCTAGCACGTCACCCGGCATCACACCGGGTCCACCGCTTTGCGCGGCAGGGCCACCTCTACCGCTCGAACAGGTTGGGACTGGCCACCCTTGTCACCGCAGGCTGACGCCGCTCTGCTTGCTGGGCGGCGATCGCCGATGCGCCCACTGCGCAACCATCGCGGTAGACCGTGCAGCCTTTGAGACCCAATTCCCAAGCCTGTAGCAGCACCAGCTCTATTTCCCGCGCATTGGCTCTTTTTGGCAAATAGACGGTTTTTGAAACGGCGCTATCCACACACGACTGCACCGCCGCCGCTACGCGCAACTGGGCGTCCACACCCACATCCTGCGCTTGTACAAAATGCGAGGGCAGCGGCGCGTGTTTGCCGTACAGCTGCCGGTATTGGCACATTGCTGCATTGGCGACCTCGAACGTCACCGGCTGGCCATCGGCACCCTGAACCTTGCGCAGCGCCTGAAATGCAAAAATGGGTTCAAGTCCACTGGACACATTGTTGGCCAGCAAACTGATTGAGCCAGTGGGTGCCACTGCCAACAAGTGGCTGTTGCGAATGCCGTGCTGCGCGATGGCGTCCTGCAGGTCGTGTGCCAAATCCAGCACAAATGGGCTGGCACCAAACCGGGTTTTGTCAAACCCGGGGAAGGTGCCCTTCTCTTGGGCAATTTCAACCGACGCCCGATAGGCCATATCGCGGATGGTGCCCATAACTTGACTTGCCAATTGGATACTTGTGGGCGCGCCATAGCGCAAACCCAACATGGCGAACATGTCGGCCAGCCCGGTAATGCCCAGCCCAATCCGTCGGCTGGCATGTGCTACGCGCGCCTGCCCCTTTAGCGGGAACGAGGAGATGTCATGCACATTGTCCAAAAACCGGGTAGCAATGCCCGCCACCACCTTCAAGCCTACAAAGTCCACCTTGGCATGCTCGCCAAAAGGGTGCAGCACAAACCGGCTGAGGTTGATAGAGCCGAGGTTGCACGCCCCATACGGCGGCAGCGGGACTTCCCCGCAGGGGTTGGTGGTGGCGATGCGCTCGCTGTACCAAAGGTTGTTGGCGCGGTTGATGCGGTCTACAAACAAGACGCCCGGCTCGCCACTGGCGTGCATGGCAGCCTGCAGCTTCTCCCACAGCACGCGCGCCGGGATACGCCGGTGCACCAGACACAGCTGCGGCGTCATGGCGCCCGACCAGATGCGCTCGCACACCTCCCCGCCTACCGGAATCGGGTGTTGCCCCAGCGGGAACACCAGTGCCCAGGGTCCGTCTTCTTCCACAGCGCGCATCAAATCGTCGGTTACTACCACCGACGGGGTGAAATGGGCGAAGGCCGCGCCACTGATTTTGGCGTCGATAAAGGCTTCAATATCCGGGTGATCGCAACGCAAAGTGGCCATCATGGCCCCACGGCGCAAATTGCCCAACTCCAGGGTAGCGGTCGCTTCGTCCCATACCTGCATGAACGAGATTGGGCCCGATGCGACGCTGCCACTGGCCACGGCCGGCGCACCAGCGGGCCGCACCGTGGAGAAGTCGATGCCGATGCCTCCACCCGCTTGCTGGGTCACGATGGCTTCGCGCAAACTATTGAAAATCCCTTGCAATGAGTCGTCCACCGACCCCAGGGCGAAGCAATTGAACAGGGTGGCGCGGCGGGACGTACCTGCGTTGGCCAGAATCCGTCCACCCGGCAGAAAACGGAAGTCGTTCAGAATGGACCGAAAACGCTCACGCCAGTCATTGCGGTGGTGCACCTCGGGGGCCGACACCGCCAGCGCCACCCGGTCCCATGTGGACGCGATGGTCGGCTCCTGCATGTGTCCGCCCTCGCACCACTGGTACTTGGTGCGCCAGATATGGTGCGAGGCTTGTTGATCAAAGTTGGAAGTCATCTGGCAAGAAAGAGGCCGCTTGCAATGGTCAGTTCTTGGCGCCCACAGCTTCAGCGCTCTTGAAGTAGACCAGCATCTGGCGCAGCTTGGTCCCAGCGCGAAGGGTGGTCGTTTTTTTGACTGTCTGTTCCGGCACGGCATCGCTGCTGCGGTAAACCGCTTCCACGGCATAACGCCCTGGCGGCAATGCCGCCAGCAGCCAAGGGCCTTCCAGGGTGTGGTCCACAACCGTCTGCTTGCTTTGCAAATCAACCACCGTGACACGCACGCCCGACAGGTATTCACCCGTTCCCTGGGTTGCCGTGATCAGCCAAAAGCTGAAGCGCCCCTGCTGCTCCCGCAGTGCTTGTTGATCACTTTCACCCACGCCGCCGGACACCACTTCCACCTCTGCGGGTGCACCTGCAGGTTGCGCCGCCTGAACGCCATGCAAAACCAAAAATGCAAACACTGTCTGCAGCAACAACGCCTTTAGCAATTGGGGAAAACGCATGAAAACCTCCGTTGAAAATGTGGGAACAAGCGCATACCAGCACCGCCCCTGCCACCATGATGAACCGATCCCACCGCTTTCAATGTACGCAGGCCCACTGTTCGTCGTTTGATATTTCACAAAATCTTTCCCCATCGCGGCGACCCAAATCGAACGTGGATTGCAGGGCGGCATCGTCGGTGTAGTCCCACGCCCCAACCTGGATGGGCTGTGACGGCTGCACGTAGGTTCGCCCCGGGATGGTGGGTAAGGCCTTGAAACGCCTGGACAACAGCACCAGCGTTTCCCCACCCGTCCCGCCCACCAATTCGGTTGGCACGTTGCTCACCAGGCCACCATCAAAAAGGGACACCCCGTTGCGTGTGGCCTGTGGCGTCAACGGCGGAATACACGAAGACGCAATGATGAGATCGGCCAACTCCGCCGGTGTGGCGCACTCGCGCACCGACAGATAGAAGGGCTTGAACCCGACGTTGCGTCCGCAGGAGGTGTGCACGGCGTCTTTCTCCCAGACATCCACACAAAAGGCCAGTGCCCCGAGCATGATGGCCATGCGCCGGGAGGCCCACCGCGGCGGACATGACATCAAAATGCGGATCTCCGGGCCTTGGTGCAATCGTGCCAAGGCATTCGCGTCAATGCTGCCCAGGATCGCGTCGCGGTACATGTCACCATGCGGAAATACCGGCTGCTCACGCAGCAGATTGCGCAGATAGACGTTACGCCCATTACCGGCGATGGCCTTCTTGTAGCCCACAAACCCGCGCTCAAACGTGCCTGCAAACAAAGCGCAGGCCATGGCCGAGCCAGCACTGACTGCAGCGACGCCTTGCGGCTTCAGGTCTAACGCAGCAGCGGCTACGGACCAAAAACCCGCTTGCCAGAAGCAGCGATTGCCACCTCCTGAAAAAACGACATGATCAAAATGCATGGCTACCCGCCCCAAATGAAGGTCATGACTGCGCGCGCACAAGCTTCGCGCGTGCACCCACATAGGCACTTGTAGCGGCCGTTTAGCAGGCGTGGTTGCGAAAGGTCAAGAAAGGAAAGCCGTCGGAGTTGGTGGTTTCGCGGGGGTAGGTATGCAGGGGAAGTTGCGCAGCGCCATGCGCATTTTTTTTGACACAACGCAAATGGCGCGCAGCAGTTGCGGTAACGATGGTGCGAACGATCCGCTCTATTTCGTCACCGTTGCCGCCACTGCACAATGTCACGCCAAGCCACTTTGTATGAAACCCTGGAGGTCAGCCCCACGGCCAGTGCGCCGGTGATCAAAGCCGCATACCGTTGTCTGGCGCAGTACAACCACCCCGACAAAAATCCGCACGCAACATCCGGAGAGCGATTAGCACAGATCAACCGGGCCTATTCCGTCCTGTCTGACCCTCAGCAACGCGGACACTACGACCTGGAACTGGTACGCAATGCGCGTGAGACTGGCCCCCCCTTTGAGCGCCGGGGTTGCGGCGCCGCCCAACGTAGCCACCCACCGCCCTCCGGTGACGGGCATATGGTTATGCGGGCCTTCGTGTTTCGCCCATTGGCTTGAGGCGTTTCGTGCCTGTCAACACCCGCCATACGGAGAAACTGGTCGCCAGTTTGCTATTATTTTAGTAGCTGCTTGCGCACATTCCACGGGCGTTACAGCCACTATTTCCTTAAATTCTGAGTATCTTTTGCCAGCTGGGTAATGCGTGCCCAATCGCCCTGCGCCAGAGCGTCTGCAGGTACCAGCCATGAGCCGCCCACACACACCACGTTGGGCAAGGCCAAAAACTCAGCTGCATTTTGCAAAGTGACTCCCCCGGTGGGGCAAAACATCACGTCAAAGAAGGGGCCGCTCCAGGCCTTCAGCATGGCCGGGCCACCGGCTTGCATGGCGGGGAAGAACTTGAGCTGGGTAAAACCATCCTCTTGGGCCATCATGATTTCCCCCCCCGTGGCCACACCGGGCAACAGCGCCAGCCCCACATCACGGCAGGCCTGCCCCACCGCGCTGGTGTAGCCGGGGCTGACCGCGAAACGGGCACCGGCAGACGCCGCAGCCTGGGCATCGGCGCGTGAGCGCACGGTGCCGGCGCCCACTACGGCTTCAGGCACCGCCTTGGCAATGGCTTCAATGCAGGCCAGCGCTTGGGGTGTACGCAAAGTGACTTCCAGCATGCGAATGCCACCGGCCACCAGCGCACGCGCCATCGGCACGGCATGGGCCACGTCGTTCAAGACGATGACGGGAATCACGGGGGCGTCTTGCATGACTTGCAAGGCGGTGAAGGGGGGCAGTGTGCTCATAACGTGTCTCCAAATTCAAATCGAGGGGGTGTTCTGGGGTGGGGCGGTGCTGTGGCCGATCAAAGCCAGCTGCACGCACCCTCTTCCGCTGCCAGCGCGTTGCGCCGCATGCTGGCGAACAACTCGCGGCCCATGCCGACACCATTGGCGGCGCGCAGAGCTTCGGGCATGGTCTCGGTAACGCGTTCATCCCACTCCGACGCACTGACCAGCACCTTCAAAGTGCCGGCAGTGGCGTCCAGCCGGATCACATCACCGTCGCGCACTTTGGCTAACGGCCCAGCGGCGGCGGCTTCGGGTGACACATGGATCGCAGCAGGCACCTTGCCCGAGGCACCGCTCATACGGCCATCGGTGACCAGTGCCACTTTGTACCCCTTGCCCTGCAGCACGGCCAGCGGTGGGGTGAGCTTGTGCAGCTCCGGCATGCCATTGGCCTGTGGACCTTGCCAGCGCACCACACAAATCAGATCTTGGTTCAGCTCATTGGCATTGAAGGCATGGTGCAGGGCCTCTTGTGAGTCAAACACCCGGCACGGGGCTTCGATCACATGGCGGTCATCCGGCACGGCGGATATCTTGATCACGCTGCGGCCCAAATTACCTTGCAACAGTTTCAAGCCACCGCTGAGGCTGAACGGCTTGCTGGCCGGGCGCACCACGGTGTCGTCCTTGCTCACTCCGGGGTCGCTCCACTGCAGGCTGCCATCCGCCTGCGCGTAAGGAATGCCGGTGAACTCGCGCAAACCACCAGAGCGCACCGTCAACACCTCAGCGTGCATGAAGCCCGCATCCAGCAACTCACGGATCACGTAGCCCGGACCACCGGCGGCCTGGAACTGGTTCACATCGGCGCTACCGTTGGGGTAGACCCGGGTCAGCAGCGGCACGACGTCCGACAAATCCGAAAAGTCATTCCAGTCAATAACAATGCCGGCGGCGCGGGCCACGGCCACCCAGTGAATCAGGTGGTTGGTGGAGCCGCCGGTGGCCAGCAAGGCAACCATGGCATTCACAATACAACGTTCATCCACAAGTTTTCCAATGGGTGCAAAGCGCTTGGACTTGGTAATGCCCAACACGGTGCGCACCGATTCGCGGGTCAACTCGTCCCGCACGGCCGCGCCTGGGTTGATGAAGGCGGTACCCGGCACATGCAGCCCCATGGCTTCGAGCAGCATCTGGTTGCTATTGGCGGTGCCGTAAAAAGTGCAGGTGCCCGCGCCGTGGTAGGCGGCCGACTCGGCCTCAAGCAGCTCCGCGCGCCCGACCAGCCCTTGGGCGGCCTTCTCACGCACCTTGGCTTTTTCGTTGTTCGGCAAGCCCGAGGTCATGGGGCCGGCCGGCACAAACACAGTCGGTAAATGGCCGAAATGCAGCGCACCAATCAGCAAGCCCGGCACGATTTTGTCGCACACGCCCAGCATCAAAGCGCAGTCAAACACATCGTGGCTGAGGGAAATAGCGGTAGCCATGGCAATGGCATCGCGGGAGAACAGACTCAACTCCATACCCGGCGTGCCCTGCGTCACACCATCGCACATGGCGGGCACACCACCGGCCACCTGCGCGGTAGCACCGTGTTTGCGAGCCTCAAGCTTGATGATGTCGGGGTAGTGCTGCAGCGGGGCGTGGGCCGATAGCAGATCGTTGTAGGCGTTGATGATGCCGATGTTGGGGCCCTTTTCGACCACCACCTTGAACTTGTCAATACCGGTCACGCGGGCTTTGTCGGTGCTAGGCATTGCCGCAAATGCGTGCGCCACGTTGGCGCAGCCCATGCGTTCGGCGCCCGGCTGGCGGTTGGCAGCCACGTCCAGCTGCTCCAGGTACTTGCCGCGCGTGGGAGCACTGCGCTCGCGGATGCGGCGCGTGACCGCCTCTACGACAGGGTGAAGATCGGACGGGCTTGTGTTGGAGCTTGGCATAGTGCAGTTTACCTTTGGCTGTAACTAAATTACATAACCGATGGTAACTGGGAAACGGCCGCTTGTGTCGGCGCAGAGTTACCAGTGGGGTACAAGCCGACCCTGTTGCCTATACTTGGAGGCATGACCTCCATCGCATCCTTACGCAAAAGCTACGAACGCGCCGAATTGAATGAGGACGCGTCCCACAGTGACCCCCTGCAACAGTTCGAGCAATGGCTGAATGAAGCCATCCAGTCCGATGTGCCCGAACCCAACGCCATGACGGTGGCCACCGTGGCCAGCAACCTGCGCCCCAGCACCCGCGTGGTGCTGATCAAAGGCTATGACGCTCGCGGCATCACCTGGTTTACCAACTACGAGAGCCAAAAAGGCCAGGAACTAGCGGGCAACCCGTTCGCCGCGCTGCAATTCCACTGGGTAGAGCTGGAGCGGGTGGTTCGCATTGAAGGCGTGGTGGAAAAAGTGAGCGACGCCGAGAGCGATGAATACTTCCACAGCCGCCCGCTGGATTCCCGGATCGGCGCATGGGCGTCGCCGCAAAGCCAGGTGATTTCGGGGCGCGCAGTGCTTGTCGCCAACGCCGCAAAGTTCGGGGCCAAGTTTTTACTGCAACCGCCACGCCCGCCACACTGGGGTGGCTACCGCCTCACCCCAGACAACTGGCAGTTTTGGCAGGGGCGCAAAAGCCGCTTGCACGACCGGCTACGCTACACGCTGACGCCGGATGCCGGGTGGCTGCGCGAGCGATTAGCACCCTGAACCACTTGGCCGGGTGCGTTGATCACCGCCATTTAGAGGTGTGCCAAGTCGCGCAAATCGTGCCGCAATTCGGAACGACTTCGCACCCTGGAATGCAGGCTTACCAATAGCTCAATCCGCCGGCGCAGCGAGTGCAGCGTATGCAGGGCGGCGATACCGGCATCGGTTTCTGAGTGTTTTTTTCTGACGACAACCGCCGGATACTCCCATAGCGCTGTCTCTGGCTGCCCGATCCAAAGTGGGTGCTCCCCAGCGGTTTCAGCATCCAAAGCGATTACAAAATCCATTTTTGGCGCACCACTGCGGGTGAACTCGACCCACCCCTTGCAGCGCAGGTCAGCAGTAGCCATGTCAGCAGTTTGAAGTGCCAGTAGCGTCCAACTGTGCGGCCGCTCCGCAACATGCGCGGGTACGCCGCAAGAGTAGGCCTTGAACTTCTTTCCACCGAGGTGCCTGAGACAAGCCTCCCCCAGCAAACTTCGACAAGCGTTGTCTCGGGAGACAAACAAAACATTCGTAACAGAACTGTGCATCAGGCCATCATAAAGCAGACGCCGTGCTGCGCTGACTCAGCTTTTGCCGATAGATTCAACGTGATGTTGGAGGCTCATTCGGTCGAGCGAACTGGTGGGCAGCGCCACCAACAGCTCGATGCGCTTTCTGAGGTCCGCCGCAGCCGCAAGAATGGCATGGTGCTTGGCTTCCTGGCTGCCCGTTACGATCGAGGGATCGGCAATATTCCAGTGCGCCGATATCGGCTGACCGGGCCAGACCGGGCATTGATCTTCCGCCGCATCGTCACACACCGTCAGCACAAAATCCATTTCAGGCGCGGTAGGCGTTGCGAATTCATTCCATGATTTGCTTCGCAGACCGTCCGTCGGCAAACCGTTGTCCCGCAGGAATTCGATTGCCATTGGGTTCACTTCCCCCTTGGGAAAAGTCCCCGCAGAAAATGCCCGGAAACGTCCTTTTCCCAATACATTGAGTTGGGGTTCCGCCAGCAGGCTACGTGCGGAATTGCACGTGCATAAAAACAAAACGTTAAAGGTTTTTTCGCTCACCGTACGATACTCCTACTGATTAAGGGCACTCAAAATGGCCTGGTCGCTGTAATTATCTGTGAAATTTGGAGGCGTTCCATCCATTGATTCAACTGGATTGAAGTGAGTTCGAACCACTCCATGCGTGTAGCGCTCTCAGCAGTGGCCTCTTTTTGACTTGATGGCCACCCATGCGGCGCAGGATGTCATCCAGGGCATGGATCGCATCGGTGATGTAGGGGCCTTTGTTCAGCATCACGCATTCTGCGCGCACGCCCAACCCGGCATCCGAGATTTCAGCCCGTGAGGGAACTCCCGTTTTGGCCAGTGTTTCCAGCACCTGTGTTGCCCAAATCACGGGCATGTGTGCTGACTCCGCGCACCATAATATTTCTTCCTGGACCTCGGCAAGCCGCTCATATCCGCACTCTACGGCCAAGTCACCACGCGCAATCATGACCCCGGCACTGGGTCCGGCCATCGCCGCAAGCATTAATTTGGGTAAGTTCTCAAAACCCTTGATCGTCTCTATTTTTATGACAATGCCGATATCGTCTCGGCCCATTCTGTGCAGATGCTCCCTCAGTAGGTGCACGTCACTGGCTTTTTGGACGAACGAAAGTCCAACCATATCCGCGTGTTGCGCCACCACAGTAAGGTCCGCAATGTCTTTGTCCGTCAGGGACGGAAGGTCGAGCTCGCTGTCTGGCAAATTGATGCCCTTGTCGCCAACCAGCTTTTCGCCGCCCTCGCGCGCCTGTGTAATGGCCACTTCAAGGCAACCTGGCAAGGCACGTTGAATGACACCGCCAATCCTGCCGTCATCAAACCAGATGCGCTCGCCAACACGGGCCTGATCGATGATTTGGGGCAACGTGCAGGAAATTTCCGCGGCCGCGTGAATCGCGTCGCTATCGTCATCTTCGTGGACCGCTGCGTGGCCAACACCGCCTTTGGTGAGACGCAACACATCGCCCTGTTGAAGGGTCAGGTGTCCAGAAAACGATTCGATTTGGCAGGCAAGTGTGGAAGACTTTTTCTTTTTATCCAAGCCATGAATTGTGAGAACAGTCTCAGGGGTGAGGTAGGCCGTTTGGAGGCTTTCTCCGATTGCGCCGAACGCATCGCAGTGCACAATCAAAAAATGCCGCTTTGCGCCCCTTGCATCCAGGAAATCCACCTGGGCTCCGACCTTAATACGCTCCAACCACTCCGCAGCAACACCAATGGCAGCATCAGCGCCTTGTAATTCGTTGCTACTACCGTTAGGAACGAGTCCCAATCTTGCGGGACGAAAGACCCGTCCGTATTGGTCTCTCTGAGGGCGCAATTTGAGGACCGCAGGCCCAGGGGCCACCTCACCTGTTCGGATCTTTGGCCCGCCAAGGTCCATCAATACCCGCACGTCACGCTGAACGCTCTTTGCGGCGCGGCGCACGCTTTCGGCCATCGCCACCCAATCCTGGGCACTATCGTGTGCACAGTTAATTCGCGCCACATCCATTCCGGCATCGACCAACTGACGCACCACTGAAAAATCAGAGGCAGCTTCCGATGGCAAGGTCACCATGATGTGGACAGGGCGTCCGGCTGGCGGCGCGCCCAGCAAGCGTTTGGTGTGGCGCTCCATCAAGTGGCGGCTACGCACACTGCCAGCGGGCTCCTCCGCAGACTTTTCTTCCCAGCTTTGGCCTGTCAGTCGGTGCAAAACCCCCAGCACTTTGTCGACATTTGCAAGCACATGAGATTCCGATCGCCCCAGTGAGGACAGCCCCAGCCAGGACAATTTATCTTGGATTGGACGCAAATCTTCACTGCGCAAGGTCAGGTAGTGCACCAAATTTCTTGCACTTTCCCGATAGTCCTCAGAGACGCCAGACAGCTCCGTGCTCAACGCCGCTTCGCGGTTCAGCATCGATTTCCGCAATGCCCACAACTGATCGATAAGCTCCAGACAAGCCTGCATATTCGGCGGCGCGCCAAGAGCCGCATCGGAGTCGATTGGTTCTGGGGGCAGTTCCTTCTTATTTCGCATGCCTTATTTTCAATCCAGCATATTGCGCCATTGTGACGATGTGGCCAAAACACGAACCAAGCGAAAACAACTGACAGCAAGAGTCGCTTTTTTCCCCTTTCGTCGCCAATCAAAATATTTTGCTTCAATTAAAAATATCGGGTTAACCCTGATATTCTGTCCACAGGACCCACGGGAGAGGTTGTGCATGTCGTCGCGCAGCGCGCTCGATTCTGTTACGCCACCCCGGAGCTGCAGTAGGCACGTGGGTTCACCGAATTTTTCAACGACGGAGGTTTATATGTCCAAACACCTTGGTAACCTGAGCCGATTGCAGCACAAATTGGCATCCATATATGGTGACGATGATGCGCTCGCCATACAGGTTCAAAACGCGATTGCTGCGCGCGAAGCATCCGCACAGCTCACGCACCGCCGCAGCTTCCCGCGGTCGCCCGCCTCAACAGACCGTTCTGCGAATCTTCGACAAGCAGGGTTGTGCAACCACATCAAATAGTCGCTGCGGTAGGCATTTGATTGCTTGCCGGGGCTATTGCGTTATTTTGGCCGGCTTGCAATCAAAGCAAAAAAACATCAACGAGCTCAGGTAGCGGTGAATGGCGCCCTTGCTGCGTAGCTTGTGCTTGCCACATTTGATACAACTTCTGGTTTCCCCTGTCGCCCCCATTCCCTGAAAAGGCGAGCCACCTTCCTTTGACGTGTAACGCAGTCCGGTCTCGGAAATTTGTGTTGTCTCAGATTTGTACATGCAAGGTCAAACAGCAGTTGTGAAGCAGGAATTCTGGGCGCGAAAAATTTCAATCCCGTGACAATCAAGCCGCCACCTTGCCGACATGGGCTACACCGGTTTGAGGCTTGCGCGGGTAAACTCGGGCCGCCGTACTTTCAAACTACCAGAGCACTTCATGCCCCTCAAAAAAGTATCTGACATGCTGAAAAAGCAGAAGCGGGTTGAAGGCATGGTCCATGGTCAAAGCATGCCGCGCCATGAGATGGTGGAGACGCTTGTGCAAAGGCAACACTTGGCCGAGTTGCACAATTTTGTGGCGCAGTTGTCACCCGGCGAGATTGGCAGCATTCTTGAAGCCCTGCCATTGGAAGATGCTCAGTCGCTGTGGAAACAAATCCCGCCAGAACGCGAAAATAATGTCTTGTGGGAAGTCGCCGATGGGCGCAGGGAGCAACTGGTTGGTGCGCGTGAACCGGCGTTTGACGACACTCAGATCAATGCGTTTGAACTGATCGACGGCCGACTACAACAAATCATCATCGACAGCAGAAAAAACCTGGAAGGAATTCGTCCCATATGGATCGATTTGCTGAACGCCAGCAAGGCAGAGCGAAATTATGTGGGTGCTCATTTTGGACTGGAGCTGCCAGACCCTGGTGACATTACCGATCTGGAAGTGAGCTCGCGATTTCACATTGAAGAAAACGGTGACATTTACCTCCACTCCAATTTTTTGCTGGATCGCGAGGGCAATTCCCGCAGTGTTCCCGTGATCTTCATCGTGCATCAGGGGATTTTGTTCTCCTTGCGCAATGAGGACCTTCCCGTCTTCCGACTGCAGCGCCGCAGGGCCAGAACCCAGCCCGGATACGTCACAGACTGCAATGATTTGTTGCTTGATCTATACGGCGCGGATGTTGAGTATTCAGCGGACTCACTGGAAGATATGTATGCCACGCTGGGCAAGGTGGGGCGGCAGGTTTTGAGTGAGAAAATCAGTGATGCCGAAGCCGCCGCCATTCTGGGAGACATCGCCGAAGAAGAGGACCTCAATGGACGAATTCGAGGCAATATTCTGGATACGCAGCGCGCCATCAACTTTTTACTGCGGTGCAAAATCCTGGCGCCAGCCCAGTTTGATGATGCAAAGCAAATTTTGCAAAACATCGACTCGTTAAATAGTCACACGTCTTTTCTATTTGACAAGATCAATTTTCTGATGGATGCGACCATCGGTTTCATCAACATCAACCAGAACAAGCGCATCAACCAACTCACGGTGTTTGGTGTGGTTTTCATGCCGATCAACATACTGGCCGGAGTGGGAGGAATGTCCGAATTTTCGATGATGACGCAAGGGATACCCTGGCCATTGGCTTTCGGAGGATTCTTTGCGGGTGCAATTGTCATTGGTGCTGCGACCTATGCCGCGCTTAAGTATTTTGAGCGGCGCCAGATCAAAACGATTAGAAAATAGCCTTCATAGACTCTTGAGCTACAGCAGCACCTTGTGCGCTGCCAACTTGACCGCTTTCGTCAGGCGTTGGGCGGACAGAGGTTCGCGCTCCCAGTGGTGCCAGTACAGGGCGACATCCACCGCGCTGCCCGGCAGCATCTCGTGCAGCGCCAACTTTCCGGGTCGCTCCCCCAGGTAAGGCTCGGGCACCATGCCCCAGCCCAGGCCGTTTTCCAGCGCGCACTCAAACGCGTCCACTGCGGGCACAAAGTGGCGTGGGTATTGGGGTGCCACCAGTTGGAAATGCTGGGCCAAAAAATCGTCCTGCAAACCATCTTTGCGGTTAAAAATAACGGCCGGCGTGGCCAACAGCCGGTGTGCAGACAGCGTACCGCTGCGGGTGCGGCACTTGGCCACCACGGCAGGCGCTGCCACACACCGGTAGCGCAAGACGCCCAGGGGCTCTGCCAAGCAACCCCGCATGGCGGTCTTTTGCGTACTGACACAGCCCACCACATCACCATTCTTTAACGACTCATGGGTGTGGTCCTGGTCGTCAATCACCACGTCCAGCAGCACATGGTGCCGCGCAAGCAATCCCGCCACTCCGGGCAAAAACCAGCTGGCCAGTGAATCTGCATTTACCGCAACACTCAGGGTTTGCCACTGGACTTGCGCACCCGCGCCACCCTGGCCACGCCCGGATTGCAAGCCGCCCAACAAGTCGGCCTCCATCATGCGCAGCTGTTTGACATGGGCCAACAGCGCCTGCCCGGCCGGGGTTGCCCGCACGGTCTTGCCGCGCACCAGCAAACGCTGGCCCAAGGCGGTCTCCAGGCCCTTGATGCGCAGGGAAATAGCAGGCAGCGTCAGATTCAGTGCGCGCGCCGCAGGCCCGAAGCCACCGTACTCCAACACGGCCGCCAGGGCGTCCATTTGCTTCGCGTCCAGCATCACCACCTCTTTGTTAAAAATTTCTTCGTATATTAAAGTTTAATTTAGTTCTATTCAATTAAATTATGCGACTGGACATACTGAAGGCATCCCGCTCACGCCAACCCACTCACTCACTCGCTTTCCAAAGATACCCATGCAGATGCTCTTACCCGTTCACGCCATGGCACCCGCTTTCTATGCTGGGATGCTGCTCAGCCTGTCACTTATCATGGCCCTGGGGCCACAAAACGCCCATGTGATCCGCATGGGCCTGCTGGGCAAACATGTGTGGCTGACGGTGGGCCTGTGCATCGTGTCGGATGTGGCGTTGATCGGGCTGGGTGTGCTGGGCGTCGCGCAGCTCGGGAACCTGTCCACAACCGTCAAGAACATACTGGTGGGCGGGGGCATCGTGTTCTTGCTCGTGTATGGCACGCAGGCGTTCCAGCGCTTCTTGGTCGGAGTTCCAGTCGATCCCTTTGCCTTGAGCCCACAGGATTCGGGGCCCATGACCCGTCGACAAGCCACCCTGGCTGCGCTGGCATTCGCCTGGCTCAACCCCCACGCCTGGCTGGACACGGCGGTGCTGATCGGTACCGCATCCATCGCCTGGGGCCACCCCGGCAACGCCGTGTTTGGAGTGGGGGCGGCCAGTGGATCAGCGCTGTGGTTTGTGGGCTTAGGCCTGGGCGTTCTCGGGCTGGGGCAGCGTCTGCAGTCCCCTGCGGCGTGGCGTGCGCTGGATGGCTTGGTGGCTCTGATGATGTGGGGCACCGCCCTCACGTTGGGATGGGACTTACTGGGGCTGTAGAGCGGGGAAGAACTTCCCCAAGTCTTCCACCGGGCCTGGGCGGCCAAAGTAATAGCCCTGAAAGTAGTGGCAGCCCTCAGTCAGCAAAAAATCCCGTTGTGCCAAGGTCTCAACCCCCTCGGCAATCACCATCATCTGCAGGCTCTTGCCCAGCGTGACGGTGGCGCGAACAATAGCAGCGTCCTTGGAGTTCGTCAGCGCTTCATGCAGAAACGACTGGTCGATCTTGAGCTGGTCCAGAGGAAAGCGCTTGAGGTAGCTTAGCGACGAATAGCCTGTGCCAAAGTCGTCCATCGAAAAGCCGACCCCACTGGCCTTGAGGGCGAGCATCTTGGCAATGATGTCCTCCACATCATCCACCAACAGGCTCTCCGTCAGCTCCAGCTTGAGCCGGGACGCCGGCGCACCGGTGAGGGCAATGGTGTCCAAAACGTCCTGCACAAAATTTTCGCGGTGAAACTGCAGCGCACTGACGTTGACCGAGATGGTCAACCCGGCGGTTTGCGGGCTCGCACTCCAGTCTTTCAGTTGCTGACAGGCCGTTTTCAGTATCCACTGCCCCAATGGCAGAATCAGCCGGGTTTCCTCCGCCAAGGGAATGAAATGCGCCGGTGACACCAAACCTCGCAAGGGATGCTGCCACCGGACCAGCGCCTCAACGCCCACCAAATTCCCCAGCTTGTCCACCTGCGGCTGGTAGTACAGCAAAAATTGATCCTCCTGCAGCCCTTGTCGCAGACCTGCCTCCAGTTCTGCGCGGGCGGTCATGGCGGCCTGCATTTCGGGATCAAAAAAGCGCAGCGTATTGCGCCCGGAGTCTTTGGCTTGGTACAGGGCGAGATCGGCCCGTTTGAGCAAATCTTCCACCGAATCATTGCTTCCGTTGAAAAACGCCACGCCCAGGCTGGCACTGCTGTGGTGGGTGACACCGCTTAGCACATAGGGCTGTCGCAGTGCAGCCAGTATTTGTTCGCCAACCGCCTCGGTTTGGGTGGCGGCGTCGGTTCGGTTGTCACTCAGATCCTGCAGCATGACCACGAACTCGTCCCCACCCAACCGCGCCACCGTGTCGCTATCACGCACACAAGCGGCCAAGCGTTCGGCAACGTGTTGCAACAACAAGTCGCCTTGGGCGTGTCCCAATGTGTCGTTGATGTTTTTGAAATTATCCAGATCAATGAAAAGCAGTGCCCCATTGTTCTGGTAGCGGCTGCTGCTGGCCACCGCATGCCGCAAGCGGTCGATGAGCAAACGCCGGTTGGGCAATCCGGTAAGCGGGTCGTAAAACGCGAGGCTCTTGATCTGATCCTCTGCGGCCTTGCGCGCCGTAATGTCGGTCAGTGTAGACACGTAGTGGGTCACCGTATTGCGCTCGTCTTTAACGCCGGTGATGGTGAGCCACTCGGGAAATATTTCGCCGTTTTTCCGGCGGTTCCATATCTCGCCCTGCCATGACCCGCTCTCATCAATGGAGATCCGCATCGAGGTGTAAAACGCTGCGTCATGGCGGCCCGAGCTCAGCAGACTGGGCCGCTGGCCAACGGCCTCCAAGGCTGAGTAACCTGTGATTCGGGAGAAGGCCTGGTTAACGCGCAGGATGATGCCCTTGCCGTCCGTGATGAACATGCCTTCGTAAGATTCAAACGCGGTGGCGGCAATGCGCTGCTGCGACTCCAGCAGCTTGCGCCCGGTGATGTCTTCCTTGATGGCCAGGTAATGAATCACCTTGCCACTGGCATCGAAGATGGGTGCAATCGTCGCCTGTTCCCAGAATAAGGTGCCATCCTTGCGGCGGTTATGAAACTCACCCGCCCACACTTTTCCGGCCACCAAGTCGCCCCACATAGCATCGTCCTGATCTGAGGCGACTTCTCCGGATGCCAGAAATGTGGCATGCTTACCTATGGATTCTCTTGCGGGATATCCGCTCACCCGCTCGAACATCGGGTTGACATACTGAATCACGCCCAAGGGATCCGAGATGACAATGGACACAGGGCTCTGCTCGACCGCAGCCGACAAAGTGATAAGCGAGTCTTCGGTCACCCGGCGCTTGGTGACATCGGAAATATAGCCACTCCACAGCACTGCGCCATGCTTCAATTTCTGCGGTGCGGCGCTACCCGACAGCCAGCGCACTTGCCCGTCATCCATGCACACCCGGTACTCCTGCTCCCATTGCGTCAGCGTATTGGCCGAGTTGCGAATGGAGGCACGAACACCGACAACATCATCAGGATGGATCAAGGAAAAAACCCGCGATGCGTCTTCGTATATTTCTTCAGGGCTCACCCCGTAGATATCTCGCACGCCCTCGCTGGCAAAAGGAAAGCTGCTACGACCATCCGGGTGCAGCAAAAATTGGTACACCACACCGGGCACCCGGCCGGTCATGTTCTGCAAAAGCGCCAGTGCCTGCGCTTCTTCCCGCGAATGGCGTCGCCGCACCACGATGTACCAAGACGCCAACACCGCGATCAATAAAACAAACATGCTGGCGATGGCTGCCTGGCGCTGCAGATCGGTCGCAGTCTTCACATGGTCGGCCAATGCGTCATGGCTGTCCGCCCCAATCGCGATCAGCAGCGGGTAGGAAGCCAGCTTTCGGAAATGCAGAATGCGATCCACCCCGTCGATCACGCCGGGTGAGCGATAGGTACCCGTCTGTTTGCCCTCAGCAAGATGGGAGAACACCGGGCTCGTGGACAAATCCCCACTGAACTGCTCCTGATTCCCGACGCGCCGCGCAAGTACCGCGCCGTCCATCCCGAACAAGGTAGCAACCCCCCGTTCGCCGATGTCGAGTTCACCATAAAACCGGGTGAAGTATCCAGGGTCCAGCGACGCAACGACCACGCCGCCAAATTGGCCATCTTTACCAGTGATGCGACGCGAAACCTGCACCGTCCACCGACCAGAGGCCCGTCCCAACACCGGGCGAGAAATGAACAGCAGATCTTTGTCGCCTGACACATGCACTTTGAAGTGTTCGCGATCCGACAAATCGATCCGACCCCTAAACGGCAGTGTGCTCATCTGAAGGATGCCATTCGCGTCAATGATGGCGAGCTGGACGAGAATTCGGGGGTCAAACAGGCCTTGCGCGGCCATGTGCTTCAAATCGATGCTTCCCACACGGACTTGGTATTCCCACAATACCAGTCGCAGAGCCAAGTCGGCGCTGGAGAGCGTACGCTCCGCGTGTTCTTCACTCACCCGTGCGAGATTGACAAGGTCACTCTCGGCGGAGGCGAGGGTACGGGCTTTATCGCTTCCGATCAGTACGGAACTTTGTACCCAGACTGCGAAAAACACCAGCGCAGCAATCAACCAGATGACAATGTGGTGCAACAGTTTGTGGCTGGAAACAGCAGACAAACCGGGTAATGGGTTTGAAGAGGACATAAAACTTGTGCGGGATAGTACCGCACAAGCGGCGCGCGGCACCGACGCCCCGCGCGATGCCAAAAACTACGGCCACCCCTGACCCGATTTGGGCAGGGGCGGTGTTCAGCGACTACAGGCCGGCTGCTTTAGCGTCCTCGTCCATCTTGCGCTTAAAAAACATGCGAAACCACACCGCCATGCCCAGCATGAACGCGATGCCAGCCACACTCATGAGGCCGTAGTCAGTGGTAAAGAGATCGGTGAGCGCTTTCATGGTGTCAACCCTTTTCAGTTACGGGGAGTGCAATACAGCGCACGCCCCAATAGCCATGTTACTCACCGGGGTATAGGTCGCGTTGACGTGGATCAAGCCCTATTCAGATAACCATCAACTGGTGAAAACGCCTTTCAATCCGGGCTGACTATTTCACGCTCACTGCATCGTCAATGCGGTAGTACAGCCCGTAGGGATCATCTTGCAGCACCGCGAGCCGCCCCTCCACTACTACAGCCTCCAGGGTGTATTTCACCGGGATTTTGGTTTTGACCTCGACCATGCTCTCAGGGCCACCGGGCACGCAAAATGAGCAGCTCAGCGGTACCGAACTCAGCAAGAAATGCTTTTGCTTCTCCCCCGGCTCCAGCGGCATCATGAAGCCCTGAATGCGTTGTTTCTTCTGGTTCAGCTCCTGCACCGTGGCCGGAAAAACCGGCAACACCCGGTTTTTCACCACTCGGGTCTTGACCTCCGTCAGCACCGACCAGGGCAACACGTCGGCACGATCCTGCAGCGGCGCAAACGGGCTATTGGGGCTGTGCACCCCGGCGCCGGTACCACTGGGGATGGCCCCACCCATGGGCGAGCTGAGCTGGGCCAGCGCCCCCAAGGGCAGCAGACCAGTTATGAGCGCGACCGCCAGCCAACGGCGTTGAATAGAAACAGATTTCATAGCGTACCCTCAGAAGCCATGATCTTAGTGCTCATGCTTCATGCCGCAAAACTTGCCAATGGCCAAGCCTTTGCAAGCGGTTTGAAGGGCCTTGTTGCACACGTCCTCGCCCTTGCCGGCTTCACGGCATTTGGCGGCGGCTTCGTGCGCAGCGGCAATCGCACGGTGTTTAGCGATGTCTTCTTTGGTCTCTTTGTCGCTCTCAGCTGCTATGGAAATAGTAGCTGCTTGCGCAATGAATACGAGGGCTAGAAGCATTTTTTTCATAAATTTCCTTTGGTTTGAAAGAACGATGGATTAACGGGATTGCAAAAGACTCAACACACTCACGCGGTAGGCTGCAAGCGTAGGCAGCAATGCTGACACCAGCGACACACCCAGTGCCATACACGGCACAACCACCAGCTCAGGTGGCCACGCCATGCCGCCAATCAGCAAGGAGTTGTCTAACCGCAGCATCCACCCCAAGCCGGCGGCAAAGCCCTGCCCCAGTAGCAACCCCAGGATGGAGGCCAGCAGCCCCAGCCACAGCGCCTCGCATAGCAGCAGCGCCGCCACGCGGCGCGGTGGCGCGCCCAGCATGCGCAACAGGGCCAGATCGCCACTGCGCTCACGCACCGCGCTCCACAGGGCAATGAACACGCTTAATCCCGCTGTGAGCAATAGCACACCCGCAAAGGCGCGCAGCACGTCGGTGCCCAGGCCCAGCATATTGAGCAGGCGGGTAATTTCCAGCGCAGGCGCTGCGGCCTGCATCTCGGTGCTGGTGTTGATATAGCGCGGAAAACTCATGGCCGCCATGGGCGTTTTGTAGCGGATGAGCGCCATGGTGACCTCGCGCTCCTCCTCCATGACCTTGCGGTCTTCGTCGTCCACCGCGGTGTAGTCTTCGTGCACCTTCCACACGGATGCGGTGTCGGTCAGCACCAAGCGGTCCAGCACGCTGCCGCTGGGGGCCAAAATGCCGGTCACCACATAGGTACTGTCGCCATGCACATGGCCGCCCGCGCCCAAACCATGCGCACCCACAAAGGTGTTGCCCACAACCAAGCCCAACTTGGTAGCGGCGGTTGCGCCCACCACCACCTGCATGGGCGCATCCCACAACCGGCCCTGTGCCAGCGTGGCCCCATAGTGGTGAATGTAGGCGTGCGAGGTGCCCACAATGCGAAAGCCACGCAGGTTGTCGCCCAGGCTGATGGGGATGACGCCGTCCACCATGGGGTGTTTTTGCAGCGCCTGCACCGCCTTGAGCGGCACATTGCCCGGTGGCACGTCGATATGGAACACTCCCGAGAGAATGAGCTGCATGGGGCTGCCTTTGGCGCCCACCACCACGTCAATCCCGGTTAGGTCGCGCTCAAACGCCCTATTTAACTGGTGGCCCACCAGCATCAAAAACGTGATGGAGGCCAGCCCCAGACTAAGCAGCAGCACGTTGAGCGCTGCGCCCATGGGGCGGGACCACAGGTAGCGCCAGGCTAAGGCCAGGGTTTTCATGGCGTGCTGCCTTGTAGTTGCTGCGCTGGGTAATGCGCCGCGTGCAAGTGGGCCTGCAAATCAGGCTCGGATTGCTCCTTTTTTGATAGCTGCTTGCGCACTATCCGTAAGGGTTGGAGGCCGATTTGACCCTTATTTCTCAGATCAATGCAGGCCGCCACACGCGCGTCGTGGGTGGCGATCACCAGCGTTGCATTCAGTTGCCGGGCCGTACTCAGCAGCAAATTGACGGCATCCCCTGCTGCTTCGTCGTCCAGGCTGGCCGTGGGCTCATCGGCCAGGATCACCAGGGGCCTGCGCAGCACCGCCCGCGCCAGCGCCACGCGCTGGGCCTGCCCGCCGGAGAGCTGGCTTGGTTTACGTTGGGCCAAGCCCTGCACACCCAGGGTTTGCAGGGTGGCGTGGATGCGTTCTACGTCCTCGGGTTGGCCGCCAGCCCAAAACACCAAACTCAGGTTTTGTTGCACCGTGAGCGCCGCGCTCAAGTGCAATTTTTGCGGTAAAAAGCCTATAGCGCCCGCCCGCCATGCGTCAGCAGCTATGTTTTTAAGAGCACTCAGCGGCTGCTCGGCCACCGTCAACTCCCCCGCAGTGGGGGCAACCAAGGCGGCTACCAGCGCCAGCCAGGTCGATTTGCCACAGCCCGATGGGCCGCTGAGCAACAGCACCGCGCCCTGGGGCACATCGACATCGGGGAAGGTGAGCGTGGCGCCGCCGGGATAGGCGTATTGGAGTTGGCGGGTGCGGATCATGGGCTGTTGCCGGTGGCGGAAGCAGGTGAGACGCCGGTAGCACAGTCCACACACACGCCGCGCACGGCAAAGTCCATGCTCATGCCCTGGTAGCCCAGCGCTGACAAGGCCGCCAAGGCGGTTTGCGCGGCGCGGTCCAAATCCGCAGCGCTGGCTTGCAAGGCACCGCTCAAGGGGCTGTCGCGGTGGCAGCTTTGGCACTCAAAGTGGGGAATGGCGTGCACGCTGGCGGGCATGGCCTGGTAGCGGCGCACGCGCTGGCTGTCGACCCGGCACAGCAGCAAGCCCACTTGGGTGAGCCGGTCAATCAGGCGGTACAGCGTGACACGGTCCAGAGCGGGAGTGGGAGTGGATGCAGAGGCAGCGGCGCTTGCATCCCCCAGCGCGCTTTGCAACTGGGCGTGGGTGTAGCTGGTGTCGGGGTGGGCCAAGAGCCAGCCCAGCACCAGGCGTGCAGCTGCCGTGCGGCGCAAGCCGTGGGCGGCCAACAGGGCATCGATAGGGTCTGCCGCGAGCAGCACAGTAGGGTCAGTGGTGGTCATGAATGAATTTAGTTACTGCAATTTAGTTGCATTAATTTAAAACGCAATCAAGTTGCGATAGACTATACCGCAACTCGGTTGCATTATTTTGCAACTGCGAATGATGCTCCAACTTTATAGAACTTTGAATGCCACGCCCCAACTCCAATACCCCCCATATTCCCAGTAGCCCGCTGGCCTGGCCTGCCGGGATGCGCGTGCTGGTGGTATTGCCCGTGGTGGCGCTGCTGTGGTTGGGCGTGTGGTGGGCCAGCTTGCAGGTAACACTGTGATCGCTTTGCACAACCTGACGGTCAGCTACCGCCAGCACCCCGCGCTGCACCACATCAGCGGGCAGTTTGCGCCCGGTTCGCTCACCGCTGTGATTGGCCCGAACGGCTCGGGCAAGAGCACTTTACTCAAAAGCATTGTGGGGCTGATGCCCATTGAGGGTGGGCGCTCGGGTGGTGCCTTGGCGGTGCAGGCACCGCGCCAGCGCATTGCCTATCTGCCGCAACTCAGCGAGATCGACCGCAGCTTTCCGCTCACGGTGCGCGACTGCGTGCTATTGGGCCACTGGGGGCACGCCGGAGCCTTTGGCCGCATCAGCCAAGCCATGCAAGCCAGCGTAGACGCCGCCATTCACACCGTTGGGCTGCAAGGCTTTGAGCACCGTGCGGTGGGCACGCTGTCGAGCGGGCAACTGCAGCGCGCCCTATTTGCACGCATGCTGGTGCAAGACGCACAGCTGATTTTGCTGGACGAACCCTTCAACGCGGTAGACGCCAAAACCACCGCCAGCCTGCTGCAACTGGTGCGCCAATGGCACGAAGAGCAGCGAACCGTGGTGGCCGTGCTGCACGACGACGCACAGGTGCGCGCGCACTTTCCGCAAACCCTGTTGCTGGCCCGCGAGTTGGTGGCCTGGGGCCCCACCGCCGAGGTGCTGACCGACGCCAACTTGCAACGCGCCCGCAGCATGGCCGAGGCGTGGGACGACGCCGCAGAAATTTGCATGGTGGACGCATGAGTGCACTACTTGCACCGGCGTGGGACGCCCTCTTCTCCCCTTTTATCGACTACGCATTCATGCGCCGCGCGCTGGTTGCCACGCTAGCCTTGTCGCTGAGCGCTGCGCCCTTGGGCGTGTTTTTGACCCTGCGCCGCATGAGCCTGCTGGGTGATGCCCTGAGCCACGCCATATTGCCGGGCGTGGCCATTGGGTTTATGGTGGCGGGCCTGTCGCTGGGCGCCATGGCATTGGGTGGCGTGCTGGCGGGCATGCTGGTGGCGGGCATTTCGGCGGCGGTGAGCCGGTTCACCACCATCAAAGAAGACGCCAGCCTGGCCGCCATATATTTGGTAGCGCTGGCGCTGGGTGTGACATTGATCTCAACCCACGGCACCCAGCTGGACTTGCTGCACATTTTGTTCGGCAGTGCCTTGGGCGTGGACCAGGACGGGCTGCTGCTGGTGGCGGGGGTATCCACAGTCAGCGTATTGGGCATGGCGTGGATGTACCGCGCGCTGGTGCTGGAGACCTTTGACCCGATATTTTTGAACGCCAGCCGACGCACCGGTTGGGGTGGCTGGAGTGGACTGGGCCACGGCGGTGCATGGGTTTGGCACCAAGCGTTTTTGATGCTGGTGGTGGTGAACCTGGTGGCGGGTTTTCAGACCCTGGGCACCTTGATGGCGGTGGGGCTGATGATGCTTCCCGCCGTATCTGCCCGGCTGTGGCACGACACCCTGCCCGCGCAACTGATAAACGCCAGCCTGCAAGCAGCCCTCTCGGGCGTTGCAGGGCTGCTGCTGTCTTACCACTTTGATACGCCCTCAGGCCCCACCATCATCGGCTGCGCCGGGGCGCTGTACGGCGCATCGCTGCTATTGGCCCCCAATGGGTGGCTGCCGCGCTACTTAAACACCACGCACCGTGTCGCTTGACTTCCCCATCCTTTCCCACTGAACCCACAGAGAACACCACCATGAACCACTCCATAAACACCAGCCGCCGCCTGCTTTTAGCCAGTAGCCTTGTGCTGACATTTCTGAGCGGTGGCAACGCCACTGCCGCCGACAAAATTGCGGTCACCGCCAGCTTTAGCATCCTGGGCGACCTCGTGCGCGTAGTGGGTGGTGAACGGGTCGCCGTGACCACCCTGGTGGGCCCCAACGAAGACGCACATGTGTTCGAGCCCAAGCCCACTGACGTCAAAGCCATTGCGCGCACCCAACTGTTGGTCACCAACGGCCTCAGTTTTGAGCCCTGGGCCAACAAGCTGGCCAAGTCTGCTGGCTACAAAGGCGAAACCGTGGTGGCTTCCACCGGCGTCAAGGCCCTCCCCTCTGACCCCCATGCTTGGCAAAACCCCAACAACGTGGAGCTGTATGTACGCAATATCGCAGCGGGCCTATCGAAAGTCGATGCTACTGGCGCGTCAACCTATCAGGCGAATGCCGAAGCCTATGTAAAAGAGCTGCAAGCGCTGGATGCATGGGCAAAAGCCCAGTTTCTGGAAATTTTGGTGGTTAAACGCAAGGTGATCACCTCGCACGACGCGTTTGGCTACTTTGCCGCGCACTACCAAATCAAGTTCATCGCACCGCAGGGCATAAGTACCGAAGCAGAACCCAGTGCCAAACAAGTGGCTGTGCTCATCAAACAGATTCAGCGCGAGAAGATCAAGGCGATTTTTGTGGAAAACATGAGCAACCCCAAACTGCTGGCACAACTGAGCAAAGACGCTGGCGCCACGGTGGGTGCCAGCCTGTATGCCGATGCCCTGTCCGCACCCGACCAACCTGGGGCGACCTACCTGCAAATGATGCGTCACAACGTGACCCAGTTGGCGGCGGGTATGCGGCTGAACTGACGCCACACCGGGGGCCTCCGCTTATAATCCCCTCCCGTTGCCGGTACCGCTAGGCCTATCGATAGCCGTGTACCCAGTCCTGGCACAGCACCCACCAACGACTCACCGTGCCACAGACCACCCGTCCTCGCCAATCCAAAACGAACCGACTGCCGGACAAGGTCGAAAAAGCAGTGGTAAAGGTGCGCACTGCGCGGGCGCGTGCAGCACTTAAACCCGAAGAAAAGTTGTCGCCGCAAGCCGCCGCCGAGCCACGAGACGCGACCCCAACGTCCACCCTGACCTCCGTCCGCACCAGCGGCATGCGGCTGCTACGTGGTGCCAAGGATTTGGCCAAGCAAACCGCCCAACTGCCGGGCTCGACCGCCAGGGTTGCGTCGGCATTCATCCCACTGACTCGGATGCTGGGCGGCGAGGCCCACATCAAGGGCGAAGATTTCAGCCGGGAACTGGACCTCATTTTTGAAGCGCTGTACGAGCATCCACTTACCGAGGGAACACGCCGAATCACCACCTACCTGCGTTCGCGCAACGTTTTGCCCAACGAAGGCTCGACCGAGAGCCTGATCCGCTATGTGCTGAATGAGTCGGTGGCCCGTTCGCCCATCCCGGTACCGCAGCAGATCATTGACGAGTTCTGGACCTTCTTCCATGAGCTGATGTCTGACCCGGAGCTACGTGGGCTTGCGGACTTGGGCCTGGACATCACGCGCCTGATCCTCAAGACCTACGAGCCCTTGCTGGTCGAGGTGATCAATGAACTCAAAGACATCTACTACTCCAACCAGAACCGCATGGACGCACTTCTGCGCCGGGTTCAGGTGGTGCGCAGCGATTTGAAAATCATCCGCCGCCAGATCAAGGCGCTGCGCTACATCCGGCCATTCTTCCAGGCCGACCCCAAGGACTACCGTGCCCAGGCGCAAATCGTGGCCCAAATGGTGCGCGAATTCGGCCCCTTCTTTATCAAAATGGCCCAGGTGGCAGCCGCCACTGCCGACTTCTTGCCCGAAGAAATCGCCCGCGAACTGGCCGTTTTCCAGGAAGATGTGCCGCCAATGTCGGCGCAGGAGGCCAGAGACGCGATCATGGACAGCTTCGGGCGCCCACCTGAAGAAATCTACTTCGGCTTTGATGCCGAGCGACCGATTAAATCCGGCTCCATTGGCTCGGTCTACTTGGCCAAAAAGCCGGTCATGATTAATGATGTGGAGCACTTGGTGCCGGTCATTGTCAAGATCGGACGGCACAACCTGGACCGTGAGTTCCTGATGGGCAAAACTTCCATCGGCCTGATGCTGGTGTCCAGCCAGTACTGGGCTCCACACGGCAAGCTCACGCCGTTCCTGAAGGCGATGACCGAACAGATCGACGGCTTTGTCGAAGGCTTTCGCGGCGAATTGCAGTTTGAGCGGGAGGCGCAGGTGCAGGCCAGTTTCTCGCGGCGCGCCCAAAACAGCCTGATTTGGCGTGTGCCCGAGGTGTACAGCGCCACCGAGCGGGTGATCGAGATGGAGTACGTGGACGGTGCGGTAAATATCTCCCGTGCGGTGCACCATTTCAAGCCCCGCGACCCCATTGCCTACCGGCGCGATCTGGCCAAGAAATTCTTGTTCACCATTCTGAGTCAAATCTTCGTCTACCAGGAGGTGCATGGTGACTTGCACCCCGGCAATGTGATGGTCGACAAGGATCGCCGACTGCACCTGATCGACTGGGGCAACACCATCCAGTTGGCAGGCAAGATGGTGCCCGTTCTCAACTACCTGAAGGGGGCGCTGGTGGCCAACCCGGACATGTTGACCGACTCACTCATCGCGATCTGCACCGACCCCGACGCGGCAAAAGCCCGGCGAGCTGAAATACGCGAGGCCCTGGTGCGAACGCTGGACAAGAAGTGCATCCGCCCGCTGTCGTATGACTTTGTCTGGATGCTGTACCAGGAAGGTCCCGAAGGTTGGCTCAAACGCGCCAACACGCTGATGCACTTGATGTCCAACACGCAGCAACTGGGGCTGGTGGTGCGCGGGGAGTATCTGCATTTATCACGATCACTGGTGGCGATGATTGCCACGCTGGGCAACCTGTACGACGGCGTACCGCGTTACCGGGCGTTGGCGGATATTTTGGTCACCGTCAACAGTTTCCCGGCGCGCCTGCTGCAAGACTATTTGCGCAGCAAGAAATCCGACATTCGCAACACGGCAGCGGCGCTGACGCGACGGGCCGTTTTTGCGGCACCCCAAGCAGCCAGGCATTCACACCCAACCAGCCTGCGACCCAATTAGATTGGGCTACTTGGTTCGCAAGACGATCCGCGCATGTTCGTTGATTCCAACGACGTTGAAAAACGCCGCCACCAAACGCGAAACATTGCTGAACTCAATCCGGCAGCCCGCGGCCTCGCTCATGGCTACCCAATTGAGAATACTGCCGGCCGCTGAAAAATCGACCCGAATCAGCCGGACACAGGAGACAACCAGGTGGTTGGCGCCGCCAACTCTATGCCCCAGCTTAGCCAAGGCATCAACGGCATCCCCCAGCAACTCCCCGCTGAGTTCGATGATGGCCGACTCCTGAGAAGGCTGATCGACGGCGAAGGGGGTGGAATGGCGCGCATCGACCGGGTGAACAAAGTCGCTGTCGTTAGCCAACTCATGAACACACTCGCACTGCGGGTCTTTCCAGGACGGCGGTGAGACTTCGTAGAGCACGCAATAATCCAAGGCGACATCTTCAAAATAATCGTGCTTGCCCAAGACGCACAGAACATCCAGGCGAAGCCGCCACCACAAGTGGTCCACCCGGATATCGCTTACCGGTGTCGCTGATTTCAGCGCATCTTCCAGCACACCGATTTCACCAAAATAAAGGGTGACGTTTTGCGCACACCACTTTTCAAACAAATTCGTAAGCTCACCCAAGGCGTCAGGATGGATGGATACCAGTTGCCCCCAGTGCAAATGCGGCGGTGCCTGCGTGAGCGCCAAGGAGGACCGCAACGCTTTTACCGCCGAAGAATCAAGTTCAGCCGGACACTCCCAAACCACTTGGTTTTTATTACCGGTGGCGACGGGCTGCTTGGCGGGAAATGCCGCAACACGGCGGCCCAGCAACTCGGGAACCGAAAACCATTCTGGGGCCGAGCAACCAAAACGCTCAGCGTAATCAATGGCGGCCACATCAAACCGGACTTGCTGGCCCGTAGAACGGTAAAAATCAAACAACGCCGCCGCACAGGCATCTGCGTTCGCAGCCTGCTCGCCTTGTGAGCGCAACACAGCCATCAGTACCGCTTCGGCACCGGCATCATCGCCCTCGGCAAACCGAATTGCAGCGTCCTGCAGGCTAGGGTCGTCGCCGCCATCGCCCAATTCAACAGACATCAGCTTCGAATTGGAGAAGCCGCTCATCATCGAATCCGCGACTTCGGTTTTTACGTGGTCCAGCGACATGGCTTGCGTAGGGGCCTCCCAGGGCACTTGCCCTGGGACTTCTTCTGTAGTGCGCACGTCCGTGGGCGTCGACAGGTTCCCCTTGGTGAAGTCGTAATCGGCGTCAGCATCGTCCATCAGGACGGCCGCTTGCGTTGGTTTGGGCTGAGCGGCAAGCGCAGGGACTGTTGGCTTGACTTGCGCGGTGAGCGTGGGTGGAGACCGCACAGGGCTACCGCGCTGAACCGAAGCTTTGTCTTGCCTGCGGTCCAGCCAGGTTCTGGACATGTGGGCTTCAATGTCGTCAATCTTCTTGATCGTCATGGCCCGCTCTTCCGGGTTGAAGCCCGAGCTCGGCTGAAAAATGGAAGGGCGCCCCACGGTGAGGTGCCCCGGCAGCGGGCCCTTGCTCCGTATCTTGCGCAAGAAGGCAAACTCCCTGCGGCGAACCGTATCATCTTGCCGCTTGCGAGCGATTCGGTCCTTCAGCGCCAGCTTGATGAACTCGCTGTTTTCCCCCAACTCCGAATCGTGCGCGCCGCCCCCGTCCTTCGTCGGTTGACGAATGAGCTGAACCATCTTGGACAGAAATCCGGCAGGGGTGTTTTTTGTCGCCATCGCTTAGTCTACCGCGATCAAGGTATTTTCCATTGTGGCAACTCAGGGCTTTTGCAGGCGTGCAAACGTCTTTCGGAACTTGGCGACCTTCGGTGCGGCAACCGCAACGCAATATCCCTGCCCGGGATTTTTTTCAAAGAAATCCTGGTGGTAATCCTCGGCAGGCGTGTAATTGATGAGCGGCAACACCTCCGTCACGATGGGTCGGTTGTAGACACCACTTGTGCCCATTTCCCGAATCACGTCTTTGGCGATGGCCTCGTGCTCGGCGCTGGAAAAGTAGATGCCACTGCGGTACTGCGTGCCAATATCGTTGCCTTGGCGGTTCAGTGTGGCGGGGTCGTGAATGACGAAAAATATTTCAAGCACTTCCCTTGTGGAGATTTGTCCGGGGTCAAACACCAGCCGTACAACCTCATTGTGTCCGGTTGTGCCCGTACACACCTGCGCATAAGTGGGTTGCTGCACTGTGCCGTTGCAATAGCCTGATTCCACATCCATCACACCACGCACTTGCCCATACACTGCTTCAGTGCACCAAAAGCAGCCCCCGCCCAAAGTGAGGGTTTGTAGCGCATCTGGCATAGACTTTTCTCCGTTCATAGCATCGGGGAACAACCCGCACATTTATCTTACGCGATCCATCGCGGAGCGCAACGCACCTTTCAAATTGACACACTATGCGCATGAAGCTACATTAATAACCGATCAGTCATTAATTTTCATGTCTTCCCCCATCACCCTTTGCTCCATTGCCGCCACTGTAAGAGCCAAGCATGCGCGGCGGAAAGACGCGCGCCCAGGGGAGTTGCTGGCAGCTGCGCTGGAGTTGTTTGTTGAAAAAGGGTTTGCGGCCACTCGCGCGGAGGAAGTTGCCAAACGCGCGGGGGTGTCCAAAGGCACGTTGTTTCTGTATTTTTCCAGCAAGGAAGATCTGTTCAAGGCGGTGGTGCGGGAAAACATCACCGGCCGTTACCCGGAATGGAACGCCAAACTCGAAGCCTATCAGGGCAGCACCCCGGACTTGGTCCGCCTGTTCATGCGCCAGTGGTGGGCCGATGTGGGCGATAGCCATATTTCTGGCATCAGCAAATTGATGATGAGCGAGGCCAGCAACTTCCCCGAACTTGCCGCCTTTTATCAACAAGAAGTGATCGACCCCGGCTCTGCCTTGATCCGACGCATCCTGCAGCGGGGTGTCGACCTTGGCGAATTCGGCCCGATCGACATGAAATACGGCGTGTACACCATACTCGCGCCCATGTTGTTTCTGGCAACCTGGAAGCATTCATTTGGCACCTGCAGTGATGCCAACGCTCGGCTGGTGCCACAAGACTACATTAATGTCCAGGTTGAAACCATTCTCAATGGTCTTTGTGCTCGCCCAACCCCCGTGTCTTCCTCTTCCTTAAATTCCCAAAAGAAAACCGCATCATGAAACGTTGGTTTAAATGGATTGTTATCGGAGTCGTTCTAGCGCTTTTGACTGGCGGCGTGATGCGGGCGCTATCGGCGCGCCAGGCACAAAAAGACGCATTGAACGCGCAGCAGATCACGCTAAAAGCCCAAGTGTCCATTGAATTGATGCCCACAGATTTGGTGCAGGCCAAATCCCTTGCGCTGACGCAGGGGCTCGCCATCTCGGGCCCGCTCAAAGCGGTTAATTCGGCCTTCGTCAAGGCCCGTGTCCCCGGTGAGTTGCAGGGCTTGACTGTGCGCGAAGGCGACTTCGTTCAGGCCGGAAGCATCATTGCACGAGTCGACTCTACCGAGTTCCAGGCCCGCGTCCGCCAGGCCCAGCAACAGGCCGAGTCGGCCAAGGCACAGGTGGATATCGCCAAGCGCAGTTTTGACAACAACCGCTCCCTGGTGGAGCAAGGGTTTATCTCCAAAACGGCGCTGGACTCTTCCATTGCCACCCTGTCCGCTGCCGAGGCCAACTACCGCGCAGCACAGGCCGGCGCCGATGTCGCACTCAAGTCACTGGATGACACGGTGTTGCGCGCCCCAATCGCAGGGCAAGTCGCGCAGCGCCTGGCCCAACCCGGCGAGCGGGTAGCCATTGACGCCCGCATTGTCGAAATCGTCGACTTGAGTCGCCTGGAGTTGGAAGCCAGTATCAGTGCCTCCGATTCACTGGATGTGAAGGTCGGACAAACCGCGCAATTGACCATTGAAGGTGCCGCCGAACCCCTGACCGCCAAAGTCGTGCGAATTAACCCCAGTGCCGTGGCGGGAAGTCGCGCCGTGTTGGTCTACCTAGCCATCGAATACAGTGCGGGACTCCGTCAGGGTTTGTTCGCACAGGGTATGCTGGCCACCGGCCAAGCTCGGGCATTGGCCTTGCCTTTGAGCGCTGTGCGCACCGACAAGCCGCAACCCTATGTGCAGTTACTGAGTGGCGGCCAAGTGGTGCATCAAACGGTAGAACTCGGGGCCCGTGGTGATTCCGACGGACAGACCATGGTCGAGGTCAAAGGCGTGACGGAAAACGCAACCGTGTTGAGTGGCACAGTTGGCTCCGTGCGGGCTGGCACGCTGGTCAAAACTACCGCATTGGCGAAATAAGCCATGTGGTTCACCCGCGTCAGCCTTCAAAACCCGGTCTTCGCCACCATGGTGATGCTGGCCTTGGTGGTGCTGGGCATGTTCTCCCTACAGCGCTTGCAGGTAGACCAATTCCCCAACATTGATTTTCCTGTGGTGGTGGTGATTACCGACTACCCCGGTGCTTCACCGGAGATTGTTGAGAGCGAGGTTTCCAAGAAGATTGAAGAAGGTGTCAACTCGATCGCCGGCATCAACGCCCTGACCTCGCGCAGCTACGAAGGCCAGTCGGTCGTGGTGGTGGAGTTTGGCCTGCACATTGACGGACGCAAAGCCGCGGACGATGTGCGGGAGAAAGTGGCCTCCGTCAAACCGCTGCTGCGTACCGAAGTCAAAGAGCCCCGCGTGCTGCGGTTTGACCCTGCCGCAAGGGCGATCTGGTCAGTCGCCGTGTTGCCGGACACCAGCGCCAAAAATGCTACCGCCTTGAGTGCCGTTGAGCTGACAAACTGGGCCGAGCAAACGTTCAAGAAGCGTCTCGAAAACGTGCGCGGCGTGGGCTCTGCCACGGTGGTCGGAGGCACCAAGCGCGAGATCAATATTTACCTCAATCCAAAGGCGCTGGAAGAATTTGGAATCACGCCTGAGCAGGTGGTGACCGCCGTTCGCAGCGAAAACCAGGACTTGCCGGTGGGCAACATCCGCTCACTGGAACAAGAGCGCGTAATCCAGATCGAAGCCCGCATGAAGCGCCCCGAAGACTTTGGCCGACTCATCGTGGCACGAAAAAACGGAGCGCCGGTGCGGGTGGAACAAGTTGCCCGTGTCTCCGACGGCGCCCAGGAAGTAGACAGCCTGGCGCTGTACAACGGCCAGCGAACGTTGTTGCTGAACGTGCAGAAGTCGCAGGACGAAAACACCATCGCAGTGGTGGATGGCTTGCAAAAGACTCTGGCCGAGATGCAAAAACAACTGCCTGCCGGCGTGCGGCTGGAGCAAATTACCGATGGCTCGCGCCAAATCCGGGTGTCGGTTGAAAACGTGCGCCGCACCTTGATTGAAGGCGCTCTGCTCACCATCCTGATTGTTTTCTTGTTCCTGAACTCATGGCGCTCCACGGTGATCACCGGTCTGACGCTGCCCATCGCCCTGATTGGCACTTTTTTGTTCATGAACCTGTTTGGCTTCACCATCAACATGATCACGCTGATGGCGTTGAGCCTGTGTGTGGGTTTGCTGATTGACGATGCCATTGTGGTGCGGGAAAACATCGTGCGCCATGTGCAGATGGGTAAAACGCCTTACCAAGCGTCAATGGACGGAACCCAGGAAATTGGCTTGGCGGTGTTTGCCACCACCCTGTCCATCGTGGCGGTGTTCATGCCGATTGGTTTCATGGGCGGCATCATTGGCAAGTTCTTCCACGAGTTCGGCATCACCATCGTGGCGGCGGTGCTGATCTCCATGTTTGTCAGCTTCACGCTGGATCCGATGATGTCCTCCATCTGGCACGACCCCAGCATTGAGGAGCACATGCGCCACGGACCGCCGGTGACGCTGTACGACAAGACCATTGGGCGCGTCACGGGCTGGTTTGACCACGCGACCGAGTTGCTGTCCGAAGCCTACCAAAGGATATTGCGCTGGGCGCTGGGCCACAAGCTCGCCACGGTGGGCTTGGCGTTTGGCATTTTTGTCCTCAGTATCTTCATGGTGCCGCTGCTGGGAACCGAGTTTGTGCCCAAGTCAGATTTTTCTGAAACCACACTCAGTTTCAACACACCGGTGGGCTCTTCGCTGGAAGTGACCGAGGCGCGGGCGCGCCAAGTCGAAGCGGTGATTCGTGAGTTTCCGCAGGTACGCTACACCCTGACCACCATCAATACCGGCAACGCGCAGGGCAAAATTTACGCCAGCATTTACATCCGCCTAGTCGACCGCAAATCGCGCTCGATCAGCGTGGAACAAATGTCGGTCACCTTGCGTGAGCGACTCAGACAAGTCCCGGGCATCACGGTCACCCACGTCGGCTTGCTGGACTCTGTGGGGGGACAGAAGCAGATTCTGTTCTCCATCCAGGGCCCGGACACGGCCGAGCTGGAGCGACTCACCACACTGGCCATGGGCAAGATCCAGGCGATTCCCGGCCTGGTGGATTTGGATTCCAGCATTAAGCCCAACAAGCCCACACTGGATGTACAAGTCAAGCGCGACGTAGCCTCTGACCTGGGCTTGAGCGTGGCGCAGATAGGTTCTGCGTTGCGGACCCTGGTGGCCGGACAAACCGTGGGCAACTGGCGCGCACCGGACGACCAGACGTATGACGTCAACGTCCGGCTCGCCCCGCTGGAACGTAACAGCCCCACTGACTTGGACCAACTGCCATTCACGGTGGGCACCAACTTAGACGGCAGCCCGCGCATCGTGCGCCTCAACCAGGTGGCCAATGTGGTGGAATCCACTGGGCCAAATCAAATCAACCGGCGCGATCTGACCCGCGAGGTGTCCATCACCGGTAACGTCTCGGGTCGCTCGGCCGGTGAGGTATCGGCCGACATCAAGACTGCCATGGACAGTGTCGCCCTCCCCCCGGGGTACAGCTACAAATTCAGCGGATCGACCAAAGACATGGCTGAGGCCTTTGGCTACGCCATATCGGCGCTGGTACTGGCCATCGTCTTCATTTACATGATTCTGGCCAGCCAGTTCAAGAGTTTTTTGCAGCCATTGGCACTGATGACCGCGCTGCCCCTGACATTGATTGGGGTGGTGCTGGCCCTGATGATGTTCAACTCGACCCTGTCCATGTTCTCCATCATCGGCGTGGTGATGCTGATGGGGCTGGTCACCAAAAACGCCATTTTGTTGGTCGACTTCGCCATCCGCGCCCGCGAGGACGGCCTGGAGCGCCACGACGCACTGCTGCTGGCGGCCAAAGTGCGATTGCGCCCGATTCTGATGACCACGCTGGCCATGATCTTCGGCATGATCCCGCTGGCCTTCGCCCTGACTGAAGGCTCCGAGATGCGTGCGCCCATGGGGCAGGCCGTGATTGGCGGCGTCATTACATCGTCCTTGCTCACGCTGGTGGTGGTGCCTGTGGTGTACTGCTACATGGATGATCTGGCGCAATGGACGAAGCGACTGTTCAGCGGATCGAGCGCCCCTACCCGGTAAAATTTACTACAATCGGTTAACATACCCCACGGAGTATCAAAAATGAATCTCGACAACATCGCCACAGCCCGTTTCAACATGATTGAGCAGCAAATTCGCCCCTGGAATGTGCTGGACGCTGAAGTGCTTGAGCTCCTCGCCGAAGTCAAACGTGAAGATTTCGTGCCCTTGGCGCACAAAGGGTTGGCCTTTGCCGATCTGGAAATCCCGCTGCCCGGTGGTCAATGCATGTTGTCCCCCAAGGTTGAGGCCCGTCTGCTGCAAGATTTGGCAATCAAGAAGACCGACAAGGTATTGGAAATTGGCGCAGGCTCTGGCTTCATGGCGGCGCTGCTGGCACACCGTGCGCAACGTGTGATATCGCTGGAAATACTGCCCGAGCTGGCCGACATGGCGCGTGCCAATTTGACCAAGGCTGGCATCACCAATGCAGAGGTTCGCTGCCTAGATGGCTCCAAAGGCGCTCCCGGTGAAGGCCCCTTCGATGTGATTTTGCTCAGCGGCTCCGTCGGGGAAGTACCACAAAGTCTTTTGACACAACTCAAAGTGGGTGGCCGACTCGCCGCTATCGTGGGCAACGAACCCTTGATGAACGCCACCTTCGTGACGCGCAATAGTGAGACCGACTACCGCACCACGCAACCGTGGGAAACCATGGCGCAACGGCTGCAAAATTTTGCCGAGCCATCGCACTTCAAATTCTGATTTGCAAAGGGTTGACCCAACCATGATTGCCCAAATTCGCCCCAGTGAACTAGCCCAATGGCTTGATGACACACGCCAGCACGGTGAACCCGTGGTGCTGGATGTGCGTGAGCCGCACGAGCTGCAAATTGCCAGCATCAAGGCGAACGGCTTCAAGTTGCTCACCATCCCCATGGGGGTGATTCCCCCGCGTCTGTCCGAACTGGATCCGCAGCAACCCATTGCCTGCCTGTGCCACCACGGTGGTCGCAGCATGCAGGTGGCATCCTTCCTCCAAAGCCGCGGTTTCGTACATGTGGCCAACATTGCAGGCGGCATCAACGCCTGGTCCGCAGAAGTCGACCCTAGCGTTGCGCGGTACTAAGCCACTGAGCACCCTTTTTGTTTCCCGTTCGAGAAAGACCACCATGTCCATCCCAAGCCTGCCCGCCCGTTTCCGATTGTTGCCCCTGCTGCTGGCGGTGGGTGCCGGTTTTTCTGCCAATGCACAGGCGCAAAGCTTGGTGGACCTGTACGCATCTGCACGCAGCTATGACGCTACTTACCAGTCGGCCAAATCGCAGTTTGATGCCACGCTGGCGAAGCGCGACCAGGCCAAAGCCTTGATCCTGCCAAAGGCCGGGCTGGCCCTGAGCTACGCGCGAACCAACTACGAGAGCAAATCCATCCCGACAAGCACCGTTGACCGCGAGTTTGGGACCCAAAGCGCAACCGTCACCGCATCACAACCGCTGTACCGCCCGGCCGATTGGGCCAGCTACGAGCAGGGTCAAAAACAGGCCGATCTGGCGCAGGCGCAATTGCTGGCAGCCGAGCAGGATCTGGTCATCCGCGTGGGTCAGGCCTACTTTGACGTACTTACCTCCACGGACAACCTGACCTTTGTGAAGAGCCAGAAAGCAGCGGTTGCAGAGCAACTGGCCTCGGCCAAACGCAACTTCGAGGTAGGCACATCGACCATCACCGACAGCCGCGAAGCACAAGCCCGCTACGACCTGGTCATCGCCCAGGAGCTGGCGGCCGAAAACGACTTGCAGGTCAAGTCCATTGCCCTGGACCAATTGGTTGGCAAACAAAATGTGAAGCCCAACCCACTGGCAACCCCTGTGATGTTGACTGAGGTGAAACCCGCTGAAGTGGACCACTGGGTGCGCCAATCCGAAGCCAACCACCCCGGCATCAAACAACTGGAAGTGGCCCTGGACGTAGCCAAATTGGAGACCCAAAAGGCAGTCGCGGGTCACAAGCCCACGCTGGACCTGGTTGGCAGCTACGCCGCCAACACCAACAATGGCTCCGCCACATCGGCACGTGACGCCGGCAGCAACGTGACTTCCATCGGGCTGTCATTCAACATCCCGTTGTTTGCCGGCTTCTCCACGCAAAACCGCATCAAAGAAACCCTGGCCCTGGAAGACAAAGCCCGCACCGACCTTGAAGCCACCAAGCGCACGGTGGCCCAAGGTACCCGCACCGCTTACTTTGGCGTGCTGTCGGGCTTGGGTCAGGTAAAGGCCTACGAAGCCGCCGAAGCCTCCAGCCAAAGCGCGCTGGACGCCACCAAGCTAGGCTATCAGGTGGGTGTGCGCATCAATATAGATGTGCTCAACTCGCAAAGTCTGCTGTTCGATACCAAAGCCAAACTGGCGAAAGCACGCTACGACGTGCTGCTAGGTGGACTCAAACTGCGCCAAGCCAGTGGCACGCTGCAAACCGACGACCTGCAGGCGATCAACGCGCTGCTAGCGCAGTAAGTTTCTGCATATGGTTTCAGTTGTGCACCGCGACGCCGTTGCGATTCACAGTTGGTGTCATTGATCTATTTGCAAATTGGGAATTCAATTGCCAATTTGTAATGCTGACCAAACCAACGCAAACCACAGATCAACACGAAATATGGTCGAGTCGAGTGCTGACCCTGATTTTCTAACGCGTTGGATCCACTGGCACCAGTAGCATCCAAGGCGCAGTCTCCAAAGCAGCCGCAATGCGCTCTATGTTAGAGAGCGACACATTCCACCGCGAACGCTCGACCGCTGAAACATATGTGCGGTCTAGCTCACACTCCAAAGCCAAACGCTCTTGTGACCACCCTTTCGCCACTCGAAGAATCCTAATCCGATAGGCCAATGTACCTCGCAAATCATCGCTTTGCGGAACGTTGATGGGAGGAGTGGGCTTGGCTGACACATGTCAAGCTTCGCCAAATGTTACATTTGCATCTACGGAGTTTGCTTCTCATATTGATTTGACTATTCCTCAATGCGCAAGGGGCAAACCCGCAACCGCCGCCGACGGAAGTCGGCTCATTGAAATTACGGGAGAAACATGAAACTAATAATATTAGCGGCTAGCATTTGTATTGCACTCGTCGGATGTGCAACAGCAACCAGTCCGGAATCAATGTCTAAGAACCAATTGACTACAGGTCAGGTTCAAATCACTTTGCGTAAGGACACAACGACGCAGCCTGAAGTACTCGAAGCTTTTGGCGCGCCCAATCTGGTGTCGCTCACCAGCGACGGTATTGAGGTTTGGACTTACCAGCGCAACGCAACTGTCGCTGCCTCAAGCTCCAGTTCAGTGTATGGAACGATCATCCTATTTGGTGCCTCATCACGCACCGCCGGATTCGAGCAATCATCCCGCACGATGACCTTGATCATCAAATTCAAAGAAACCGACGGCGTAAAACGCGTCTCGGATTTCTCCTCACGTTCATCTTCGTTCTAAAAATACACACCATGAAAAAAATATCCCTACTATTTATCACCGCAATAGCGCTCGCAGGCTGCGCTGGTGGCGCACCCAAGGCTCAAAAGACATCTCTTGAAATTCAAGCGGTTCAAGCCAAGAATTTTGAAGCAGATAAGTCAACAACATTTCGGTCAGTTGTTTCGGTACTGCAAGACCTCGGCTATGTCATAAGCGCAGCGAGTCTTGAAACTGGGATCATTACGGCAGAATCGCCCACCCAACAAGACACATCTGGTGGCGCAGTTTTTGCGCAGGTCTTTGGAGGGGTTAGGTCGCAAGGAAAGACCGCTGTGACGGCATCCGTTGAAGAATTCGGAGCAAAATCGACGCGCGTAAGGCTAAATTTCGTTTCCAAAAAATTCCGAAGCAGTACTTACGGCCAACAAGCATCTGATGAAGTCGCCATTGAAGATGTCAAGCCATACCAAAACGCTTTCGAGAAAATTGGCGAAGCAATCTTCATCCGTCAGTCACAAAAATAACACTTGTTACCCCAGTAACAAGTCCCGAGCCGCGGTGGCAGTGCGCTGCGCCGCGCCCCGGTGGGCCTGACTTAGTGACAGGGCGGCGCTGCGCGCTTGGGCCAATTCCGGCGGCAACTGCAACAACGCCACGCCCCGGTCCACCGCATCGAATAGATCGGCGGCTTCAAAGGCAGCACCCGCCGCCTGCGCCAACTCGGCGGCTTGCGCAAAGTTGAAGGTGTGTGGGCCCATCAGCACCGGGCACCCGCAGGCTGCGGCTTCGATCAGGTTTTGCCCGCCCAGCGGCGCAAAGCTGCCACCCAATAGCGCGGCATCGGCCAGACCAAAGTACAGAGCCATATCCCCCAGCGTATCGCCCAGCCAGACATCGGCCGGGGTGGGGTTGCCATCACCCCACGCACTGCGCCGGGCGACCGAAAAGCCAGCATCCTGAAAAAGCCGGGCAACTTCGTCGAAACGCTGCGGGTGGCGTGGCACCACCAGCCACTGCACCGCACCCAAGGCAACAACACTTGCTATGTTTTTAGGAGCTGCTTGCGCACATTCCACGGGGGCTTTGGCTATTATTTGCTTAAATTTTTGCACCAGCATCAGCTCTTCACCTTCGCGCGAGCTGGCAAACATCAGCACCGGTTTGGCACCCATGTGGCGCATGGCACGGCCTTTGGCCAACTGGGTGGCGTCCGGCGTGGCGTCATATTTGAAATTACCCATGACACCCAGCACGGGTGCGCCCAAGTCGGTGAGTCGGGCAGCGTCGTCTGGCGACTGCGCCCACACGGCACGCAGGCCGGCGTAGGCCGGGCGCGACAGCCAGGCCAGCCGCTGCGCCTGGCGGAAAGTCTTGGTGTTGCAGCGGGCGTTCACCAAACACAAGGGCATGCCGAAACGGGCGCAACCTGCCACCAGGTTCGGCCAGATCTCAGTCTCCATCAGCAGGCCAACCCGGGGCTGGAAGTGCGTCAAGAATCGGGTGATGGCACCAGGCGTATCCCAGGGCTGCCACACCTGCACATCGCCGGGCTGCAAAAGGGTTACGCCCTGAGCCCGACCGGTGGCGGTGCCATGGGTGAGCAACAGGCGCATGCCCGGCAGCTGAATGCGTAGTTGCGCTATCAGCGCAGTGCAAGCCCGGGTCTCCCCCAGCGAGACGGCGTGCACCCAGACAAAACGCCGGTCCACGCCCACCAAACCCACCGTTGATCCAAGCGGTAAAGCAGCGTTGATAGGCTCTGCGGGCTGTGTGTAGTGCCCAAAGCGCTCTTCGATGGCCACACCATAGCCGGGTTCGGCCTGCGCGCGGCGTAGCAGTTTTCGGCGCAACCAAGGCTGCGCCAGCCACACCACCGCGGTGTAAACCCAGCGCGCGATGGCGCCGCGCATCAGCGGCACAGCACGGGGGTGGCCAAGCTTTCCCAGGCGCTCCAGACGGCATCCACGTCCGGCTGCGGCGCGGTGTCGAGCTTGTAAATCTGCACATGGGGCAGGCCCAGGGCCACGGCGATGTGGCTCAGGCCGTTGTCCACGCCCAGCACACCGGCGCAGCGGGCCATGGTGTCAATCAGGGCGTCCAGACCCATGGTGGGCCAGACCCACACATCGTCGAGCTGGCTGGCGATGGCTTCACTGGTCGCTTTCTCAGCCGCATTGCCATGGGCCAGTGCAACCGCGAAGCCGCTGTGGTTCAGGCGCTGGCCCAAGGCCACCCAGGAGGCCACGGGCCACTGTTGTTCGGCACGCGCGGTGCCGTGCACCAAGGCGACCATCGGCCTGCGCGCGGCAAAAGGGTTGGCCACATGGCCGTGGCGCACCACGGGGGGCAGCGGGACCGCCAACGCACCCGGTTTCAGGCCGAAGCGGGCTGCGCCGTTAGTTTCGTATTTGAAGGCAGCGGCGCACAGCACGCGCGCGCGCTCCACCGCATGCACATGGGGTTCCAGCTCGATAGCGACGTCGGCCACCCAGCGCGCGGGTGCCTCGAAGCTAGAGCCATCGGTTGGGTTGACCAGGCCATAACGGCGCGCGCGCGGTGCGGTGCGGGCCAGCCAGGACACCAGAGCCGATTTGGCCGAACCCTGCAGGTCAATCACCGCATCGTAGGCTTCTTGCCGCAACTCGGATCTAAAGGCTGCCCATTGGGTGCGCGTTGCCTTCGAAAATGGCACCTTGCGCCAGCGCCCCTGCTCGCAGGCAATGACCCGCCGCACGCCGTCACAGCGCGCCACCAACGGCACCAGTGCGCGCTCCACCACCCAGTCAATCTGCGCGCCGGCAAACGCGCGGCGCAGGTCTTGAACTGCGGGCATTGCATGCACCACGTCCCCCAAGGATGAGAGTTTGACGATCAATACCTTCACGGAGAACGGGCTTTCAATGCGCCGCTGGCCCAAAGTGGGCGTCGGGCTTGACGCTGTGCAGCAGGCTCAGCATGTCGGCCTCGATGCGTGCCAACGCCTCAGGGGTGTGGCCTTCAAAGCGCAGCACCAGCACCGGCGTGGTGTTGGAAGCCCGCACCAGGCCAAAACCATCGGGCCAGTCCACGCGCAATCCGTCAATGGTATTGACCACGGCCGGTGCGGCAAAGTCGGCACGCGCCACCAGTTGGTCCACCAGCCCGTGCGGCTCGCCCTCGGCGCACACCACATTGAGCTCAGGCGTGGAGAAACTGGTGGGCAGCGCGTGCAGCACGGCGTTGGCGTCTGGTGCGTGGCTCACGATTTCCAGCAGGCGACAGCCCGCATAGGTGCCGTCGTCAAAACCAAACCAACGCTCTTTGAAAAAGATGTGGCCGCTCATCTCGCCGCCCAGGGGCGAGTCGATCTCTTTCATCTTGGCTTTGATCAGCGAATGTCCGGTCTTGAACATCATCGGCACGCCACCCGCTTCGGCAATAGCCGGGGCCAGGCGTTGCGAGCACTTCACATCAAACACGATGGTGCCGCCAGGCACGCGCGACAGCACATCACGGGCAAACAGCATCATCTGGCGGTCGGGGTAGATATTGGTGCCGTCTTTGGTGACGATGCCCAAGCGGTCACCATCGCCGTCAAAGGCCAGGCCCAGCTCGGCGTCGCCAGCCTGCAAGGCGGCAATCAAGTCGCGCAGGTTTTCTGGCTTGCTCGGGTCGGGATGGTGGTTGGGGAAATTGCCATCCACGGTACTAAACAGCTCCTGCACTTCGCAGCCAATCGCGCGCAAAATGCCGGGCGCCGAAGCACCGGCAATGCCGTTCCCCGAATCGACCACTATTCTGATCGGGCGATCGAGTTTGATGCCACCCACAATGCGGGCCGTGTAGGCGGGCAGCACATCCGCCGTTTGGCGCGCACCGCCGGCTTGCAGAGTCCAGCGCTCGGTTTCCATGATCTGGCGCAGGGCCTGGATCTCGTCACCGTAGATGGCCCGTCCGGCCATCACCATCTTGAAACCGTTGTAATCGCGCGGGTTGTGGCTGCCGGTGACCTGAATGCCACTGGTGCACAGGGTATTGGCCGCAAAGTACAGCATGGGCGTGGTGACCATGCCGACGTCGATCACCGTGATGCCAGCTTCTTCCAACCCCTGCATCAACGCGTTCGACATCGCCGGGCCGCTCAGGCGGCCGTCGCGCCCCACCGCTACCGTGGTTTCCCCTTGGGCACGCGCCACCGTGCCAAAGGCTCGCCCCAGTCCCAGCGCGACTTCTTCCGTCAAGGTGGCGGGCACGATGCCGCGAATGTCATAGGCTTTGAAAATGCTGGCGGATAGTTGCATAAGGTTCCCTGGTATTTTTGATGTCAATGTGCGCGGCTGTACATGCTTGGCATTGTAGGGGCGCTCGGGCGCAGGGGGATGTCCGGAAACGGCCAGTTTTGGGGTCGGCATTGCGTATCATCAAAGCCATGACCACCCCTCAATCCGCTATGGACGACGCGCACTACTGCGCACTCAAGGCCAAAGATGCGCGGTTTGATGGCCACTTCTTCACCGGCGTCACCTCCACCGGCATTTACTGCCGCCCGGTGTGCCGTGTGCGCACCCCCAAGCAGGAGAATTGCCGTTACTTTTTACTGGCTGCGCAGGCCGAGTCGGCCGGCTTTCGGCCCTGCCTGCGCTGCCGCCCCGAGCTGGCCCCCGGTACGGCGCACGCCGAAGGCATGGCCGCATGGTCGGTGCAGGACGCGTCTGCGATTTTGGCCCGCCAGGCGGCGCAACTGATGGATAGTTCGCAGGCCTGGAGCAATGGGCAGGTCTCCATCGGGCAAGTGGCCACCCACATGGGGGTGAGCGGGCGCCATTTGCGCCGGATTTTTGAGGCGCAATGGGGCATTTCACCGCTGCAGTACCTGCAAACCCGCCGACTGCTGACGGCCAAACAGCTGCTCACAGATACCGAACTGCCGGTAACCCAGGTCGCCAGCCTGAGCGGGTTCTCCAGCGTTCGGCGCTTCAACGCTGTGTTTGCCCAGCACTACCGGATGCCGCCCCGCGCACTGCGCCAGGCCGGGCAAGGCACGGGCTTGGTGGCAAGCACGCGCCAAGTCACGCCCGGCATCGTGCTGAAGGCCGCCTACCGTCCCCCCTATGACGTGGCCGCCATGCTTTCTTTTTTTGCAAACCGGAGCATTGCGGGGGTGGAGTCGGTGGACCTGCAGCAGCACACCATGGCGCGGACCCTGTCGCTGGAGTTGGCAGGTCGGCGCTATGACGGCTGGGTGCATGCCCAATTTCTACCGGACACATCGGGGGTGCGCCTGCGCATCAGCGACTCGCTAGCCGACGCACTACCCCTGGTGTTGGCGAGACTCAAAGCGATGTTGGACCTCGATGCCGACCCGCAGACCATCCACCAGGTGCTGGGCACGCATTTTTCCGATGCGCAAGGCCTGCGCGTCCCCGGTACGCTGGACGGCTTTGAATTGGGTGTGCGCGCGATTTTGGGCCAGCAAATTACGGTGCGCGCCGCGCGCACCCTGGCGCAGCGGCTGGTGGCGCGCTTCGGGACCGAGCTACAAACGCCTTGGGCAGAGTTGACCCATGTCTTCCCTGGCGCGCAGGTGCTGGCCGTGGCGACGGGCGATGCCCTGGGCCAACTCGGCATCGTGCGCCAGCGCCAACAGGCCATTGTGGGTCTGGCACGCGCCGCCCGCGACGGCGTCGTGCAATTGCACCCCGGTGCCGACATCCCAAGCAACATGGAAGCGCTACAGGCCCTGCCCGGCATCGGGCCATGGACGGCCCACTACATCGCCATGCGGGCGCTGCGCTGGCCCGATGCGTTCCCAGCTGGCGATGTGGCTTTGCAAAAAGCGCTGGGGGTCCGTGCGGCCAAACATCCGGCGCAGGCGGCAGAACTGGCTTCCCAGGCCTGGAGGCCCTGGCGCAGTTACGCCGTGTTACGGGCGTGGGCCACCCTGAGTTCGGGCGTTGAAGCGCCTATTTAGCTATTATTTTGATAGCTGCTTGCGCACATTCCATAAGGGTTACAAGGTGTTTTTACTATGAAATTCGCAATTCAACCGGTGCGCTGCGCATTCCACGGCCCCTTGGGCGCCATGACCCTGGCAGCGCAAGACAAGGCTTTGGTGGGGGTCTGGTTTGATGGCCAACGCCACCAGCCCGACCCGTCAAACTGGCAGCAAGACGAAACCCATCCCGTGCTGCGCGCCGCAGCCACGCAACTACAACAGTACTTTGCGGGTGAGCGCCACCGGTTTGAGCTGCCACTCGCACTGGACAGTGGCACGGTGTTTCAGCAAAAGGTATGGCGCGCCCTGCTGGAGATTGCGTCGGGCTCCACCTTGAGCTACGGCGCAGTGAGCCAGGCTATCGGACAGGTCAGCGCCGTGCGTGCCGTGGCCGCAGCTATTGGGCGCAACCCTCTAAGCATCGTGGTGCCGTGCCATCGGGTGGTCGGTGCCAACGGTGCGCTGACGGGCTATGCTGGGGGCCTGGACCGCAAGGCCGCCCTACTCCAACTTGAAAGCCCCATTTGAAGCCCAACCCCCTTTCACCTCCCGACGCCACTCAGCCCTGGTTGCTGGACTTCATCCTACTCGCCGCGATCTGGGGCTCCTCATTTATGTTCATGCGCATGGGCGCGCGCGAGTTGGGCGCATTGCCCACGGCCGGAATGCGAGTCGCAATCGCGGCTCTGTTTTTGCTGCCCATTTTGTTGCTGCGGGGGCACGGTGCAGCGCTGCGCAAGCACTGGAAGCTCGCCTTTGCGGTGGGGATCCTCAACTCAGCTATTCCATTTGCCTGCTTCAGCTTTGCCCTGCTGTCCATCTCCACCGGGTTGTCCTCAATCATGAACGCGACGACACCCCTATTCGGCGCAATTGTTGCCTGGCTGTGGCTGAAAGACCGCCCCGATGGTTCGCGCATCCTGGGGCTGCTAATCGGATTTTTGGGCGTGGCACTGCTGGCCTGGGATAAGGCCAGTTTCAAACCCGATGCCGCGGGTCTCTCCACCGGCTGGGCGGTATTGGCCTGCCTACTGGCTTGCCTGTGCTACGGCATTTCGGCCAGCTTTACCAAGCGCTACCTGACTGGCCTGCCATCGCTGGTGTCGGCTACCGGAAGCCAGATTGGTGCCGCATTGGGGCTGGCCCCGCTGACGTGGTGGTTTTGGCCGGAGCAAGCGGTAACGCCCACCGCATGGGCAGCCGTCATTGTGCTTGGCGTGCTGTGCAGTGGCGTCGCCTACATCCTATTTTTCAGGCTAATCGAGCGTGCTGGGCCTGCCCACGCTCTGTCCATCACATTCGCTATTCCGATCTTTGCCTTGCTCTATGGCGCAGTGCTGCTGGGTGAAGTGGTCACGCTGTGGATGGTGGGCTGTGGCGTCGTCATTATTGTGGGAACCACTTTGTCAACCGGCTTGATCTCGCTACCCAGCCGGGGGAACTAGCGCCTTGTTTTCTTTGGCAGAAAGCAAAAAGCCCTTATAAATCAGTGACTTATAAGGGCTTTGCATACTGGCGGAGCGGACGGGACTCGAACCCGCGACCCCCGGCGTGACAGGCCTTATATGCACTCTTCTTGCAACCCTTTACTGACTTACATTTGACCAATGAACTAGAATAATTAAATGTCCAACGGGGACAAATTGGGGACAGTGAAAATCAAATGGCATCTTTTACACAACGCGAATCTGGCAAGTGGCAAGCGAAAGTCCGCCGTGACGGATGGCCCGCACAAAGCAAGACCTTCAAGACCAAAGTTCTAGCAGAGGCATGGGCTAGGTCAATCGAGCGAGAGATGGATACGGATTCTTTCATATCGCGAAACGATTCCGAGAGGACAACATTCAAGGCCGCAGGCGAGCGCTACGCGAAAGACGTTTTGCCATCCAAGCGCGGCAAGGCCCAAGATGGCTATGTTTTAAAACGCATGATCGAGGAGTTTGGAGCCTATTCTCTAGCCGCCATCACACCAGCCAAGCTCTCTGAATACCGTGACGAACGCCTGAAGTCTGTCAGTCCGCAGACCGTCGTTCACGAGTTAGGCATGGTCTCCCGAATTTTCAAGGCTGCTGCACTGGATTGGAATATCGCCCTTCCGAAAGGAAATCCTATCGCCCTGGTGCGTAAACCAAGCCTAGCCAACGAGCGCACTCGAAGAATTGAAGGCAACGAAGAAAAGTTGCTACTAGATGCACTTGAAGGATGCGTAAGCAAGTGGCCCCACGCTGCCGCGGTTTTGGCCATTGAGACCGCCGCCCGCCAAAGTGAGCTACTGGCTCTCAAATGGGAGGAAATCGATCTGGAAAATCGTGTTGCCCGTTTCCGTGGCAAAGATGGTGGTGTTACCAAAAATGGTGACACCTATCGTGACATTCCACTTTCCCGACGCGCTGTGAGCCTTCTAAAGTTACTTCCCGAAGCTAAAAGGGGCAAGGTACTCCCATTGAGTCAAAATGCCCTGCAGCTCTCTTGGGAGCGCGCAGTTGCTCGCGCCAGAAGAGAACATGTTCATTCATTACTTCGACCGCTACTTAGTCAAGACGGTTTTGATGAGAAGGCCCAATCCCGCGAAATCAGTGCGCTCATCTTCAAAAAACGCAAGCCTAGCGAATCAACACTCAAGCACATTGCAGACATTGAAACTTACGATAAGTTGATGATTGATTTGCATTTTCACGACTTGCGCCACGAGGCGACTACACGCCTCGCTGATAAGCTTGACATGCATGAGCTAATGAAAGTCACCGGTCACAAATCGACTCGCATGCTTGGACGGTACTACCACCCACGGGCTGCAGATCTAGCCAAGAAGCTGGATTTATGAGGATAATTTGAATTATGAGACGGCCCGCAATCCGTTGGCTAAATCAACAACAAATTACAGATTGACGCCAATGGCATCCGCAATATAGGAAGGCATCTAACAGAACACCATTGGAGCTCGTCGGATTGAGTCAAGTCAAGTAGCAAAATCAGCAGTTACCAGCTTCAAACTTGAACTGATTCGTGAAAGTATCAAATACTCGCTTGGCCTGAAACCGGACTTTATTTCCATTGTCATAAGTTCGCCAACAAGCAGCGTTTTGGCATCGGGTATTGCAACTCACCACGCCTGTAATCTGTGCTGGTATTGAAGGAAAAAGCTCCTCATCTCTGCGCTCGGTATTGATCCTCTCAATCGCTTCGCGTGCAGTCTCGTTATTTTGGCTTGCTGCAAGCCTGTACCATTTGAGCGCATCGTCAATATTTTTTGGCACTTCCGGCTCCCCATATTCATAGGTAAGACCAAGTAATACCTGACCATTAGGATCACCTTTATCAGCGAGTATTCGCAATAATCGAACTGCTTCAATTCCGTTCTTTTGTACGCCTTTTCCTTCGAAATACATCTCAGAAAGAGCCATCAGCGCAGCGGGCTCTTCGTATTCTGCAGCCAGACGATACCACTTCAAAGATTTTTTGAAATCTTGCGGTGCATAGAGCCCGATCCTGTAAATTTCCCCAAGCTGAAACTGGCTTGGAATGTATCCTCGGTTCGCGGAGTGAGTGAGGAGTCTGATAGGCTCTTTTTTGTCCAAGGGAACTTCAATTCCACCCAAGTAGTAAAGAGCCAACATATATTCAGATTCCTGGACGCCTTGTTGCGCGGACAAGGCAAGGAGCCTAAACGCCTCCTTTTTGTCTTTCTCCACACCTTGACCGGCTGTGTAAAGCCTGGATACGTAATATTGAGCTTGCGCATTACCTGAGTTTGCAACTGGCAACAGCTCTTTGAATGCCGTCACGTAGTCTTTTTTTTCGAAAGCAGCAATACCTTCGTCATATCCGGCAAAAGAACTGAGCGAGAAGCAAATGATCATTGCAGCGCACAGAAATTTTTTAATCATGGTTTTCCAATTCTTCTTCCTTGACGCGCGCCGAATCCAATATTAATGGCAGTTTGACATATAGGGAGCTTCAGGGCGAAGGTCATGATGAATTTAAAGACTGTCATTTACAAGCACTTGCGAGCTAGTGTGTAGACTTTATTTCTTTCACAACATATCCCTAGTAGTTCTGGCAACTATCCAAGTTGGCAAGGGCTAGAAAGCCCACCGCCTGATCGGCAAGCGGCACTGTAAAACCCCGGATTTAAACCAGCCTATCTGCCGTGATATTTCATGGTTATGAGGCAGCTCTCGTAAGACAGCTGCCTTTTTTTCGCCTAAAAATTCTACTGTACGGTCGGCATTAGCTCAAAGACCATTCACGCCAGTACCAAACCACGCAGTCCATCTCGTTACGCGACCAGCTCCATCAACTTCCCATACCCGTCCACCACGTCGTACTTGACCTGGTCGGATGTGATTTTGGCGAAAAACTTGCGATAAACCGAGATTGTCCATTAGCCCCAAGACTGCTATCGTGAACCCGTCCGGTGAGCCCCGGGTTTTTGGGTGTTTCTAATGGATACCATTAGGAATTCTGCAATGA
>Ga0247839_1000269_pt1 | contig 91515 bp, 66 predicted proteins | sample LaCruzMarch2015__6_FD_192405 | JGI IMG/M metagenome (GOLD analysis project Ga0247839, IMG submission 192405) | Freshwater microbial communities from meromictic Lake La Cruz, Castile-La Mancha, Spain - LaCruzMarch2015_16m | ecosystem: Environmental > Aquatic > Freshwater > Lake | place: Spain...
CCCGAGTGGTGCCTTGATCGAAACCAGAACGCGAACCCCTACGCAACGCCGCCACCGCGTGGCTTGCCCACGTGGGGCGATGATCAGACCGGACTGGCCACTATCGGATCAGCATCCGACGGGGATAGTCGGCGTCGTGGCTACTAGCACACCGAGCATGTTGCGAACATTGGGCACAAGGCTCGCGAAAACAACGCCGTCGCCTTAGCAATACGAACGATAGCGCGTCTTCGCGATCAATCGAAGACCTTCATTTCGCAACTTAAGCCACCAGCGGCAGGCACGTAAGCTTGTCGTGTGTAGTCCATGACCATTCGGTGGCTGCTAAATCGCCATGCGAGCGTGCTGATGCTGTTCATCATCATCTTGATCCACTTGCCGGGAAGCCCGTCTCGATCTCGATCGTAGAAAATCGGTATGATTCGTTCCTCGAGAGTCTGATAGAGATATTCGGCATCTCGTTTGTCGGTCAATCGATCATCGGTGTGGCTTGTACCCTTGCCAATCGCAAAGCCATTTGCTCCGTCGTAGGCTTCTGCCCACCAGCCGTCCAGAATGCTGCAATTCAATCCGCCATTGAGGACGGTTTTCTGGCCGCTCGTGCCGGATGCTTCCAGCGGTCGTCTTGGGTTGTTGAGCCATACGTCGACTCCTTGGATCAAGTGGCGACATACGTTGATGTCGTAGTCTTCCACGAAAGCCACTCGGCCAGCGAAGCGACTATCCAAACGCAGGTTTGAAATTTCTTGGATAAACCGTTTGCCGGGTTCATCTTTGGGGTGAGCTTTGCCCGCGTAAATGATTTGGATGGGGCGTTCCGTGTTGTCTAGCAACTTGCAAATCCGTTCCAAATCGGTGAACAACAGGTTGGCACGCTTGTAGGTTGCAAAGCGTCTTCCGAAACCGATCGTGAGGATGTTTGGGCTAAGTATGTTTCGAGCCGCTTCGACAATTTCGTCGCTTTCGCCTCGACGCCGACATTGGCGTGAGATGCGTCGGCGAACAAACGAGAGGAGCAAATTCTTGAGCGCATTGTGCGTTTCCCACAACTCACCAGGATCGACCGAGTGTATGTTTTGCCAAACATCGGGTTCTCCCATTTGGTTTTTCCAGTTGGCTGGGAAGTGTCGATCGTAAAGCTGTTGCATTTGCCAAGCGAGCCAGCTTTCGATATGGACGCCGTTGGTGATGTGCCCAATCGGAATGTTGCGCTCATCTCTGCTTGGCCAAAGGTTTTTCCACATGCGTCGCGAAATGTGCCCATGCAATTGGCTAACTGCGTTTGCAGAACGAGACATTTTTAAACCGATGACGGTCATGCAGAAAGATTCGCTGTGGTCTTCGGTGTTAACTCGTCCCAGGCTCATCAAATGTTCGGCGCTGATTCCGAGAGAATCTCGTAGTGGTCCCAAGTGTTCTTCGATGATGGTTGCGTCGAAACGATCATGACCTGCTGGAACGGGAGTGTGTGTCGTGAAAATGGTTGATTCCGCCGTTTCTCGCATGGCATCTTCGAAGGAAAGTCCATCGTCGGCCATTCGTTCTCTCATGACTTCGAGCGGAGCAAAAGCGCTGTGCCCTTCGTTCAAATGATAAACGCCTGGATTGATGCCGAGAGCTCGCAGGGCTTTGACACCTCCAACCCCAATGACCAATTCTTGACGAATGCGAGTGCGTTCATCACCACCGTAAAGCCGGCTTGTTAATTCGCGATCTTCGGGCCGATTTCCTTCGACATTGCAATCCAGGAGGAATAATCGAACCCGGCCTACTTGAACTTTCCATACTTTGGCAAGCAGTCGACCATTGCGGGTATCGATAGAAACCATGAGAGGTGTTCCATCCGCTTGGACGGCTGGGTCAAGAGGCAAATCCTCGACCTTGGTCTCGTAGTATTCCTCGCGTTGATATCCATCACCGCTTAGATGCTGTTTAAAATATCCATGCGAATAATAAAGCCCGATACCCACCAAGGGGACGCCAAGCCCGCTCGCGCTTTTGACATGGTCGCCGGAAAGAACCCCTAAACCACCTGAGTACACCGGCAGGGACTCGTGAAGTCCGAATTCAGCGGAAAAATACGCGACCGGTTTACCGCCGAGAACTCCAGCATTGTTTTGCGCCCATGTATTTTTGCACTCAAGATACTCCTGCAATCGGCGAAACGCGTAGTTCACACGGCTATGAAGAACCATTTCACCTGCTCGAATGGCTAAGCGTTCCGGCGTGAACTCTCGCAACAATGCGATGGGATTATGATCAAGCTGGCGCCATCGAATAGGGTCGATGTCCCGAAAAAGGCCGTTGACCTCCGGCTGCCAACTCCACCACATGTTGTGCGCAAGGGTTAAGCATTTGTCGTACAGAGCTACTGCATCGATTTCGTTTGCAATGCCTGCAAGTCCAACTTCTTGTCCAAGCGAATACTCGATTTGGGTCATGGCGGTTTCTTTCGAACTCGGGCTCGCGTTATGATTGGGGTGAGATAAGGTTTATCGGCTAACAACGGATTTGAAACTTGTTTGCCTTGAGCCGATTCGGATTTTCTGCCTCCGTATGCACTCAAAAAACACATTGGACGTTGGGACCGTTATAACGGATAAAAAGCTTTTGTTCAAAGAGGCCCGCGAAGAGCGGCAATAATGTTAAAACAGGTAAAATCGGGGGTTTCGTGAAAGAGCTAGCGATAGAGCCGTGCGGCAATGAGTTGTCTCGAGCGATTCGTGACGTCACCGGCCTGCATTCCGCAGAATGGCTTGCCGAGTTGCGTATCCTCAGTCGCAGTATCAAGACTGTAACTGACTTTCCAATCGAGACGCTTCGTCGTTGTTCAGCCATCGAGCAATGGATCGGAGGCGATAGCGACGCCTTGCTTCGCTACTACGTTTGGTTAGCAAGTGGCTGCTTGACGACCGCCTTCATTTCGACGCAAAGGAATGCAGCAATTCGTCGGATTGAAACGAGTTCCAATCACGCCCTGAAGAGCTCGCTGTTGCCATCGGTTGTCGCAGGGAGTGCATTTGTCACCGTCGGAATCAGCCATCTCACGACGAGTCGGCAGCATTTAAGCAAAGCACCTCTTCAAGCGACACCGATGGGTGATGGATGGTTGCTCGACGGATATAGCCCATGGGTAACTGGTGGTTGTTATGCCAAATGGTTGGTTGTTGGTGCTGTAGAACGTTGTGTTGAATTAGACACTGTTGATACCGATTCAACGGTTTCGCCAAGAGAACTGTTGTTCGCGATCCCGAGCGCAAGAACGGGGATCATCGTGGAGACTGGAGCCGATCTAATGGCCTTGACGGCAAGCGCAACTGGGCGAGTGCGATTTGAAAATGTGGTTTTGAATCCATCGGAGGTTTTGCATGGGCCGATTGCAAACGTGATGACTGCAAGCGGAATGTCCGGCGGAGCTGGTGGACTTCAAACGTCCGCATTAGCCATTGGGCATGCGGCGCAGGCCATTGAGTATTTGTTAGGTGAATCGAAGGCGCGTTCGGATCTTCGGGATGTTGCGAATCGTTTCATAGATCAATGGCAAAAGTTGCATGCTGAACTTTTAGCGTTAGCGAAAGGTGAGCCCGTTCGAGATGCTGGGAAAATTCGGAAGTCGGCGAACGACCTCGCCTTAAACAGCACCCAAGCGGCCTTGATTGCCGCCAAGGGGGCAGGTTTCACCAACGATCACGATGTTGGACGTTGGTGCCGAGAATCGTTGTTTTTTCTGGTGTGGAGTTGCCCTCATGCGGTGGCTCAGTCGCACTTGTGCAGTTTTCTAACTTGACAAACGACACTTGTTGAAGTTCTGGCGGGGCTCACTATACTTTACGGCGGGTTTTTGGGACAAAGGTATGACTTCGATTTGGTTTTCCAATCACCCGCCGTCCGTTGACAGGGCAAAAAGCACCGACAAGGCAAAATGCACCGACAAGGCAAAAAGCATCCATGAGTTCTCAACTCGCAACTACCCCTTTGCATGCATGGCACCAGGAGCATGGAGCTCGATTGGTTGAGTTTGCCGGTTACGATATGCCGGTGCAATACGCAAGCATCGTTGCGGAACACCAAGCGACCAGAACCGCGGCGGGTGTGTTTGACATTTCGCACATGGGACGACTTCGCTTTGATGGTCCTCGGGCCGATCAACTGCTCGATCATTTGTTGACTCGCCGAGTCGTCGATATGCAAACAGGACAAGTCCGTTACTCACTCGTATGCGACGAGGAAGGTGGCATTCTGGACGATGTCTTGGTGAGTTGCCTTGAAAGTCCGAGCGGCAAGAATTACTTCCTGCTGGTCGTTAACGCGAGCAATCGATCAAAAATTGTTCGGTGGTTACAACCTCATTTAGCGGACTTTCCTGATGTTGAGTTTCATGATGTCACCGACGCGACGGCTATGATTGCAGTCCAGGGACCAAGGGCGATTGAATTGTGCAAGCCACTGCTGCCAGCTTCGGTCTTGTCGTTGGGTTATTATCGGGCAAAAGTAACTGAGCAGATGGGCAAGCCTTGTATCGTTTCGCGAACGGGTTACACGGGCGAAGATGGGCTTGAACTGATTGTGAAATCAGAAGACGCACCGCGCGTTTGGGAAAATATTTTAATGGCCGGTCGATCATTCGGCGCGCAAGCGGTTGGGCTTGGCGCACGCGATACGCTGCGACTGGAAGCGGGCATGCCTCTCTATGGACACGAGCTAGAAGAGACTATTGATCCATACCAAGCCGGCTTGGGATTCGCCTGCAATCTCAAGGACAGGCGGTTCATTGGAAGCGATGCCCTGGAGAAGAAGTCCAAAGATGCAACTTTGCCAAAGCGAGTTGGTTTGATCCTTGAGGGGAGACGAGCGGCTCGACAGGGGGCGGATGTGTTGGATACGAACGGTGGTATGGTAGGTCAAGTCACTAGTGGCAGTTTTTCGCCTACCTTGGATAAACCGATTGCGATGGCTTACATTGATCCGTCCGTCGCGGTGATTGGGACTTCGTTCGATGTTGATATTCGGGGTACAAAAGTGGCGGCCTCGATCGTTTCACTCCCTTTCTACAAGAAATCCTAGAAGCTATGAGCATCCTACCCGAAGAACTGCGATACCTTGAGTCCCATGAGTGGGTATCCGTGTCGAACGAGACCCCTGGAATCGCAACGGTCGGTATCTCGGCATTTGCGGTGGCGGAGCTCACCGACCTTGTGTTCATGGCGCTGCCGAAAGTCGGTCAATCGGTTTCGGCCGGCCATGAATTCGGCGAAGTCGAGAGCGTCAAAGCAGTCAGCCCGATGTACAGTCCCGTCAGCGGCACGGTTGTTGAAATTCATTCCGAGTTGGTGAACAACTTGGAAAGCTTGAGTGTGGATCCTTATGATGGGGGCTGGATCATGAAGGTGCAGATGAGCGACCCAAGCGAACTTGCTCGTTTACTCGATTGGACTTCTTACAAACATCAATGCGACAACGCATGAGCTTGCCGTCCGTTTTAACAAAATTTAGCGTCCTGCAAGAAGGCGCCCCGTTAGACGGCGCCTCGTTACAGGGTATCCCACGAGAGGGCGTCGTGCTGATCGACCCACCACTCTCGGGTGAAACCAACATGGCGATCGATGAAGCGTTGCTTCGAGACGCGACACCAGAGTCTCCGGTCGTGTTGCGTGTCTATAGGTGGGAGCAACCGACGCTTTCGCTCGGGCACTTTCAATCGTGGGACGATTGCCGCGCGGTTCCTGGTCTCAGCGACCTGCCTTGGGTGCGCCGCAAAACGGGGGGGGGGGCTATCGTCCATGATCAAGAAATCACCTACAGCATATTGATCCCCGAAACGCGAAACAAATCCTCCAAGGGTCACAGTGAGCTTCTTTACCGAGCGATCCATGGTTCGGCAGTTGAAAACTTGCAAAGGTTGGGATGGGATGCAAAACTGTCGGAAACTTGCACATGCTCGACCGCGACGAACCAGAAAGAAGAGCCTTTTCTCTGTTTTTCGAGGCGGTCCCCAGTCGACTTAATTATCGGGACTGATAAAATCATGGGGAGTGCCCAGCGCAGGACGTCAGCAGGACTGCTCCAGCACGGCAGTCTTCTTATCCGTCACTCTCCGACGACGCCCGAGCTGATTGGACTGTCTGAACTAATTACCCAATTCCCTTCGAAATTAGTTCAGGAAGGTTTTCGTGATGATTCAGTTGGCAGTTACAATAAAGACATGCGGGAAAAAGGCCTGCATGACGCGTTAATGGAGAGGGGTTGCGAAAAAGTGGTTGCGACGGCCCCGTTTGATCAAACTGCATGGGTCAATTTTTTGATCTTGGTTTTGAAAAAGGGGTTGTCGCAAATTGTAAATTGTCGGTGGCAGGACAGAAACTTGGACGAGCATTCGGTGTTTATGTGAGCCGGTAGATTTTGGTCGTGGTACGCGTTGGTTTTCGCGCTGTGCGGCCCTATTATGGGGGTTCTGGCTGCGGTACAATGTTAATGTTTGATGAAAGCTCGTATTTGTCTTGCGAATCGTGTCGCACAAATACGTGCTAAGTTGATTTGATAGAGGAAGTAACTGAGATGCAGGTCATGCTTAAGGTGCTTTCTGGGACCCACGAAGGCAAGCTGATTCAGATCAAAGATGAAAAGTTTTTGATCGGTCGTAGCGAGTCTTGCCAGTTACGTCCCAAAAGCGAATCCATCAGTAGGAAACATTGCGTTATTGTCTTGAAGGAGGGTCGCGTTTTGCTTCTCGATCTCAAGAGCCGCAATGGTACTTTCGTCAATGAAAAGCAGCTTTCGCCCGACAAAGCGAAGATCCTTAAGAGTGGCGACCGATTGCGGTGCGGTCAATTGGAATTCGAAGTTCTAATCGAAGTCAGTATTGCGAACACAAAGCAACCCGAGGTTCAATCTGTCAAAGAAGCCGCCGGGCGAATGACAGAGCAGAGCAGCCTCGATTCACGGGAGAGTTTGGACATTAGTTCCTGGCTTGCCGAGGCAGATCAAATCGATCGCAGTAAACCGGTCGTCGACAAAGAACTTGAAACGCGTCAAATCGCAATGGAGGATACGACCCGCGTGGAAGGATCTACTTTGAACGACGTGAAGAACGCGGCAGGTTCCACGGAGCCCGAGGAGGACAAAGTCAAGAGACCTGACCGAAGAGCACCGATCAAGTTGCCGAAACAGACAGCCGCTCCGTTGACGGGAAACACCAAGGATGCTGCAACGGAAACACTCAAAAAGTACTTTGGCGGACGTTAGCCAATAGTGCTGATTCGCAACCAAGAGAAAGCGTTGGAGAATGTTTTGCAATTCATTCGAGGCCAAATGTTTTGTAAAAAAATGGATTGCGTTTTCCATGGTGTCGGTTTTGGCAAGCCTATCCTTTGGGCAGCAAGTTAATCTGACGTTAGTCGACGGAATGACCCTTGGCCCAGGTGTGGAAACTCGAATAAAAACGCTCGCCCTCGAAGGATCCGTGAACTCTCGGGCTGAAGTCACGACGTTGCCAATTTTGAGATTCGATGATGGCCTTCGCCGAACGCATCTTAATCCAAAACGCGTACTGGATAATCCTCAGCCACGCGACGCCCAAATCAAGATTACCTTCGATAGCAACCTACAGCAGAAAGTCACTGGTGCTCCGAACAGAGTCACAGGAATTCCAGGTTCAGGCCAGACAACGCCCTTCGATGTGTTCGGTCGGCGATACTACCTTTATCCATCTCCAAAGGGTGCCGTCAAATTTGTTCAAGGAATCACGGAGGCTACTCCCAGCTTTCTGAAAGTGGAATCGCTTCGAACGGAGAAGAACGAGTTGGAATTGGATATGAGACTCCCTTTGGATGGTCTCGACAGCCAAACGCTCCAGCGGATCTTGATTCAGAATGCGGACAAGAACAAAACCAAGGATTGGCTGGACATCGTCACTTTGCTCTCGCAAGCCGAGCGATTTTTAGATGCACGGGAAATGTTGGTCCGTTCCATCCACAAATTCCCTGAATTGGAAAACCAAAAATCCCAGTTGAAGCAGTTCGATCAACTCATGGCCGACCAACTTTTTACTGCGGCACAGGCTGCTCAAAATGCTGGTCAGTTCGAATATTCAAAATTAATACTCGAGAATATCAACAAAGCTGCGGTTTCCCTCGAAACGCAACTCAAAGTGGATCGGCGACTTCAATCGCTTGCGTCCGATCTCAAGGAACGTGACGAACTCGTTGGCTGGATTCAGCAAGATATCGCAAAACTGCCTGATGGGGAGGCTAAGGTCTCGTTCGCGAGAGTTGCTCAAGAAATCGCTGATTTTATTTCATCGGACTCTGCGGCAAGATTTGCTGATTATCGGCGACGACGGGACGACGCCACCCTTAAGCCAGATCAAATAGCGGCACTTGCGATCAGCGGCTGGATTTATGGGCCAACGGTTGGAGAAAGCAATTCCTCAGTCGTCAATTCGGGTGTCAAAGCCCGACAGTTAATCACCGAATATCTTTCGGCACCCGTTCGCAACGATCAAATCATCGAACAACTCCGAGGTCTGGAATCCGGAAGTCCGAGTTTGATTTCCAAGATACTTGAGTTTATGGCACCGCCGGTGGTAACGGCAGCAGCGTCCGAAGTTTTAAAATCGGTGCCATCTTCGGACGCAACACAGCCTCCAGCAGAAATGATCGTTCCCGGTCGCTATCTTTTGGAGGTGCCGCAGATTGGAAAGAACCGTGGCCGAACCACGCGCTATATGGTTCAGTTGCCACCAGAGTACAACCCGTACCGTCGCTATCCTTGCGTGCTAACATTGCCCAGCGAGATCTCGTCCATGGAGCAGCAATTGGAGTGGTGGGCTGGGCAATTTGCACCCAACAGTCCAGGGCAAAGATGTATAGGCGAAGCGTCTCGGCGCGGCTACATAGTTGTGTCGCCGGAATGGGCGGAACCCAAACAGCCCACATATAATTTCACCGAGAATGAGCATTCGGCCGTCCTGACTCCGTTGCGAGATGCCATGAGTCGTTTTAGCATCGATAGCGACCGTGTCTTTATTTCCGGCCATTTCATGGGGGCAACTGCGGCATGGGATATCGCCTTCGCACATCCAGATCTATGGGCAGGCTGTATTGTGATTGGCGGAAAGGCTAGCAAGTACATCATTCAGTACCGGGAAAATGCAATTCATGTTCCGACATACTTCGTCGCAGGAGACCTTGACCCCGGAACGCTCGAAAATGGAACGACATGGGACAAATACCTTGAACGAAAGCAGATCGATTGTTTGATTTCAATCTATCAGGGGCGCGGGCACGATCATTTTCAAGAGGAATTACCTCGGATCATGAATTGGATGAGCTTGCCAACCAAAGTTCGAAATCCTGCTCCCAAGAACTTTACAGCATTCACCTCAAGGGCAGGTGATCGATTCTTTTGGTGGTTCGAAACCGAGCAACTTAACCCCCCGGACAAATTGGTCCATCCGCTGCTTTACAAGCCTGGTGTCGAGCTAAAAGTCGAGGGTTCGATTAACGTGGAAGCGAACTCGATCAAGATGAATGCCCCGGCCAAGACATTCACCGTTTGGCTCTCTCCGGAGTTCATCGACTTTACGCGTTTGATCACGGTGCAAAGCAAACGCATCGAGCCCAAGCCTGACATTCGAGTCATACTCGAGGACGTGAGGGGCCGATCCGATCGACAGCATCCCTATTGGATGCGAGTCGACTTTCCAAATTAACGCGATCGGCTAACAACGCGTTCTGGTAGGCTTGAAATTCCAATTGAATCGCGATAGGTGTTTGTATCAAGGTGATTTTTGGAATTTCCTCGGCTTTTTCGACCTTGATTCACACACTTGCCTTTGTGCTATGATTCTCATATTAGGGGTGGTTCCAGTGAGTCCCTGACCAAGGTACACGAAAGTAAGCTTGCAGAATTAATGACGAAACGTCGAGTCGTAATCATCGGTGCAGGTCCTGGAGGACTTACCTCTGCCCTCCAACTCGCGCATGGGGGAGCCAAAGTCACTGTCCTGGAGTCAAGGCCGCGAGTAGGCGGCCGCTGCTCAAGCTTGTACGCGAATGGATTCCGCTTTGACACCGGCCCAACTTTTTATCTCTATCCACGCATTCTTCGTGAGATCTTTGAATCGATCGGTCGTGACATCGATGTCGAGATTCCGATGAAGCGTCTGGATCCGCAATATCGCGTTTCGTTTGGTGCTGGTGGGCACTTGGATTGTACGAACGATCTTCAAGAAATGGATCGCCAGATTGCGACGCTTTCTCCACTCGACGTTGGTGCGCTCAAAAAGTACTTAGACGAAAACCGAGTCAAGCTGGCCAAATTTCGCCCCATCTTGGAGTCCCCTTTCAATAGCGTTCTCGACCTCCTGCGACCTTCGCTAATCAGTGCGGCTGCGTTTGTGAAACCATGGAAGACGTTGGGGAAAGAGCTTCAAGACTATTTCCACGACCCTCGCTTGGTAATCGCGTTTTCGTTTCAGGCAAAGTACTTAGGGATGTCACCTTTTCGGTGCCCAAGCTTATTCTCGATACTCTCTTTCCTTGAGTATGAATACGGCGTGTTTCATCCCATCGGTGGCTGCGGGCAAGTCAGCGAACGAATGGGCGAAATCGCTACGGAACTCGGATGCGATGTTCGGACCAACGAACCCGTTGAACGCCTCGAATTTGAAGGTAAACGGGTCAAGGCAGTGCATACCGCAAAAGGCCGTTATGAAGCGGACGCAGTTGTCATCAATGCAGACTTCGCTCACGCGATGAAGACGTTAGTACCGGATCATTTGAGAAAGAGGTGGTCCGATGCCAAAATCGAGACGAAGCGGTTCTCCTGTTCCACGTTCATGCTGTACCTTGGGATACGCGGGCGTTATGACGACTTGAAGCATCATACGATTCATATCTCGAAAGACTACGACCGCAATCTACGCCAAATCGAGGATGAAAAAGTACTTCCAGACGATCCGTCGCTTTATGTTCAAAATCCTTGTGTCACGGATCCATCGCTTGCGCCCGAGGGGAAGAGTACATTGTATGTTTTGGTACCAGTCCCACAATTGTCCGAGCACACCCCATGGGACGACGCCCAAACAAACGCATTTCGAGAACTGACGTTCAAACGCTTAGCCGACATCGGCCTAAGTGATCTCAAGGAACGAATCGAATTCGAGCAAATCGTTACTCCTGCGAATTGGCGAGATGACTTCTCGGTCTACCGAGGAGCTACGTTCAATCTTGCCCATAACTTAGGACAGATGTTGCACTTGAGACCGCACAACAAATTCGAAGAATTGGGCGGAGTTTATCTGGTTGGCGGTGGGACTCATCCGGGCAGCGGACTTCCAGTCATCTACGAGTCAACTCGCATCACCTGCAAGCAGCTTCTGCCTGATCTGGGGCTTTCGGCCAAGTTCATCTCTCACGGTTGATTCGACCTTGAACACCTCATTGAATTCCATTTACAACCAAACTGCAATTAGCATCGACGGTAAGGACGTTTCCCTCGAACAGTATCGTGGATCGGTATTGTTGATCGTCAATGTTGCCAGTCGTTGCGGGTTTACCGGCCAATATAAAGAACTTCAAAGGCTGTACGAGCAGTATTGCGAAAGTGGGTTTGCCGTTTTAGGCTTTCCATGCAATCAGTTCGGTTCGCAAGAGCCAAAGAACAACGATGAGATACAGACGTTCTGTTCGTTGACTTACCTCGTTACTTTTCCAATGTTTTCCAAGATTGAGGTGAATGGAAACGGTACTCATCCGCTGTTCGTTTACTTGAAGTCACACGCAAAGGGAATTTTTGGTAGCGAAAGTATCAAATGGAACTTCACTAAATTTCTGGTTGGACGGGACGGGAAAGTCATCCAAAGGTACGCCCCAGCAGCATCGCCGATGAGTCTGACGAATGCCATCGAGCGGGCGCTATCACCAATTGTTTGAGAGTGTCGCGTACGACTGTAGTCGGATCGCGGCCTCATCCCATGCACTGTTTCGCTGAGGCTCATATTGCACGATATCGCTCATCGAACGCATCCATCGTCGGCCTTCCGCAATCGACTCGAATCGACCTAAAGCGACCATCTGTGAAACGATGTTTCCGAGCGCAGTTGCTTCGACTGGGCCGGCAATCACGGGTCTCTCACAAGCATCCGCAGTCATCTGGCAGAGCAATCTGTTTTGAACGCCACCCCCGACAATATGAATGGTCTCAAGTCGATAGCCAAGCAATTCCTCAAGCCATCCCAAGCAAATGCGATAACGCAACGCGAGGCTCTCCAATGCAGCACGGGCGATGGCCGCATTGTCCCGCGGCGCCGGTTGACCTGTTCGCTGTGAAAAATCCACAACCGCTTGCAACATGTCGTCAGGGGCAACGAACATTTTGTGATCGAGATCGATCAATGTTTGGAGAGGAGGGGCGCTTGAGGCCATTTTCTCCAATTGACTCCATTCGTAAGTGATTCCTCTTCGCTGCCAAGAAGCTCTGCATTGTTGAAAAGGCCAAAGTCCCGCAATGTTCTTTAGCAATCGGACACTACCATTGGCACCACCTTCATTGGTGAAATTTAGTTTGAAGCAAGCTTCGGTTAAGATCGGTGCTGCCAGCTCAACACCCATCAACGACCAAGTCCCGCTGCTGATGTAACACCAGTTCGGTTTGGCGCTCGCAAACTCGTCGGCTGGTACGGCAATCACAGCAGAGCCCGTATCGTGCGTTGCGGGTGCGATAACTTGGGCATTGGGCTGCAAACCGGTTCTCGAGCGAATGGACGATCGAATGTCGCCGAGGATGGTGCTTGGTTGGATCGGCGTTTTGAAGATATGTTTCGGTATTTGAAGCGCATCTAGAATCTTCGAAGACCAGTTGCCGTTCGACGGATGCAGCATCTGTGTGGTGCTTGCGTTGGTGTACTCATTCGACATGGTCCCTGTCAGTAACCAATTGACAAAATCTGGGATCATCAAAAAGTGTTCGGCAATATCGAGCAAGGGAGACTTTTGCGCTCGCATGGCAACGAGTTGGTAGAGTGTATTGATCTCCATAAATTGGATTCCACTTTCGGAAAATATGTCAGCTTGGGAGATCGACTCAAATGCGAGTTGCATCATGCCTTGGGTCCGTGCATCGCGATAGCAAAATGCGGGTCCGATCATATCTTGGTTTCGATCGAGCAAAACATAGTCAACTCCCCAAGTGTCCACGCCGATACTTTGAATCCGGTCGCCAAACTTTGCTGCAGCTTGACCGATCCCTAGTTCTATATGCTGCCATAGCCCGTGTGCATTCCAATGCAACCTCGAACCGAAAGGGACAGGCGAGTTTTCAAAACGATGAATGTCGCTTAGCTGAATGCGATCGGCGTAGAGCTCGGCTGCGATCACGCGGCCGCTTGAAGCACCTAAATCCACAGCGAGCACAATGTCGGTATTTGTCATTTTGGGTTTTGATTAGAGATTTATGCGGGCGAAACCGGAGAGCTCGCGCTCTTCCGCTAGCAAGACATCGGAACGGCAAGCGCCAATGGATGTTGGAGCACCGGGTTGGTCTGGTCAGATACCTGACCGTTGCGGCGATTGTATGGCAAGAATCCATCGACTTCAATCAATGCAGGACAGTCACGATCTACGAATTCGCGGTTACAATGCGCTTTCAGAAACAATGGATTCCAAACTAAGGCAAACTTCAAGAACAATTCGTATCGCAAAATGGCAAGAATCTGGACGAACGAAAATGCCTCGCAAGAAGCAGTAAATACCTGGACGCACGGTTTCGGATTTGTTGCGAGCGTCCCGGCTGGAATTGCGTTGTGCTCTATGGCTTCCGCGAGTGGCAGACACATTTTTTGGGCCTGCATCGTTTACAGCCTAAGCTTGTCAGCCATGTATCTCTTTTCGACACTCTCCCATGCGGTTCGCGATCCCGTCGCGCGAGAGAGAGCTCGGGCTCTGGACCAAGGAACAATCTACACTTTGATCGCCGGAACCGTGACGCCATTCGCTTGCAGCGTACTGAGCGGATGGACGCTAACTACCTTTTTGTTCCTGGTTTGGCTGGCAGCGGCTGTTGGTTTTTATTCCAAGGTGTTTGTTAAGCATCGAATCAACAATATGACAGCCGTTTCGTACGTACTGATGGGATGGATCCCTTCGATGTTTTTAGTCGGATATGTCCCTATTGCCTGCTTTGCCATGATGGCGTTGGGGGGAGTACTTTATACTATCGGAACACTTTTTCTCCAAAACGATCATCGATCGTGGTACTTTCATGCCATTTGGCATGTCCTGGTGATCCTTGCCAGCGCCGTTCATTACCTGGCAATCGTACTTTTTGTGTTGTAGTTTGAACGGAAGTGGGACAATCGAAAGATGGCGAGCGAATTTCCGACAGATCTCGATCGGGGAAGACACGCGGTAGTGGCTGTTATTCGCGAAGAATCGCGTTTTCTGGTGATTCGCCGGTCGGAATGGGTCAGGGCCCCTGGATTGCTCTGTTTTCCAGGCGGAGGTATCGAATCGGGAGAGAGCATCGCAATCGCAATGCATCGCGAGTTGATGGAAGAGCTATCTCTCGAAGTTGAAATCGAAACACACCTTTGGACATCCACCACCCGATGGGGTACCAAACTTGAGTGGATCGCGTGCAAGCGCTGCATTGGCTCAGAACCGGTTGCAGCACCGATGGAAGTCGCCGAAATCCTTTGGCTTTCCCACGAAGAGCTTCAACATCGTCAGGATTTGCTAGGTAGCATACCTGACTTCTTAACAGCCTTGGAAAAAGGTGTCTTCCGCTTTGCATAAAGCCAGTGGAGTAGGACACAGCCTACAAAAGGTGCAGGCACGCTCTGTCATGCCGTTCGCAGTCAAGCTTTTGCCAGGATTACAGGTGGACGGCACTGTGCCTCAGGGCATGCCATCCGTAAACTCGTACGGGAGGCGTACCCCCCGTACGGTATCTATTCGGACTTGGGACAGCCAAACTGGCTAGCTAGAAAGCTCCACCACCACCAAAGCCACCACCACCGCCGCCGCCGCCGCCTGCGGCACCGCCACCACCACCAATGCCGCCACCACCGCCAGCGCCACCGCCACCCGTATTCGTGCCACCCGACACGGTATTAAACGTGTCGACCGCGATAATGTCGGTAAAATTCGGAAATGGAGCTAAAAGTACATACCGTCTGTCCCCAGAGACAACTCCGGTTACCGACATTTGAGTACCGGCTCGAATGAATGTAAGGATTGGACGATATCCGACAGCTCCCCGGCCCGCGAATGGAAACCCAGCTTGACCACCACCAAACGGGCCATTGCCGAGTCCTCCATTTCCATACTGGCTCAAAAGCCTACCGTATGCGTTCCCTGAATCAGTTCCGTTGCCACTTTGACCGGCTCCGGCACCCGCTGGCGCCATTTGCGCTAGCACGGCTCCGCTGGTAGCTGCTTTTTGCTTTTGAACTTTCGCAAGTTGGGTTTCAAAAATCGGTTCCGATCGATGCCCGTTCTTGACCTCCACCGAAATGATCGCGTCTTGATCGATAGGAACCTGTTGCTGAACAACACGTTGATCTTTCGTTCCGTAGTCGGTCACGATGTTCACTGTCACTTTGCCACCAGAGACTTTACCCCAAACCTTTCGAAGCAAAATACGATACTGCCCAGAGTAGCCATTCGCACAAACATAGGTTTCGGAGTATCCATCCTTGCTTGGCTTGTCGAGGGACGAGCCGTCGGCGAGCAAAAGTCCACCACTCAACGTTCTCGTGTTCGATTTATCGCAAATGGTTCCAGTGGGCTCTTCGACGGAAATGTCAATATCTGCATCACCTGTCCATACAGCTCGTACAACGACGTCTCGGAGTTGTGCATGCTTGAGCTCTTTCTCAAACGCATATGCCTTCATCGTCTCTTTTGCGTTGGTCATTCGAATAAATGACGCTGACGCGGCGAGTAGAGCCTTTTCCATCAACGGCAAATGCTCGTCTGTCCAGGCTTGGCCCAAGATTCCAGTACAGGCCCATCGAATGGATTCTTCGTCTTCAAGTTCAAGGCTAAGAGCCAGTCCAGCTTCGAGCGGTTCTTTCAACATCGGATTCGCGTGATTTGCATCGCGGAAAACGCTCAGTGCTTCGCGCTTCATGCCTTGTCCTGCAAGATACTTGCCAATCTTGATCGCAGCATCAACATCGCCGCCGAAATCGATACTCGACATCAAAACTCTGCGAATCTCCGAACTCGGATATTCGCAACCTTCCATCGCTGTGCTGAGTGCGGTGTACATCCACGCTGCTGGAAGCGTCTTGCGCATCGCATCACCAACCGTGTCGATCACTTCTTGGAAGTGTTCTCGCACTTCGTTGTCTTTGTTTGCACGTGAGGCTTTTCTAGCTAATTCCATCTTGCCGACGACCCATTTTGACAGTTCTGCTTCTGCCAGCAGTTTATCGCCGCTATCGCTGGAAACTAGCTGTTCAACCAGTTCCGCTGGCGATCGAACCGTAGTGGCTTTGGTGGGTTGGTCCTTCACGTCCATCATGCCGCCCATACCTCCCATGCCACCGCCCATGCCGCCCATGCCGCCTCCCATGCCACCCATACCGCCACCCATGCCTCCCATGCCGCCGCCCATACCACCGCCCATGCCTCCCATGCCTCCACCCATGCCGCCCATCATCCCGCCTCCGCCCATCGACAATTGACCAGCACCTATGACTAGGTCGCCGACAGGGTAGACACGGACCACGTTCGCGGAAGCTTGCTTGCTTGTTATTCGCATAACTTCGTCTTGAATAACATAAGTCAACTGCAATGGTTCCAAGATCAATTTGAGTGCGGATCGGAACGATACCGGAGGCAGGTTCAACGTGATAGGCTCGTCCTGGGTGATGTTCTCGTCCTCCAGTGCCTTATCATCGATCACGATAGGAACACCAAAAGTGTCGCTAAAGAACTTCATGACTGCCGATAACGGTTGTGCATTGAAAGCAACGTCAGCTTTTTGATTCAATGCTCGGAAAATCACTCGTTCCGATTCCTTGCCGCCGGACAAGTCAATGGACGCATATCGCTCGATTCGGCGAGCGCTAAGTGCTTGCCAAACATCTGCAGGTGGATACCGAATGGGTGGCTCGTCCACAAACGGTATTAATGCGAGTTCGTTGAGATAAAGTGAATCCACAAAGGCTCGATTCCGTTTGCGGATAACGTCCTCAATCAATTGTGCGTTGGCTGCAAGGTTCGACTCTAAATTGGTCACCACGTCGATTACAGTGTCGCGATTCACTGCTGTGATTTGCGGTGCGATCTCGTTGTTGGCAGCCGCGTAAAGTTGCTGAGCCATCAGCGAATTGTAACGCTCTACCAATTGCTGAACCGTCGAATCCCTACGATCCGTTTCAGTCAAAAGTCGCTTGGTAGCAGATTGGTTTGACTGCACTGCCTCGATTCTAGCATACTCCTCTTTCTTGGTTGCTTCTGCACGAGCCGCCGTTTGAATTGCGCTAGCGACTTGAGATTCCAATCTCGCGCGTCCACCTGCATCGAGCTCCGGCGCGCGGCGAATCTGATCTTGCAACGCCTTTAGGGAAATCTTGGTTGAACCAGGGTCTCGACTCCTTTTCGCTTCCCCAAGTTCACTTCGCACGAGTGCTTCCAACTGTTGAGCTGCTACACGCCGCTGACCTTCATCCTCCGATAGGAGGTCCGATGCGTTTGCAAGTTCACCAAATGGATCGCTGGACGCACTTGAAGTTCCTAAGTCTCCTGGAGCGGATGGAATTTGTGTCGCGTTCACTGGTGGTGGATCCTCTCCGAACGGGCTGTCGCCACCGGCTGAAGACCTGGGCGGCTGAACAAACGGATCGTCACCAATTTGTGCCGAAACGAATTTGACAACACCCCGCGACGAGCCACCTTGCAGGCTGCTCTTCTTGACTGGCTTTGACGTTTTGCGAGATTGCTCCACGGCCTCTAAGATGTTCTTTGCAGAAAGGTTATCTGGAGATCTCTTGAGAGCTTCCTGAGCGATATTAACCGCCGCATCTAAGTCACCTGAGTTCAATGCAAAGCGAGCATCTTTCACCAGTTGTTCCGACGTGTTTGCCATAAGCAACCCAAGCTCTCGCAGCGCGTCCGAACCAGGGACCGGCATTAGCAATCCCGAATTCGGAGTTGCTTTCGAAATGACTTGTGACAGAAAAGCAAAATCTGGATTGGATGGTTCGCTCTTGAGATCCCATCCCATCGACACTGCCTTGCCGAAAACCGTTCCCTCCATTGTCAACTTTCCAGCCAGGGATTCGCTATTCAGGTCGCCGAGGATAATGGTGTCCCGATCCAATCGTAGAGGTGGAAGCTTGCCAGGAAGGACATTTGTGATTCCCGTGGGCCAACTTGCAGCCGATGGCCAGTAGACGGGCGATAATGTCGCCTTCGCCAACTCCGAGCCAATTTGTTGACAAGTCGCATTCACAATATTCTCTCGAACCAAAACGTTTCCACCGGTGTGGCTTGCAAACACTGCGAGCAACTCACAATCGATTCGCGGTCCAATCGCGAGCGAATGAATACTGGTCCGCGATTCACGCAAGTCATCGATCAGCGATTCAAATTCGGCAGTGTTCAGCAAGTTCGTGAGATGGAATCCATCGCCAATGAAGACGATACTGGCGTCAGGCTTGTCCCCAAGTTCGCGCCGTGCCGCACGCAGTGCACCTGCAAGGTCAGTCGCGCCAAGCGGAATCCGCTTTTGAAGTGTCTTGAAACCTGCAACAATCGAATCGCTCGTCGGCGAAGTTGCTTGCGACAAAACGATAGGCTCAACATCGCACGCGAGCAGTGTCACTAACGCGTTTTCAGGCAAAGCCTCTACGATCGATTGCGCCACTTCCATCGAATCGGCACGGAAATCGCCACTCTGGGAGGCTGAGGTATCCACCACAACTGCCACGAGAGGAGACCCGACAGGAGTTAAATCCTTGGTTGCCAATAGACTCAGAGCGAAATGGATTCGACCCTCATCCTTGTACGTCACCAAACGATTGGTGCTGTTTTCCGCTGCCGAAACCATGGGTTCTAAAAACGCCGTTCCAATCACTAACCCCATGCCCAAGACAGAGGAAAGCGAAGCAGAAACGAACTGGCAGGGAAATGCCGACAAACTACGAATCTTCATTTTTATTCGCTCCGAGTAGGCTCGAATGGGGAAGCGGACGAGAGACATAAAATCTTCCGACTACGAATTTCTGACTGGTGAATGGGTTAAAACTCAGGTTCCAATCCACCTGAGGATCAATCTAATCGTATTTCTGATCGCGACCGTTCGCCATTAAAAAACGGACCAATTCAACGATTATCAATTCCTCGAGGTGTTTTCGCAGCCTAAGACGATTTTACCGAGCAAGCAATTCCCGGTCCAATCTTAACAAAGTGGAAAGAATTCTTTCGACAGAAAGGTGAGGTTTCGCGACGCGATAGAAAATGCTCGCATCCACGAACTATTTAGCAACTTTACTTGCGAATCCCAGGGGATTTGCCATCAGAACGCATGTGTCGCGTTTTCTTTCTAAGCGTTTGCCAAGCGAACCATTGCGTTTTGCGACATCGAAAACGCCTCCGTTTGCGCAATATCGCACATAGGTACCCAAAGTTATTGATCCGAAATAAACCGAAAATTCCTCAAAATTACCCCAATCCGCTCAATCCAGACTTCCGCCAATTCCGATGACCCTAGAAGGTGTTTTCGTAGACCTACCTTGAATGGTGAGAATGGGATGGAGTTGTCAAAAATGTTTCGAACAACCAAGACTTTGGTGCACCCAGGTCGATTCTGGGCTTTGCTGCTCGCATTGAACCTGTGCTCGATGGTTCCATGCCTCGCTCAGAACAACGCGGATGATGACGAACCCAAAGGAAACTCATCTTCGACTAACGTTTTTTCCAAGTTTTTTGGCTCTCCCAGCAAAAAACCAAGCACATCGGTCCCGAAGCCAAAAACTCTTGCCACTCCAACCGCAAGCAAAGGGACTCGCAACGGGTTCCTCGTTCCACTTAAGTCCTTTTCTAAGGTTTTTCGTGGTAATGCCGAAGCCGATTTCACCGAGGAATTAGAAGACACTCGCGTCGCTCTGCCATCAGCCTCTCGAACTCCCCGCGAGCCATTTCGAACGCTGCCGCGAGTTCAAGAACGCCGAGACCGTGCGACCAACGACATCCAAGTCGAGAAAAGTGCACCGGACTTTGGCTCCCCTCAGTTAATTGACACCCCTACTCGTGCCGCACCGATCGTCCGTTCAGGTCAATCGCTCGCCTCCAAAGCGGAACCGCCATCCAACGGCCTTTTATTGTTGTCAACTCCAAACACACCGATGACAACACCGACAAAACGGGAGGAACCGAAGATTAGCTCGTCCGATCTAGTGTTGGAATCCAACTCGACATCGCGTCGAACTGCCATGGACAATCTAGAAACAAAAACACCCTCGCGCCCCGCTTCTCCGCCACCTACATCTAAGCCTGTGTCGAAAACACGGGCCAATCCGGAAATCGCCCAGGCGAATTCTAACGCGAATCAATTGACTGCAATCGCTCTCGACACAACACGCAATCTAGAAGCACCGTCAATGCTCGAACTTGGTGCATCCGACTCAAGCGATGATGGACCTAAGATCCGCCGCACGAACACAACCAATCGGACTGCAGTCGCATCGAAACCCAAGGAAGCCGATAAGCAAGCGACGCCAAAGCCCGCTGCGACACCTAACATTCCAACAGAAAGTCTTCAGAGAGAGATGGCGTTGCCAGGCGTACGCGTCTCGGTCAACGGCCCAACATCCATGCTCGTCAATCAAGATGGAAGCTATGAACTCATTGTCAAAAACGAGGGCTCCGAGCGTCTCAATGGGCTCGCAATGAGAGTTGCCGTCCCACATCATGTGACACTCGGAAAAACTACCGTTTCTGGAGGTTCCACTCAATTGGACAACGACCAAGACGGAAACGCTGTCGTTTGGGAACTCGACCATGTGCCTGCCGGAGATTCAAGGTCGATTCAACTGGTGATGCAAACTTCCAAGCCGGAACACTTCGCGCTTGGAGTTGAATGGACCGTTTTGCCACAGTCGACCGAGTTGCAAATCCAAATCCAACAGCCTCAGCTTGCTCTCGCTCTCGAGGGTCCATCTGAGGTTGAATTTGGCAAGCCACAAATGTACCGAATTCGAGTTCGCAATCCCGGTAACTCAGATGCAAAAGCAGTGTTGGTCTCTCTTTCGGCCGAACCGTACGGAAACAATCAGTCGGATATCGGGGACGTTGCGGCTGGTAGCGAACGTATCGTCGAAGTCGAACTTACGTTTGAAAAGTCTGGTTCACTTCCAATCAAAGCCACTGCGACCAGCTCCCCATCCCAACTCAAGGCCGAGAGCTCCATTGAAGTTCAAGTGCGCCAGTCGGAATTGGTGGCCACTTGGTTTGGCCCTACCGAGTTCTATCAAGGAAGCGTTGCCGATTTCGATTTGGAACTCACCAACACCGGATCGATCCCAGCCGTTGCTACCACTTGCAAAGTAAGATTGCCATCGGGTACCGAAGTTGTCTCAATGCCACCCGGTGCTGTTCGAAGCGGTGAATTCGTGAAATGGGACATCAAAAAGATTGGTACGGATGAGAAAATGACTTTCCCGTTTCGGTTGTCACTTACGAAAATCGGCGACAACCCTTTCGCGTTCACCGCCGAATGCAGCTCGGGCGGAGAATCTAAAGCAGACTTCTCAACGATCGTCGATTCGATCGCAGACTTGCATTTGTCCGTCGTCGATCCGACAGCGCCCGCTCCGGTGGGCCAGCCAGTTGTGTATGAAATCGTAATTACGAATCGCGGCAAGAAAGCGGCATCCGATATAGAAGTGATCGCTCAATTTTCGGAAGGAATTGAACCCCTTCGCTTGGAAGGGCACACGGGCCGCGTTGTGCCCGGTCAAGCGATATTCAATTCGATTCCGTCCATCCAACCCAACGAAAAATTAGTCTTGCGAATAGTCGCAGAAGCTTCGAAGCCCGGCGTCCACCGCTTTCGCGCTGAAGTCAAGAGCCCAGGAAGCGACGCCGATTTGCTCGAAGAGGAATCGACACGCTACCTCGCGACCGGCCTGAAACCCGATCGCCGCTAGTAAGCCAACCAACCAACCTTTCAAAACATTTGGTCAACCCGCAACAGACTATCTAAGTTCGGTTGCTTGCATGCCTCCTTGCATTGGATCGCGATAGGTGGATGCCGGCGACATGCCCCAGGTGGGCGGGGGCGTTGCATAGGGACTGCTGTTTGGCCGAAAATCAGTTGGGCTTGGATTGCTGTTTCCCCAAATGTATGGCTGGCTGTATGGCTGGCTAACTGGCGCGTTCGACGCGACGTAGCTTGGAGGTTTACTGGTGCTGCCAAACGGGTCGCTGCTAAACAAGCTACCGGTTGCAGATACAAAGGCCGGCCACTGATAAACGGGTAGCGATGCCGTGTTCGTGTACGACGTCGGTTGCGATGGCGGATAGGACGCTGGGTATTGCTGATAAGACGCTGGGTAGGGCTGATAAGACGCTGGATAGGGCTGTTGAACCGGTTGATTGCTTGCGACTAGATTTTGGCCACTAGGATTACTTTGCTGTACCGGGACGGCAGGCAAGACAGAGTTCGAAGCGTAGGTCGGTGTGGAATAGGCTGGATTTGCTGTGTTTGGGTAGTATGGCAAAGGAGCTTGCGCGATCGAATTTGGATTTTGGCCATACGTATAGCCGGCGTAGTTGCCTGCGGGATTCGAAACGGAATAGCCTATTGGGCTCGTCGGAAATCTCGAAGCATTGCGATTGTCTTGTGCCGTTTGTGCCGTTTGCTGAACTATATTGCCCCCAACCAAATTGCTAGGGTTCGTCGCAATTGCGTTGGCGCCATTGGGTGTATTAACCAAGGGGCGATCGACGAATCGCGGGCGCTGCTCCGATTGTGTTAAAAGGATTGGTACCATTCGCGGTACATCCTGCAATTCGTACTTTTGATAGGTCACTGGCTCGTTGACTTGAACATAACTTGGCTGATACTGAACGACGAGGACATTTTGCCAAACCTGTTTCGGAGAGGCGAAAGGGTTCGAACTAGGGACATTCCGGAGTTGTGGCTGATAGGAATAGATTGGGGTGTATTGAGTCTTGGTTACGGTTTTGTTTTCCGTCACGGTTTTCGGCATGTAGATTCGCTCTGTGACCTGCTGAAATGAATAGTTGACCACGGGAACCGCTTCATTGATAACATAACGCCCGTAGGGTTGCCCCGTTTGATCCACGAAAGTCATTACGGGTGCACTGGCCGCAAAACCGTCGCTATTATTTGGCTGGCTGGTATTGGTTGTCGCAGCGTTAGCTGGCATTTGATTGTTTGGAGGTAGCACGTCGCCCTGACTTTGCACTTGAAACGCGGCTGCCATCGAACACATGCAAACGACTGCGATTAAAACGACTGCGATCAAAGCCGCAATCGGGTGACGGAATGTCTTAAGTACATCGAGTTTGAGGAGCATAGTCTTGCCGGATTGGATACTAAAATATCTTCGATGCCCGCAGTCGGGTGGGACGCTATTGCTAGCTTCGCAGGATTCCATCGCTAGACTGGTTCAGTTGTCCCGCGATGGAAAGCTGACGAATGTTATGGGTCGTACTGTTTCTGCGTTTTCGTCGCAAGGTCTAGTTAGCGAAAACGGTAGATGGGTCTACTTGTTGGAAAACGGAACTCCGTGTTTGCTCGCAGAAGAAGCCATCGAGTTGCATGCCAAATTGCTGTGAAAAAATCCGTGGATCATCACCGAAGGGCTCGCGCCCAGTTGCAATAGTTTGGCAGCAGAAAGGCGCAAGCCGTCCGGTGAGCCGAGTAGAAGAAAAAAGGACAGCCTCCCAGGGTGACTGCAACGTTTAGGTGGTTTGCGAAAAATGCGTTGAGGTTTCTTCCTTGGGAATCTTTTCGGAAGAAGTTAAGTATTCGGGCGAGGAGGTTCGATACACCAAGAGCGGGATGACTATTCCGCCTGGGTAAAGATTTCCACTTGCGTCAACAGGCACGTTCGACGCGAGTCTCCGGCCTCAAAACATGGAAGAGACAGTCGTGAATCGCTTAACCGCACTCTTACTCGTATTGACGATTGCTGATGGCAATGCCTTCGGCCAAGGTCAAGCATCGAATCGCGCAGGCAGTCCCCCTGTACGCCTCGCCCAAAATACGGTTGTCCCCGCTAGATCCAGCTCGGTACCGCGGCCGTCAAAACCCGCAGGTCGACTTGTATCGCAGAGCTTGATGGCTCAAAGCAGTATGGGCGATGAAGTCGTTTATGAGGACGCGTCGGAAAACGTTGTTCTGGGCGATTCCTATGATCCCAACGAAGGCCTTGCCGAGATTGGAGGTGGATGCACTTCTTGCGGCGGAGATGGCTGCAATAGCTGCGGTACCGGCCGCGGAAGCAGTTGTGGCAGCCCTCTCGGATTTGATCTATGCAATCCAGGCGGTGACTTCGGTGGTCGTCAACTCTGCATTTGCTTGCCATCGCATGGTTGGGTTAGTGTCGAGTACCTGAACTGGTATCAGTCAGGTATGGAATCTCCAGCACTCGTAACGACTTCGCCTGTTCCAACGGCACAGAATCTTGCAGGAGTGCTCCCACTTGCAACGACTCTTTACGGTGGAAACAACGATATCCTAAGCAACCGAATGAATGGTACTCGAGTGCGATTTGGGTGGTGGTTTGCCAACCATCCCAACATCGGTGTCGAAGGTGAATACTTGGGATTCGGCACCAAAACAGAATCGTTTGACCGTCAATCGACAGGCAATCCGATCTTGGCACGACCGTTTTACAATGCCGTCACCGGTTTGCAGGATTCCGAACTAGTCGCATATCCGAACGTACTTTCCGGTCGTGTTCGAACCCAAGCGGATTCGACTTTTAACGGAGCTGCTGTACGATTCCGACGCATGCTGTGCTGCAGTAGCGGATGCGAATTCTCGCCGATCGCTTGTGGTCCAGTCCCATCCCAGTCACGTATCGATGCGACGCTCGGTTGGAGATTTTATGAGCTCAAGGAAGGTTTGGAAATCCGAGAGGATTTGACATCCCTCAGTACCAGCAACCCAGGTAGTTTCATCATCAACGACAAATTCCAAACACGCAACCAGTTCAACGGTGCAGAGCTTGGATTCCAATGGATGGGACGACGCGGATTCTGGTCGCTAGACATGCTCATGCGAATGGGAATCGGCAACACGCTTCAAACCGTGACAATCAACGGAAACACGCAAACAACCCAAGGTGCGACAGTAACCAACGCAAACGGCGGTTTGCTAGCTCAACGCACCAATATTGGAGGCTATTCCCGAAATCAATTGGGCGTTGTGCCAGAATTGGGTGCCACGCTTGGCTACCAAGTATCGCAACGCTTACGCTTCACGGCCGGTTATTCGTTCATCTATTGGAGCAACGTCGTCCGTCCAGGGGACCAAATCGATACAACCGTCAACCCAAACCTACTTCCGCCAGAGAATCCTACACAAACTGCGTTCTTGAACCCCAGCTTTGCCTTCCGAGAAACCGATTATTGGATTCAAGGGGTGAGCTTTGGTAGCGAGTACCGATGGTAACCATCTGGTACCTAGTCAGCTAAAGAAATTCATGTTCTAAGGCTCAATCGAATGGAAATTCTTTTGAGCCTTAATTCGTTGAGTGCCCGAGACAGATTCCCTCAAGTACACAATTCAAAATAGTATCGCAGATGGAATGGATGATGACAGGCACGCAATTCACATGATTTGCGTCCGCTTCATTTCAGCCACGCGTCCAAGATGGAGAATGATGATGGCCGGCCTGTTAAATCGACTTTATGAATTATTGAGCGGCTCGCAAGCGTCTCGTAGTTCTTCCGCAAACAAAATTCGAAACAGGCGAAAATTGCGACTGGAGTTGCTCGAAGGCCGAGCATTGATGGCTGCCAACATAGCTGGAACGGTCTTCCAAGATTTAACGGACAATTCGCTGGACGCAGCAGACCCAAGGTTATCGGGCGTTTCCATTGCTCTGTTTCGCGATGGTGGTAACAACACATTCGACAACGGTGCCGGTGATGATATCGCTTCTGGTACGACAACATCTGCGGTCGCAACGGGTGCGTACAGCTTCAGCGTAACGACTGCCGGCACGTACTTCGTAACACAAGCCAGTGTCGCGCCGGGGCTCATCCAACGGCCTACTCAGCGCGTTCAAACCGTGATCATCTCGGCTGGCGATTTAAACGGTCTCACCAATGTCAATCCGATCGATACGTTTGACACAACGTCTCAGTCCATCTCGGCTTCTTTTGGAGGAACGAACCCTGCATTCTCGGTAGCTCCACTTTTGCCAGCAGAAGGCATTGGGGGAGAACGTGACATGTTTGTCAATGCGACGGCTGGTACTGTCTCCATGCAAGCCGATACGCCATCGACTACCAATTTCTTGGCCTTTGACGTTGGGGCAGCATCCAACGGTTCTCGCATTCTGACCTACGATGGAGCGGATGGTAATGCACAAGTTCTTGACACCAATGGGCTTGGCGGAATTGACCTGACCGATGGGGGTGCTTCCGTCGGATTCCGATTGAAAATCGGCGGCGAGGCGGGAACCAATTTGGTGATTACGGTGAATAGCGGAGCAAACACCTCGACGCGAACCGTTGTCATTCCAACTACGTCGGGTGCAACCCCCTCTGCAACGCTCGATATCCCGTTCTCAAGCTTCACCATTGGCAACGGAACCGGAGCCAATTTCGCATCTGTGGGTGCATTAACATTCGAAGTGACCGGGCCAGACGCGGCAGATGCCATCATCGATAACATTGGAACGTACAGCGAAACGACGTTCGTCCGCAACTTCGCCAATCTTGCGCCGATGAGCATCGGAGATCAGGTGTTTGCAGATCGAAATAACAACGGACTTTTCGATACCACTGGCACTCCTCCTGAAGTCGGTATCTCGGGAGTTACGTTGCAACTCTTCACGGACACGAACAACAACGGTGTTTTCGATCCAGGTATTGATGCAGCCACCTTGGACAGCACGAACATTCCGATCACTGCAATCACAAATGGAACGGGCATCTACACATTTAACAACCTATTCCCAGGTCGCTACTTTGTTGTAATTCCTAGCAGTCAACTGGCAATAGGTGGAGCCGCCGCAGGTTTCGTAGTTAGTTCAACAACTCCCGATACGCAGCCCAACAATGCAAACAAAGGGGTCGCGTTAGCGGGTACTGGCGTCGTCACTTCACTGGTTTCCCTCAATGCGAACGCCGCTCCCATCGATGATGGAGACGCCAACGCCAACAGCGATTTGAGTTTCGACATCGGTTTAGTACCTCAATTTGATTTGACCGTCGGCAAGACATCGACAGCAATCGTTGCCGCCACAGGCACGACCATAACGTACTCGGTAACAGCTCGCAACGATGGTCCTTCGGCTGCGACGGGAGTCACGCTCCTTGACAATATTCCAGATGGGATTCGAGTGATCAGCGCGATCTCCAATGTCGCTACCGATGTCGTTACGGTTCCTGCAAGTGCGTCCGATACGACGCCAGCCAACCCGGACGATATCTCGATCACAGTAGGTAGCTTAGCAGCCAGCAGTGCAACGCAACGGACTTACACTATCGTAGCAGAAGTCCTGCCAATTACGACAGGTACGGGTTCGCCTGCGGCCCTCGTGAATTCCGCAACGATTGCTGGACTTGGAACAGAGCTTACCGTTCTCCCGAATTCGGTTGCACTCTCATTACCAACACAGTTGGTGAACGATCTGGCTGTCGTCAAGACGGTTACGACGAATCCAGCTTCAACCGGCAGCCCGGCAGTTGCCGCACCAGGCACGACGCTGACTTACACAGTAGTCGCTCGCAATGACGGGCCTTCTCGAGCGACCACGGCACGCGTACTTGATAATTTGCCAGATGGAATCCAAGTCTTGACGGCGACCTCCAGTGATGTCACGGACACCGTTACGATACCTCCGTCGGCACAAGACACCATCGCTTCCAATCCGGACGATTTGTCCGTTTTGTTAGGAGACCTACTGGTAGGTGTAAACAACCAAACCACGATCACGATCACCGCAGTGGTGCTTGCCACGACCTCAGGGCTCTTTACCAACACAGCCACGATTGCGTCGACCAATTTGACGGAAAACAGCGATCCAAACTCCGCCAATAACACGAGCCAGATCGGTACCAATGCTCAACGAAGCATTGATCTGGCAGTTACAAAGTCGATTACCACCAATCCCGCATCGACAGCAACTCCTGCAACGGCAACCCCGGGTTCTACCTTCACTTACACGATCCTGGCTCGAAACGACGGCCCCTCAGCAGCCACAACGGTTCGTGTGACCGACAACCTTCCGGACGGCATTCGGATCCTTTCGGCGATTTCGTCCGACGCAACCGACACCGTAACGATTCCAGCCACAGCACAAGACAACATCCCTGCGAACAACGATGATATCACCATCGACGTTGGCAATCTTGCGGTTGGCGGTGCAGGCAATCAAACAACGATCACCATTGTTGGCGTTGTGTTGAATGGAACCATCGGCAACTTCACCAACGTTGCAACAATTGCGTCGACCGATACCGTCGCAAATATTGAAACGAACACGACCAACAATACTAGCTCGATCGCGGCGAGTGCCCCTCGAACCGTAGACCTAGCGGTGACCAAGAACGGGCCGACCACGGCCATATCTGGGAATACGATCACCTACACGATGACGGCGACCAACAATGGTCCATCGGATGCGATCGGAACTCAAGTAGTCGACAATATTCCGGATGGAATTCGAGTCATCACTGCAACCATCAACGGAACCTCCATTACCATTCCAGCAACGGCATCGGACTTCACGGCTTCGAATCCAGATGACTTGATTTTCCCTGTGGGTGCGTTGGCGTCTGCCGCGACGAACAACACAATCACCATCGTCGCCGCAATATTGCCAAATTCGACGACTGCTTTGGTGAACAGCGCGGTGATTAGTACGACGGATTCCGCTTCCACGGATACCGTAAGCACGAATAATTCCGCATCGGTTACGACGACGCTAACACAGCAAAACGATGTCGCAATAACCAAGAGCGGACCAGCCAGCATACAGGCGGGAAGTGAAATGACGTACACCTTGACCGTAACGAATAACGGTCCTTCGACAGCGTCAACCGTGAATGTTGCGGATACTTTGCCCACCGGCGTAACGTTTGTTTCTGGTACATCTTTGATCGGTTCTACCCCTGCGGGTACGGTCTCGTCAGGTGCGAATAATACGGCCAACGTTGTCATCCCTGCATTGGCACCGGGTGAATCGGCAATAGTCACGATCCGAGCGACGGTGGCCACATCCTCAACGGGAAACATCACCAACACAGTAACGGTAACGGCAGCGAACGACTCGGTTTCGACCAACAACAACGCTTCCGCCACAACAACGGTAACATTACCCGCCGCAGTGAACGTGACCGGTCGTATCTATGTTGACAGCAACAATGATGGTGCGGGCCAGTTAACGGAGCCAGGCATCGCAGGAGTGACCGTCACCTTAACGGGAACGCCAACAGGATCTACCGCACCGATCACGCGGACCACAACTTCGGACTCCACGGGAGCTTACACATTTGCAAGCGTCGATGCCGGAACGTACACTGTTCTATCCTCGGAAGCTCCCGATTTCAATTTCAGGGCTGCCAATCCAGGGACGACTGGCGGTACTGCTGGAACGCGTCAAATTGCCTCGATTACAATAGCCGGAATAAACTCGACTGCTAATAATGTGGGATTCACGCGAGTGTTCAGCAAACGACTGTTCCTAGCTTCTGGCCCAACTATTTAAGTTTCTAAGGACGAATTTTAAGCCACCATGTCCGAAAATCCACGCGTTGTTTGGCATGATCAGTCGGTTTCCAAACAGCGACGATTGGAACGAAATGGGCATGGTGGTTGCGTAGTCTGGTTTACCGGATTAAGCGGATCGGGGAAAAGCACGGTCGCGAATGTCGTGGATAACATGCTCTTCGAACGCGGTGTGCAGACATTTCTCCTTGACGGAGACAACGTGCGCCATGGGTTGTGTGCGGGCCCCAATCTCCTCGAGCCAGTCCATGGGCCCGACTTCGCCAAACGATTTGGTTTGGGATTCGGACCGCAGGACAGAGAAGAAAACATTCGTCGCGTTGGCGCGATCACCGAACTCCTCGCTTCCGCCGGCATGATCTGCTTGACCGCCTTTGTCAGCCCGTATCGCATCGATCGCAATCGAGTCCGGTCGTGGGTCGAGTCGAGCGGCAATCCAGGATGTTTTTTGGAAGTATTTGTCAACACACCTCTGGAAGTATGTATCGCTCGCGACCCAAAAGGACTCTACCAACAGGCGATTGAAGGTAAAATTAAGAATTTTACCGGTATTTCGGATCCGTACGAACCGCCCGACAGCCCCGATCTCGAACTTGCCGGTGGGACACAACCGCCGGAGCAACTCGCTGCTCAGGTAATCCAATTGCTTACCGACAGAAAAATATTGTCCAAATGAAACTTTCAAAAAGATTGTTTTCTATCACTCGGGTTCATACACTTGTTTTTGTTGCGATACTTCATATCGGTGCAATTGGCCAAGAAAAAAAGGCTGCGGAAGATCTTAGCGAATCCCAAAAGGCTTTTTGCAGCAAAAACAATTTGCTGGCGTATGCAGGAAAAGCGGCCAAATGGAAAGCCGAAGTGGATAGATTGTCGGAGAAGAATGCTACCGAAGGGAGCGACTCCGACATCTTGTGCCTAGGTAGTTCAAGCTTTCGAATATGGGACAGCATCAACAAAGATATGGCACCATACAAGATGTTGCGACGGGCATACGGAGGTGCGAAATATTGCGATTTGGCCATCTTCACGCCGAAGCTCATAGACGGACTTAAGTATCGGGCTGTGCTCATCTTCGTTGGCAACGACATCACTGGCAGCGATATCGACAAGTCTCCAGGCGAGATTGTTCGACTCGCCAATTTGGTGATTGCGTCCATTCGAAGCCAAAACCCTACCGTGCCTGTTTTCTTGATCGCGATTACCCCAACACCATCGCGATTCAAGGTCTGGCCTAAGATTCAAGAGGCGAACCAAGCGTTGGAAGTATTAGCTGCAGGGCACCCAAACACATTCTTTATTAAGACCGAAACGAGCTATTTAACGGCAAACGGCGAGCCTCGCTCTGAGCTCTTTCTCAAGGACAAGCTGCATCAGAATCAACAAGGTTACGACCTCTGGTCCAGCATCATCAAACGCTCGCTCTCGAGCGTGGTATCGGAGTAAATGGTTTCGAGACTTCATTGATGCAAATAAGAACGACAATCATTCGCTTATTCCTCCATGGAGGATCGCATTGTGCGTTGGTTGGAGAATAGCAAGGCCGAACGACTCAACAAACCGAACCTATTGCGAACTTAAGTGATCCATCCATGCTCCGATTCACATCTATGCTCCGATTCCTGAGTCGCTTTTCCTGGAACCAAGCCTCGTGGTTGACTGTTTTTGTGATCGTCTGGCTATTAGACGTTTCGACGCATGCTGAGGAAACAACACCCACGGGAGCCGTCTTCGATGACAAGTTGGATATCGTGTACCCGACAAGCACCGCGATCATCGATGTAACGAAAGCCCCTTACTTTGCAAAGGGCGATGGTCAAACCGATGACACCGATGCAATCCAAAAAGCGTTGCTTGATACGATGGGACAAAGCAAGGTCGTCTATGTTCCTGCGGGAGTCTATCTAGTCTCGAAGACGATCAACTGGTCGAAGAAAAACTCTGCCGGCAAAGAAGCCTGGGGCTTTAATTTTTTGCAAGGACAGAATTCTACCAAAACGATTATCCGACTGAAGGACTCGACTTTTACAGATCCGAAGCAACCGAAGAGCATTATGTGGTGTGGCGGTTTCGGGTCGGCGGATTGGTTTCACAACTACGTTCAGGACATCACGTTCGACGTTGGCGAAAAGAATCCAGGAGCTACGGGACTTCAGTTTTACTCGAACAACTCTGGCGCGGTTCGCAACTGCCGAATCGTGTCGGGCCGCGAAAGCGGAGTGGTCGGGCTTGATCTCGGGCATCGCGACATGAACGGGCCGCTGCTTGTGCGGAATTGCGAAGTCGTTGGGTTTCAGCGGGGCATCAGCGCTGCGCGAGCCGTCAATGGCCACACGTTCGAGCGGATTACGCTTCGCGGACAAACTCAATTTGGGCTTGAAAACGAAGGCCAAGCAATCAGTATCCGCAATCTTCAAAGTGACAATGCAGTTCCGGCCATCCAGACTTATGGAACTCTTTGCCTCATCGACGCGACACTTAATGGGCGAGAAGATGCCGCAGGAGTTCCCGCGATCATCAATTATAACGGCGGCCGAATTCACCTGCGGGATGTCATGACGCATGGGTACTCGCGAGCGGTCGGCGATGTCGAAACGCCGGATGCGTTCGCGGCACGGCGCATTGTCGGGCCGGACAAGACAGGAAGCGAAGGACCTGATGTAAAAGAATACTTCTCGCACGCAGCCACCAGTTTGTTCCCTTCGGCTTTGCAGTCGCTGCGACTATCGGTGAAGGAGACACCAGACATCCCAATGGATCCGCTGAGATTTTGGGCGAATGTCGACGATTTTGGTGCCGACCCAACAGGCCAAGCCGATTCGTCCGACGCAATTCAGAAGGCGATCGATTCAGGTTCGACGACAGTCTTCTTTCCAGGTTTCTACACTCTGTCTCGCCCGATCAGAATACATGGGTCGGTGCGGCGACTTATTGGTGTAGGTGCGTGGATCGATTACAACCATCACACGAAACCCGATTTCATCATCGAAGATGGAGCATCCTCCACCGTGATGATTGAGCATTTTAGCCATATGGGTGGTGGAATCGAAATCGCCACTCGGCGAACCGTCGTGTTCCGAAGCGTTTCGGATTGCGACTTGACCATGACCGATAAGGCCGAAGGTGGCGAACTCTTTTTCGAAGACTTCGTTACCCACGACCTCAAGCTCAAAAAGCAAAGAGTCTGGGCGCGGCAACTCAATGTGGAGAACGAAGGCACGCATATCATCAGCGATCAGAGCGACTTGTGGGTACTTGGCTACAAGACCGAACGCGGTGGCACCTTGCTTGAGACTCGCGGTGGAGGTCGCAGCGAAATCCTGGGGGGCTTCAGTTACACGACCACTGCGGGGAAGCTCGCCGCTATGTTTGTAACGGACAACTCGTCGGTCTTCGCATTCTTCGCGGAGGTTTGTTACAACGGTGAACCGTTTGAGTCACTGGTCCGCGAGACCCGCCAAAACAAAACCAAGACAATCCGACGTGGTGAAGGAGGAGTGACGCCTTACGTGTCATTTCCAAAATAGGCATGTGTGGCGTGCCACATGCTCCACTCGGTCAACCATTCGACCTACAAGTTTTTCGCAAATACCATTCCGTGTTCGATAGAGCGAAAGCCCAAGCGTAGCAGGAGAGTAATCGTTGGCTGTTGGTCTGCGGAAGCGTAGGTTCGAACCGCGTACTTGCGCTCTTGTTGTAGTTGCCGAAGGGATTCCGCCATCAAATAGATGAATCGTTCGCGAGCTTCGTCACCGGCCGGAACTGCAGGCAGCCAAAGACGAACCACACTTGAGTCAATTTCCGAGTAGGTTGGGTCCGGGTACCAAAACATGATTTCGTATTCAACTTTCGGAGGCGATCGCAGTACCAAATTGAATCGCACCTGTTCGCAATGGCCTAGTACCGAACTTTGCCACCATTGATTCGAGTCTTCGTCGAGCAACCTGCCAACCGTACACGTCCGCCGAATACCTATTTGCAACCGATCCATAGGTGGTCGAAACGAGGACAAATCCATTTCCCAACACTCTGTGGGGCGAGTCGTTTGGAATCCAGCGTGGCCCAACCAGCGTTGAGTGCGCGCGTCGCGAGCCACAACACCCATCAAATTGTCGCCATCTCCTATACCTAAATAAAAAGCGTTTCGCTCTGTGGTGCCAAGAGCTGTAATGTTGGTTGCCCCTTGCAATTTCAGCGTATCCTGTGCGTGTTTCAACAACATAGCTGCGATATTGTCTTCGTCTTTGTTCTGGGAAACACATAGGTTATGAACGATTGCATTTACGTCGCTTGCACGGTTGCCCGCGAGGTTACTAGCAAAGCCAAAATGAACGAATCCCAGTGCTTTGTTGTCGTTGGCCACTGCCAACGCGAGGGTGTCGCGATCGAAGAACGGCTTGCTCAACACACACTGGTCCCACGCGCTGACAGAGCAGGTGCTGTCGCAGTGGAAGGCGGAGTGGTGATCTAGCCATAGCTTTGAGAGTTGAGGAGTATCAGTGTTGAGAAACGACCTGATCGTCCACACAGCCATCACCCGAGAACCGCTGGGACGCGGAAGCACTCCGAATCCGAGGCAGGTGCATTTTTGAGAACTTCCGTACGAGCAAGTGACTGCCCGCACACATCGGGAGCAAGCACATTCTGCAAGTCAAAGGCGTGAACCATTGGCTCAACGTTTTCGGTATCAACTTCGGAAAGTTGATCGACTAGTTCGACAATTTTACCGAGTTTAACTGTGAGATCGTCCATTTCTCCAGGTGCCAAATAAAGCCTGGAGAGATTTGCGACTCGAATCACATCTTCGGCAGACAAAGCCATCGAAGGACCTCAGTTGGAACAAAGAGGGGAGAGCAAAACTAAGAGGGAAGAGCAAATGGCTTGGCTCGAACGGCCTTGCGAATCTTTCCGCTGCGAATGCATTGAACACACACTCGAATCGAACGTACTTGGCCATTCGGCAACGAAACCTTGACGTTTTGAAGATTTGGTGTGAACCTTCGCTTGGTGATACCAGTAACCTTGGTACCGACGCCGCCCAAATACTTAGCTTTACCACGCGTCTCAATACTGTTTCCGACAGACGCCGCTTTTTCGCACACTTCGCAAGACTTGGACATGATCTAACCTTAAAATCACCGACGATTCGAACCATTGAGTGTTGACTTTTGTCCCTGATAAGGGGACCGAAGTATAGCCGCCAAGCCGTGGTTCGCAACATCAAAACAGATCTTACCTACCCCAATTGATGAAAAATCGCAGGGAAATTACACTCAACGGCAATTCAATGCGGATGACATTCATTCTACTCCGATCTCCTCAACATCGCGGATCTCCTGCAAAATGACTGTTCAGAAGTTCACGCGAGAATTTGCAAGCGTAATCGAGTCGGCCGGTGGATTGGCTTGTGCCGTCAAAGCGGATGCCATTTTGGTCTTGCTCGATAGCGCAACGGACTGGGAACGGCTTCGCGAACTTGTCCCCGCCGAGATCAAACGCATCCTGGTTGCGGCAGATCGAATTGAGGACCTTGCCGAAGCGGACAAATTTGGCCTCATTCCGCTTGTCCTCAACAAAGAGGATTCACCGCTTCTCGAACGATTGCAGCATGCACTCTTAGAAGCGGTTGCGGACGAACTCCTGGCGAACCATTGCGACGTCATTGCGGTCTATTGTGGATTTGAAGTCCATCGAATCGATTCGATCTCAATCATTCGACTGGATGAACGTATGCGGCGCTTCACGAGTCGGGATTTGCAACGCCTCGAAAGCTCCGTGCCGCTCAACAATCTGAAGATTGTAATCGACCTTGCCGTTCAGATCGGACGCGAAGGCCGCGAAGGGAAAAAAGTGGGCACGATGTTTGTCGTAGGCGATACCCGCAAAGTGCTCCAACACTGCAAAGACAGTGGGTTTGACCCACTCAAAGGTTACAGTCGCAAGGGTCGGAATCTTCATGACGCCCGCGTTCGCGAGGACATCAAGGAAATCGCGCAGATGGATGGTGCTTTTGTCGTGTCTGCCGATGGTGTGGCCGAACGATCTCGCCAGATCATTGAAATGCTTCACGAGAACCTTCAACTCTCCAAAGGACTGGGTTCAAGACACTGGGCCGCTGCGGCTATCACGCAACGCACCAAAGCCATCGCAATCGTCGTCAGCCAATCGAGTAGCACGGTTCGCGTTTTTCAAAACGGAGCACTGGTACTTCGTATCGAACCAATGGAACAGGCCGTAAAATGGCAAGAGTTTAACTACGAACCACCCCCCAACGAAGCTGCGGATTAGAAAGTGCGGATTAGATAACATGGCACACCCATTCGTTGCGGTGGTGACGGGCGCATCGAGCGGGATCGGTAAAGCGGTCGCGATTGAATTCGCTCGTCGCGGTGCGAGCCTCGTCTTGCATTGCCGCCAAAATCTGGCCGGCCTTTCTCACACCGTTTCGGAGATCCAGCATGTCGCGAAAAGTGACATTGGACTATTGACTGTCGTGTCCGATATACGAGACCTTGATTCCAATCGATCGTTTGTCGACGCAGCCTTTGAACGATTTGGCTTCGTCGACGCCTGGATTAATGCTGCCGGTGCCGACGTTTTGACCGGCGAGGCTCGCGGCCATTCCTTTGCGGACAAACTTGCTTTGCTTTGGGCGACAGATGTATATGGAACGATGATTTTGAGCCGGATGGTAGCAGCCAAGATGCTTGAACAGCCATACAATCCAGTTAGGCTTCCGTCCATGATTCACATCGGCTGGGATCAGGCTGAACATGGCATGGAAGGAGATAGCGGCCAATACTTTGCAGCCACCAAAGCTGCGGTCGCAGCATTTTCAAAAAGCCTCGCGAAAAGCGTTGCTCCACGCATTCGCGTCAATTGCATCGCGCCTGGATGGGTTCAAACCGAATGGGGCTCGCAGACCTCGTCCGAATGGCAAAAACGTGCCACGGGAGAATCGATGTTAGGCCGTTGGGGAACGCCCCAGGATATCGCTCGCGCCGTTGCTTCGGTAAGCTTAGGGGACGGCGCGTTCATCAATGGACAAACGATTGCGGTCAATGGCGGTTGGCAGAGTATGACCTTGTCCGTAAAATCCGAATCAAAACTCAACGACTAGTATTACGGGAACGAATTTTGAATGGCAAAGCGTGCGGCAAAGAACCATCCCATGCTGGTTGGATTCGAGGAATTGTTCCCAGCCGAACCCGCAGCCAAACCCGCAGCCGAACCCGTGGCCGAAATAGCTGCAGAAGAGGATCGGCTCCCATCATCATCCCTTGAGAGCAACAGCGCGGGCGACCCCCAACACAACGACTCATCCGGCGCCACCAATGCAACCGCTCGCCACAATCATCCGTTTCCAGTGACGGGCGATTTAGTCATTCTCGTCGACTCCCATTCGCTCATCTATCAAGTCTTCCATGCGTTGCCCGCGATGACGAGTCCGCAAGGGGTCGAAGTCGGTGCAGCCCATGGATTCCTTCGCGACATCGCGAATTTACTGGAACAGTGGAAACCTGATTTCTTGGTCTGCACGTTTGATTTTTCCGGAACAACGTTCCGAAACGAACTATATGATCAGTACAAAGCCAATCGTGAACCGATGCCCGATGCATTGCGCGATCAGATTCCCATGATCCACCGATGTCTCGATACACTCGCTATTCCCAAGGTATCGGCTCCCGGTTTCGAAGCCGACGATATCATTGCCACTTTGGCATATCAAGCCGAACAGCAAGGCGCTCGCGTTTTGCTGGTGACAAGCGACAAAGACTGCCGGCAACTTCTCTCGGACCAAGTCCAAATGCTCAACGTTCGCAAAAACGAACTTTTTGGCGAAGCGGAACTGAAAAAAATCTGGGGGATTCGGCCAGATCAAGTGGTTGATTTTCAATCGCTAGTTGGCGACTCATCGGACAACGTTCCCGGGGTGCCACTTATCGGACCCAAAGCTGCACAGCAGTTGCTCGACCAATTCAATACGCTCGATGAAGTGCTCGACAATATCGATCAAATCGCTGGCGAAAAACGCAAAGAGAATTTGCGAAACAATCGCGAATTGGCTTTGATGAGCCGCGATCTCGTTCGACTCAGGCGAGATTGCCCAATCGATATTCCTTGGTCACAAATGCGTCCAGGTATTTTCGATCGTCAACAGGCCATGGATTTGTTCCGCGAACTTGGTTTTCGAAAACTCTCCGAGTCTTTTGTCGCACTACTCAAAGACATCGCGCCAGAACCACCTTTCAAATTGCCCACAAACGGTTACTGTACCGTTCGGACGCAAGACCAACTCTGCGAACTCATCAACCACCTCACCATTGCTACCACCATCGCTATTGATACCGAAACGACCTCCACCCGCCCTCGAGATGCGGACCTGGTCGGTATCAGTCTTTCGTGGGCCGAAGGCCAAGCCGCTTACATTGCAGTAGCAGGACCAGCCGGTGAGGAACACCTCGAACTGGCTGCCGTTCGCGATGCCATCGCTCCTTTGCTTGCCAGCTCAGACAAGACTTTTGTAGGCCAAAACATCAAGTACGATGCCATCGTATTGCGGTCGCATGGAATGCCAATTGCAAACATCGGCTTCGATACGATGGTAGCGGATTATCTGCTCGACGCGGGTGGCCGAAATCACGACCTGAACGATATTTCGAAACGGTGGCTTGGCCATACCAGTATTCCAATTGAATCGCTGATCGGTACCGGGAAAGATCAAATCACCATGGATCGTGTTTCGGTTGCAAGCGTTTCGACCTATGCATGCGAAGATGTCGACGTGCCATTCCGGTTGATTGCACCTATGACGGAACGACTCCAAGAGGAGCAACTCCTCGACGTCATGCATCAACTCGAAATCCCTCTCATTGGTGTCCTTGCCGACATGGAAACCGAAGGAATTCGAGTCGACCCATCTCGGCTGAAACAACTCGGGCGCGAGTTTCAACAGCAAGTAGACTCCATACGGTCGCACATTATGGAAATGGCCGAAGAGGAGTTCAATCCAGATAGTCCAAAGCAATTGGCGCACATTCTATTCGAAAAACTCGGGCTACGAGTCGTCAAGAAGACCAAGACCGGCCCGAGCACCGACGCGGAAGTATTGGAAGAACTTGCCGCTGAACATCCACTCCCCGCGAAGATCGTGGAGTATCGACAACTTACCAAACTGATCAACACCTACGTCGAATCCCTGCCGCGATTGATCAGCCCAAATACGGGACGCGTTCATACGTCGTTTCGCCAAGACATCGCGGCAACGGGGCGATTGAGCAGCATCGAACCCAACTTGCAAAACATCCCGGTTCGGACCCCCGAAGGGCGATCCATTCGGTCGGCGTTCTTGCCTCGTGAATCTGGCTGGTCATTGATGACAGCGGACTATTCGCAAATTGAATTGCGTGTGTTGGCGCATTACTGTTGCGATGCATCGCTCGAACATGCCTTTCAAAATGATATCGACATCCACACCAGCGTCGCTGCGCAAGTCAACGGTGTCGACCCAAGTCAAGTAACCAGCGAAATGAGGCGCAGCGCCAAGGCGGTCAGCTTTGGAATCCTCTACGGTCAAAGTCCATTCGGCCTTGCCAAAGCACTTGGTATTTCCAGAACCGAAGCTGGCATGTTTATCGATGCGTACTTTGAAAAATACCCAGGTGTAAGAGAATTTATCGCGACCACATTGAAGACCTGTCGACGACAAGGGTATGTTATCACGATGTCGGGGCGAAAGCGATTCCTTCGCGGAATACGCGATTACGAATCGTTGCCCGAACCCAAGAAAAAACAGTTGCTTGAGCCCGAGCGAATGGCTATCAATACGGTGATCCAAGGCTCGGCAGCTGACATGATCAAATTAGCTATGATCGCATTAAACAAAGAACTCAAATCCTTGGACTGGCCTGCCAGGATGCTGCTCCAAATTCATGATGAATTGATCTTTGAAGTGCAAAATGAGTACGTAAGCCGTTTGGCAAGTGTGGTTCGCGAGATCATGACAACGGTGATGCCGCTCAGCGTTCCCCTCAAGGTTGATGTCAAGCATGGGGCGAACTGGGCTGCTTGTGAGTTGCTATGAACGAACAGCCGCAAAAAAAACCGATTGTGGTCGGAATTGTAGGTGGCGTTGCATCCGGCAAGAGCCAAGTCACGCAGATGCTCGGCGAGATGGGTGCAAGCGTCATCTCAGCAGACAAAATCGCGCACCATGTTCTCTGTTTGCCCGATATTGTTGAGGCACTCATTCAAGCGTTTGGCGTTGGGATCCTGACGGATTCGTCAACCGGTACAGCCCGCAGCGAGCCAACGATCGATCGCAAGAAACTAGGAGCGTTGGTCTTCGGAAGTCAAATCGACTCAAATGCGTCACAGCGACGAAAGTTACTCGAATCCATCGTTCATCCGCGAATCCGCGAAATCGCAAAATCGCAACTCGAATCCATGCAAGCTCTGCCAAGCGTCAACACCATCGTGCTTGATGCTCCACTGCTGATCGATGGTGGCTGGTTGCCCTTTTGCGACAAAGTCATTTTCGTGGACGCACCAGACGAATTGCGAGAAGCATGGGCCGTGCGCCGCGGTTGGTCCGCCGAGGAATTTCGGAATCGCGAATCAGCTCAAATGAGCCTGGCTGACAAGAAAAAAAAGGCGACTGATGTGCTGCAAAACGTGTCGGACCTCAATCATTTGCGGATTGGTTTAGCCCAGATTTTGGACAATTGGCGAGGCAAGTGAAACTCTTCTATACAGATCATTTTGAGCTGCCGCTCCCTTTGGGCCACCGCTTTCCCATGGCCAAATATCGATTGTTGCGAGATAGGATAGTCGGCGATCCATTTCATGCCAATGACGTACTGCTCATTCCAAATGCGGCCACCTTCGAGCAGTTATGCTTGGCGCATAGTTCCGAGTACGTCGAGCGGGTTATCAACGGAAAATTGACCGAGGGTGAAATCAAACGCATTGGATTTCCTTGGACTCTGGAAATGGTCGAACGCTCGCGGCGAAGCAGCGGTGCAACGCTTGCCGCTGCAAGATATGCCCTCGTGGAAGGGATAGCTGCCAACATGGCCGGCGGTACCCACCATGCCATGCGCGAAGCCGGTGAGGGATTCTGCGTTTTTAACGATGCGGCGATTGCTTTGTTGACATTGCTAGACAAAGGTGCGATAAAACGCGGGGTCGTCATCGATTGCGACGTGCATCAGGGGAATGGGACGGCTCAAATCTTGGCCGGCAATCCGAATACTTTTACTTTTTCTATTCATGGTGCTAAGAACTTCCCCCTCAGAAAATTCCCAAGCGATCTCGATATCGATCTGCCTGACGGTACGAATGACGAGCAATATTTAGGGTCGCTCCGACTAGCCTTGGCAGAGGTGCTTTCCCACGGACCATTTGATCTCGCGATCTATTTGGCGGGTGCAGACCCATTCCAAGGCGATCGGCTTGGCCGACTGAAGTTGACGAAACAAGGCTTAGCCAGTCGCGACGAAATGGTTCTGCGAACATTGAGATCACAAGGAATTCCTATCGCTATTGCGATGGCTGGCGGGTACGCTCATTCCATTATCGATATCGTAGACATCCACGCGCAAACGATCCGAATTGCATCGCATTTGCAAAACACAAACTGCCACCCGTATCTCCTTCCTCCAATCGACTGAACAATGGAAATCGTAATCACTGCTGTTGGGCCTGATAACGTTGGCCTAGCTGACCCGATCATTCACGATGTCACTTCTCGCGGTGCCAACATCGCAGAAATTCAAATGTATGACCACGACGAAGCGGCTGTCTTCGCAATGATGTGCCGCATTCAGATTGGCAAAGAGCATTTGATTCCGATTCGAACGACGATGAAGCAAATTGCGGCACAGAAAATGCTCGAGATTCGAGTTTGGAGCCCAGAGGAACACGCTTCCAAGCCGAATTTAGCTATTTGCACCACGTTGCTGGAGCATACGCCCAGGGCGATCCTGCAAGCCGTTCGAGATGGTCTCATCCATGCAACGCCATCCGTCGTCATTGGCAACCGCAGAAAATGCGAATCACTAGCCCAAGAGTTTGGCGTTCCGTTTGAATACATCGGTCGCGAGGACGGATCCGCCGATGATGACGAGATGGTGCGAACGATTGATCGCTACAATGCAGACTATGTTGTCTTGGCAAGGTACATGCGAGTGTTGCCCCCCGACACTTGCTGGAAATTTGCGGGGGGGCGGATCATCAACTTGCACCATGGTTTGCTTCCGAGCTTTCGTGGCTTGAAGCCTTACCATGATGCTTTCGCCGCAAGAATGCTGACGTTCGGAGCAACATGCCATTTCATCGTGCCGGAATTGGATGCGGGCAACCAGACTATCAATCAAACGACGTTTTCCGTCCCGCCGGGCAGCAAACTAGAAGACATCATTGCTCAAGGTCAGCAATACAACGAACCAACCTGTTTGGTGGAAGGGCTTCGCCGCGTAATTGACCGGGAGGTGCAATTGCATTTCCACCGAGTCATCGTGCGCGCCCAACTAGGATAAGAAATGACCGAGAGTCGCCGTTCAGCAGATGGTCGCAGACTCACGAACCATCCTTTCGACCAAGAAGCGAATCGATCGAGTCATCGAGTAACGGCAAAATGCGAAGAAGCCGGCACGGCATGTTGCAAGCTCCAGGAACAGTTGAGGACAACTGTTCTACATTGTAGAGCAGTTGTCCTCAACTGCTTGGACTTAATCGAAGTCGCCCAATTTGCTCCTTTGCGTCGTGCGCAAAGTAATCGCGATCGATCATGTCTTGGGAGCGCCGCATTGTTGACTCTAAGCGAAAATTTCGTTTACGACCCGACCGGCTACATCGGTTAAGCGAAAATCGCGACCGCCGTAGCTATAGGTCAGCTTCTCGTGATCGATTCCTAGCAAATGCAAAAGCGTTGCGTGAAAGTCATGCACATGAACCCGATCTTGCTGAGCATAGAATCCATACTCGTCTGTGGCACCGTAGGATATTCCTTTTTTGACTCCGCCGCCTGCAAGCCAATACGTAAACGCATGGGGATTGTGGTCGCGACCATTCTTTCCTTGCGCCGTGGGCGTCCGACCAAATTCGGCACCCCAAATAACGAGCGTCTCTTCGAGCAATCCTCGTGCCTTCAAGTCCTTGAGCAGCCCAGCGATTGGGCGATCGACTTCAGCCGCCAACTCCGTGTGCTTCTCCTTTAATGCATCATGTTGATCCCAATAGGCGTGACTTACTTGAACAAAGCGAACGCCCGCCTCGCTCATTCGTCTTGCCAACAAACATTGACGACCAAAGTTCTCGGTATTGGGTGTATCAATTCCATAGAGTTTCATGGTCGCTTCCGTCTCACCACTTAAATCCATAACGCCTGGTGTTTCGGTTTGCATGCGAAAGGCAAGTTCCATCGATTGAATTCTCGCCTCTAGATTGGAATCCGCCCCATCTCGTTCAAGCTGTTGTTGATTCCATTGCTGGGCCAAATCAAGTTGTGCCCGAACCTCGGTTTGCGAAAGAGTTGCATTACCGAGATTGCTGATTTTTGCAGTCTTCATCGATTCGCGGCTATTACCGATTCGCGTCGCTTGATGCTGCGCGGGCAAGAATGCGGAACCAAAGTTTTGAACTCCGCCGTGCCCGAGCGTTGGGTTGATCGTAATGAAGCTTGGCAAGTTTTCATTTTCGCTTCCCAAACCATAACTGACCCAGGCCCCCATGCTCGGCCGAACAAATGTGTCGCTGCCCGTATGAATCTTAAGCAGTGCGCCACCGTGGGCTTCATTCGATCCATGCATCGATTTGAGAAACGTGATGTCATCTGCGCAAGCACCCACTTCCGGAAACAGATCGCTCACCCAAGCACCCGATTCGCCATACTGTTTAAATTTCCACGGACTTGCGAGCAAATTGCCGGTTTGGGAAAACTGCACTCTCGGTTTGTCAAATGGCAGCGGCTTCCCGTCGTCGGCTATCAACTTGGGTTTGTAGTCAAAGGTGTCAACATGCGATGGACCGCCATGCATAAAAAGAAAGATGACACGTTTGGCGCGAGCGGGGAAATGCAAACCCTCGATCGTTTTGGCTTGCAGCAATTGTTGTTCGAGAAACGACGCAAGGAACAGCCCACCAAAACCGTTTCCAGCGTTCTGTAACATCTGTCTGCGTGAAATTTTATTCAACATAAAAAAACTCGTTGGTTAGCAGTAGCGAGCGGCACACGCGGATCCATTGTTCAACGGACGAGTTCATGCCCGATAGACTCGGCGTTTGATTATTCGATTCTGGTGCGGTTGTTGCAGGAACTGAACCTTGTGCCAAAACCTGTGCAAGCGAGTTGCACTCGGATTGCTTCGGAAGGCGTCCCAGCAAGGATTTGGTAGCAATCGCAAATCGTTCGGCATCGTTTTGAGTCATCGCATGCAATTTGGATGCAAACTGCTTTCCGATCTCCAGTGGCAACGGATTATTCATCAGGAACAACGCTTGGTGTGGAACGATGGTATTGGATCTGCGGTCCACTGAGACACCCGGTTCAACGTAGTCAAAGGTCGTCAAGTAGTCCGACATTGCCGCTCGATTTACATCGAGATAGATGGTTCGTCGCATGTTGCCGATGCCTTGCGCACCCTCGATGTGTGGGTTGGTAGGAACGGACATGTTCTGCGATTCCCCGCCGAGATTAAGACTGAGCAGGTCACCGATCGATAGCAACGAGTCTCGCAAAACCTCAGCTTCCATTCGGTGTTTGTTTTGCCTCCAAAGCCATTTATTGTCAGGATCCTTGGCTTCCGCTAACGGGTCCCGATGGGAGCTCAATCGATAGACGGCAGATAAAACGATTTCGCGATGAAGCCACTTGAGAGACCAATCGTGAGCGACGAAGTCGTCGGCCAACGAATCCAGCAATTCGGGATGGGATGGTTGCTCGCCACGAAATCCAAAATTGGAAGCTGTTGAAACCAATCCTTGGCCGAAGTGACCTTGCCAAATGCGATTCACGATCACACGTGCGGTCAATGGGTTCGAATTGTCTGAAATCCAATTCGCGAGTTCCAATCGCCCGGAAACGCCTTCGGGAATCTTCAAATCGGGAGCATCTGCGCCTTCGCGAAAGACTCTAGGAACGGTTCTAGCCAATGGTGTCCCTGCCGTCTGCAAATGATTTCCGCGAACGTTGACAGCCACCAATCGAACCTCCGCCTCTTGGACGGCCATCGCGCGTGCCGCAATCGGCTTGGCTTTCTCCATATCCGCAACTTTGGTTTTGAGAGCCGAGAAACTCGCTTTCTCCGACTCCGTGAGCGTTTCCTCAAACTTATCCGGAGCGAGAAAAGACTCGCTTGCGTCGAATAGCTGTTTGTGGATTTTTAGCGTCTCTTTCGATTGAATCTTCCCCTCATTCGTTCTCGGTGCATCGAGAATTTCCACGAAGGCCTGGTTGAGCAGTGCGCCGTAAAGACCAATCAGTTCCAGCTTCGTTTTTGGAGCTGGAAAAGCGATAACTCTTGAATTCCATACCTTTGTTTTGGCAACATCCGTTGCAAGTTCACGCCATAGAGTATCCGATTCGCTGGCAAAAGACTCAGGCGGAGTTGCATGGAGTTTCCGCCAAAGAGCGAAAACATCATCGTCCTTTTTTGTCGCTGACTCACTCTGCAGAATCGTCAGCCACTTGCCGATCGATGCGTTGCTCTGAGAAAATTCCGGATTGGAAACGACTTCGGAATCTTGTAGGTGCATGGCTGCCAACAGCAGATGCAACTGCTTGGTAAACGAGCGTTCTTGAAAGCGACGTTGGGTCGTGTTGAGTTCGGCTTTCGATTGGTCGAGAGCTTGTTGGTACACAGCGATCTTCTTGGCTTGCGCTTCGTCCGGCAGCGCTCGCTCGTTCCACTGCGACACAAAATTGAGATGCTCCATCGACTTGGTGCTATGCATGATCCCAGCCAATGAGTAATAGTCGCTGGCGAGGATTGGGTCGAACTTGTGGTCGTGACATCGAGCGCAGCCAAGAGTCAAACCTAGAAACACCTTGCCGACCGTATCAATTTGTTCGTCGACTAAGTCCGCAACCAATTTTGGCTTGTCTTGCTCTGCAAGCATCTTAGGTCCAATCACCAGAAAGCCAGTTGCCGTTATCAGTCTGCGTTGCTCTTCTTCGCTGGAACTGTTGGATGCAGAAAGTAAGTCGCCAGCAAGTTGCTCCCTAATAAATTGATCGTAGGGCACATCTCGGTTAAACGCTTCGACTACGTAGTCGCGATAACGCCAAGCGACTGGATAACGGTGATTTTCATCCGCTCCGTTTGAGTCCGAGTAACGAGCCAAGTCAAGCCAATAACGGCCCCACCGTTGTCCGTAAGTAGATGACGCCAACAATTGATCGACAACCCGTTCGAAGGCATCCTCGGCTCGATTGTTAACGAACGCGTCGACCTCTTCCCCAGTCGGAGGAATGCCGATAAGATCGATGTAAACTCTTCGAAGCCATGTCGATCGGTCGGCTTCCGGAACGGGTTGCAATCCGTTCGCGACGTGCTTTTCCCCAAGGAATGCATCGATCGACTTGCGACACCATTGAGACGTCGTTGTTGGGATCGGAACATGCTTCCTCGGCATGAACGACCAATGCTGCTTTGCCGTGGTCCAATCGATCTTTTCAAGCTTCGTTTTTTGCGCTGGTCCATCGCGAGGGTCGGGTGCCCCCATTTCAATCCACTTTGAAAACGCCTCCACAACCTCTTTAGGAAGTTTATTCGAAGGAGGCATTTTGAGGTCTTGGTGTCGAAGTGCGTTCAGCAGCAGGCTCTTGCTCGCATTTCCTAAGTCCAATGTTGGCCCAGAATCGCCACCGCTCCTGATTCCCGCTTGGGTGTCGAGCAGTAGTCCTCCTGCGGCTTCCTCTGAGGTAGCGGAGTGACACTCATAGCAATGCTGAACGAGAATGGGTCGAATTCTACTTTCAAAGAACTCTATACCCACATCATCTGCGAAAGAACTGCTTACGATGCTAGTTCGCATTACGAAGGGTACAATCGCCAGGATGGCAGCGGTGTGGAAGAACACCGTCAACCGATTTGCGGAACGCATTGGGTGGGAGCTTGCAATACAAGCGTGGGAAGGAGAGTCGAAGGTACGTTACTCGTTTAAATTGTAGTCCTTGGGAAACGGCTTGGCAACCAAACAGGACACAGCCGACAAAAGTCAAAGTAGTAGGCACGTTCCATGTGCCGTCCACCAGGAATCCCGGCAAAAGCTCGACTGCGAACGGCACGGCGGAGCGGTTACTCGTTCCCAGGCTCTGCCTGGGAACGCATTGGTGTGGAGGCTCCTGCCTCCCGAGTTCACAAACTAAGGATGCATTTCGGCGAGGCGGAGCCTCGCTTGCATTGAGTTACCAGGCAGAGCCTGGTAACTAGATTGCACACGGCTTGGCAACCAATCAGGACATTTTTGCGAGCGGCCTGCCGCTCGACTCAATGATCGAAATGATCGAACGCTTATTTCATTTCTTGCCTGACAAAATCCGGCCGAGCTCTCGTGTTCAAGGCTTCCCAGGGTTTAGGATAATAGTAGAGAGGGACGCTTGGCCCCCTGTGGTTTGCATAATTGCCGTTGCAGTAATTGGTTTTCCAAGCCATTGCCTCCTGGCTCGATGGCTCAATCTTGTATGCAACGTAGCCGGGGACATATCGCGGACGATTGTAAACTTGACGATATTCCGGAATCGAATTCCATATGTGATGGGAGAAAATGTCTTGGCGTTGAAGTGCTGGATCCAAATACGTTCCAGAGAGAAAGTCTCCACCCAAGCTGGTCGAGCTATACGCAAATGCCATTGCGCTTACCGAAAGTACCGCTAGGAGTCGTCGTATTGCCATTATCACAAACCTCTGGTTGGATGGAAAACAAGTGCACCGACAGAGTTTTCGAATCCGCGTGGCAATCAATTTCACTTAAGGAAGCAGAATGCAAGGATTTGCGAATGCTGGCGATTGTGCAATGATGATGAGTCAGGTTTTACCGGCAAACAGGTTTGAATCGATTGAAAAAACCCGAATTTCGGCTAACTCAACCTTGGATATCTGGGCGGGATGGGTCCTATGAGGAAGATTTGTTGCTCACTACAATCTTGATGTAAATTGGACACAACCGACAAAAGTCAAAGTAGTAGGCACATTCCATGTGCCGTCCACCGAGAATCCTGGCAAAAGCTTGACGGCGAACGGCACGGCGGAGCGTGCCTGCTACTTTTGTCAGCTGTGTTAAATTGGACTTCCCAGAACATGCCATATCCGGCTTTCGGTAGTTGACTTACTAACCCACAGGTTTCGCTAAGGAAGGTTTGAACATGAACAACAGGATAGATCAAGAATCAGCCCGATTGATTTTTTGTTTAGAACCGGATCGCTCGTCGGCTGGTCGATGCAAGAGCATGGTTTTCTTTGTCGTTTTCACCGTTTCCGTTGGAATGTGGCATGCAGGTTCAAGCTCGGCTCAAGCTCCATTGGAGCAGCCACCCGTAAGTTACGCGATTTACAGTGCACCAGCTTACATTTCCACTTCAAGCGTTTCGGGTCCGAGCACAAGGAATTGGGCCTTGGATGTCGCGAATGCGCAGACGAACCTGAATAGCGATCGACTGCCAGATATCGGAGTTGCACGTCAGAGGCTTGATCAGGCCATGAACGAGCTTGAGAACTTTTTGGCTACGTCACCACAGCATCAGGCGGACTGGCTGGCATTCTTGAACTGGACTGATCTTCGCGAACAAATCAGCAGTCCTGCTCCCGACCCAAAAAGCCTGGTCCAAATCGAAAAGAACTTTCGCCAGAATTATTTCGGGCTTGAGATGAGCAAATTTACGAATGTTCGCGACGCGTTGAAGAGTTACACGCATGCTTTGCGGTTCAGTTCAAACCGTCCACAAACGATCGCAATTTTAAAGGATCGGTTGACGAAATTGTCTGAACAACTGCAGATGCCTCAGTTCTCGCAAGACTTTGCTAACACGCGAGACATCGGTCAAATGATCGCAAATCTATCGCAGTCGAATCAGTCGACCGATTTGGTGAACGCGGTTCGGGGCAACTATTCAAGAGCCAATGCCCGAGTTCTCATTTCTTCCGAATTCTTGACTCAGAAATTCACCAAGCCGGTGTATGAGCCCAATCCTGTCAATGAAGTGATTCTTGGTACACAGCTTATTGGACAGAGCGTGATGCAGGGATTTGTTACTCCGCAATTACTCGACAGTTCCTCCAATGCTGCTCTTCGTTTGAACTTGAGCGGAAACTTTTCAAGCCAGAATATTGGCTACAACCGTTCGGTGAAGTTGCATACGCAGGGTTACGGCACGGTTTCAGCCAGCGAGACGATCGCATTGACCGATCATGGTCTTGTTACACTAAACGACACGAGCGTTGATGCAGGCCTTTCAAGTCAGATTGACAGCATCGAAGCGAAACTACGAATCGTTCGTAAGATTGCAGCGAAGCAAGCCGCGAAACAAAAGCCGGAAGCAGACGCGATCGCGGAGGGACGTCTTGAGACACGCTTGCGCGATCAATTTCACAGGCAGCTCAGCCAGCAAGTTTCGCAAGCCAATGAAAAGATTAAGACGCCGGATTTGCCTGTGTTGAGGCGACTTGGGCTCGAACAACCCACGCGAATAACTTGGAGTTCGCCTCAATATCTGGCATTGCTTTGGAAAGTACAGGACGGGCCCCAATTGGCTGCTCCAGTGTCCTGTCCGCTCGTAGTAGAGCCGAACGGAATTACTGTCCAGTTACATGAGTCGGTCATTACCAATATCACCGATCCGATCCTTGCAGGTCGCATTCTTCGCAACACGGAAATGGAATCTTTTGCCGCCCAGTTCGCAGACGTTTTAGGTAGCAAGCCAGTTCTCAAGCCACAAGACGATCAGCCTTGGGCACTTACATTTGAAAACTACCATCCCGTCGAGGTTCAACTGGATGACTCGCTAGTTACGTTCCGAATTCGAACGACCAAACTAGATCGAGGTGACCAAGTCGTAGACCAAGACGCATCCATCGAAGCATCGTATCGAGTTACGTTGATCGACGGCGCCATCCAACTGGATCGACAAGGAGAAGTTAAGATCGACTTTACAGGCAAACAGCAACGTGGCGTTCGCGCGGCTTCGCTACGAAACTTGCTTAAGAAGCAGTTCGCAGATGTCTTCAAGGAACAATTACTTGACACTCCGTTGCGAGTAACGGATCGTTTGCCGAGCGAATTGCAAGGTTTGCAACTCACATCGGTCCAAGTGGATGACGGATGGATCCAAGCTCACTTGCGATAATGGCAACGTTCTATGAATGGTATGGTCAAGACTGCTCTGTCTGTGAATGTCAACAAAGTTGCGTTGTTGCGAAACACGCGACTCCTTAAAATTCCATCCGTTGTGAGAGCCTCCCGGATATGCTTAGAGGCAGGAGCGCATGGCATTACGGTTCACCCGCGTCCAGATGAACGGCACATACGTTCGACGGACGTCTACGAGATTGCAGAGCTTCTCAAAAACTGGCCCAATGCGGAGTTCAATATCGAGGGCAACCCATTTCATAACTTAATGGAGTTGATTCGCTCTGTCCGGCCAGATCAAGCGACGTTTGTTCCGGATAGCGTTTCGCAAAGTACCTCGGATCATGGCTGGGATCTCGTGGCTGACGCCGATAAACTAAGGCCCCTAATCCAAGAATGCAGAGAGCTTGGCGTTCGAGTCAGTTTGTTCATGGATCCGCTTGCAGATCAGATCCCGCTCGCCAAAGAACTCGGGGCGGATCGCGTAGAGCTCTATACGGAATCCTGGGCCAGGGCTTTTCAGAACAGCGCTCATGTATCAACTCTGAGCAAGTTTGTCGAATCCGCCAAGGTGGCAATCCAATCAGGCGTGGGGGTCAATGCAGGCCATGATTTAAGCCTGGAAAACCTGACGCCATTTCTAAAGGCTGTGCCAGGAGTAAGAGAAGTTTCCATCGGCCATGCCCTCATCAGCGACGCATTGGAGATGGGTTACTCCAACACGGTAAGAGCTTATTTGGACCGCATCGAAGCCGCCGATTTCAAGGATTTTACGTTGTAAGTGTTTTTTTGACCGATATTTAAAGCTAGAATCCGAATGCGACTGCCGATGGTAATTTAGCTTTGATGTCCAAGGGATTCGAAAATCACTTGGAAATTCACCGGGTGGCTCGCGCCGCTCCGTGAAAGGGCGAGCGGCAGACTGAAAAAACAATCATAACCCGAAACGTAAGTGAGGGACCTGCGAAATTGTCCCTCGCTTACGCTTCGGGTTGGGGTAATGCAATCTGCCCCTCGCTTAAGAACACTTGATTGACCCTAAAGTGAGTGCGATTTGGCTCGCGGACTCCGTTAAAACACGACCCAATGTGGAATCTACCTCTTAAAAACCCGACCCTATTGATTGGCCTTAAATTGGGTCTTGGCGCGGGTTTTTTGTTGTTTTGTTCTAGTTTTGCGGATGCGCAGCCGTCGGGAATCGTGGTCTCGTTAACCGATACTTCGTACTCTGCAACAAGCCCGTCGCTTTGGGGGACGGACACACTTTTTCACCCAGAGCAGGGGCTTCGCGGTGCTGCATCGTGCGCTACCGCAAGCTGCCACAGCGGGCCAAAAGTCGGCGTGTCAAAGGAAACAACATACCGAGGATCCGAATATTCGCTTTGGCTTGAGAATGATCCTCATGCTCAATCATGGCGGACCCTCTGTTCGGACCAGTCTGCAAAGATCATGTCGAAACTTGGGATCTTGCTCGACGGAAAAGTGGTTAAGGCAGACGCCTATCAAAACTGCCTGGCATGCCACAACACAGACCGACAAGTTGCCGCTGACAACATCACTCCTCGGATTGCAGAAGGAGTAGGGTGCGAATCGTGTCACGGCGCATCGGAGCGATGGTACGATCGACACTTTCAAAGCCTCGAAGCCAAACAGTTGGCGGTCTCAAGCCTAGGCCTTGCAGATACGAATGCACTTGTTCAACGTGCGAAGGTCTGCACGCTTTGCCATGTCGGCGGAAAAGATCGGGATATGAACCACGACTTGATCGCTGCAGGGCATCCGGCCTTGTATTTTGATTTGGCGGTGTATTATGAGTCGTATCCTAAGCACTGGCGCGACGCAGAACAGACCGATCCAAACTTTCGTTCGAGGCTTTGGTTGGCTGGCCAAATAGCCATGGCGGATTCTGAGCTTGAATTGCTGCAGGCGCGGGCATTGAAATCGCTCCCAGTCTCAACTTGGCCGGAATTGTCGAGCTACCAATGCACTAGTTGCCACGTTTCGCTCAACGGAATCCCAAAACCAATCCATTCGATCGATCGTGACTTAATTGGTAGTGGCCGGGCTCCGAGCCGAGACTGGAATCTCGGCGGAGTCGAAGCCCTATCCACGTATCTCAATCGGTCGATACCCGAATTGGACAATCGTGCAGTAGTACTTCGTTCGACCATGGAAGCTCCCAACCCAAGCGTTTCGAAGATTTCCGAACAAGCGACCGGTTTGAGAAATCTAATCCACCAAAGTCTTTACGCGACAGGAGACCTTTCACTTTGTCGCTGGACGAACTCAAGGCAGATGAGCTTTAGCGCATCGCGATTTCAAAATGCAAGTCGCATGAGCAATTGGGAGTATGCCTCTGGCACGTACATATCCGCCTGGGCATCCTCGCAAGCAATGCGTTCTACCGAACTTGATCAGGCGATGCAAACGATTCGCCATGCGCTCGTGTTTCCGTTAGACACACAATCACCGAAATTCCCAAGGCGGGCAGAATCGACAAATCCCCCGAACCTAGAACAGTGGCATTCCGCCTTGCGAAAAGCAAAAATGGAACTCTTAGAAAGCACTGTCAAATGATCCATCGATGGATTGGCGTTCTATTGTGCTTTTGTTTTTGGTTCCAAACTTTGGGGATAACTCGAGCCGACGACCTTTCCCTTGGCAATCTTTCGGAAAGAAAAACGGATGGACTTGGTGAGATCGGCGTAAAAGAATGTGCAGCCTGTCACAGTGCTCCCAGCCCAATCTATGAGCAACTCAAAGTCACTCGCTTTATCAGGTTGGTCGAAGCCAAAGAATGGTTCGAGCGAGACAAGCACGCGTACGCGTATCATTTGGTTCGACAGGATTTGCCGGAAGCAGACCTCGAACGGCCGGAAAACAAGTCGAACAAACTGTCCGTCGAGATTCGCAAACGATTGAAGTGGCCGGTAGGTCAAGTTGGCGACGCGATGTTTCAAGCCAAATGTTTGACTTGTCATGCAGGAGTCGACTTGAGTTTACCCTCCCCGTCACAAGAAGTCCTCCAAACCAATTTGCAGTTCGGAGTTCAATGCGAGGCGTGTCATGGCCCTGGCTCGGAGTACACCAAGACGGATCAGCATCAACAAGTCTCTTGGAGAGCGAAGACTCCAGCGGAAAAATCAAAGCTAGGAATGTGGGATCTTGCGTCCCCCTCGACGTGCGCCGACGTTTGTTTGAGTTGCCATCTTGGAAGCATTACACAAGGTCGTTTTGTTTCTCACGATATGTATGCAGCAGGGCATCCTCCCTTGCCCCCCTTCGATCTACAAACATTTCTGGATGCAATGCCGCCGCACTGGCAAACCATCCAAAATAAACCTTACCAAGCCGCAACAGACAAGCAACAAACACAAGAGTTTGTTTTGCAAAGTGAGTATTACTTGGCACACTATGACCTACAATCGCTCGGGCCGATGGACAAAATCGAACAAGCCATCAAGTCGAGTTACGATCGAACCCGACGCAGCATGATCGGCGGACTCGTTGCGAACGACAACGGGATCAAGTTGATTCATGCTGCTGCCGCGCAAGCCCAGGTAGAGCCGAACAATTGGGGTGATTTTTCGATGTATGATTGCATGGGATGCCACCAGGAATTGTCGAAGAGCAAAGTTCGATGGCGCCCAGATTCAAGAATTCCAGGTCGTGCGTTCCCTTCGAATTGGCTCTCGCTCGAACACCCATCGCTCCATAAAACCAACGCATCGAACCACGATCGCTTGACGAATGAGATGTTTGCTGCGTTCAATGCGGTCCCATTTGGTGATGCAAAGAAACTAGCAGCCCTTTCTAACGATCACCTCGTATCTCTGGCCGATCGATTTCGAGATCGAAATCGAATGGAGCGGCAAATCATGTCGGAGGCAGATGTCAAGCACTGGCTGCAGGTATTGCTTGCCGATCGCGAGGAAAAGCTCACCGACTACTGGATGGCCAAACAGACAGCTTGGATGGTAACCGTCGCAGTCAAGGAACTTGTCGATCATGGTGTACTGTCGAGAAATGCGATTCAGGCAAACCTCGATGAATTGAGCCAATTGCTTTCCCTCAATATACAGATCCCACCCAATGCGAGCGTGCTCGATGCGCAGAAGAGCACACTCGAGATTGCTGGATCGTTTGATGCAGTTCGCTGCAGAACGTTGATTCGCGAGTTGGTCGAGACTGCGTTGTCCACCAAGTGATATCAGCCGACAACACCTGGAATCCTGGCATAAGCTTGACTGCGAACGGTTAAACGACCAAATCAACAAATCCCAAGATTGTGACCCTTTCTTCCAATGAAAAACCAATATGAAACAACCTATGCGTGAGTGGACTGCAGTATTTTTGCTCTTGTCACTTGGTTCAAGTTTGTACGCAACGGATCCGGAGCGTCCGAATATTGTGTTCATCTTTGCCGACGACTGGGGGCGTTGCGCGAGTGCTTATTCCAAACTGGATGGAACAGGTACCTTCAACGACGTAGTTCAAACTCCGAACTTTGATCGAGTGGCGGCCGAAGGTGTCTTGTTCCGGCGGGCTTTTGTCTCGGCCCCGAGCTGCACACCATGTCGAAGCGCATTGTTATCCGGTCAACACTTTTGGCGAACCGGTCGAGGGGCTATTTTGCAAGGTGCTGTTTGGGATAACTCAATCCCAGCTTATCCGATGCTATTGCAAAAGTCGGGATACCACATGGGTGAGACCTACAAAGTGTGGAGCCCTGGTGCGCCCGTGGATGCTCCCTACGGTGCGGGAAAGTACGCATATGAAAAAGGGGGGAGTCGATTCAATCAATTTTCGGAGAACGCAACGAAGATGGTGGCCAACGGAAAGTCCATCGAGTCGGCCAAGCAAGAACTGGTTTCCGAAATCAAAACGAACTTCGACGCCTTTCTGAACAATCGAAATGCGTCACAACCCTTCTGCTACTGGTTTGGGCCAACCAATGTCCACCGCAAATGGATTCGAGGATCAGGCAAAGCCCTGTGGAACATCGAGCCGGATTTATTGAAGGGAAAGCTGCCGCCATTCTTTCCGGATGTTCCCGAAGTTCGCGAGGATTTCGCTGACTACCTGGGCGAAGTGCAGGCCTTGGACGCATCGATTGGCATCATGCTGAAAAAGCTGGAAGAGATTGGCGAACTCGATAGCACGTTGATCGTCATCAGTGGCGACCACGGACCACCTGGATTTCCGCATGGCAAATGCAATTTGTATGATTTCGGATCCAGTGTTTCTTTAGCGATGCGATGGGGAAACCGCTCTCGTGGTCGTGTGGTGGACGACTTAGTTAGTCTTACGGACTTGGCCCCAACGTTTCTGGAGTTAGCAGGCGTTGAGATTCCAGCCACGATGACCGGGCGCAGTCTAGTCAAGCAACTAACGTCCGATAAGTCGGGACAAGTCGAGCCCACGCGCACGGAAGTGTTCATCGGACGTGAACGCCATGTGGAAAATGCGAGAGCCGACTTTATGCCCTATCCTCAACGATCTATTAGGACACGGGAATACTCGTACATCCTCAATTTCAAGCCAGATCGTTGGCCATTGGGCGATCCCTATCGGCTCGATAGCGACAACGAGCCGACTGCGGAAGAAATCACGGAGACCACAAGGGTAACACTGCCAGACGAGGATGCCGGCCCGTCCAAGGCCTGGTTGGTTGAAAATCGCAAAGATCCACAATGGAAGCCTTTCTTTGAACGCGCGTATGCGAAACGACCTCGCGAAGAATTATATGATTTGCGAACGGACCCGCATCAAATGACGAACGTTGCCGGCGACAGCAATTACGCGTCCGTGCGGCAAGAGCTTGAAAGGCGATTGCTTGATGAGTTGACAAAAACGGGTGACCCAAGAATGATCGACGACGGTCGATTCTTCGAAACGCCACCGATGTCAGGCCCTGTCCGGAAGGAAACTCGGTGAAGCATTTTCGTCGATGCGTTAAGCCTACAGGATGGCGAGAGGGTTTCGAGGTTGTTCTAGTGTGCCGCGTGTCACCCCGACGCGATTCTCAGCCTTCAACGATTTCCAGACTGTCGGCCCGTCGATTCTTCCCGCGAGCAAGTCTCGATAGAGCCCAAGTAGCCGCTTTGTTTCGTTCGCTGGGGCGTCTCGCAAGAGTTCGATTCGAAAGTACTTAATTCCCATCCGAATCAGCTTTGGCGTCGCTTCGGCACCACTTTGAGCATGTCCATTGTAAAGCGTGTTGCGACATCCAATATCTGCGTGCAGGACGTGCTCAACTCCCAAACGGTCTTTCAATTTCACTTCATGCCGATCGCAAGGGCGACCGCAATTGGATTTGTTGGTTCCCTGCGACAAAACCGTGCAAAAGACGCAGTGCTCCATATGGAACATGGGCATGTGCTGATGTATGACAACCTCTAACCAGGCTTTCGGCAATACAGCGACCAACTCCGTCAGTTGGTCGCGATTCAAATCGTAGGACGAAGTGAGACGGCTCAAACCACGGGACATCAACCACTCGGCCGTCAGCGGATTCGTAATGTTCAATGAGAAATCGCCGATGGTTGGAATGCCGTGTTGCTTCGCATAGTCCAGTGCCGCTAAGTTCCTTACCAACCATCCGTCTGCATTGTGCTTGGCCATCGCCTTGAACAACCCTAGTTCACCTGGTTTCTGGATGCGGAGCGTTGCGATATGGATCGTTGCCTCCGCTTCGCGTGCTTCTTGGACCGCTTGTCGATATTCGCGAATGTCGTGAAAGTCAACGTACACCGCTTTTTGCCCATGCGACAGAACTTGACGCAACTGTTCCATCGTTCGGACCAAGACCGATAAACAAACGCTTGCACCATCGCTGACTGGCTCCAACTCTGGGAGAATGCGAGCAGAAATGCCCAATTCATCGATCCGGCGATCGACAACTGCCACCCGAACCTTATCAAGTTGATCGAGCATGATTTTTCGCAGCTCGCCCAAAATGCTCAAGGGAACCATAGGCTCACCAAGGATTTCCGCAGTCAAGGATCGCAACTCGTAGGGCGAGTTGCCCAACCGCGAGAATTGCCGTTGAAGGTCTTCTACGGACGTCGGGTGCTTTCGTGCCATTTCCGGCTTATGCAGACTGTGGATTTCCAAAGTTTGTTGTTCGCCACTCAGGTCCTTCCAGTTTATCGTTGCGGAAATCGGCGATCCCACCGCCACGCGAAGGACAACATCAATGGGGATTTTCCTTATAAAATGTTCGGAAGCGAAACTGGCCCGAAGTCTCTTGCTCAGTTGAGGTGAATCGGTCTGCCATAGCGTTTGACCGGATTGCACCTCTGCATTCTTCAACAACCCATTTTGAAAAGCCAGCTCCACGCGACCGCTGGAGGGGTTGTCCGTCGGCATGCCGTTGACGAAGACTTGAAAGATGCGGCCGCCAATCTCAGAGCCTGCAATCCGATCGCCTTGCAGAACAACTCCATCTCCTTTGATCAGTGGCGATTCCAAATCAACGACGAGACGTTCTCCTTTTAACGAGACTACCTTACCGACCAGAACACCTCGTTTTGCGCTGGTGATGCCTGGGACCAATCGTTTGTGATTGCAACCCTCTAGCCATCCTGGGGTAAAGCCTCGCGAGAAACTCATCTCCATTTCGCGTTTGGTTTGCTCGGTCCAGTTCAATCGTCGACCCTCCATCGCAGCATCAATCGCTTTGCGATAGTGACCGACGATGTTGGCAACATATTCAGGTGTTTTGAGTCTCCCCTCGATCTTGAGTGAGCAGACCCCTGCATCGATCAAATCCGGAACCAGCTCGTAACCGGCTAGGTCTTGAGGCGACAACAAATATCGATTGTCCTCCAAGTTGCGTTGTACCCCATCACAAATCAGGTCATAGTTCAAGCGGCAGGCTTGAGCGCATTGCCCTCGATTGGCACTTCGACCACCGAGCGATTCGCTGGTCAAGCACTGCCCGCTATAGGCGACGCACAATGCACCATGAACAAAGGTCTCAACAGGCATCTTCGTCGCGGCTGTAATCTTGCGGATCTCCGAAAGCGAGAGCTCACGAGCGAGCACAACGCGATCGATTCGCAGTGACTCGATGGCGTGAATGGTCTCGGCTGAGGTCATGGTCATTTGTGTGCTTGCGTGTACGCTTAGTTGCGGACATACCTCATGAATCAATCGGACCGCTCCCAGGTCTTGAACCAACACGGCATCAACTCCAGCGGCCGCAAGCTGAGCAACGTGCTTTTCGAATTGTGCGAGTTCGTCGGTGAAGACAAGCGTGTTGAGCGTTACATAGCCAAGAACACCTCGCCGATGCAACAAACGCATAAGCTCAGGAAGCCCCTCAAGCGAAAAATTCACAGCCCGAGCCCGAGCATTGAAGCCAGCGTCCAGACCAAAATATACGGCGTCAGCACCATTTTCGATCGCCGCATGAATGCATTCCCAATTTCCTGCCGGGGCCAACAGCTCGGGCGCTGGCCTCGCGGAGGACATGTCGTCCGTCATTTAAAAAATCTTTCCAAAAATTAATATTTGCATGGATCGGCTTTACATTGAGCCTCTCATTCTATGCTCTTCAGGATCAACAAGAAGGTCAATATTTGAGGCATTTTTGCTCAATGCAACGCTTCGCGTGCCACGGTTCCCAAGTTGCGCGTCGTGTAAGGCGCGCGTCAGACTGAAAACTACCAATGATAACCCGATACGTAACGGCTTGTTGATTCAATGGTACGACGGACTTCCTAGTCCGTCGAATTCCCCATGGACGGACTTGGAAGCCCGTCGTACCGCCCTTACCCAATAACGACTTCACTAAATCAACAGCCCGGTAAGTGAGGGATCTGCGAAATTGTCTCTCGCGCACGCTTCGGGTTGGGATAATGCAATCTGCCGCTCGACTAATGGCTCGAGTATTTTCAGTTCAAAATCGATTTTCGACCGATCTCAGCAGTCGCAAACCGAAGCATCCCCAACCGCCCCGCTTTGTTGCTATAATCCGCCAAGCGTGGATTTTGCTCCAGCAAAGAGTTCAGATTAAGTTCCGTTTCACTTGACCACATAGGGTTTTTTCAAGATGTTCAAGACAGTTGTATGCTCTCTCTCCTTGTTATTGGCCTTCGCCGTTCCATCTTTTGGGCAAACGCTCAAGTCCGACAAAGATAAATCAAAGATTGAATTCGTTGGCAAGAAGACCGATGGAAAACACGCTGGCGGTTTCAAAGAAATGAAGGCCGAAGCCAAGGTCGATATGGAATCTCCAGAAAAGAGTTCCCTCACCATTGAGATCAAAACCGAGAGTTTATTCTCCGACGATGAAAAGTTAACGACACACCTCAAGAACCCAGACTTCTTTGACGTCAAAAAGTACCCAACGATCAAATTTGAGTCGACGAAAATCGACATGCAGGGCGAAGAAGGAACGATCACCGGCAAGCTCACCTTGCTGGACAAAACCGTTGAAGTGAAAGTGCCGGTAAAGGCCGAAGTTTCCGACTCGTCGGTCAAAGTCATCGCTGATTTCAAGATCGACCGTACCAAGTGGGGCATGAACTATGGCAAAGGCAAGATCGACGATGAAGTCTCGCTCAAAGCCGAACTGGTTTTCGCTCGCTAATTGGTACGAACAGTTCAAGTGAAATAGCTTAGGAACGTTCGATCAGCTATGAACATCGAACCTTATGAGCTCGTCCGCTTTGCAGACCTCCCCGGCGTCCCATGCCCATGTGGAACCGCACGTCGGGCTTTTGCCGATACAGAGGATTTCCCAGGAACCATTCACGTCACCGAAATATCCGCTGACTCGCAGCTCCATTACCATAGGCGGTTGACGGAAACATACTATTTCCTAGAGTGCCAGCCGGAGGCAAAGATGCAGCTTAATGAGGAAGTCATCTGCGTTCAGCCTGGCGATTGCGTGATGATACGTCCAGGAACACGGCACCGAGCCATCGCCCGGATGAAAGTGCTGATCATCGTTTATCCGAAATTCGATGAAACGGATGAGTGGTTCGACTGAGCCGTTTCACACTCCCCTAAATGCGACGGCAGTGATGCTGTGACGTGATCTGGGCGGAGCTTACTTGGATCTGAGTTCATGGATGTCAGGGAGGGTCTGAATGCCTAGCCGCAGAGCAAGCAAGAGTGACGCAGTTTAAGAGTTTCGACGCTCCGGCGTGTCAAACCGGAGCGAGTTGGGGCCGTCGACAAGTGCTTGCTTTGGGCTAGTGATTGCAACGAAGGTCCAAAAACGTTAACCTCCGTTTGTCCTAGTCTGCGCCATGACGGCGCCGAGGGGCTAGTCAGCTTAGCATGTCGCGCTAACGGGTGGAACGCAACGGCGGTTGAATCGCCGGGAGTTTTCGGCGGCACTGCAGGATCTGACCGGACCGCCAATCGACTTCGCTGAGGGGCGCTTCAGCCTGATTTCCAGCAGCGGCCTGAAAATGGGTCAATTCCCTGGCCGGACCGACATGTTCGCAGAACGACCCGTCCGCAAGCCATACACACAGCAAAACGGTTAGCAAGCCTGTACTGAGCGATGGGCATCGATTTGGCGACCAATACTTTGCCGGACCATACAGCCCGCCCCATCTCGATGACTGTGAGATAGTCACCGAACTATTTTGAATTACCTTCCCCACGGTTCATCGAAAGTACACTATGACCAAGCCGCGATTTGTAAATTGCCGTTTGCCATTTCCGCTACTCGCCCTCTACGTCTTCGCGTTGTTCCCAGCTTCGCCGACCGCCGCAGATGATTTGGCAGACTTAGCTAAGCTCGCTCCGGATGTCCTTTCCAAGGAGCAGCAGGGTGAAGCGGCGGGCATGATCGACCGCGAGATTTATCGCCGCACGGCCGAGGTCAACGCTCGCAACCGCGAGCAGTGGTCCCAAATCACATCGCGGGAGCAATGGGAGAAGTTTCGCGACGAGCGGGTGGCCGCGTTGCGGCGTTCGCTAGGAGACTATCCTGCACCTCCCGCTAAGCTCAATGTGCGCACTACGAGCATCCTCACTGGCGAAGGTTTTAAGATTGAGAACACCGTCTATGAAAGTCGCCCTGGTCAGTGGGTAACGGGCAACCTCTATGTGCCCGACAAGCCGACTGATTCGATGCCGGGCATACTGATCGCGCACGCTCATCATGGCGGCAAACGCGATAGCGAGCTTCAGGACATGGGCATGACCTGGGCTCGCGCCGGCTGTCTGGTCCTGGTGATTGACCAGGTGGGCTACGGCGAGCGCCGCGCGCATCCGTTCAGCAGCGACGAAGACTATGCGAAGCCGTACCGAACAGGTCGCCAAGACTATTACTTTCGCCAGGACACCGGAGTGCAACTTCAATTGCTCGGCGATAGTCTGATGGGCTGGATGGCCTGGGATCTGATGCGCGGTGTTGATCTACTTCTGGCCCGTGACGGCATTGACGCCAAGAAAATCATTCTTTTGGGTGCTGTCGCGGGGGGCGGCGACCCGGCGGGGGGCACGGCTGCTCTCGATCACCGCATTGCCTGTTGCGTGCCGTTTAACTTTGGCGGTCCACAACCGGAAACTCGCTATCCCCTGCCAGAGGACGCGGAGACTAGCTTCAACTACCTGGGAGGTGCTAACTGGGAATCCACTCGCGGTCTGCGACTCGGCGGCCGTGACGATTTTTTGCACTGGGTCATTACTGGCAGCATCGCGCCGCGCCGGCTGATTCATGCCCACGAATTCTCTTGGGATCAGGAGCGCGATCCAGTCTGGAAACGGTATCAGAAAATCTGGGGCGAGTTCTACAATACGACCGAAAACCTGGGCTTCGCGCATGGCAAAGGCCTGCTCAGCCAGCGTCCACCCGAGGCCTCGCACTGCAACAACATCGGCGTTTTCCACCGGCAGATGATTCATCCACTATTCGAGCGTTGGTTTGGCATCAAGGTCACTGCGAAAGACGAATACAGCGCACCTCGCACGTCTGCGGAACTAATCTGCCTGAGCGACCAAGCCCGGCAGGAATTAAAGCCTCAGAGCCTGAATCAACTGATGAGTGCCATCGGCCAGGAACGTATCGACGCCGCCCGCAAACGGCTGATCGGAAAGTCGCCAACTGAGCGTCGCGAGCTCCTGCGAGCCGACTGGAGCAAGCTGCTGGGTGAAGTTTCGCTGGCCAAGTCACCCGTGATCAAAGCCACTGTGGTCGATGACCAACATATTGCTGGCGCGAAGGTCGAACGCATCGTCTTGGAAGTGGAATCGGGAATCGTCGTACCTGTGCTGGTCCTCTCGCCGGCCAAGCAGTTTAACAAGGCTCCAGTGGTCATTGGCTTGGCACAGTCCGGCAAGGCTGGATTCCTCAAGGAGCGATCAACGGAGTTGCAAAAGCTCATCCAGTCTGGTGTGATTGTTGTCCTGCCGGACGTGCGCGGTATCGGCGAATCACGCGCGGGCGATACCGACCTGACGACGAACCTGCAGCTGTTCGGCGAGACAATGCTGGGCCAACGGCTCCGTGACCTACGTTCGATCCTGGCTTACCTGCGTGATCGGACAGACGTCAATGGTTCGCAGATCGCCCTCTGGGGCGACGCCTTCGTACCGCCCAACCCAGCGAACACCGACTTCAAGGTGCCCCGCAACGTTGACGGATGGCCTCGTGGGCCGGAACCGCTGGGCAGTCAACTGGTATTGTTAGGTGCTCTGTTCGAGGACGACATCCGCGCTGTCTACCTGGCAGGCGGCCTGACCAGCTACCGCGACGTATTGACGAATTTCGCGGTGTTGATTCCACACAGCGCGTCAGTGCCGGGAGCACTAACAGCCGGCGACCTGTGCGCCCTGGCCTGCAGCTTGGCGCCCAAACCCCTGCGGATGGAGGCGCTTGTCAATCATTTGAACCGCACTGTTCCGATATTCGAACTGCACGGGGCCTACGCACCGTGTGTGCAAGCCTACACGGCCACTCCGAGCGCCTTCAGTATTTCTGAATTGCGATCATCGCCGGCAAACTGGCTCTTGGAACAACTCCGCTAAAGTCACATCGACAGTAGGGTGGTGACGAGAGTGAAGAGGGCGGTGGTGCCCAACCGGTTTTTATATTTGCCCCGGATAGAACCATCCGGGCCGCCACGTTCGTTCTCGCGGACCAGAGCCTTGTCGTTCAGCAGCCGGTTGCCAGTGGAAGCTTTGGCACCCGAAAATCGACCTTTGAGTAGACGAACGACGGTCAATTTTACCCGTGCGAATCGCGAGCTGTAATCAGCCAAGCTAACGCCAAGAAATTGAGCGTCCAAGACGGGGTACGTTTCCACTACATTTGATTTCGAAAAATCGGCGGACTTAACGGACTCAAAATGCGCACTAGACCGAACAAACCTCGGGCTGCATCGCCACAAAAAAATTTCCCAAAATCCAGTTGGGGAAGTTGGGCTAGCACTGCTAAGCCATGATCTCGCGGATCGGCTCGCCGTAATCTATTTCCAGTCGCTTTTGTGATGGGAGCGAGAGTTTTCGCGGGTCGAGGCCGAGCTGATGCAAGACCGTCGCGTGGATGTCAGTTACGTAGTGCCGGTGCTCGACGGCATGGAAGCCTAACTCGTCCGTCTTGCCATGCGTCATGCCACCTTTGATTCCTCCACCCGCGAGCCAAACCGAGAAGCCATAGTTGTGATGGTCGCGGCCATCAGCCCCCTCGGTTCCAGGCGTTCGACCAAACTCGGTCGCCCACACCACGAGTGTCTCGTCGAGCATTCCGCGTTGCTTCAAGTCCTTGAGCAACGCGGCAATCGGTTGATCGACCGCTTTGCTGCGAGTTTCGTGGTTGGAAAGAAGTTTCGAGTGGGCGTCCCACCCGTCGTCGTAAATCTGAACGAAGCGGACCCCTTGCTCGACCAGCCGCCGCGAGGTGAGCGCCATTCTCCCCACGTTTTGACAAGCCGGATCGTTCAAACCGTACGCTTCTTGAGTGGCCGCAGTCTCGCGATTGAGTTGTACGATTTCTGGAACGGCCATCTGCATTCGGAATGCCAACGCGTACGATTCGATGCGTGCTTTCAACGCCGGATCGAGCGCGTAATCGTTGTTCGCCTGGGCGTGCAAGTCGCGGAGTAGGTCGAGTTGAGCACGACGCTCGGCGACAGTGACGAGATTGCCAGGAGTGGCGAACGAAAGCGGATTGCTTGGGTCGACACGCAACGGTACGCCGCTATGCGCCGGGCCAAGATAGCTTCCTTCATGCGCACCCGAACCGCCGCAGCAATCGCCCGGACCACCCCCCATGACGACGAATTGAGGCAAGTTCTCATTCAATGTTCCCAACCCGTAATGAATCCAACTTCCGATCGATGGATAGAAGCCGTCGAAGACGTGTCGACCGGTGTGGAACTGCAATTGCGCAGCGTGGTCGTTGTCCGTGGTCCACATCGATCGAACGATCGCAAGGTCGTCGACGCATCCGCCAACATGGGGCCACCAGTCGCTGACTTCGATGCCGCTTTCGCCACGTTTCTTAAAGCCGATTTGGAGCGGATAGATTTTGGCCATCAGGGCACGCGGCGTTCCCGCGAAGTCGCGGACCTTCTTGCGATAAAACGGTGAGTCGAGAACATCGCTCTTGTAGGGCGAATCGTCGATCGTCTTGCCAGCGTAGGTCGTCAGCGCGGGCTTCGGGTCAAAGCTCTCCATATGGCTTGTTCCGCCGAGCATGAAAAACCAGATCACGCTTTTTGCCTTCGGTGCGAACATCGGCTGCCCCGTCGGTGCCGTCCACCCATCAACCAATCCGTTGCCTAGCCCATCGCGGGCCAGCATCGACGACATGGCGACCGCGGTTAGCCCCATTTTCGAAAGGGCCGCCCGGCGATCGACTCGTCCACAAGGAAACGACTGGTTCATAAGATCCTCAACTAGAGACAACCGGGTCTTCAGGCATCAACTACCTCATTGTCACAAACTCGGCGTGACAAAGCAACACATGGACCAACTGCTCGCGGGCGCGTAGGAGGCCGGGCGGACTGGGGGCGATAGCGCTCTCGCCTCCGGCGGCGAAAACGGTAGGAGCCGCGACTGGATCGATAGCCTTGGCGGTTGACAGGAACGTGATGCAACGGGCCTTCTCCCGATCCGTCGGCTGTCGACATAACACAGTCACAAAGGCATCGTTTACGAAGTTCTCGTTTTTTTCTTCGGCATCTCCGACGGCCATCGATAGCTTACGGGCGAGGATTCGCGACTGGTCCTGGGCGAGCCCGCTGTTCATCAACGCCAGCGCCTGCTGAGGTACAACGCTTTCCTTCCTCCGGAAACAAGCGTTGGGATCAGCGACGTCGAACACCTCGAGCATCGCCATTTTCTCGTTGGGTGTGTTGCGGAAGTACATGCTCCGTTTCATGACTTTATTCCCGTCGCTTTCTGGAATCTCGGACTGCCCTGGCGAAATATCGAGCGTACCACCGAGCGCGAGCAAGCTATCTCGAATGACTTCGGCTTCCAGTCGCCGCGGTGTCATCCGCCATAGCATTCGATTCTCCGGATCGATCGCGCGATTGCCTGCTTGTTCCGTCGATTCCGCCGAACTCTGTCGATACGTGGTCGAAAGAACAATTTGTCGGTGGATCGGCTTCATATGCCACTGGTGGGCGATGAGCTCGGCCGCGAGCCACTCGAACAGCTCGGGCATTACTGGCCTTTGCCCGTTGAGACCGAAATTGTTTGGCGTGCTCACGAAGCCCTCGCCAAAATGCCGTAGCCACAAATGGTTCACGGCCACGCGAGAGGTGCGCGGATTTTTCGGATCGGTCAGCCACTTCGCCAACGCCGTCCGCCGCCCAGTGCTTTGGTTGTGAAAACGCTCCCCCACTGGCGGATATTCGTCGCTGACGATCTCGGCTGTGGCCTTAGCCTCGGCGAGTTTCTCTTTCGCTTGTGCAAGTTGATTTTCAGCCATGGGAATCGCGTAACCGCGCGATTTGTTTTCAACCGGCAACGCTTCGGCGGCCTTTTGCAAAGCCGCCACGTGATGCTCCCAATGCAATACCGATTCGTTCGAAGAAAGTGCCGCCGCTAGCTTAGTCGCTTTCGCTGCGTGTTGCGTCAGCGGCTTCCATTCGGCTTCCCCTTGGCCGCCATATCGCGAGGCATCGGCGTTCAAGCGCGCTTCCAGCGCCGCCAGTTCGGCAACGGCCGCTTCGGTCGCGAGTTTTGCTTTTTGCGATTCAAACAATGCATCGATGGCCGTGAGGGTCAGGGATTCGGAAGACACAGCCAGCGGAGTGATCTCGATTTCGTCGAGCTCCCCCTCGCCATCGTAAATCCAGATGACCAGATTCCCCGCGCGTCGCGCTACCGGGAGCAGGTAATCGAATCGCTTCTCGCCATCGACGCTCACCGAGACCAAGACTCCGCGCACCTCGACCTCCAATGTGATCGGCTCGCCGATCTTGAGCGGCAGCGGGTGAACCCCTTCTGCCGGATAGTGATCCTTCCCGGCAACACGATGAAACGCCTGCACACTTGGCTGTTTCTCGTTGACACTGGTGTAGATTTCGTGCGAGTCTCCTTTCACCGCCTGATCGTAGCTGAAGCCGATCGATCGAAATGGCCCGATCGCAAACGTACGATACTTCATCCTTAAACGGAAATTCATCGGGTGGAGCGTTTTGCTTTCGAGCGACGCGCCGGCTTTGCCTATCAATTTGCTGTCGGCTGATGCCCACATGCCGGTGACCTTCCACTTGTCGGAGTCGAGCTTGTCGAAGTTATCGGCCAGCCAGGGTTGCTGGTCGCCAGCGTTCGCCGGTGGTTGCGAGACCGCAGCCGTCGCTTGTTCTGCCATTTGTTGTGCTGCGGCAAGGTTCAGGCGAGCTACATCGACCTTCTTATTCGCCTGAGCGAGATGCTCCGCGCGCAGCTTTGGTCGCAATGCCGGATACCACGCAGGCGCTGGCAGCGAAACCGGCGAGACGTTCAACTCGACGCCGAACGCAGCGGGCGTGCCGGGCGACAAAGCCTTGCTTTTATCGGGCGAGCGGTCGTCGCCTCGCACAAACAAATATGTCGGTGAGTCCTCTGCTTGATCGAAGACTCGGGGAATTCCGGCAGCCAGGACTTGTCCGAGCGTGGCGTCCTTTTCCATCGGTGCGTCGAGCGAGAGCCGTTCGGTGCGGACCTGATGGGGCTCGAAGATGGCACGGAAACGGTAGTACTCCTCCTGTGAGATCGGATCGTACTTGTGGTCGTGGCAGCGAGCGCATCGCAACGTCGTGGCCGTGAGCGCTTCGGCCGTTTTCTCGACGGCGTCGAACATCCAAACGTTGCGATCGAACTTGTACCAATTGCGGCCCAAGTAGCCGGTCGCGGCGAGCGCCCCTTCGTCGTCAGGCAAGAGTTCATCCCCCGCGAGCATCATAGAAATCATGCGATCATAGCCATCGTCGCGATTGAGGCTGTCGACAATCCAATTTCGCCAATGCCAGATATGCCGCATCCCGTAACGGACCTCGTTAATGCCACGACTACCGTACCAATCGCTATACCGCCAAACGTCCATCCAATGGCGGCCCCAGCGTTGCCCATAGGTAGGACGGCTTAACAAGTCATCAACAACTCGCTCATAGGCAGCCTCGCTGGAGTCGTCCAAAAACGCTGCGCATTCGGCGGCTGTGGGTGGAAGCCCCGTAAGATCCAGATGGACCCTTCGCAGCCACGTTTCGGGACTGGTCGCCGGAGCAGGCAAAAGGTTCCTACGTTGATGTTCGGCTGCCACGAAGTAATCGATGGGACTTCGCAATGGAAAGTAGGCTGGCACATCGCTTAGGTTAGGAACCATCGGACGTGCCACAGGCCGATACGACCAGAATTCACGAGGATTCTCTTGGGGCGATTCGTTCGTGGGCGAAGGCGCGCCTTGGTCGATCCACTGCCTAAGCATCGCCATTTCCTCTGGCTTTAGTTTTGCCCCTTCCCCTTCCGGTGGCATCGAGAGTTCTTCACTACCGGCGACCGCTTTAAGAATCAAGCTTTCGTGGGGCTTGCCTGGAACAATGGCTGGCCCCGAATCACCGCCCGCCACCATGGAGGCGACAGTATCGAGCCGCAAGCCGGCCTGCGCCTTAAGGACCCCATGACAAGCGAAACATTTCTCGGCAAGCATCGGCTTGACGCTTTTCAAATAGAGTTCCTCTGCCTCATCAGCAAACGAACTATTCACGAGGGTGGCGGCAAGGAGTGCAACCACCGCGATATGTCGCCAGAACAGTCTGGCCAAGGTAGGAAAAACGGTTAGCATTGCCTCCAGGGTAAAACGCCAAGCCGGGAATGTCAAAGGGAGCAAGCGGCCAGGATCGCAATTAAGTAGATTGCAAACCGCTTCAAGGTCTCCAGCCAGGATATGCGTGAAAATCGCAGGCTTGCTCATAGGGCTCCATCTCTTACAAGGGACTAGTAATTCTCGAACGCGGCGCCGTTAGACCCATTCTAAATGTACCCCATCTGGCTAGTTGAATGGGAAGCCGAACTACCTGGTAGAGAAGCTCCGATGCTCCGGCGTGTCAAACCGGTGCGAGTTAGCGGTTTGGCGAAACTCGACTCGGAGATCCCCCTTTCGGTGATTTGAGCATTCGTTGCGATTATTTCTCATCCTTTTGATTGCAGCACACTGAGCCGGAAGTGCTAGCCGATTTCCACCGGTGTGGTTAGGCCAGCGTCGCAAGGTTAATCAATTTTCAGCCGAGAAATATCCGCAATCATTCAGATCTTTTGAAGTAAGGACCATCGTCCAACGCTGGTTCGCGTACGATCCGATTTTGTTCGCGAGCCGTCTGCAACGCGACATTTTCGATGGCTAACCCTTCGGTTGATTCCGGCAAATTATCATGGTCCACACACCACTGGACATTGAGAAGCCGAAAGCCCGTTGCTTGCAAATGCCGAGCCAATCGCTTTTGTGCTTCCTTCTCGGACTCAGCAGGAACGTAGAATATCACTGCCTCTTTAGTCGTCGCGTCAACACTTAGCAAAGTCGTTTTGATTGCATTGAAGTCAATGCAGAGTGCGAAAAGATGAGGTTTGTCGGTGCTCATCTTTGCGAGCTTTCCTTTAAATACTTTGGCTTTTGGGCTTTTGCTGGGGCAATGCAATGGGTCCAGTGCATTATCAACATTCCTTCGATGTTCTCATCTTGCCTACTTCTTCTGCATTTGCTAGTGGGGCTCGTTGTGTCTTTGATGATTCGATTGCGGTTTTCCAATCACTTACTTGACTTAACTTTTGCGTTACCAAGAAATGAAAGCAGCGTAAACGATCTGCAAGTTGTATTTATTGGACTATTCCGTACAGCGATGTGAATGCGGCTTCGGAGAGAGGCAACACAGTTTCACCACAATCGGCCGTCATCAATCAATTAGCTCTTGGATCTGACCATCGTTAGGGTCGAGCAATCGATGCAGGACTGTCTTGTCCAGTTTCTTGGTGAGTCCGCGTACCGATCCATCGGCCATCGAAATCGAGACAACGTCAGCATGCTCCGAGCTGATATTGTTGCCATCTGCAAGCGGCCCCCACGTCCACAGCGAGGCTTGTTCGCTCGATATTTCGCAGGTTAATAGCGTTTGGCTGGTACCATCTCGCAACTGTTCCAGTTTCACACCCGTCAGCAGATGATTGAGCGCGTAATTCGAGATCTCTCGTCCATCCACCGTGATTCTCTTTGCCGTTGGACATAGAAAGTACGGTATGGGTTCATAGGCAACGGTCGATAGATCCCATGCAATTTGTTGTTCCGAAACACCGCCATGGGTGGCTGCCATTAGGATCGCAGGACTGAGAAGGCGTACAGGTTCAATGGTCCAGGGAGAGGGTGTATTCCGAGGAAGTCGCTGATGGCTGCCGATATGGGTATGCAGTGCAATCGCAACCTGCCGAGTGTTGTTTTCACACTGAAGCTTGCGTGCTGCTTCTCGAGCTGACATCACTGCCAGCAATAGCAATCCGATCAGAACGCTCAAGATTGCCGTCACCGTCAATACCTCAATGAGCGTGAATCCGTGTCGAATAGTATGGGTTTTCACTTGCTTTTCTCCAAGATTGAATGGTGGTTTCGGGTTTGGTGCCCCCGAAATGGGCATAAGCAATCCTTTTCAGGACTGCTTGCGCCTTGGGTGCAATTCCACGGAACCTTACGGTCTGCTTCCAATTGGTAGTCGGCGGGAGACCGTGCGTCCGTTCTGCGAAACCGTTACCGTAACGTTATCAACGCTCGTACTGGGCGAGACCGTTTGCGGGACCACTGCGGGCAATGGGAGGGGACCGGAGAAGATGGTCCTCAATTGGCCACCTTGTGGGTGAAAAGTCACGGAAGTGTGGGAAAGCCCGGAACCGCGAATTTGGGTCGCCACGACTTCAAGGCGCTGAGCGCGGTCGGTGGATCCGCGGACTTGCAACAAACCTCGACCTGGAACTTGAATGCGTTCGTTTGTCGGAGCGATCGTGAAACGACCGCCAGTCGAGCGGCTCGTGACCTCAAAGAGCCCGGTACTTTGTACCACGAAGTAGCGAATCTCTTGAGCGCTTGCGGCTGCGGCCGAAAGCATCATGGCACCAACCATAGCGAGAACTGTAAACGTGCGACGCAGATAAAGCATGTGGATTTCTCCTGGACTGAAAAGTCCGAATTTGACGAAAGCACAGTAGGCGTCTCGCGGCCAACTTAGCCGCAACCTCTGTATCTACTCCATCACCAATTCCGACTCGGATTTCTCATCGCGGAAAATGAAATCCATAATTTTTGACATGCGACCGCTTCGCGCAGCTGCCAGCACGAATGAGTCCGGTGCGATAGATCGTCGGAGCAAACGATGCCTGATAGCATGAGTCGATCGAGCGTTTGCCTTTTCAACGTAGATTTCTCAAGCCCTCAGGTTCGAGAAAGCTGGCGATGTTTTATGGGGCAATCTGCTCGCGGCAAAATCCCTCCCAGGCGTCTTTAATGATTTTCAGTTTGCGATATACGGTTGCGGGGGATTTGCCTAGTTGATTGGAGATATCGTTGACATCCTTGCCTTCGAGCAACAGGGTAGCGATCTGCTGTTCGGTAGGATCGGTGACGGCCTCGATCAGATCTTGGTGGAAATGGGTCAAGTCATCGATGTTGCGGCCGATTTGCTGATCGATGCCATTCGGATCCCAGACACCATCTACGTTTCGGAAGATCGATTCCCCGACTTCTTTTCCCTTGTTGCGTCGTTCGTCGCGGACCATATTGCTAGCTCGCAGACGAACCCGTTTCGACAGCATGCGCCAAACGTCGTGGCGGCTGCGTATGTCACCCAACTCCCCTTCGGTAGCGTCTTTGAGAAAAGCGGTCATGACTAGCATGGCCAGATCTTCTTCGTCGGAGGCGATGACACCGCCGCGATCGCTCAGCAACTTTTTAGCTCGACGAGCCAAGTCCTGGAAATAGAAGTTGAAAACCTCCTGGACCACCTGTTCATCCTTGGTGGGTAGCTGTCGGAGCAAACGGGTGATCGTGCCGGTGAAGGAGGAGGAATCGGACATGGGTTAAATTACGTAGTTCACAATGGAAGGGTACTTTGCAAGCTGGAACCGAGCATGGCATTGTAATCCATGGTCTGGTTGAGAATTGCGTCCCAGCCCATCGTCTTGTACACGCCCGAGGGCTTTGCGGCTCTGCGATCGGCGTGGGGGGTGCCTGGAAAAACAAAGAGTGCCCGGCACTTCTGGAAAAACAAAGAGTGCCCGGCACTTCCCGAAATCGATCTTGCACCCCCGTTTGACTTGGGTTGTCCGAACAATTGAGGACAATTGTTCTACAATTAGCCGCTTCACCAGCCGGCTACGGCATCTCCGGTCGCTGCTCCGCTTCAGTGCCCTGGACCTGCTCCGCAGGACTGGAGACTCCAGAGGGAATACTCAGGGCCAAGCGCACGCCGTTGTAGAAAGAACGCATCGACGGGGCGCCCCTATCGCGGTTCGCCGACCGGCAAGTCGCTGCGTCGAAATCCCAACTGCCGCCACGGTTCACGCGGTTTAAGCCAGTCTTTGCACCCGTAGGATCCGTCTGACTGGACTCACCAAAGTCACCGTCCCAATCATGGGTCCACTCAAGTAAGTTCCCGTGCAGGTCAAATAACCCGCGCACGTTCGGTCTCTTCTCACGACTAGGATTAGGTTTCTTGCCACTATTCTCGAGAAACCAGCCAAAGCGATCCAGTAGGGCTACGTCGCTTCCAAATCCGTACGCTGTGCGCGATCCACTCCGCGCTACCACCTCCCATTCCGACTCGGTTGGCAATCGGAATCCTCGTTTCGATAAATCCAACGGCCAGTTCTTGGGAAACGACGTCTCCACCGGATCGTGACGATATAGATCCTCGTTCATCGTCTTCGGATCGGGGTAACACTGATCGGATTCCGGCAGTTTATCCTCGTTCCCAAGCCAACGGCAGTAGGCCACCGAATCGTACCAGTGCGATCCATAGCCCGCATCGGTCGGCGCGAGTTTCATTCCCTTCATGAAGAGCTCATATCGCGGATGAAAGGCAATCCACTCCGCAAACATGATCTCGCGATCCAACAGTGCAAACGGACGCGTCAGCGTGACATCTTGGCGAAACTCGTTCAACTCAAATGGATTGAGTTGGTCTTTAACCGAGCTAATGGTGTATGTCCCACTTGGATAGACGATGAATGTGTAGTAAAAAGTTTCTAGTGCGAGTGGTTCCGGGGGCTCCCCGGGCGCGGTTTGATCTTCCTTCGGTGTCGGGCGGACCGTGATGGGCAATGTGAACCACTCTCGGTCCGGCGAATAGGGAACCAAGGTTTGATCAACGCGTTCTGCGATCTCTTTCTCACCCAGATACCGCAACAGCCAGCCCGATGCACCGTGCACACCCGAACTGGGGTCATTCGCATACCAATCGGCGAGTTGTTTCACGAGGGCTTCGCGACGCGCTGGAGGGAGTTCGGTTGGAGCGTACTCACCGATGGCGAGGAGTAGAGCGTAACGGGCCCTCGCATAATCCAAACCCGACGCGTTAGCGAGGGGCTTGCTCGAGGTAGGTATCAACGTTGCCACATCCGATCCCTCGCTAACGCGTCGGGTTGTGATTTCGAGGAAGTCGAGCAGCGTTTCAACACCGATGCCGCGAGGCTTGCAACGGAAAATGAACTGCGTCATCGCCTCGGGGTCGTCGGTCCAGTCGAACACCGGCAAGACCTTTTCTTTCTCACCCAACTTCAACATCGTCACTGCGGCATTCGCCCTTCGTTGACCATACGCGATGCGCGGTACCAAGCCGAGATCCTCCGGCGGTAAGGTTGCCGCGACCTCGCTCAACTGCGCGATAGTCTCGGGCGATGGAACCGTCGATACCAACGGATAGAGAATTTCGTGCTGTTCGGGTGTGGCCAAGGTTAGCAACTGTGTCAACCGCGCGCGATCTTCGTCGGCGTAGTCAGCCAATGCGTTGGCTGCACTCAATCGCTGCGCTTTGCTGGATGCCGAGTCGCCGAAGATCCGCTCAAGATCGCTCAGAAGTATTTGTTTAATAGGTCGCAGAGCTTCCCGTAACGTCGGCTGGTAGTCAGGGTTGCTCGAGACCAATTGCTGAGCCACGAACGTCCGTTTCAAATCGGTCCAGGTTGCCTCGTCGGTCGTTGGAACATAATCGGCTAAGGCCAGCGCGGCGCGGAACCGGCGCTGCGGATCGGCTTTGTCGTCATGCAGTAGACTTTGCAACGATTCGCTCAGTTTCATTGACCAAGAACGCAGCAGTTGACGGATGGGCAACACATAGTTCACCTTGCCGGTAAGCAGTTCCTCGAGCAGCGATTCCATCAGCTCAGGGTTGCGTGCCACGCTTGCCATTTGGGCATGAAGCCGCGTTCGCTGCTCAGCAGATGTTTTTCCATCTGTTGTCAATAGTGGCGCAAGGTATTCATCGGCGACCTGGGGATGGGAATCAAGCTTTTTCACGATATCGGGAATCTCTGCAGGCTCGGCAATGGTGAGTGCGTCGACAAGTTCGGTGATGCGGGTGCGGGTCGCCTCTTGTCGTCGCGATGTCTCTCGCCATACGAACCAACCACCGCATGCCAGGAGTACCACCACGGCCGCAATAGCCAGCAAAAATAGCCGCACGTGATGGCGACTGGCTTGCTGCATGACGGCCTTTTCATTCGCCTTCCACTTGGCCGGTTCGGTCAATCGACGAATCTGATGCCATTCGAGCAACGTCGGCAGTTGCTTGCTTTCTTGGTTGACGCCCCAAGCCGCAGCCCGTTCCGCCAGTTTCAATTCCGCGCGGCCTTTCGTCGTCTCTCGTTGTTTACGCGTCAACCATTCACGCAGCGAAGGAACGAGGTAGTCATGGGTCAGTTGGAAGTGTGAATTCTGAAGCAGGAAGTTTGAAGTTTGAAGTAGGAAGTTCGAAGTTTGATGCGAGGGGTTTGAAGCATTAGGTCCCAGCGGAGATGTAGCCTGTTCTTCTTTCACACTTTTAACTTCACTATTCGAACTTTCTGTAGGCGTCACCAATCGCAATTCCCCATCTAGGATTCGCATTAAATCCTGAAAGTCATTGCGACGATTCACATAACCCGACGCCTCCAGCAGTTCCTCTTCGGAGCGCATGGAGCCTTTGATGTCAGTACCTAGTTCCGGCAGCAGCGCTCGTAAGATCCCTCGTGCTGCTACCTGGTGCATTCGATGTCGAACATCCGCGCGGCTCGACGCAAACGTCTCCTCCAAGAAGCTTATCCCGATCCCATCCAACCCTCCGATCGATTCGAGTGTCGCTGGGGTCCAGTCGCGTCCTCTGAGCATGTCTGCCAACAGCGATAACCGAACCGAAACGACTTTGCTGTTCTCGGAAAGGCCTTCGACGACTTGTTGAATAAACGCGGTCTGATCCGGAGATCGCGAAGTCGCGTCCAGCGGAAGCCTGTCGTACGATTCCCCGAAACGGACCAAGACGCGCTTGGCATGTTCGGTATCGAACAGGTCGACCAGTTTGAAATTCTGATCGGTCACGATCGGGACATCGATCTGGTTCATCAACCGAGCCGCCGCGAGGTAGAAATCGTCCCGAATCATCAGGACCGCTTGCAATCGTTTGCCATCGCATTGACGCAGAGTTCGGACCAAACCCCCGTCCTGATCGACGCGATGGGAATAAAGCCATTGCTCGAATTGGTCGACGATGAGGACCACCTTGGGACCTTCGGATCGGCGAATCCGTTCTGCAGTCTCGGCCAATCCGAGTTCCGCTGGTAGGTTCGGGATTCTCTTGTGCAATTGACGCAGCAGCCGGCTTTCGGTCTCTTCCGGGGTCGCTTCGACATAGATCGCGATCACCTCGGAGGATAAATTCGGAATGAGGCCCGCTTTGACCAGCGAAGATTTTCCGCAGCCGCTTGGGCCATAGAGGAGTCCGACCGTAAAGGTTTGGTCCGGGTCGGGCTGCTCGATCCGCTCTTTCCAAAAGGCGATGCTTTCGGGCAGTCCGTCTCGATTGCGCGAGCCTGGCAGCAGATCGAGGAAGAACCCTGCATCGTCAGCGGTGAAGGAACGCAGACCGCGCGGGGTGATCTTCTGCGATGCGGCTTTGGCTTGTGGGATCGCGCGCGGGGTGAGCCATACTCGCAGATCTTCGGCCAGCTCGCGACCGTTGGCGTAGCGTTCCGAAGCCCGTTTGCGCAGGAGTTTGAGGCAGATCCGCTCCAATTCGACGGGGATATCGTTCTTGAGGCTACGCAGAGCGTGGGGTTCGAAGGTCGTGATCTCGTGAGCGATCTCCTCATGCGATTGGCCGGGGAAGGGTAATCGCCCGGTCAGCATCAGGTACATCACCACTCCGAGTGAGAACAGGTCGCTCCGGCCATCGAGGCGATGCCCCTCGCCGCGTACTTGTTCGGGGCTCATGTAGGCCGATGTACCCGCGATGCGACCATCCTGCAGATAATCCTCTTCCCGAATCGCCAGGCCAAAGTCCGCGACGTACGGCGTGCCGGTCGCTTCCTCGATCAGGATGTTGGCGGGCTTGATGTCGCGATGAATCAAACGCCGTTGGTGGGCGTGATGCAGGGCCTCAGCGATTTGCTCCAAGAGTTTAGCGATTGACTGGAAGTCGAGATTATTCTTTGTGATCCGATCGGCAAGCGAGCAGCCGTCGATGAATTTCGACACGACATAGATCGAGCCATCAAGGGTTCGGCCCACGTCGTAGACGGTTACGATATAGGGATGATCGAGCGCCGCGACGTTTTGGGCTTCGACGAGATAGGAATCGACATTGACCAGCTTCTTGAGAGCTTCGCGACTGGGAACTTTCACGGCAACTCGCCGTTTAAGGTCCATGTCTTGGGCCAAGTAGACCGCGCCGTAGGCTCCTTCGCCAAGCTTACGTGCAAATCGGTACCGACCGTTGCGAAGATCGCCTACCTTTTTGTCGGAGATGTAGGTACCGCTTAGGTCGTTGGGAGCGCCTGGATGTGGTGTCGTTTGCGTCGACAATGAGCGTCGCGCCGGGTATTGTATCTGGTTCGAATGTTGCTTTTGCACCAATCGAAGCAACTCGGTAAATGCCGGGAACCGGCGATGATAGTCGTCCCAATCGATTGGTTTACCACCGCGTGCTAGGTGAAAGGTCTCGATTAGAATCAGTTCTCGCAGGAGTTCTGGTTGCGAAGCTGTTGGAGCAAGCTGCAAATACGATTCGATGGGCGGGAAATTTCCGGCTCCCATAGCCTCCTCGAATCTATCGCACAGGCGGTCAAAGCGAGTAGGCTTAAGCGGCTTCTCGTTCCATTGCAGGAGTTGCTCGCCGAGCAATCCGGTCAAAGGATCGCCAAAATTCCGGTACCGAGATTCAAACGAGGCAAGGAGTTCGTCGCACGACTTGAGCCCAAGCCTTAGAGAAAACTCGCTGGCGATCAGTTGCTGTTGGCGGGCCGAGTCACTGGCGAGCCACGGGAGAAGCTCCACGTAATGTTCGGCGCTGCAGGGTTCCCCTCGCCCGACGCGGTATTTCTGATCGGCCTGGGCGAGTTGCAACTGGCTCTCGCGCGAAAACTCGGGATTACTGGACAGGCAGCTGGCTAGATCGGTCGAGCCGCTTTCGAGTTCGGCGACCAGGAGGGCAAGTTCGGACATGACGCTGGGATCGAAAGGGGGTGATTGAAATGCAGTGACGCCAGAACAGTGCTTCAAGAATATAGCCGACCCGTTCAGTGCGTGCTGGTAGCAGAAGCAACATTGTGGTTCCAACACCCAAAAACCGGCATCGTCGACAAAAACTTCAACAGCCCGAATACTTCCAGGTTTGACTACTGCCTTCTGTCATGCCTCCCGGCTGAACGAGGACGCGAATGGGAATCCCAAAGAAATGGTATAACGCTTCCTGGACGGTACAAGGTTTGCCACGTGCCGCATGCACTCGGGATTTCGGGAGGGATTTCGAGGGACACGGGAGGGATTTCGAGGGACACAAATCATTGTAGCGGGGGGCGTGTTGTCGCTGCGTTGGTTTCGTCCTCGAAGTCCCTCGTTTGTCTTAGAATTGTGAGATTAGCTTGAACGCACAACCGCTCTTTCCCTCCAAAGGATCATCAGATTTGTCAGGTGCGCACAGCACGAACTACGCTCGCTATCGAGCGATCTCGTTATCCGATTGTTCGGCTCGTCGCAATGAGCTAGACCCGGGCTCGATAGAATTTGCGACCTGTTTTTAGACTGCGCGCTCGCTCAATACTCGTCGACTTTCCCGCCACGTTCTTGAATACACGTCCAAAGTCCTTCACTACTTTCGAACAAGCAACCCCGTCGATTCCCAGTCGTTCGAAAATCGCTGGCGCTTCGGCTGGTGTCGAGCCTCGTTTGCCAGCGACCGTATTGCGGGCTAGCCAATCGAGAATTTCTAAATAATCCGCGTCCGCCATGGCTAAGAACCCTTTGTCGCTGCATCGCTTCTTGTTTCGGCTAGGATGTGCGCCCAAGGGATCCTTGCGTTCATCTAGGGAGACAGGGGACAGAAAATCGTCAACGCGAGGGACTCGATCCGACGCCTGCGATTGGTCCGGGGCCGAGGCGTTTGGCTTGAGCGATGTGATCCGCCTTTGCACCGAAGTGTAGTCGCTCGCTTCGAGCGTTTCAGCCAACGCCGCTCGAATCGGATTGAGGTCCACGTACGCGGCACAAGCCAGCAAAGTCTCCTCATCGAGAATTCGAACTGCCTTGAATCTGCTTTGCCAAAATTTTCCAAGTCCTTCGCCTTCTTCGGCATTGGCACGCAGAGCAATGGTTTGGCACAGCAACCTCATCCACCACGAGATGTCGCTTAAACGCAAGCGAATTGTGGCCAACAGGACGGGATCATTGCGAATCGAGTTGAGATCCCATTCGGTCGCTTCGGCTGGAATCCAAGCGGATTGACCATCGATCTCTTGCTTGACTTTGCGTTTCGGGCAAAGGGTCCACCAACGCCGGGCGACCTCGGTATCATCCCAAGTAGCAACGACGTCAGGCCTTGACCGGAGGACCAGATGGAAGTGATTCGAAAGACAAGAAAAGGCCAATAAATCGATACCAAAATTCGAAGCGAGTTGCTTGAGTTTATCTTCGAACCATTTTTTGCGGTGATCGAAGTTCTTTTGGGTTAGATGGTCGTCTCCCAAAAGGAAACATCGCCTGACGGTCCGAGCCATCGTATGCACTGCCACGATCTCGGAAGGATCAAAAATTTCCGCTCGAGATAATCTCGCCATGGTTCACTCCGTCGAAAAAGCCGATAGAAGCAATGGGAATTGCATTCACGATAGAAATTCCAGATCCAAGATGCAACTACCCCCCCCGAAAAAAAGCTGTGTTCCTACGAGTCTCCATCGTTGACGATTGCGAAGGCATTGCCAAAGCAGGTACTCGGCGGGCGTCATTGCCTTGCGAAGGTGTTTTGAAAAATCTTGAGGTTCTAGCCATTCCATCGCAGTGATCAAACCTCCTCATCCCCCGACCCATTCTCCTCCTGATTACAGGAGGAGAAGGGGGGAAAGACAATGCGCGCGGTTCTAACTCCCAGTTTTCCTGTCACACCCAAGTGAATTAGGGCACCATTCATTCTATCTCCCCTTCTCCTTGGTACTCCGAGGAGAAGGGGCTGGGGGATGAGGAGCGGAGTCTTGGACAAACCGTAACCGACACTCACGGTTTGCCCTCTCCAAAAATCAACGCCTTGGCTTCTGCGAGTAAGTGTTAGTCGAACGCACGCTTCGTTTCCATCAACGGTCACGCTCGATCGTACGCTTTTTGTCTATCCCAAGCAAACAAACGGAGCAAACAAACGGGGACACTGCACTTTAACTTCACGCCGAACGAACGCACGCGCGAGTCTGGCCATCGCAGCAACCTCCGTGAAAGAATGATCAAGATCGTAAGTTCGTACCGAAATGGAATCACATCGGAAACCCAAAAACCACTAACCACCCGAAAAAATGGTGTGTCCCCTTGCATTCTTGCATGTTCGATATGAAACGTAATGAACGGAGTGGCGTCCTGAGGAAGATGACAATACTCGCAACAATCGCCCGCTCTTTGCCTAACCAAGTTTTTGGTCGTCGCATCCATGTCAGGAACTATGACGAGCCAAAAAACGTCGAGCCTTCGATTGGATTATGGATATCACATCGGCCGCTTCGACAAAGTCCCTATACGCAGCTTCCTCCTCGCTCGTCAGTGTACCTTCGTTCGCTCTCTCGCGAAGTCGTTGCACCTCGGCTTCTGTTTCTGGATCGACACGAAGGTCGGCAATGACGCGTGCGACCTCGGGTGTCAATGCATCTGTCATTGGTTCAAGAAATCGATCGAGATAGGTTGTTGTGGCCATGGGATTAGTCTATCGGAGTAGCTGAAGAAAAGCCAGATTAATCACAGCCCCCCACTAATTAACAAGTAACAGCCACTTGTGGCTTCTTGCCGCTGCGATGACAAGTCAGGTTAATGCCAGTGGCGTCAGAGTGATCGAAACGGGGGTTCGTCAATCTGCACCGGTCACCCAAACCGGTGCGAGTTCGCGCACTCCGTCTGTCTCCCGCACTGCCGCAATTTGGATCGATTTTACCTCTTCGTTCAAAGATGTCGTTCTGACAAAATGCCCCTCCGGCAATACCAAAAACGTTTGTACACCCAAAACGCCGCCCAGACTCTCAAATGCGGCTTGCTGATCGACGGAATGTGGCTGTGCTTGTGGATGGAGGGTTGGAAGTGGGCATCGGATTCAACACCAAGAGTCCCAACCGCGTTTAACAATCCAGGCGAATGCAGATGCGACGCTGTCACTCGCACTGGGGCGGATTGTGTAGGCTCCCCAAGGAGGATACTTGCCCGGTTCGGCTTTGTCGTCGTGCCGCACATACAGGCAAGTACCGACGATTGCGCCGCTGAGTGTGCTTGCAATGAATTGGGGCAAAACTCGCGAGCCATCAGCAGAATATTCAACGAGGATAGGAGTGCGATGCATTGCATTCCAGCCTCGCGGCTGAACGAGGACGCGTATTGGAATCCCAAAGAAATGATATAACGCTTCCTGGACGGTACATGGTTTGCAACGTGCCGCATGCACCCGAACTTAAGCCCTCGTGGGAGGCTCGATAGTCGATCTGTATCTAGTACTAGCCAAGTCAGAAGCGGAATCTGCAAACCCGCTCCGGTTTGACACGCGTTTGACACACCCTAGTGTCGATTAGGTACAATTCATTGCGATTTTCAAGTCTTCCGGCTTTTTGTGGTTCCTTAAAGTTAGGATTGGTTTACCGGCGCCGCGCTGGAAAATTACTAGTTAGCCCTCAACAAAAAAGGTACATTCATGGCGTTTCATCGTCAGTTCTTGCCGCGTTTCCTAGCTGTGTTGGCCGTCTTCAGTATGGTCGGCCAACCGATCATGGCCTGTACGGGCATCACGCTCAAAGCCAAAGACGGCGCCGTGGTGTTTGGCCGCACAATGGAATGGGGTTCCTTTGATTTGAACTCACGTCTGGTCATTGTGCCGCGCGGATACAAGTTCACATCGCTCCTTGATGACCACAAGCCGGGTCTCACCTGGATCGGAAAGTACGGTGTCGCGGGTATCGATGCTGTGGGCAAAGACGTCGTTGTGGACGGCATGAATGAGAAGGGGCTGCAGGTCGGACTCTTCTACCATCCCGGCACTTCGCAATACCAGAAACTCGACGTTGCCAAAACCGGCGAATCAATAGCGCCCACCGATGTTGGCACGTATCTGCTGACGACCTGCGCATCGGTCGAGGACGCTCGCGAAGCCTTAAAGAAGGTACGCGTCGTGCCTGTGGTGGAACCTGCGTTGGGCATAGTGGCCGACGTGCATTTCATCATCACCGAGCCGAGCGGCAAAGCAATCGTCGTCGAGTACCTCAGGGGCGAACTGACGATCTTTGACGCTCCCCTTGGCATTCTCACCAACTCGCCGAGCTACGACTGGCACGAGACCAACCTACGGAACTACGTCAATCTCTCGGCTGTGGCCATCCCGGATAAAAAAATCGCAGATTTGAACTTCAAGCCACTAGGTGGCGGCAGCGGAATGATCGGCCTACCCGGCGATAATACGCCGCCGTCCCGTTTCGTCCGTGCTGTGGCATTCACCCAGACGGCACGCCCCACCGCCAGCGGCCCAGAGACCATCTACGAACTCTTCCGCATCCTGGATAACTTTAATCTCCCGCTGGGTTCGGCCGAAGGCACGGGCGAAGCCAAGACCCAGGGAATGCGCAGCTCCACCCTCTGGACGACCGCCTACGACACGAAAAACAAAGTGTTGTACTACCACACGCAGCACAACCGCCGGGTTCGGAAGGTCGATCTTAACGAAATTGATTTCGACGCTTCCGCCAAGCTGATGCAGTTGCCGTTGGACAAGGAGAAGGCACAAGACATCGCAGATGTCACGCCTCGAAAATAGGTCGAGAACTCAAGGGCTAATAAACCATTTCACACAGAGCTTCGGGCCGCGCGGCTTCTGAAATCAACGTTAGTTGGCCGCAGCCCGGTGAAAGATTACCATTCGTTCGGCCATGGAGAATTGATGGCGTTTCCTGACGCGGAAATCTCGATCGTCACAGAGGATAAGCTATGCGATTACCTTCTGAACCCGTCGCATCCGGTTGGCGGGCCGAAAGCTGCATGGTTTGCTTCGATTGGATACACTCGCGAGAATTGGAATGAACTTCGCTATGACCTCCTTGCAATGGCCATATCATGCGAAGACTTTATTGCCAAAGCTTCGCCGTAGGGTGTAAAATATGAGAGAACAGGTGTGCTAGGAAGAGAAGGGCATCGCCCTGGCAGCGTTGTTGCCGTTTGGATTGTCGAAGCAAACTCCCCACCTCGTTTGGTTACTGCATACCCAGGAAATGGCTAATGATCGCCGAACATACGATGGTTGTTTTGAACAACGACAAACCTGCCTCAGGATTGTTTGCTGGAGATGTTGGGGCCGTTGTGCACGTTTACGCAGGCGGCTCCGCATACGAGGTCGAGTTTGTTGATGGCGATGGATCCACGGTTGCTTGTATTACTCTAGATGCAAAGGAAGTGCGCACTATCGATCGGGGCGAACTACTGCACACACGACGTCATGCCGAAGGAACAAACAAAATGTTGGATCGAAGCATCGGTCCGACCGATTCCTAGTGGCTGCGTTCTTTGCCTCCGCTCGGTCAACTGGCATCCCTGCCTCGACTCATTTCACCACAAAATTCACCAACCTACCTGGGATGATAATCGCCTTTACGATTTGCTTGCCATCAAGCAGTTCATGAATTTTCTCATGGTTGCGTGCTGCGAGCTCCAATTGCTCGGCATTGCAATCAGCGGCTACAACCACTTTCGCTCGTAACTTGCCATTGATTTGCAGTGGGATTTCAATTTCGCTCGATTTGGTTAACGATTCGTCGTAAGATGGCCACTTCACATAGGCTAGACTTTGCGAATGACCAAGGGCCTGCCATAACTCTTCGGCCAAGTGCGGGGCAAATGGCGAGAGCAATAGGACCAGCGATTGCATGCCCTGTTTTGGCCGAACCGATTCCTTGGTGAAGTAGTTGACGAACTCCATCATCCGTGCAATGGCGGTGTTGAAGCTCAACGCCTCAATGTCCTTGGTCACTGCCATGATCGTGGTGTGTATCACGCGGTTTTGCTCCGGGGTCGGCGACACATCTTGTATGGAATCCACCAGCTTGTTGTCGTCCGAATAAGTATCCATCATCAATCGCCAAACACGATCGAGGAAGTTGCGAACGCCATTGACTCCGGTCGTGCTCCATGGTTTGGTTGCTTCAAGCGGCCCCATAAACATCTCGTAGAGACGCAATGAGTCGGCACCATACTCTTTCACCACATGATCCGGGTTGATCACGTTTCCTCGCGCCTTGGACATCTTGTGCGCTCGGCTGTCGATCCGAATAGATGGGTCGGAAACCAATGCAAAGTGGTCGCCAATTTTGGTGGCTTGGTTGTCAGGCACCGAGACGCTGGTGATCGTTTCCTTGGTCTTGTTATGGATGAGCCCGACTTCCCCCTTGGCTGTGTCTGACGAGCTGACCCAGTCCCCGGCCGCTGTCTTGTAACCAGTAAACTCCACTTCACCAAGAATCATTCCTTGATTGACGAGTTTGTGAAAAGGTTCTCGGTGCGAAACATAACCGCGGTCGAAAAGCACTTTGTGCCAAAAGCGAGAGTACAGCAAATGCAACACAGCGTGCTCTGCACCGCCGATATACAAATCGACCGGCATCCAAGCTTGCTCTTTGACCCGATCGACCATGGCTGTTTCATTCTTGGGATCGATGAAACGCAAGTAATACCAGCAGGAGCCTGCCCACTGAGGCATCGTGTTGGTTTCGCGTCGATATCGCTTGCCATCGATCATCACGTAGAGCCAACCATCATCCGCTTTGGCGAGCGGCGGTTCCGGACGACCGTGTGGTTTATAATCTTCCAATTGGGGCAAATCGACAGGCAGGTCCTTGGCTTCGACAGCTCGAATCATTCCGGTCGGCTTCCCAGCGTCATCTAACTCGTGCAAGATTGGAAACGGCTCGCCCCAAAATCGTTGTCGGCTAAATAGCCAGTCGCGAAGCTTGTAGTTAACTGCTTCGCAAGCGATTCCCTGTGCGGCCAATTCGGCTGTGATTTTGCGTTTCGCTTCGTCTGTGCCGAGCCCGTTGAGCACACCGCTATTCATGGCAAGGCCAGGTCCGGTGTAGCACTTGTCTCCACGTAGGATGGAGTCCAAGTCGGAATCCTGTGCGGGGGGCGTAACGACACACACGACTGGCAAGTTAAACGCTTTGGCAAACTCAAAATCTCGGTCATCATGAGCCGGAACCGCCATGATGGCTCCTGTCCCGTACCCGATCAATACATAGTCTGCGATCCATATCGGGATCGGTTTTAGCGTGACCGGATTGATCGCAAAAGAACCGGTGAAAACGCCGGACTTCTTCTTGTCCCCTTCCGTTCGATCGCGATCGCTTTTGAACGAAGCGGCTTGGCAGTATTTGGTAACCGCTTCGGATTGCCCATTGGTGGTTAGTTTAGAAACAAAGGGATGCTCCGGAGCGATCACCATATAGGTTGCGCCGTAGAGTGTGTCGGGACGCGTCGTATAAATACGCAAAACATCATCGCCAGCCGACTCAGTGAATTTGCGACTCTGTCGACTCGTTTTCCAGTCCGCAAGATTCGCTACGTCGATCAATGGGAAATCAACTTCCGCGCCCGTGCTTCGACCGATCCAATCCGCTTGCAGTTTCTTGATCCCCGGCGACCAATCCAAGCCGTCTAGATCGTTCAACAATCGATCACCATACGAGGTAATTCGCAGCATCCATTGCCGCAGCGGCATGCGTTGAACAGGATGGTCACCACGTTCGCTTTTGCCATCGATGACCTCCTCGTTGGCAAGCACGGTGCCTAATCCTGGACACCAATTGACCAACGCTTCGCCTTGATATGCTAACCGATTTCGGTCGCGATAGAGGGCAACCGCGTTTTCGCCCTCGGACTGCACTTCGGTTGGGATTGGCAATTCGGCAATGGGGCGACCGCGTTGCTGGTCCGAGTCAAACCATGTATCGAACAGGATCAAGAAGATCCATTGAGTCCACTTAAAATAATCGCGATCCGTGGTTGCAAGGCAACGATCCCAATCGTAGGAGAATCCAAGCATTTTTAACTGGCGAGTAAACTCACCGATGTTTGTTTCCGTGCTTATCCGGGGAGGCACATTGTGCTTGATCGCGTACTCTTCGGCGGGAAGACCGAATGCGTCGTATCCCATTGGATGCAGGACCGATTTACCTCGCATACGCCAATAACGCGATTGAATGTCGGTAGCCGTGTATCCTTCTGGGTGGCCAACGTGAAGTCCCGCTCCGCTGGGATACGGAAACATATCGAGGATATAGATCTTTTCCCCCGCCGGTAGATCGGGGCAGCGAAACGTTTTGTTGGTTTCCCAATAGGACTGCCATTTGGGTTCAATGGTCGCGGGGTTGTAACGTGGCATATGGCTCTTCGATGACAAGGAACTTGTTAGGGATCTAATGGATCGAGCGATCCTAGGCAGAATGGATGGCTCGATTGTCGACGGCCAATGCCGCTTCATGCATGGTTTCGGCAAGCGTCGGGTGTGCGTGGCACGATCGAGCAATGTCTTCGCTGCTCGCGCCAAACTCGATTGCGATGGCCGCTTCGGCGATCAAGTCACCTGCGCGCGCACCGATAATGTGTACGCCGAGGACCCGATCGGTTTTGGCGTCCGCCAAGATTTTCACACGGCCTTCGATATCGCCAAGTGTTCTAGCGCGACCGTTGGCACCGTATGCTCCAACACCTTTCTTGAATTCGACCCCCGCTTCCTTGAGTTGCTCCTCCGTCTTGCCGACAGTCGCAATTTCAGGGTGCGTATAAACAATCGCAGGAATGCAGTCGTAGTTGAAATGGGCATGTATACCTTGGATTCGTTCGATACAAACCACCGCTTCTTCCATTGCTTTGTGAGCAAGCATCGCTCCTCCAATCAAATCACCGAGGGCATATATTCCTGGAACCGAAGTTTGATAATTGGTATCGACGGTCAGGAAGCCTCGCTTATCTGTTGCGATCCCAACAGTCTCAAGTCCAATGCCTTGTGAGTTAGGCACTCGCCCCGCTGCCAGCAAGACACGATCGCAGACAATCGGTTCGGTCCCTTTGCATCGCACGATGCATTTGCCGTTCTCGACGCGAGCGCTTTCAACCCAAGAGTTCAGGCGGAATTCAATCCCTTGCCGGCTAAAAATGCGAAACGCAAGTTGGCTAAGCTCTTGATCCATGCCAGGCAACATACGATCCATGGCCTCAAGAACTACTACCTTGCTCCCTAATCGGTTCCACACACTACCCAATTCGAGGCCTATGTAGCCACCACCGATGACGGTTAGCGTTTCGGGCACCGTTGGATAGGCAAGTGCAGCCGTGCTGTTGCCGATCCAATTTCCGTCTTCCTCGACACCTCGCATCGTTGCGGGCCGCGAGCCGGTCGCGAGAATAATATGTTTGGCTTTTAGTAAAATCGTTTCATCACCGACTTGCACTACGACCGAATTGGCATCATTCAATCGACCTTGCCCGCGATACGGGGTGACTTTGTTTTTCTTAAAGAGTAAGTCGATGCCGCCAGTCAGCGTTTGAACCACCTGATCCTTGCGTTTCATCATGGCTGGCAGGTCAAGCTGGACGTTTCCGACGACAACGCCATGGTTGGCAAGTCCGCTCTTGGTGTCATGATAGATATGGCTTGACTCCAGTAACGCTTTGCTTGGGATGCAACCGACGCGTAGGCAAGTCCCCCCGAATTTCGGGTTGTCGTCGATACAAGCAGCGTTTAATCCTAGTTGGGCTGCCCTGATAGCCGCAACATAGCCGCCAGGACCACCACCCAAGACAACAACGTCGTGTTCAACTGTTTTCATGAACCTTCTCTTTTTGAAACCGTTTTCGAATAATCTGTGGGCTAGAGCGAACAATGCGCAGTTTCCCAGACAAAAGCTTAACCGGCTTATCCCAAATTCCAAGGTCAACCTGGGGCCAAAGGAGCTTGAAGAGCGATTACACTAGCGATGCTATGATTTCAAAACAAATTGACAGACTCGTGGAACGGACAAAATGGCCAGCGGCAGGCATGGCCGTTGCAACTTTGCCGTTCACGATTTACGCATGGGGGAATCTGTTGAACCAGTGCCCCACCTATCCCGGCTATTCGACGATGTTCGGCATTGGAGTTTTCCTGTTCGTTTTGCTGGCTCGAACAACCATCGCTCAGTCGGCGTTCGCCATTCGGTTTATCGAGTTAGAGCGAGACCTGACACAGTCGGTTTTGGCGCTCGCCATGTTGCACCCGGTGGTAGGTTATGGCAAGAATGAAAACAAAGGCTCTAGGGTTCGTTGGCTCGGGCGGGGGAATTGGGTCATGCTGGCCGCTCCCTATTTTGTGCCTACCGCAACGATTGTGTTGTGGCTCGTTTCCTTGATTTTGTTCCAATCCCTTCGCTGCCTAGTGCTTGGGTTCGGAGTCAGCTATCACATGGTCGCCGTCATGATTCAGTGCCAAACCGGCACAAGCGAACTCCGACGCCTTGGTCGTAAGTTCTGCTGGATGTTTTTGCCCGCGATCAATTTGCTGGTGGCGGGTTGCATCGCTGCGTTTGCGTTAAATGGCTTTACTGGCGTCGGCGATTTCTTGATTGACTGGATCAGCTTGCCCCGTTTGATCGTGGATTGGCTTATGGAAAAGCCAGTGGAAAGCCTAACGGACCGTCCATTTCCAATTGTCAAATGACTAGCCTAGTACTATCGATTGTAATTAACGTTGCACATGAGACTACTCGTTCCCAGGCTCTGCCTTGGAACGCGTTGGTGTGGAGGCTCCTGCCTCCCGAGTCACAAACTAAGGATGCATTTCGGCGAGGCGGAGCCTCGCTTGCATTGAGTTACCAGGCAGAGCCTGGTAACTAGATTGCACAGTGCAACAAAGAGACGGTTTTCGGGGTGATATGGCACGGAGACACACAGCAAGTCCTGTGAACGAGACCCTCCGCAGACTATTCTCGCGAGAAACCAACCTTGCCATCGAACGTGTAAAGACCTTCGTGCTTGATGATGTCGAGACCCGTCTCGATGATTCGGTTGAACAAACCCATGGTCGCTTTGTGGGTCGTGACCGCTCCCTTATCAAACGGAACAAGAAAACGGCACCGGAACGAATCCGAAAGGAAAGTGTCTTCGGTTCCTCCTGGCCATACTTTCATCCCCCGATTCGAGAGCATTTCCAGTTCCAAGCCGTCGATCCCCAGCGGCTTGAGCTTGGCAGCGAGCACGTCCGCTTTGTCGATACAATCGATGAACACATCGACGCCGACATACGCCTTCTTCTCGGAGGACCGGATGTATGGAGGGCGGGTTGTCAATGGTCTTTCCAACGCTTTGGAATAGTTGACGGCTTTCAACAGTTCCGGCTTCTGGCCAACTCGGGAAACGACCGCGGCTGCGAACTCTTTTGTGCCAACCTTTTCTTTGGAAATTCCTTCCTTGAAAATGTCGTAGGTATGCACGCCATCCTCGATCGTTTTAAGCCAAGCATTGTGGGCCAGTTCGGCGATATCCGCCTGACCAATGTGGACTAGCATTTGAATCGCACCAAGGAAAAGTCCCGATGGATTCGCTAGGTTTTGGCCAGCGCGCCGCGGAGCGGATCCGTGAATCGCTTCGAACATCGCACAGCTATCGCCGATGTTTGCGCTGCCGGCTAAACCAACCGAACCAGCGATCTGGGCCGCAACGTCGGACAAGATATCGCCATAGAGATTCGGCATTACGATGACATCGAACGCTTCGGGGGTGTCTGCAAGCTTCGCCGCCCCAATATCGACGATCCAATGTTCATTTTCAATGTCCGGATACTCGGGGCTGATCTCGTCGAAGACCTTGTGAAACAAACCGTCGGTCATCTTCATGATGTTGTCTTTGGTGAAGCAAGTCACCTTCTTGCGACCGTAGGCACGTGCGAATTCAAACGCATAGCGAACGATCTTTTCACTACCCGGACGCGAGATCAGCTTTAAGCATTGCATGACATCGATGGTTTGTCGGTGCTCGATCCCCGTGTAGAGATCTTCTTCGTTTTCTCGAACGATCACGACGTCCATTTTCGGGTGCTTTGTTCGGATATACGGATCGTAGCTCAAGCAGGGACGAATATTGGCATATAGCCCGAAAGCCTTGCGAGTAGCGACGTTGAGTGACTTATAGCCACCCCCTTGCGGCGTTGTGATGGGGGCTTTTAAGAAAACCTTGGTTCGGCGTAAGCTTTCGAAGGCGCCTGGTTCAATACCTGCCAAGTTCCCTTTGAGGTACTGCTTTTCGCCGATTTCAATGGTCTGAATGTCGAGTCGTGCACCAGCCTCCTTTAGAATTTGGAGGGTTGCTGCCATGATTTCCGGCCCGATACCGTCACCGTGCGCGACGGTAATTGGAGTTGCTGATGACATAGTTTTCTTAAATGGACAGAGGAATTGCGACCACCGAGGTAGAAACCGAGGTAGAAATGGTATTCACCAATGCCAACTCACACAACTCTGTCGGGGAATTCTAGGGTGCGATTTCAGGACGTTTTTTCTCGCCAACGGGCCTTAAAGTTCTCGTAGTCGTCACGGGTGTCGATTCCTCGGGGCGATCTGGCAACGATTCCCACCAAAATCCGACATCCCGCCTGCAAGAATCGGAGCTGCTCCAGCTTCTCGATCTGCTCAAGATCGCTCGGCGGCAGTCCCTCCAGCCGCATCAGAAAATCCCGTCGATACGCGTAAATTCCCAGATGTTGTAGGAATTGGGCTGGCTCCTTGTTGAGCAAACCATCCTCCCAGGTGCGAGGGTGCGGGACGACGGAACGACTGAAATAGAGAGCCGCCCCGTCATGACCTTGGACAACTTTGACGCATGCCGGATCCTCCAAATCGGTTTTGCTCCGAATGGGAGTCGCGAGAGTCGCAACATCCGCAGTGGGATCGGATTCGAGCAATTGCATCACCGCATCGATCGAGCTCCCGGCAATCTCTGGTTCATCTCCTTGGACATTGATGAAGATATCAACGTCCTCTCGGCTTCGAGCAACTTCCGAAACTCGGTCGGTGCCACTTTGCGCATTTGGATCCGTCATTTGAGCGCGGCCACCAAACGACTTCACATTTGCAAACAAACGCTCGTGATCCACTGCGACGGTAATGCCTCGAGGACGAATGGCGGTTTGGCAAGCACGGTAGGTATGCTCGAGTACCGTCCTACCCGTTTCGCTCAGCAACAACTTCTCTGGCAAACGCGTCGAGGCCAACCTGGCGGGAATTACGATTTCGCCAATCATTCTTTGCCAATCATTCTTGAGGTGCGCTCAGAATCTGTTCGATTTGAATTGCCTTGCGGCCCTTAAAGGAACCGGCTAAAGCATGAAACTTGACTCGATCTGCGATTTCGACTTCGAGCGGTTGATTAATATCCGTCTCCGTCGAAATAATGTCGCCCACTTCCAAATCCAAGACGTCCGCTGTTGTGATGGTTGATCTTGCAAGCGTCACGATAACATCCGCAAGCGAACCATCGAGTCGCGAGATCCGTTTTCCTTTGCTCTCGGAGTTTGCATGCGCCGATGCGTAGCCAACCCAGCCGTTGCTGGTCAACATACTTCCGACTCGTTCGATCGTATGGTACGGGATGCACAAATGTGCCATGCCGCGAATATTGCCAATGGAGAGTTCGAAACTTACCATCACGACAACTTCATTGGGTGGTATAACTTGAACCAACTGCGGATTGCTTTCGACCCGTTCGACCTCGATATTTAGCTCGAGGACATTGGACCAAGCAACTTGCAACTCTCTTAGGAATACACTCGTAATTCGACTGGCAAGTCTCAATTCTATGTCGGATAGGGGACGCTTCAGAGATGACTCTGCATCGACTGTACCTCCCAACATACGATCGATGATTGGGTAGAGAAGGGTCGGGCTGATATCCAGCACCCAGTTCCCGTCCAACGGCTTTGGTTTGAGCAAATTGAAGCAAGTTGGTGTCTCAAGGCTATAGACGAACTCGCTGTAGTTCAGTTGGTCGACGCTGATCAGACGAGTTTCGACAAT